>Ga0326728_10013307_pt1 | contig 17910 bp, 17 predicted proteins | sample MB3enrmetagenome_FD_207602 | JGI IMG/M metagenome (GOLD analysis project Ga0326728, IMG submission 207602) | Lab enriched peat soil microbial communities from McLean, Ithaca, NY, United States - MB31MN | ecosystem: Environmental > Terrestrial > Soil > Wetlands > Peat | place: USA: New York... | reverse complement strand
CCGGCCTGCCAGCCGAATCCCTTTTGGGCCGGAAACTGTTCGTGAACCCAGCGTGACGAATTGGCTTTGACCACTCTCAACAACTCCGCAATTGACTCGCTCGTGGGAAAGGACACGAGCAGATGCACGTGATCCGCCGGACCGTTGATAATCAGCGGAACACCTTTTCGCTCACTGACAATGCCAGCCATGTAAGGGAACAGGCGGCCGGCGATCTTGGGCGACAAATCGGGGGCACGGTTCTTCGTTGAGAAGATAGCGTGAACCAGAAGGGAAGCGAAGCTGTGCGCCATAACACTTACGCCCCGTTCCGGGGCTCTGTATCACCGCAACCTGATTCCCACGGCTTACGCCGTGGGCCATTATCTTTCGCCCTCCGGGCTCGCCGGCGGAACCAAGGTAAGATAGTGGACCGCCGCGCACAAAACTCTTAACCCAAAGTGAGAAACTCCGTGGATGGCACAAAACTCCGGCGTCGCGCACCTCAACAGCCAGTGCTGCGGAGGTCACCGGGTCGCTAAATGTACTCTCTGCTTCGTAAGGGTTTCAGACCTGATGCATGCCAACCGATTGGCATCTCCGCACCTTCTGGAGGATCGGCCCGCAGAGGATCGAGCCCGGAGGGCGAAAGATAGTAGCCCACGGCGTGAGCCGTGGGAATCAGGGCGCAGTAATGCGTAGCCCCGGAACGGGGCGTAAGATTTCGCGCTACGGATCAATCTTGGCGTCTGCTGCGTGCCCCGCTTTCAGATCGCACAACAGCCGCTCGAAGGACTTGGCGTATGAGTCGTGGACCTTCCATCCGGTCATGTCTCCAATGTGCCGCGTGCGGCGGATATCGGCCGCCCACGCTTCGCTCGTCTCCATCACTTCATCATCCAGCCGGATCGGAAACAGCACGGTACGTTTCTCCCACGTCTCCCGCTCAAACGCTGTCTCGACTTCCTTCTCGACCCACGCGCTGTTGATGGAATTCCGCGAGAGCACGAGCAGGAGCTTGTCATGAATGCGGATCGATTCGTCGATACGGCTGCGGAACCTATCGCCGATCTTCAAATCTTCCGGCGCGAACCAGCAGCGGACGCCTTTGGCTTGCAGGTCGGCGTGAAGACGTTCGGCGAAGTCCTGGTCCTTGCTGGAATAGCTGATAAAGCAAGAATAGAAATCGAACGCCGCGCCGGTCAGTGACCTCATGTACGCAATGAGGTTCTCCGGAACGCCAGCGCCGCGAAGGAAGGAATCGGGGATCTTGCCCTGGCTGCGGTAGATGGTGTCGATACCTATGGTAGATGGTGCGCGATGTACAACTGATTCCAGCCCTTTCACTGCACTGAGGTCGACATCGACAAAAACCGTCCTCCCCATAATGGCGTGCCCGAATTGGGCACCTGCCAGAATCGTATACAGAAATAGCGCGCCGTCTACACTCGCATCGCTCAGGTTCGCGCCGCCCAGCCTCGCGAACGTCAGGTCCGCGTAGCCCAGATTCGCGCCGCCCAGGAACGCCCCGTCCAGGCCCGCGGCTCTCAGGTTCGCGTCTCTCAGGTTCGCGCCGCCTAGGTTCGCGAAGTCCAGATCCGCACCGAACAGAGCCGCGCCGCTCAGGTTCGCGCCGCCTAAGTCCACGTTTATTAGCTCGGCGACGGCCAGGTCCGGGAAAATGCCCGAGTTCTCCTCCCGCCACACGTTCCAAGCCGCTACGCCTTTCTCCAGAATATCCAAGTGCTCTTGATTGGCCATCTCGGTCAGCAATCATAGCAGCACGCACCTCGCATGGCCAGACCGCTCCCTTTGGTCGCGGCTCCGATGCGCTTTCAGAGCCGCGACCGCAGGGAGCGGTCCGGCTACGCGAACCTCCGCAGCCACGCGCCTTCCAGCACCCTGCCGCGCTTTTGTGTTAGCACAGAGTACTTGGGGGGCGCGGCACGTGCCGAAATACATCGCAGCTATCGATCAGGGGACATCCAGCACGCGGTTCATGGTCTTCGACCGCAAGGGCGCGGCGGTCGCGGTGGCGCAAAAGGAGCATCGCCAGATCTATCCCAAACCGGGATGGGTGGAACACGATCCGCTGGAGATCGTCAGCCGGACCCGCGAGGTGGTCGCGGAAGCTATGGAGCGGCGCGGCCTCGCGCCCGCCGATCTGGCCGCCATCGGCATCACTAATCAGCGCGAAACCACCGTGGTGTGGGATCGCAAAACGGGCGAGCCCATATACAACGCGCTGGTGTGGCAGGATACGCGCGTAGCGGAGTTCGTGGCGGAACTGGCGCGCGATGGCGGCCAGGACCGTTTCCGCGCGCGCACCGGCCTGCCGCTGGCTACTTACTTCAGCGCCGCCAAGATCCGCTGGATTCTCGACAACGTGGCCGGAGCGCGGCGGCGCGCCGAAGCGGGCGAGCTCGCGTTCGGCAACATCGACACCTATCTGGCGTGGCATCTGACCGGCGGCGTGGCAGGCCGCATTCACGTCACCGACGTCACCAACGCCAGCCGGACGCAGTTGATGAACCTCGACACGCTCGATTGGGATGACGAGATGCTGCGCGCGTTCTCGATCCCGCGCGCCATGCTGCCCGAGATCCGCTCCAGCAGCGAAGTCTACGGGCCGGCCGCCTGGGACGCGGTGAAGGGCGTGCCGCTGGCCGGGATTCTCGGCGATCAGCAGGCCGCGCTGGTGGGGCAAGCCTGCTTCGAGCCCGGAGAGGCCAAAAACACATACGGCACCGGATGTTTTTTGCTGATGAATACCGGAAGACATCCGGTCGCGTCCACTTGCGGACTGCTCACCACGGTGGCATACCAATTGGGCGGCCAGCCGGCGCACTACGCTCTCGAAGGCAGCGTCGCGCTGGCCGGCGCGCTGGTGCAATGGCTGCGCGACAACCTCGGCCTGATCGCCTCGAGCGACGGCATCGAAGCGCTGGCACGCACCGTGGAAGACAACGGCGGCGTTTACTTCGTGCCGGCGTTTTCCGGGCTCTACGCGCCTTATTGGAAGGATTCGGCGCGCGGCGTGATCGCCGGTCTGACGCGCTACGCCAACAAGGGCCACCTGGCGCGGGCGGTGCTGGAGGCGACGGCCTTCCAGACGCGCGAGGTGCTGGACGCCATGGAGCAGGATTCGGGCATCCACCTCGCCACCCTCCGCGCCGATGGCGGCATGGTGGCCAACGAGCTGCTGATGCAGTTCCAGGCCGACATTCTGAACCGTCCCGTGGTGCGGCCCGTGACGCGCGAGACCACGGCCCTCGGCGCGGCATACGCGGCGGGGCTGGCGGTGGGCTACTTTGCGGATCTGGCCGATCTGCGCGCCAATTGGGAAGCGGATCGCACCTGGCAGCCCGCCATGGACGAAGCGCAGCGCGCGAGGCTCTATCGCCATTGGAAAAAGGCCGTGCGGCGGAGCTTCGACTGGGTGGACGACAAGGAGAACGGCTGATGGCGTCACCGTGGTTCGGCGAGTTCATGGGGACGTTCATCCTCATTCTGTTGGGCAACGGCGTGTGCGCCAACGTGCTGTTGAAGCGGTCGAAAGCCGAAGGCGCGGGCTGGCTGGTGGTCGCCACCGGGTGGGGACTGGCGGTCTTCGCCGGCGTCTTCACCGCCATTGCCTGCGGTTCGCGCGACGCGCATCTGAACCCCGCGATCACTCTGGCGGTGGCCGTGAAGACAGGGGATTTCACCAAGCTCCTGCCCTATGCCGGCGCGCAGTTGCTGGGCGCATTCGCCGGTGCGGCGCTGGTGTGGCTGCACTTCTTTCCGCACTGGAAAGTAACCGAAGATGCCGAGACGAAGCTGGGGGTGTTTGCCACGTCGCCGGCCATCCCCAATCGCGCCGCGAATCTGGCGAGCGAGGCGATCGGCACTTTTGTGCTGGTGCTGGTGGCCGCGGCGCTCGGCTCGAAAGCCGTGTCCGCGACCGGAACCGCGCCGGGCCTTGGCCCGTACCTGGTGGGCTGCCTGATATGGGGCATCGGGCTGTCGCTCGGCGGCACCACCGGGTACGCGATCAACCCCGTGCGCGACCTGGGCCCGCGCCTTGCGCACGCCCTGCTGCCGATCGCCGGCAAAGGCTCCTCACATTGGAGCTACGCGCCGGTCCCGATCCTCGGCCCGCTGGCCGGCGCCGCACTGGCTGGATGGCTGGTCCGCGCCGTGGGGTTTTGAAGGGCGGCCGCCCCTACCCCAACCCTTCCAGCTCGCCTTCGAGTTCAGGCATCCCTGTATATTTTCCCTCTCGGACCGATATCAGAGACCAGAAGTGTATCTGATTCCACGACAAATAGGATTCTGTAGTCGCCAACCCGCGCTGTGCGCTTGTTGCTCGCCCTCAGCGGCTTCGAGAGCCTGAAGTTAAAGGGTTCCTTGGAAATAGCCTGAATCTTTTCGACGATTCTCTTTGCTGTATTGCGATCTAGGCGCTCCAGGTATTTGAGCGCATCGGACGAAATCTTTGGTGTGCAAGGCAAGTCTATTTGAAAGTCGGGAGATCATGCACGTTGCCGCTGCGCAGATCCTCGATAGATTGGCTCAGGAGGGCATCGACCTTGGGGTTGAGAGACAGTTCAAGAGCCTCACCGATTTCCAGTATTTCCTCGCCCCGAACCTTCACGGAATTGAGCGCGGCGCCAATGAACCTGCGATTTGTCAGCCCACCACTCTTGGCCAGCGAATAAAGCCCGTCGATTAGTCCGTGGAGCCGTCGCAAAGTATTGGCGGCATCCAATATTGCTTCCTCGGTTATTGGCTCCTTCGGGGGCGGAAGCGGATTCTCCACCGCCTTATATATGTCGACCAGAAAGTTGCGAAGAAGGCTATCCAATTTCCAAGCGTCACGCGTCACGGAAACAATGGCACCTTGGACTCTGATGGCCGCGGAGACTTTCGAGGCGACAGAAAGGGCGGCATAAGCTGAAGCGTTCCAGTTGTCTATACCGGCACCGTAGATCGCGCTAATAGGAATTGCGAGGGACATAAAAGTCAACCTCAACTCTTGGCTACCCCAGTATAGAACAGGCCGTCGCCAATATAGCGGACTCCTTCTTCCAGAATACACGCACGATACGGAAACCGGGGACTCGCTGCGACCACGCCGCATCTTTGGCGAGACTTCTCACCGTGAAGCGGCTTCCAGCCTACCCCAACCCTTCCAGCTCGCCTTCGAGCATTGCCACGTGCTCTTCTTCTTCGGCGGCAAGTTCGCCGCAGAGGTCTTTCTCCAGGCCGGCGGGCAGCTCGCCGGCCAGCATGCGGAAGTGGTCTCGCGTGCGGCGCTCCATTTCGAGCGCAAGCTCGTACAGTTCCTTCACGCCGGTCTGCTGGTCAAGCTTGATGCCTTGAAACAGCCAGTTCGCCAGCAGCTTGTCGTGGTCGGCGGAGAGTTCGACGGTTTCCCGATCCAGGTGCGCGTGGTACTTCTCTTCGAGCTCGTGCAGATGATCGAGCTCGGCTTCGTAGAGCCGCTCGAGCACGGCGCGCTGCTCGGCCGACTGCGCCCGGTCGCGCGCCAGCTTATAAAAGTGGAACGAGTTCAGCTCAAACTCGACCGCCTCGCGGATGGCGCGGAAGCGCATCGAATCGCCCAGGTCGCGCCCTTCGATGACCTCCAGCCGGCCGCCGCACATAAAACACTTTCCATACGGCACGGCGAACCCGGTGGTCAGCTTCAGGCAGTTCTTGCAGCGCCAGGTGTAGCGCACCTGCGCGCAGCAGATCTCGTCTTCATCGAGAACGCGGTGGCACTTCGGACAGGACGATGGCATTTCAGTGAACCTCCGCCGGCGCCAGCTCAGCCGCTCGCGGCTCCGCCAGGCCCATGTATTCCAGCATTCCCTGCGCGGCGCGCCGGCCGGCGCCCATCGCCAGAATCACGGTGGCCGCTCCGGTGACGATGTCACCGCCCGCGAACAGCCCCGGAATCGAGGTCATCCCGGTGCGCTCGTCCACCTGAATGTATCCCCACTTGTTGACCTTGAGACCGGGCGAGGTCTGCGCGATGATCGGGTTGGCGGTGGTACCCAGCGCATAGATCACCGTGTCCACATCGAGGAGGAATTCCGATCCAACGAGTGGCACCGGCGAGCGCCGCCCGGAAGCATCCGGCTCGCCCAGTTCCATCTTCTGGCAGCGCATGCCGGTCACCCACCCGGCCGCATTGCCGACGATTTCGACCGGCGCGGTCAGCCACAGGAAGTCGATACCCTCTTCCATGGCGTGCTCCAGTTCCTCGACGCGCGCCGGCGATTCGCGGCGCGTCCGCCGGTAGACGCACGTCACGCTCTCGGCGCCCATGCGCTTGGAGACGCGCAACGCATCCATCGCGGTGTTGCCCGCGCCCACCACCGCTACGCGCTGGCCCAACCCGACCGGCGTATCGTAGATCGGCTGCTGGTAGCCGCGCATCAGGTTGACGCGCGTCAGGAATTCGTTGGCGGAAAACACCCCGTTGAGCGCCTCGCCCGGAATGCCGGCGAATTTGGGCGAACCCGCGCCGGTGCCGACGAATGCGCAGTCGTAGCCCATTTCGCCCAGCAATTGCGGGATGGTGAACAGCTTGCCGATGATGGTATCGAGCCGGATCTCGACGCCCAGCTTCTTCATGTTTTCTATTTCGGCGTCGATGATCACGTCCGGCAGGCGGAATTCGGGGATGCCATATTTCAGCACGCCGCCGGCCACGTGCAGCGCCTCGAAGATCGTCACGGCGACGCCGTGGCGCGCCAGGTCGCCGGCGCACGCCAGACCGGCCGGCCCGGATCCGACAATCGCCGCCCGCTTCTTCGCCGCGCCGCTGCCGGTCCCGTTCTGCGCCGCGGGTTCGTCCCAGCCGCGGCCCATCGCCATATCGGCCACGAACCGCTCCAGCCGCCCGATCGCCACCGGCTGATACTTGGCGCCCACCACGCAGGTCACTTCGCACTGCGATTCCTGCGGACAAACGCGCCCGCACACCGCCGGCAGCGTGTTGGAGGCCTTCAGAATCTGGTAAGACCGCTTGATGTCCTTGCGTTGCAGCGCGGCGATGAAGCCGGGAATATCGATGCCCACCGGGCAGCCTGGTACGCAGCGCGGTTTCTTACAGCGCAGGCAGCGCTCGGCTTCGTGCAGCGCGCCTTCGAGCGACAGCCCCAGCGCCACTTCGTCGAAATTGAGGATGCGGAGTTCGGCCGGCTGGTGCGGCATCGGCGCCCGCTCGCGCGGAATGGTCTTGAGGTTCTTCGGCCCCAGCGGCGCCGGCGGCGCGGCGTCGGGCACCGGCAGTTCGCAAGTGGAGATCACCGCGCCCACCGTTTCGACGTGCGCGCGCAGGCTGGCCAGCTTGGCGGATTCGCCGCGGAAGCGATCAAGCGCCGCCTTTTCCTCGCGCTCGAAACGCTTCTGGCGCAGCGACAGCTCGTCGAAATTCACCAGGTGGCCGTCGAAATCGGCGCCGTCCACGCAGGCGAATTTCATCTTGCCGCCCACCGTCACGCGGCACGATCCGCACATCCCGGTGCCATCCACCATGATCGAATTCAGGCTCACCACGGTGGGCACGTTGAACGGCCGCGTGGTCTCCGCGCAAGCCTTCATCATCGGAATCGGGCCGATGGCCACCACTTCGCTCGCATCCGTCACACGCGCCAGCACGTCGGCCAGCGCGTGGGTGACGAAGCCTTTGCGCCCATAACTGCCGTCGTCGGTAGTGACGATCAGCTCATCGCTCACGGCGCGGAACTCGTTTTCCCAGAACACCAGATCGCGGCTGCGGAAGCCGACGATCGAGACGGTGCGGTTGCCCATCTGCTTGTACGCGCGCAGTTGCGGGTAAACCGGCGCCACGCCCAGGCCGCCGCCCACCAACACCACCGTGCCCGGCAGTTTGCGGATCTGACTGGGCAGCCCCAGCGGCCCGATGAAATCCAGAATGGTGTCGCCCTCGCGCAGCGTCATCATCTCGAAGGTGGTCTTGCCGACCGCCTGGATGACCACCGTGACGGTGCCGCGCGCGGCGTCGAAGTCCGCCACCGTCAATGGGATACGCTCACCGTGCTGGTCGATGCGGGCCATGATGAAGTGGCCCGGCCGCGCCGCCCGCGCCACGTCGGGGGCGGCTACTTCCCACAAAAATGTCGTTGGGCCGAATTGTTTCCTATGGGTGATGACAAACACTACAGGTCTCCGGAAGCAACATAGTATCAAGATTACGGATATGAGGGCCGATTAAGGTGTTAAACATTCGGTTTAGGGATCCTGAAGAGCGACACTCCGGGCTAGCGCGCCTGACGGCCGGCATAGACTTCGGCGGCGCGGCAGCCTCGATCCGGGTGCTCATCGTCGAGCGGCAGTTCCTCGATCAACTCGGCGTCTGACGCGGTATGAAAGGAGACTACGGCCCAATCCACATCCGCCATCGCCGGCCGGTGCCACACATTGGCCGGAATCGATAGCCATCGATTTTCCAGGCTCTGGCCGGGTTCGCTGCGCAGGTGGTTTGAAACCCAGCGTTCTCCGTTCCACGTCCGCATGTCGGCCCAGCCCTGGTATGACATGACGCGCTGAATGCTGTTGGGATGCCGTTCGGCGCCCGAGGAATTACGGGCGCGGAGGACGAAGACCCAACTGGAGGCGATGCCGGCGGGAAGCGGGACGTAAATACTTAGCGGCACGGTGCGCCATGCCAGCCGTGTGGCCGGATCGCGTTTGAGGACAGAGGCGACGTCTTCCATCAAGGCGGACAAGAACGCCGCCGCCCGCGGCGCGCGCGCCGCCCGGTCCAGTGATTCGAGAATGTCGCGTTCGGAACTCACTGCAACAAGCCGCCTCAGATGCGCTACTGCACCACGCCGGCGCCGGCCTGCGGCTCGAGCTTGATTTCGCCGAAGGCGCTTTCATACTGGGTGACGTTCTGCTGCAGAACATTGAGCACCGCCTTGGCCTGCTGCGGGCTGACGTAGATGCCTTGAAAATTGTGTATGGCCACGTTATCCGGCGACGTCTGACTGACACGGCCGAACAGCAGAAAGAAGTCCCACAGGTTCACCCGCACCTGAACACTGTTGGCGTAGTTCTCACGGTATTCGGGCGACTGAATGAGTTGGATTTTAGGAGGGGCTGGAGTCATTGTCTTTTCAGCGTAGCACCCGCCCCGCCGGGCGAGATTTAAGAATCTTAACCAATGTTTCCGAACCTTGGGCCCTTCACGTGCGTCCCATGGATTGAGGGGAAATGGCCATGAAGGCATTCGTTGAAAGCCACACGTTGGGGCAGGTTTTCTGCCCGATTTGCACCCATACCGTTCCGGCTGAGCTTGATTTGCGGGGCAAAGGCGCCAAGGTTGCCGTTGGCGAGCGCTGCCCGCGTTGCCAATCATCACTGGAAGTCGCGGTAATTGTGCAGGTTCCGGAAGCCGCCTGAAGACGGCGATTAGCCCGCTTAGTACGAGCTGGCTGAGGAAACAGCTTGTCCCACTGTGCGGTTTCTGCCATAGTGGGATCAGCATAGGGATGCCATGCGACGCAAGGTGAATCCAAAACCCGACCAGGTGGTTCCGGCGGAACTGCTGGAACTGGCCCGCCAAGCCGTCTCCGTGGACAGCCTGAAGAAGCCGGCCGGTAAGTGCTCAGTCTGTGGGGCCGAGACCGCCGATGGCTCGGACGAGCCGCTTTGCTGGGTTTGCCGACGTCTCAAGATCAGCGCCTGGCGCGACATCGAGCACCAGATGCCGATGCAGGAATAGCTCGCGCCGTGGCGCAGGCTGTCCAGCCTGCTGAGTCGAGAGTCATCTCGGCTTTTCCTGGCCACTATTTAAGCGATCGGCATTGCTCTCAACTCAGTCGATCCAAAGTCGCCGGGATCGCGCGCATCGCCCTCTCGAGCGCAGAGAGATCTCGCGAATGCACTCGAGGATATGCTCGACGTACGCACGCTGGGACTTCACAATGGCACTGCTTCCCGAAGAACGGCGTCGCGGATCAGAGGGCTTAGCGAGCGGCGAATCACGACCTGCACAGGCCGTCCCAGGAGTTGCTCGAGGTCGGCGACCAGGCTACCCGGAAACCACGGTGTTGTGTCGCCGGTTACGTCGACGAGGAGATCTACATCGCTTTCCGGTGTGTCCTCGCCGCGAGCCACCGAGCCGAAAAGGCGGATATTGCTCGCGCCGTGCCGCGCGGCCACCCGCAGGATTTCGTCGCGATGCTCCCTCATGCGCTGACCGGTGGTCATCCAGCGACTATTGTACTGTCCGGCCACCGGAGCGGGCTGACAATGGAATCGCGCGATCACCGCCTCAATTCGCTTGCCGGATGCTGAGCGCCGTCACCTGCCGAACCCACCTGGCGCCCCTCTTCTCACCCGGCGCCACTAAACGAAATGGTCCTTCCTTCTCCGAGAGCGGCTTGCCATCCCGCATCGTGACCACGTACACGGATTTGTCCATGAAAGTGGAATCCAGCTCCGCCCATGCGAATGTCGCGCGGTAGCCGTCCTTGGCTTCCACCAGCAAATAGTATGACGCCGCCGTGCTGTGAAACTTCTCGCCCGCCGGCACAGCCACCTTGGCAAGCACGTCCGATAGCAGGACGCCCGCAAAGGTGGCCGGGGTTCCGTGATCGGTGACCTTCACGGTCTGCTGCGGCAGCTTCGCAAGGTCGGCAACGGAAAGCGTGGCGCTGGTGCCGCCGACGCCGTGAACAACCAACGTCGCCGGAGCCTGACATAGCGCCGCCGAAACCAGTAGGCCGAAGGCCCCCATCAACTTGGATGTGATCATAGTTGCGATTCTCGTGGTGCGGATGATAGGACTTGAACCTACACTCCCTCGCGGGAACTGGAACCTAAATCCAGCGCGTCTGCCAATTTCGCCACATCCGCGGAGCTAGTTGCAATTATACCGTGAGGACCCGGAGTTCTCAGCTACCTACTCCGGTTGGACTCGCGCTACAAGTCCAATCGATCGGCGAACGCTTCGGCGTCGGCGGTGGATACGCGAACTTCCACGGCTCTCTCCGGCGGTGCGGCCAAGCCGTCGAAAGTCTGGAACAGCGCCAGCTTCGCGATGGCGTATCGTTCGGTGGAAGTCAGCGCGAAGCCGTGGGCGGCTTGCCAGGCTTCGAGCGCGTCATCGGCGATCACCACCGCGGCCGGCAGCCATTGCTCGCGGCCCGCCGACACGCGAAACTCGAACTCCAGGCCGCGGCTCTCGCCGTCGCACCAAAGGCGGTAGCCTTCATAGAAGTATTCGTACACGTAGCCGCTGTCGGCCGCGTAGCGCTTCACACGGCGCGCCGCGGGCACACCATGGAGAGGCGCGGGCTTTTTCGAGAATAGTCCCATTCGCCACATTCGGCTAGGTGTAAATTCAAAACGCGCAGTACCGCAGTTGCTATTGACAAGAATACCAACTGGCGTGATTATGTAGATGGAATCACGCCGGTTTGTTGATTCCGGACGCCGTCTAGGAGTCGGCCCTCGCGGGCTGGCGGGAGGTGCCAATAATAGAACCGGGCTACGATGGGGGCGGCCTCATTCGCGGCGCATGAATGGTAGTGCGGGAAGTCCTGAACGGTCGGAAAAAGCCGAGCCTAAAGGTTTTCGGCAGAGCGCCAGAAGCGCATAACGATGACCGGCATCAGCGACCTCCCAATTCATGTGCCGCGCGTGACCGCCCTCATTGCTTTTCTGCACATTCCGCTGGAACCAACTCCTTCTCGCGCGGCTGTTTCCGATTCTTCTGCCTGCCAAGTCATACGTTTTTCGGATTGACCCTGGGCGCTCGGGGCGCGGTATCATAACGAAATATCTCGTTCGATAGGGGAGCCGCTGGGCCACTCGCGGCGGTGGACCTGCTGCGCAGTTGCGTCCCAAGCTTTCCCGGTCCCCGGCAGAAGGAGGTCCGATGTGCAATTGACCCAGCTCGAAAAAAGGCAATTTGAGCAGCGCGGATTTTCGCGCCGCAGTTTTGGGCGCCTGGCCACTTTGCTGGCGGCCGGGTCGAGCCTACCGTTTTACAACGAACCGGCGCTGGCGCAACTCTCCATAATCGAGAACGCGCCGGCGGATGCGGTGATGATCAACGCCAACGAGAATCCTCTCGGTCCGTGCCCGGAAGCCCGCGAGGCGGTGGCCAACATCATTTCGCAGGGCGGCCGCTATCTGTACGGCGAAACCGACCGGGTGGCGGCGCTTCTCGCCCAGCAGGAACAACTGAAGCGGAGCTACGTGCGGATCTACGCCGGCTCCAGCGCGCCCCTGCACCAGGCCGTGCTCGCGTTCACCTCGCCCAACAAAGCGTTCGTCACCGCGGATCCCGGTTACGAAGCCGGCGAACGCGCCGCCCGATTCATCGGCGCCAGGGTGGTGCGCGTTCCCTTGACCAAGGACTATGCGCACGACGCGAAGGCCATGGCCGCAGTCGCCGATGCCGGTCTCATTTACGTCTGTAATCCCAACAATCCGACCGGGACGCTGACGCCGAAAGCGGACATCGAGTGGCTGGTCGCGAACAAGGCGAACGGCGCCGTGGTGATGATCGATGAAGCGTACACCCACATCGCCGGCGCGCCGTTCAACACGGACCTGGTGGCGGCCGATAAAGACGCGATCGTGCTGCGCACGTTTTCCAAGATCTACGGCATGGCCGGCTTGCGCGCCGGCGCGGCGCTGGCGCGGCCGGACCTAATCGAGAAGCTGGCGGGGTTCAGCGCCGGGATGATGCCGATCACCGGAATGGTGGCGGCGTCGGCCAGCCTGGAATCCAAAACCGTGGTGCCGGAGCGCCGCAAGAGGATCGGCGACGTGCGTTCCGACGTGTTCTCGTTTCTCAGTCGGCACAAGTTTCCATTCGTGCCTTCGGTTTCCAACTGCTTCATGGTGGATGTCGGCCAGCCGGGCGGCAACATCGTGATGGCGATGCGCAAGGAGAAGGTCTATATCGGGCGGGTCTGGCCAAGCTGGCCCACTCACGTGCGCGTGACGGTGGGCACAGCCGAGGAAATGGAAAAATTCAAGGCCGCCTTTCTGAAAGTGACGGCCTGACGCGCCGTGCCCCCCCGCGCGTGTGCGTGGTCCCGCTTGCAGAAACATTTCGGCGCGGCGTGTTTTATGCACAACTTTGCCACATGCCGTGTTGCGTAAATGTAACATCCGCTTGGCGCGAAAAACTTGTTGAAAAGGACCTGGAGCGCTCAATTCCCGCTAGCGCTGCGGGCGGCGCTCGCGCTACAAACAGGTAGACCCATCAGGCGGCAAGCGCAGCCATCCTGGCAAATCTCGGGGGAGGTAGCCAGGGCGGTTGCGCAAGCCGCGAGGTCCTCCCGAGTTGATCTCCCACGTCAGCGCTTATCGTCGTTCGCGCGACCGTCCGGACGCGAGAGCCTCAGAAAGAGACGCCAACGAGCAGGTCAAGCTGGTTGCGCAGCGGCGAGACAGTTACTGTGAAACGGTCGGGACCCCAGCGCGTGTAACGAATTACCGGGGCGACGCGAATGCGGCGCAATCGGGCCTCGATGCCGGCGCCCGCGAAAACGCCATACTCCGAAGAGTCAGTAAGCGATCCGACCAGTCGGAAGCTCGGGCCGGCTTCGGCGAACGGCTGCAAGCCGCGAATGCGCAGAGGAAACCGGTATTTCGCCAGCACCGGAAATTCCCAGGTCTCGAAGGTATTGTCAAAGCGACCGATGAGTCCGCCGGCGTAGAGGGCCTCACCGTAGGCACTGACCGGCCGGTGGATAGCGTCCACTTCCACGGAAAGCGCGCGCGGCAGGTGGACCTCCAGCGACGCGCCGGCGATCGGGCTTCTGGTGTTGGTGTAGCCGCTGGCTACTGTGGAGTAGGCGCCCGTTAGGTTCGTGCCCACAAGCGCGCCAAGAGACACGGCACGGAACCGGGGCAGCCCGGCGGATTCGCTGGCGCGGCTGAAGCCGACCAAGAGTTCGACCTGGTTGGTGTTACTGGTAGGGGCGGGGGCCTCCGCAACATGGTCCGCAGTCCACCGTGTGTAACGCACGACGGGGGCGATCTTGAGGCCGCGCAGATTCCTTTCGACCCCGACGCCAGTGGTAAAGCCAAAGTGGGCCGGATTGGTGCCATACAGGTTCAGATTTCCCGCGGTTCGAAAGGACGGGCCGGCTTCCGAAAACGGGCGGAAGTTCCCGAGGCGAAACCGGTACTTCGCAAGCACCGGGAATTCCCAGGTGACCACGGGAGCGGGCGAGACACTATTGAGTGCGCCATCGGGTTGGACGGCGGCCCAGGTGAGGTGCAGTTCGCGGAACATGCCATCGGCCTCGATCGACCAATGAGGAGTGAAATGCATCTCGATGGATGCGCCCGCGATGTAGTCTTTGGAAGTGGAGAAGAAGCGCATGCCGATGAAGTAGTTCCCCGATACGGGTACGGTCTGGGTGCGAAAACCATCGGTAACTGCGGCTCCGCCTACAAGGCCAATGGAAAGGCTCTGCCCGAAAGCGGCTTGTGGGACGTCAACCATCCCGGCAGCGAGGATGATGGCGAGAAGAACGGCCGGTCGCACGGACACTGGCGCAGGCATCCAAAGTGCCAACCCGCCCATTCTTTCCGAATCAACGGCTGTGGAGTCTACCTGTGTGATGAACTATTCACACCGGTGCGGGTGCTTCACGATTTAGAGATCCGTACATCTTCTAGTCAGTGACATAACTTAATGAGTCTCTGTATCTTGCCCGGCAGCCTGAGAGTATCTCGCAATTATTTGTCGGTTGCTGTAGTGGAAACGGCTACCTCAGGGTCTTTGATATGAGCGGTCACGACCTCAGGCGTCAGTACGTTGCCAACGGGCGTTTCGAGAACAGGAGTCCAGAACTGCGCCTGGACGCATTGGGTTCGCCGAACAGGAGAACGATTGAAAGCGCGTTTGTTACTCATCGCATACGCGCTTGTGAATGCGGTGCTATACAGCGTCCTATTGCCACTATGGGAAGGCTTCGACGAGCCATTCCATTTTGGATATGTGCAGCAGTTGGGTGATGGACAAGGCTTGCCTGATGCACGCACGGCGCGGCTGTCGCGCGAAGTGGGAGCTTCCATTCTGCTTACACCTGCGAGTCAAGCGGTGAAACAGAATCTGCCCCAAGTCACGTCGTATACCCAGTACTTCTCGTGGCCCGTGTCGAGAAGATCGGAAGCCCGGCACCGGTTACGGGACATTCCAACGGACCTGCGGTGGCAGCCCTCGGAACTCTTGAACTACGAAGCGCACCAACCGCCGCTGGCGTACATTCTATTGGCTGTCCCCGAGCGGCTTCTAGCTCGTTTGTCCCTGCCGGTACGGGTGACGATGTTACGGTTTATTGCGGCGGTGGCGGGGTCGTTGCTCCTATTGGGTGGTGCGGAGCGGCTATTCCGGCAGCTCGATATTCGTGACCCATACGGAACCGTCGCCCTCTTCTGTCTACTCTCTTGCCAAATGACATGGGCTACCTTAGCCCGCATCGGAAATGATTGGCTGGCAGCGCCCATCGCGGTCTGGACACTAGTTGCGCTGAATATTCTCGGTAAGAGTCCGGGCCGTCGTGCCGCTGCCGCTGCGGCGGTGGCCGTCGCTGCAGGGCTATTGACTAAGGCATACTTTCTCGCCTTCGTGCCGTTGTTGGTCGGCCTCTGCGTAGTGCGAAGGCGTTGGCATGAACTTACGATTGCATCCGCGATCCTCTCCGGATTGGCCGGCCCATGGTATGCACGGAATCTTGTCCTGTACGGCGTTCTTACTGGAACGCAGGAGTCGCGGGCCGGCGTCGACCCGGCCGCAGTTCTGCGTGTGGCGCCCACGGTCAACTGGCTGGCTGTGACCTGGTCGAGTGTACGGGCCTCGCTCTGGACCGGCAACAACTCCTTTTTGACGTTCTCGGCAAAGACTCTGAACCTAATAACCGCCACAAGCTTGGTGGCCCTGCTCCTGTGGGTTGCGAGTCGCCATGCCACTGCTGAGTGGATCACGTTGTTGTACTGCGCCTTGTTTGTGCTGGCCCTTGGATATTCCGCCACTGCTAGCCGCATCTATACTCAAGGCGCTGCCAATGGCCCAAGTCCCTGGTACGCACAGGTGCTCTTGGCTCCTCTATTGGGCTTGGCGTTGCTTGGCGCCGGTCGCTGGCCACGGCTCGGTAGGTTCGTGGCGGCTTTTCTGGTCCTGGAGTTCGGATACGTACTCGCCGCGACCTATGCGGTCAAATTGATTCCGCTGTACGGCGGCTACGACGGGCGCACATCACTGGTTGGGGTGGCAACGCTCTATAGTCGTCGACTGGGGATGTTAGCGACAAACTTGGATACCGTTGCGCTCGCGCCGGCAGCAGCTATATTCGCTTTGGCCGGCGTTGCAGTACTTCTGGCGATCACACACCAGGTCGTCCTGATCCAGTCGCTAGCTCGGACCATGGCGCGGCCGGTGGTCCTGAACCGGCGTCCCGAGCAATAGATCCTCTCTCGTCGCGCAGCGCGCACCCTTGAGCGGGCTGCGGCTGGCTCGCTTATTTCGCGGAGACCGGCTGCCGCGCTTCCACCGGCGAGAGCCAGCCGTGCGTGTCGGGCCGGCTGCCGTCGATGATGGCGAAGAACGCCTTTTGCAGCTTCTCGGTGATAGGGCCGCGGCGTCCCTTGCCCACCGTAATGCGATCCACCGAGCGGATGGGCGTGATTTCGGCCGCGGTGCCGGACAGAAACACCTCGTCGGCGATGTAAAGCATCTCGCGCGGCACCTCCGATTCGGTGACGGGAATCGCCAGTTCGCGCGCCAGCGTAAGCACCGTGTCGCGGGTGATTCCGGGCAGCGCCGATGCTCCCAGCGGCGGCGTGCGGATTTCGCCATCGCGCACCACGAACACATTCTCGCCCGAGCCTTCGCTGACGTAACCAGCGGTATTGAGCGCGATGCCCTCGGCGTAACCGTTGGCCAGGGCTTCCATCTTGATGAGCTGCGAGTTCATGTAATTCGCGCCGGCTTTGGCCAGCGCGGGCAGCGTGTTGGGCGCCAGCCGGTTCCAGCTCGAAACGCACACATCCACTCCCTGCGCCAGGGCCTCGTCGCCCAGATACTTGCCCCACTCCCAGCAGGCGATGTAAACGTCGATCGGGTTGTTGAGCGGATTCACCCCCACCTCGCCGTAGCCGCGGAACACAATCGGGCGCACGTAGCAGGCGTTCATCCGGTTCACCCGCACCAGCTCCAGCATCGCCTCCGCCAGTTGCTCCGCCGTGAAGCCGACCGGCTCCATGCGATACACTTTGGCGGAATCGAGCATGCGCCGCACGTGTTCGCGCAGCCTGAAAATGGCAGGCCCAGTGGGCGTGGCATAGCAGCGGATGCCTTCAAACACCGAGCTGCCGTAATGCAACACGTGGGAGAGCACGTGTACGGTGGCGTCTTCCCACTTGATGAAACGGCCGTTGTGCCAGATTTTTTCGGTGGGGGTGAGCATGAATTAATTATAGCGTTTCGCCGGACCGAGGCCCTCCCCGGTCGAATCCTACGGTAAACGACCGTGTCACGGCGGTCCTGGCGTACTTAATGAAGTTTGTCAGCTGGCGAGAGCTGCAGGCCGCCGGGTGACGGCAAGCTCTCTACTCGCAAATTGCGGAACAAAGTGCGGCCGTCGCCGTAGTGCACCAATCCCACATAGCCGTCCGTGAAACTCGGATCGTCGATCTCCGTCACCTCCACGCCATTCAGCAGAAACGTAATCCGGTCGTGGTTGCATTCCACGGTAATCCGGTTTTCCTTCCCGGCTGGGGACAAGGCCGCCAGGGCCGGTCCGGTGATGTGCGTCCAGGGAATCAGCGGGTCTTCCCAATTGCCCGGAAAGGTCCTTTTCACGAGCTTAAATGAGATGTCCTTGGCTTTCTCGGTGCCCTGAAGCAGCAGCACATAGCAACCTTCGTAATTGAGACGAA
>Ga0326728_10013306_pt1 | contig 17910 bp, 14 predicted proteins | sample MB3enrmetagenome_FD_207602 | JGI IMG/M metagenome (GOLD analysis project Ga0326728, IMG submission 207602) | Lab enriched peat soil microbial communities from McLean, Ithaca, NY, United States - MB31MN | ecosystem: Environmental > Terrestrial > Soil > Wetlands > Peat | place: USA: New York... | reverse complement strand
ATGAACGCACCCGCCCCAACGGGCTGAGATTGCAAAAGATTTCCACCCCGATTGGCGTCGTGGTCATTATTTACGAGTCGCGCCCCAATGTGACGGCGGATGCGGCGAGCCTGTGTTTCAAATCGGGCAACGCCACGATTCTGCGCGGCGGCAAGGAGGCGTTGCACTCCAATCAAATCATCGCCCGAACGATGATTGAGGCCGGCCAAGTGGCGCTTCGCGGTTTTCCCGAACACGCCGTTCAGGTGGTGCCCACGGCCGACCGCGAGGCGATTCCCATTCTGCTTTCGCTCACGCAATACGTTGACCTGTGCATGCCGCGCGGCGGCGAAGGCCTGATTCGCGCCGTGGCCGATTGCAGCAAGGTGCCCGTCATCAAGCATTACAAGGGCGTTTGCCATGTCTTTGTGGACGCCGACGCCGATTTGCAAATGGCCGGCGAAATCGTGATGAACGCCAAGGTCCAGCGCCCCGCCGTCTGCAACGCCATGGAAACGCTGCTGGTGGACCAGTCTGTGGCGGAGAAATTCCTGCCCGACATTGCCGGCCGGCTGTTTGAGAAACACGTCGAAATCCGCGGCGATGAGCAGACGCTCAAGCTCCTGCACGCCGGGAGCGCCGCGCATCACGCCTCGCGCCTTCGTCCGGCAAGCGAACAGGACTTTTTCACCGAGTACAATGATTACATTCTCAACGTGCGCATCGTGGACGGCGTGAAGGCCGCGGTGGACCACGTCAATTATTATGGCTCCGCGCATTCGGACAGCATTGTCACCCGCAACGAGGCCCACGCCCGGCAATTTCTGAACGAGGTGGATTCGGCGACGGTTTATTGGAATGCCAGCACGCGCTTCACCGATGGCGGCGAATTCGGCATGGGCGCGGAAATCGGCATCAGCACCGACAAAATCGGCGCGCGCGGTCCCATGGGCCTGGAGGAATTGACCAGCTACAAGTGGCTGGGATTTGGCAACGGTCAGGTCCGAAGCTGATGAATCGCGCGCGGCTTCATCGCGGCCTCGCAATCTGTCACGGCCTCACGCCAGCGTCCATCCGTCGCGGTTTTCGCGCTTGATGTAGGGCGCGGCCTCGGGACAGTTCTTCGCCTTCATGTTGGGGCCGTCCCACTCGATCTTCCTGCCGGTGCGGAGGGCCACGCAGCCCAGCAGCATGATTTCCGTGAGTTGCGCGCCGATTTCAAAGCGCGAGTAACACTTGTGCGGATTGTTCTCCTTGATCCCGGACAGCCACTCCAGAACATGCCTGCGGTCGCTGTCCCCCTTGAACTCATTGCGCGGTATCGTCACCGGAATCTTTTCCAGCCCCGCGTATTTTGTGTAGTGGATCAACTTCTGGTCGCCGTCGCGCTTGATGAAAAACTGTTCGCCGTAATCGTCTGGTGAAAAGATTTTGCCTTCCTCCCCGATGATCAAGCAGGCGCTGTTGGGGACTTCGCCCCGCAAATCCTGAATATCCACGAGCAATTCCTGCGGCGGCTTGTTGCTGAAATCGTGGCCGTTGGGCGCGCTGGCGTCGGGCCGCCCGCCGTCATACCAGGTGAGGGTGGTGTGGCGATGATGGAAGAAGTTGCTGTCGGAGGACGGGAACGTGAAGAGAATTTTTGAACCCAGCGGGTAGGTCTCGGCATTCATTTCGCCGAGGACGCTCGCTTCGATTTGCGAGGGATGGCCCAGTTTCAAGGCGCGGAACGGCATGTTCACGGTGTGGCAGGCCATGTCGCCCAGAGCGCCCGTGCCAAAGTCCTGCCAGCCCCGCCAGTTGAAGGGGTGATAGACGCCACTCTTGTATGGGCGCATGGGCGCCGCGCCGATCCAGATGTCCCAATCGAGGGTTCCGGGAACGGGGTCCGCGCCGGCAGGGCGGCCGATGCCTTGGGGCCACACCGGCCGGTTGCTCCAGACGTGTACTTCCCGCACCCGTCCAATGATGCCGCCCTGAATGACCTCGACCGCGCGGCGCAGTCCGTCGGCGGAGCTGCCCTGGTTCCCCATTTGGGTCACCAGGCCGGTGCTGCCGGCAAGTTCGCGAAGGTAACGGGCCTCGTAAACAGTCTGCACCAGCGGCTTTTGGCAATAGACGTGTTTGCCGTGCTTCATGGCCAGCGAGGTAATGATGGCGTGCATGTGGTCGGGCGTGGAAACCGTGACCGCGTCAATGCCATCGGACATCTCATCAAACATCTTCCGGTAATCCTGGTAAAATTTTGCGGACGGATATTTTTGGAGCTGCTTGGGGCTGCGTGCGGCGTCCACGTCGCAGAGGGCCACAATATTTTCGCCGCTGCAATGGTCGGTGTCGCTCTGGCCCTTGCCGCCCAAGGCGCCGATGCAGGCAATGTTCAACTTGCTGTTGAGGTTCGCGGCGCGCAGGAGCGTGGGCATGCCAAACGTGACCGCCCCGGCGGCCACGGCGGAGGTTTTGAGGAAGCGGCGGCGGCTGACAGCGCCCGGAACGGATGGGCGATGGGATTTCATTGGTCGAGTCATGTGGTTATAGGAGTATGCCCCAAGGCAAAAAGTTACGCCATTCCCAAAAAAAGGGGATTTGCAGGCGGCGCGGTTTTTGCAACACTGCGGAAACCACTTCCATGAAAACCTCAATCTTTGGCATCATCGGTGCCGCCATGTCCCTCTTTGCCACCACCACCTTTGCCGGACCGATTCCCGACGACTGCAAGACCGGCGGGTTCGCCCTGGGCTGCCAGGCATGGACCTTCAACCATTTCAGCGTCATGGAGGCGATTGATAAAACCGCCGAAGCCGGCGGCAAAGTCATCGAATTATATCCCGGACAGAAGTTCAGCCCCGACCAGCCGGACGTCAAGTTTGACCACAATGCCACGGACGAAATGATCGCCGCCGTGCAGGAGCGCCTGAAGAAAGACGGCATCCGCGCGGTGAATTACGGCGTCGTGGAGATTCCTAATGACGAGGCGCAAGCGCGGAAAATTTTTGAATTCGCCAGACGGCTCGGCCTTTATGGCATCACCACCGAATCGGTCGGGTCCATGGACGTCATTGAAAAACTGGTCAAGGAGTACGACATCCATGTGGGTTTCCACGACCATCCCAAGCGCCCCAACGATCCTTCCTACAGGATGTGGGACCCGAACTATGTGTTGAGCGTCGTCAAAGGCCGTGATGCGCGCATCGGCTCCTGCGCGGACGTGGGCCATTGGGTGCGGTCCGGGCTGACGCCGGTGGACTGCCTGAAAATTTTGCATGGCCGCATCATGAGCGTCCACATGAAGGATTTGAACGAGAAGGGGGTGCTCTCCGCGCACGATGTTCCCTTCGGCACCGGCGTTTCCGATATTCCCGGCATCCTTGAAGAACTGAAGCGGCAGCACTTTGCCGGCAATGTGTCCATCGAATACGAATACGACTGGACCACCAATGTGCCGGAGGTGGCGCAGTGCGTGGGATTCATACGCGGATACGGAGCCGGCCACCCGTCGAAGTCCCACATACTGTAGCTGTCCTAACCTCCGCGTTCTTGTTGCTGATCCCGCGGAGGCAACGCCCGTTCTCCCAGCGCGCGGACCCCGCCGTTTTCTTCCAGAAAAACCAGCCAGGTTTTTTGCGCGGCAAGGATTTCGGCAATCTCCGCTTCCGCCAGCACCATGCAGGCGGTGGACAGCGCGTCCGATTCGGCGGCGGTGTCGCACAAGGCCCAGACGCGATTTTGGCGTGGCGCGGGCCGGCCGGTGCGCGGGTCCAGAATATGTTTTCCCTTCACGGCCAGGCCCGATCCGCTGAGGGAAACATTTCTGAGCCGGTAGCGCACCGGGGAATGATCCTCGCCCAGGCCGCAGGACCAGCCGCCCGTGCCCCCCGGCGCGTCGCCCGCCAGAATACTGCTGCCGCCCGCCACCAGCAGGAAGGCGGGACAACTCCATTCCCGCAGAACTTCGGCCATGCGGTCCAGCGCGAATCCCTTGCCAATGGCACCCGCGTCGAATTCCAACTTGCCGCTGTCGCAGCGCACGGAAAAATCCCGCAACCGCCATTGCGGAGTCGCCGGCTGCGATTTCAAGGCCGCGGGCGCAAGAGAAAACGCGCCCCGCGTCAGCGTCTCCATTTTTTTTGCCAGTTCCAGGCAGGCGAAAACAGGTTCGCTGACCCGCAGCGATTCGCCGGGCAGGAGGTGGGCGAGGCGCGCGATTTCACTGTCAGGTTTGAAACGGCTCAACTGCGATTCCAGTTGGTCCGCCGTCGCAAACGCCGCCTGCGCGGCCTGGGCGGCGTAAGTCTTGTCCTCGCCGGCCAGGCGCGCCTGGAAATGTGTGGCCATGGCCTGGTGGTTGAAAACGTGGATTTCACTCATGGTGAAATTTTAAGGCCGGGAGGAATCCAGAGGATGAAAAGCACACCGGGGCGCGCGCCGAAAAATTCCGGCCGAAAATCTTTGAATGGTGCTGTCAATGAATCCGGCAGATCCGAAGGCGTTATGAAGAAGGTCGCCGGGCCCGTATCCTGGCCGGGCTGCCAGTAGCCCACCTGCGCGAATTTTCGCAGATACCACGGCAACGGCCACGGATCGGCGGCCACGACGGCGATGCGCGGCTGTTTCAGATTGTTCTCCGCGACCAATTGTCCCAGGCGCGGCGCCAGGCCCAACAAGTCTTCGCTGGTGTGCGCATAGGCCAGCGGATTCTTTTCGTCCGCTGGACGATCAAAAACCAGCACTTTGGTCTCAAGCGCCAGCAACGCCAATAAGAACGCGCCGGCGACAACCACCACCCAGCGGCCCGCCGCATTGCTGATCTGTTCCTTGAAAGCAGCCACGCCCAAACCGCACATGAGGGAGAGCGGCAGCCACAGATTCAACGCCAGCCACGGCGTTTTGTAGGGAATGCCGGAATACATCAGAAAAATGACCAGCCCGTAGATGCACAGCATCACCGGCGCCTTGCGGACACCGCCAACGGCGTCGCAAATGGCCGCGTAAGCGCCGCCCACGGCCACGAGCGTCAGGACGACCATCGGATCAATCAGGTGAAAATAATAGCCGAACGGTTTCTGATGCCCTGCCCCACCGGCCCGCGCGGCAAAGTTGGGCACGGCATGAACCAGGTCCGCGAACACCGCCCAGTTTTTTCCAAACCAGGTGAACAGCAGGACGGTGACGATGGCGAAAACACCGGCCGCCACAGCAACAAATTTAAGTGAAGGCATTTTGCTTCGCGGCGGCAGAAAAAATCCGGCCAGCGCGGCAATTCCCAGCGCCAGAAAATGGAGCGGCGCGGTTTCTTTGCACGCGAGCATGAGCGCGGCGCAAAAACCGGCCACGGCGCCCGGGATCCACGGCTTTCTTTCGCCGGACGTTCCGCACAACATGCGCCAACCCGAAAGCATCAATCCCAGCGTGGCGGCCACGAAGAGGGTTTCGTGAATGAAATAGCGGCTGTAATAGACCGGCAGAGGCGAAACCGCGAACAAAAGCGCCGCGACCAAACAGGCCGTGAGGCCGAACATTTCCACGCCCGCGCTGAACAGCAGCACCGTGACAGCGCCAATAATTGCCGGACCGAGGCGCAATTCAAATTCAGTCAGGTCGGAGAAATGGCGCGCGCCGCACAGTTCCGCCAGCGGTTGGGCGATGGCGAAGAGCGCGGGACCGTGGCGGTCCGTCGGATCATAATGGTACGGTTGCCCCGCCAGCAACTGGCCGGTGAGGTAGGCGTTGACCGCCTCGTCGGTGTGCATGGGCCGTGCGCCGAGATGCGGCAGACGCACCGCGAGGGCGAGCAACAACACTAAAACGAAGGAAGAAGGAAGAAGGAAGAAGGAAGAACGGGAGGTCTGGCTTTCTACATTCTTCCCCTTGGTACATTCTTCATTCTTCATTCTGCCTTCTTCATTCCCCTGGTTTTCCCCAGACTTCCACCTCGATGTAATGGTTCATCTTGTTGGTGGTGTTGCCGTTGCTGTAAAGGCGCACATAGCGGCCTTTGACTCCTTTGGCGTCAATCAACTTGCCTTGGTAGTTCTCGATATACGGATGGTCGGTCCCGGCGGAAGAATTGTCATAGACAGTCTGCACGTCCTTGCTGAAAGCGGGGTCGTCGGAAACCTGCACCACCACGTCGCGATAGACGCGCTCCTGCGAATGGAAATGCCACACAATAATCGCATGGATGGCGGCGGACTTTTCGAGATCAATTTGCACCCATTGCCTGCCGGGACCCAGTTCGACCCATGAACCTTCGTCGCCGGCCTTGTCGCCGTCCGTGACCAAATCCAGCGTGCCCACCACCGGGTCGCTGTCGCTGGCGGTGACTTTTTTGCCCTTGGCCAGATTGACGGTGCCGGCGGGCACCATGAAGTCGGGGCGTTTGCCCGTGAGCTTGGGTTCGAGATTGGGCACGTTGATTGGAACCGGCGTTCCGACAAACAGCGGCGGCGGCAATTCAGTCTTGAGCGGCACCATGTCCTTGTCATCCGCAAGCGCGGAGGCGGCGACAAACAGGGTGGCGGCGAGCAGGGCAAATATTTTATTCATGTGGATATGACTTTAGGGAAACAAGCGTGTTCAAATTGGGACGAAATTGCCAGTCATTTTATTTGAGGTCTGGCGCGAAAAAAACAAAAGGCGGTCCGCCACCAAGGGCGGACCGCCTTGTTAATCTTAACAGAAATCAAGCAACCGTCGCCGACCGGCGCCTGCTGAAAATCAGCAAGCCCGCAGCGCCGATTCCCGCAAGGGCCATCGTGCCCGGTTCCGGGACGCTCGACGCATCCGACATGCTGACCAGAATAATATTGCTGTTATCCGGGTTGATGTCCCCGGTATTTTCCGTAAAATTCAGGGAGCTGAGGCTGCTGGGATCAACCATTGGCGCATCAAGAGGTATGAGACTCAGATCGCTTGTCAATGTGGAAAGGTCGGTCACATCGCCGCTGCTTGTGGTTCCACTGCTGGACGAAGCGCCGAGTTCCGCTTCCAAGCTTGCCATGTCAATGTTGCCATTGTAAACGAAAGCTTGGAGTTCATCAACGCCGTTCAGTTCATTGCCGCTCCCGGTGAATGTGATGCCCGATCCCGATACGGTGTAGGATGACGACAATGGATCGCTTCCCGGGCTCGTTGTGGGATAACCGCCTGAATTTGAAGGATCTAAGAGACTGATATCCACTGAACTTCCCGCATAGGGATCGGCCAAGCCAGCAACTTGAACAGCGCCCATGCCGCCCTGGCCTACGGCGGCCTCGGCGAAGGCATAACCCGCGTCACCCAGGCCGTCATTCGAGAAGGCATAGGCAAACGAATAGGTTCCCGCCCCAACGGACAAGCCCCAGAAATAGGCCCATCCTGCCGGGCTGTCGGCGGCGGCGGCCGAATAGCTCCAGGTCGGCGCGGAAATTCACAGAGCGGCTGCCGCCTTTGCTGGCGCAACCGACATCTCCATCGCTGTTACGGTTCCCGCCACAGCCAGAACAATTTTGATTGGGGAGATAATGCCATGCGCGCGATTCCCATTTGCCCCCGCAGCACGGGTTGACAACGACCTAAACTTGATCATGGTACATCCTTTGCGTTAGTGATTTTGTTTTGCCGACCTTGGGCCAATAAAACCACCTCCCTTCTCCCGTGTCAAGAAAAATAATTTAGAGAAATAACACAGCTAATTTCCGCCTCTACATGGCTATACGTCCAAATCTTCGCGCGCCACGAAGATTTTCCGAAAGCAGCGGAGCGCCGGCTGCAAGCCGGCGCTCCGCTTTGTTGGGCTTCGCCGCTACACCGCCGGGATGGCTTCAGTTTCCGCGGGGGTGATGGCAAGTCTCGTTTCGGCGGCGATGGCTTCGTTGGCCTTGTGGATGATGTATTCGCTGCGAAAGGCTTCGTCAGCCGGACAATTTAATTTGGCGGTGCCCCGGATGGCGTTGAAAAAGTTCTCCAGGTGAGGCTGGTGCGGCGGCTTGTTGAAAAACACCGGAATTTCGTATTGCGCGAGCTGCGCGGTCTCGCGCACATCCACCTTGTCGGAATCGGCCGCCGGCATTTCCTTGGCGCGCACATAGTTCTTGGCGATCAAATCGTCCCAGGACACGGACGTGGCGCGGGCCTCGCGGTAGATGGCGCAGAGTTTCGGGTCCTCGGACATTTTTATGGTGCCGTCGTCGCCCATGAACATCTCGAAGTAACCGCCCCCGGCGCTGGTGGTGGTCTGCACCTGATAAAAGGCGCGCGCGGTGTAGGATTCTCCCGCGTCGGTCTTCAGCGGAAATTCGTAAATGACCATTGCGTTGTCGTACCAGTCGTGGTTCTTGTAATAGTCCAGGCCGCCGCTGGCGATGACCGATTTTGCGGTGGTGCCGAGCCACCAGTTGAAGATGTCAATCTGGTGCGCGCCGAGGTCGGACAACGGACCGCCGCCCAACCCCTTGAACCAGCGCCAGTTGCGGAACTGATGCATGTCCTTGAATCCGTATTTGGCCAGCATGTCGTCCGGCATGGTATATTTTTTGGGCCAGCCAAAGTCTTCCTTCACGGCGCGGTTCCACTGGGCCTGCGCGGCGGTGAGGCGGCCGCAGAAGTTCGCCCCGTGCAACAGGCGGTTCAGCGTAAAGAGATAGCGCGGGTTGCTGCGGCGCTGATGGCCGATCTGCAACAGCTTGCCGGTGTCGCGCATGGTCTTGACCATGGAACGCGCGCCGTCAATGGTGTTGCTCATCATCTTTTCGCAATAGACGTGCAGCCCGGCCTTGAGACACGTGTTAGTCATGGGCGCGTGCCAGAAATCGGGCGTGGCCACGACCGCCGCCTGCAAATCCTTTTCCTTGGCCAGCAGGTCTTCGTAATTCTCATAGGCCCGCACCGGCCGGCCGACCTTCTTCAGGTAACGCTCGCCCTCGTCACGGTGAAAATCCCAGATGTCGCACAAGGCCACAACGGTCACGCCCTCGATGTTCAACAAGGATTCCAGGAGCACCTTGCCTTCCTCGCCGAAGCCCAGGAGGGCCACGTTGATGTTGTTCAACGAGGATTTCTTGACCGGGGCGGCGGTGGACTGGGTGTCCGGACTGCACGAAGCGAGCAGCAGCCCCGCGCCGGCAACCGCAGTGGCGCCCAGAAATTCGCGCCGTGTCAGGCCTCCCCCGGCGGCGGCACTGCCGCTCTCCCGGTCCGTGACGATGGATGACTTTACCATTTTTTGAGAATTGCGATTTTGTTATGCTTGGCGAGCGTCAGCGCGAAGGCGACCAGCGCCACATGGATGCCGAGCCAGGAAATGCCATCGTCCTGCTTGATCAAAATCAGGCCAATCGTCAGCGCGATATAAATCAGACCCTGCACAAAAAGCGAAATGCGCGTGCCCAGACCCAGGAGCAGCATCAAGCCGGAGACAATCAGCGCCGGTCCCAGCACATGGTCAAACGCCGCCAGCAACGGATGCGGCAGCAGCGGCTCATGGCTGAACTTCTCCTTGAGGCTAGCGGGGATTCCCGAGTAATTGGCCAGGGCGTAATGCTTCACGTTTATGTTCATCATGACGCCGCTGGCGTCCGGCTGGCCGGTCGAAGGGTCAATGACCGGCACGGCCACCGACTGGTAAGTGCCAAATTTTTCCAGGCCCGTGAAGATGGCGCGCACGGCCAGCCAGCCGCGCAGAATGAGGAAAGCCAGCGTGAAGTCGCAATGGCAGGTGTCACAGGCTTTCGTTTCAGTGGATGCGTTCATGTCTAAAATTTACAGTCTTCCAATCTCTTCGACGGGTCACAGTTTTTTCCCCGTCAGGCGCTCGTAGGCTTCCAGATATTTCGCGCTGGTCCGGGCCACCACGTCGTCCGGCAATCGCGGGCCGGGCGGCGTCTTGTCCCAGTCAAGGGTTTCGAGGTAGTCGCGCACGAATTGTTTGTCGAAACTCGGCTGGCCCTTGCCGGGCGCATATTGGTCCGCCGGCCAGAAGCGTGACGAATCGGGCGTCAGCACCTCGTCTATCAGGATGAGCCGGCCTTCAAACAGCCCAAACTCAAATTTCGTGTCCGCAATGATGATGCCGCGCTGTCGGGCGTAATCGCGTCCGGCCCGGTAAATTTTCAGGCTCAGGTCGCGCGCCTGCGTGGCCAGTTCCGTGCCGGTGATTTTGCAGGCCTCGGCAAACGAGATGTTTTCGTCATGCCCCGTCTCCGCCTTGGTGGACGGCGTAAAAACCGGCTCGGGCAGTTCGGCGGACTCGGTGAGCCCGGCGGGCAGCGGGATGCCGCAAACCGACTGCGATTTCTTGTACTCCTTCCAGCCGCTGCCGGAAAGGTAGCCGCGCACAATGCATTCGATGGCCAGCGGCCGGGCCTTCTTCACTATCATCGAGCGGCCGGCCAGTTGCGCGGCAAACGGACGAAGCGCCGGCGGCAGCGGATCATCGGCCCCGGCCAGCAGATGGTTCGGCACCAGCCCGGAAAATTTCTCAAACCAGAAATGAGATATTTGCGTGAGCACCTCGCCCTTGCGGGGGATGCCATTGGGCATGATGACGTCAAAGGCCGAAATCCGGTCGCTGGCCACCAGCAGGAAACTGTCGCCCAGGTCAAAGACCTCGCGGACCTTGCCGGATCGGATTTTTTTTATGCCGGGCAGGTCGAGCTTCAAAAGAGGTTCGTGCAAGTTCATGTTTCGGCAAAAAATAAGGGAACCGCCGGGCGAGTTCAAGATTTAGCATTTTCGCTAAACCTCGCAGCCATTCGTCCCATCAGTCCCATTCGTCCCATGGCAAGACACAAGAAATCCGCCGCTTATTTTCGTGTGTTGTGCGCGCCTAATGGTTAATTAAAATGCCGCATGGAACTCCGCGAATTTGCCGAACAAATTCTGTTTGGAACGACGCTGGCCGACAAGCTGGCGTCGCCGGGGCTCCTTACGGATGATCATCCGGGGCCGGCGTTGGCGACGCCCGCCGCTCCGGGCCGGCCGGCGAACCTCCAGTTCAAGCCCCACGCCGCCGGCAAAAGCGATTTTCCCGGGCTGCACCGCCTCGACAACGTGTCCGAACGCGGCAAGCTGCTCCATTTCTTCGGCAACCACGAATTGCTGGCCACCGAACTTATGGCGCTCGTGCTCCTGAAATTTCCCGACGCCCCCGCCGCCTTTCGCAAGGGTGTTTTGCAGACGCTCCGCGACGAGCAGGAGCACACACGGCTTTACATGGACCGCATGAAGGCGTGCGGCATCGAACTGGGCAGCCTGCCGGTGAGCGGCTACTTTTGGCGCTGCGTCTCGCCCATGGAACATCCCATTGATTACGTCGCGGGCCTCTGCCTCACCTTCGAGCAGGCCAACCTCGATTTCGCGGGCCACTACGGACGCAGCTTCGCCACCGTCGGCGACGCGGACTCGGCGAAGCTGCTCGAGAAAATTTATCACGACGAAATCCGGCACGTCGCATACGGCTTGAAATGGTTTCGCCGCTGGAAAAACCCCGCGGAATCCGACTGGGACGCCTTTTGCCGCACGCTGAAATTCCCGCTCTCGCCGCAACGCGCCAAGGGCTTCGCCCTGAATCTGGCCGGGCGGCGCGCGGCGGGACTCGATCCCGAATTCATCGCGCGCCTGAATGTCTATTCGCAGTCCAAGGGCCGCACGCCGGGCGTTTTTGTGTTCAATCCGTTTGCGGAAGGCCTGCTGGCCGAAGGCAAAACTTTCAATCCCGCCAAGCATCAGGCGCAGCTCGCCCGCGATCTGGAAAATTTGCCGCAGTTCCTTTGCCGCCAGGATGACATCGTGCTGACCGGACGGAAACCGTCCGTGGAGTTTTTGAGCCGCATCAAACAGGCGGGCTTTCCGCTGCCGGAATTTGTGGAAACGAGCGCTCCGAATCTTCGGCAGCTTACCGCCCGCAAGCTCGGCAGCCTGCGGCCCTGGGCCTGGGGACCGGACAGTTTGGAACTGCTCAGTCCGCTTTTTGGCAGCGTCACCGGTGAAAAGCGCCCGGACGGCACCCGTTTCAATGCCGGCATCGCACAGCTCTATTCAAAGTCCTGGAGCGCGAATTTTTTGCGCGAGACGCTGGCCGTCTGCGGGGAGCACACGCCTCCGGCGTGTGATTTGCGGCGTCGCGCCGCAAATGGCTTCTTTATTCCAACTCAAACGGTGGAGGAAAACCGTCGGCGCGACGCCGACGGCAACACGCGGGACGCGTGTGCTCCCGCCGCAAACCTGCTTTGCAGCAAGGCTGAAACCGGCATCGCCGTCAGTTCCCTGAAGGCGGCCCTCGACGCCGTGGCGCTCATTCGCGGGCGCGGCCACCATAAAATCGTCGTCAAAAAAGCCTTCGGCGTGGCCGGCAGCAATGCGCTGCGGCTGTTCGAGCCGGACCTCCTGGAAACGCAGTTGCGCTGGATGAACAACGCCTTCGCGCGGAATCAGGAACTGGTCGTGGAACCGTGGCTGGAACGGCTCCAGGATTTTTCCGCGCAACTGGAGATGACCCCGCAGGGCTTGAAACTGTGCGGCTTCACCGGCCTGATCAACGACGCGCGCGGACAATTCATCGCCAATTTCGCCGAATCCCATCATCACAAGCGGCTGCCGGCCCGCGTCATTTCCTGTTTCAACGAGCCGGCGGATGTATCGGGCCGCCTTCTGGGGTTTTATGAAACAATCTTTGCGCGCCTTGAGGCGAAGCTGCGGGCGCTGGATTTTGCCGGGCCGGTGGGAGTGGACGCTTTTGTCTATCGCAATGCCGCGGGCGCGGCGCGGTTGAAGCCGGTGGTGGAAATCAATCCGCGCTACACCATGGGCCGCGTTTTGGTGGAATTGATGCGGCAAACGCGCCAGAACAGCGCGGGGGTTTTCCGGCTGGTGAATCAATCGCAGTTGCGCGCCCTGGAGATGCGGGATTTCCCCGCCTATGCCCGGATGTTGGAGGAGAAGTTCCCGTTGAAACTGGAAGGGCATCCGCTGCCGCGAATCCGCGAAGGCGCCCTGTGCCTCAACGACCCCGCCACCGTGGAAACCTGCCTGGCGGTGTTTTTAGCCGGACCCGCGCTGGAGCCCTTGCTCACCCTTCCAGCTTGGCGTTGAGCGTCACCTTGGCATTCAAGAGGCGGGAAATGGGGCAGCCGGCCTTGGCGCCGTTGGAAATCTCCGTGAATTTGGCCTGGTCAATTCCCGGAATCTTCGCCGTCATGTCCAGGTGCGATTCCGTGACGGTCCAGCCGGCATCCGTCTTGTCCAAAGTGACCGTGGCGGTGGCGTGAATGGCCGAGGGCGTGAAACCGGCCTTGCCCAGCTCGGCGGAGAAAGCCATGGCGAAACAGCCCGCGTGCGCGGCGGCAATGAGTTCCTCGGGATTGGTGCCCACACCGTTCTCGAACCGCGTGCTGAACGAATACTGCGTTTCCTTGAGCACACCGCTGGCGGTGGAAATGGTGCCCTTGCCGCTTTTCAAATCGCCGTGCCAGACGGCGGACGCTTTGCGTTGCATAATAATTTTTAAATCCAGTCGAGACGCAACCGCGCTTCGACGCGGCTTAAACTACGCCATTTTCTCAAAACCTCAAGTACACGCAGAAATTTTACGGTTTACCGGTTCAGCGCGGCCACGGCTTCCAGCAAATCAATCGCGCGGGCAAGGGCGGGATCGCGGACGACGGGCTGCTTCGGTTCCACCCGGGGCGCTTCAGGCTCGCCGTCGTCATCGCCGTCCTTGATATGCTTGCGCACCAGGTCCGCCTCGCTGGTGTGGTCCACAAACGCCAGAAGGTTTGTGGTTTGAAGACCGTCAAGGGACTCCGCAGTCCGCAGAAAGGGATCTTCCTGAAATTTCTTTTCCTCAGCCGCGCTGACGTCCACGACAATGTCCGGTTTCAACTCCCCGGAGGCCGAATCTGCCGGGACGTTGGTGCTGCCAATCAGGATGGCGGCCGCCGATTGGCGCAACTCCGTCGCCAGCGCGGCAGCCGTTCCGCTCGTCTGGCTGTTGACCAAAACCACGAGGGGCAGTTTTCGGTGGATGAAGTAGCCGGCCGCGTTGCCGGCGGCGGCATCGGCAAACCTGAGGTCCAGGACCGCGCCAGCCAGGTGCTGGGGAACGGCGGCGGCGCGGATCTGGTCGGGGACGTCTTCCGGCACATGCGTCGCACGGACGCACAGCACGGCATTGTCCAAGACAGACACCTTGACGCCCGGTTCAACAGCCCCGGCGGTCAGCGACGCCAGTACCGCGGCCAAAAACAGGCTCGCGCATCGTTTCATTGGAGGAAAATGCTTCACTTATGTCCGAAAGTAAAGGCGGGGCCGCTGAAAAACCCAAAACCATGCGAAAACGGGTTCCTCGACGTTTGTAATGTGTACCATGCTTGGCGTCTTGTCGCGCTGAAAGCGCAACAACATGATAGCCCAGGGCAACGCCCTGGGTTTGACGCGCCACACGACATTTGCCCTGAAAGGGCAAAACAGAGGAATACCAAGGATTCTGTGACGCCCTTTCAGGGCTTGGTATCATTACGGCCACATTGCCCAGGGCGTTGCCCTGGGCTTTCATGTTTCGGGCTTTCAGCCCACCCATTTGGTTTTTACCCATTACAAACGTCGAAGAAACCGAAAACGCGCCATGCCTGAAACTTAAAACTTTTTCACCGGCCACCTTCTTGTTATACCGGAAGCGCAGGAATTATTTACGATGAGCGAAGCGCGACAACCTTTCACCGAGCAAATCACCCGGGCGAACCGCGGGCCGGAGCCCGGCGGCGTGGCGCGGGCCGCGTGGATTGTGGCCGGCATCCTTGCGGTGCTGCTGGTGGCGGCGCTCCTGATGTGGGCCGCCGCGGTCGGCCAGGTGCGCCGCTTGCAGCGCGTCCAATCTGAATTGGGCGAAGCCAATGTGAACCTCGCCGGCGCGCTGGCCGAAGTGGACAAGGACAAGGCCCAGATCACGGACCTGCAATCGCAGATTGCGGACCTGCAAAAGGAAAAAGATTCCGTGGCGCAGGCGGCCAAGGGGCTGGAGAATGAAATGCGCTCGGACTTGGAATCCAAGGACGTTACGATTTCAAAGTTGCAGGGCAAGTTGACGGTGACCATTCTCGACCGGGTCATGTTCGATTCCGGCGAGGCCATCTTGAAGCCCGATGGCGAGGCCGTGATGCGCAAGATCGCCTCGTTCCTGGCGGCGCATCCAACGCTGAAAATCCATGTTGTGGGCCATACGGACAACGTGCCGATTCGCAGCCGGTTCGCCAGCAACTGGGAACTTTCCACGGCGCGGGCGCTGGCGGCGGTGCATTTTCTCACTGAAAAGGCGGGGGTTGACCCGCGGCGCGTCGGTGCCGTGGGCTACGGCGAATTTCGTCCGATTGCCGACAATTCCACCGCGGAAGGCCGGGCGAAAAACCGGCGCATTGCCATTACCATTCTGCCCGATGAGATGGCCGGAGCCGATACGGTGTCTGCACCGCCTCCGGCGCCCACGCCAGCGCCACAAGCTTCAACCTTGCCCGCGCCCGACATGCCGACGGAACCACCCGCGCCCGAACCGCCCTTGAACCAGCCGCCAGTGGGGAATTGATGCCGGCAAAACCGGCAAAGAGGCGGAGAAGTCGCGGAGCGACACGGCGACAATAGATGGCCGTCATGGCTGGGCTGCTATTTTCAGATGAAGCGGGCGCGGCGCCGGAAACGCAAAGACGCAAAGACGCAGAGAAAACAACAAAGATAGAAATTTATGCTGGCAATGTTGCACTATTAAAACCCAAATCTAAAACCTAGATCCCGCCATGAATCCTATGCTTGCCGATGCGATTGACGTTCCTTACGTCCTAGGTTTTGGGTTGATAGTACTGGTGCCATTGATGTTGTTCGAGATTGGTATCGAAGCGCTTGTTCTCAACAAAATTTGGCATATCCATTTTTGGAAGTTGTGCCGCTATACTCTCATAGCCAATTTATTGTCCCTGCTTGCTGGCATTCCTGTTAAAATTCTGAACGCCTGGCTTTACGACTTTCTCCTGCCGGACGATTTACCAGGTTTTTTCGCGCGGTATCCATCGGCGGTTGCCATTGGGTCACTCATTTATTTTGTGGTTACGCTGGGTGTGGAAGGCGCCTACGCATTTCGGTGGCTGCGCCGAAAAGAGCATGCAATCACCTCGGGCAGTGTCTGGAAAGGCGTCCTGCTGGCAAACCTGGCGAGTTACGTCGTGCTCGCACCATTGCACTACTATCTCACGCGACCGATACAGCAGATACGCGAGTTTTCAACAAATTTGAGTTCTTTCAGCCGCCCGACGGACAAAGTTTTTTTCACGGATGCCGTTACTGGATACCTGAAAGCGATGCAATTAAATGATTTGAGCGCAGAAACGATCGTGCCCATCCCTATCAGGGACTATTTGCTATCTGCTGATCTCAAAATCTGCCTTTTTCGGGGCACCAATAACAACCTTTACATTTACCATCGTGTGACTGGCCTGAATAACCTTGTCTTGCAGACGAGCGAAAGATTCCTAATGAATCAGGCAGCGTTTAGTCCATCGGGGCAATACATAGCCTTCACCAGAGAAAGCACCAATGCAGTTGAAGTCGTGGACACACAAACAGGGCAACACATTTATCAACCGCTCACAAAAAAAATTAGCTTTAGCAGTGCGTCCGTAGCATGGTCAACGAATGAAAAAACGTTTTATGTTAGCGGCTTCGACAACCATGATCGTTTATTATTTACAATTCTCCCATCAGTTAGACTGCAGGTTGAGAACCTGACCGACACTAATACGCCACCGATTTTGACCTGCTACGGACGGGTTGGCAGTGGCGGGGGGTATGGTTCAGATGATTGGGGAGGGTCTTTCATCGAAGATTCATGCGGTGATCTGAAGGCATGGACCGAACCCGGACTCACAAGTCATTTGAACATTTATCATGATGCCAAACCACGAAGCTCGGTTCTCTATCTTTCAGTCAATCCAGGGCTCTTACATATCGCACGATTCGATTTTGAGGATGTTGCATTTTTGCAGGGCTGCCGGGATTGTTTATTTGAGGCTAACGGCTATATTTACCTGCTGGACATTCAGGACAAGCGCGTTGGAACGGTGGTTCACGGAGATCGGTTCATTCTTTTGACGCCACGTTATCAAAAGCAGCTTTGAATTCGGCAGCGGAGCACAGACCGGGCGAATCCCCCTGTCACGCTTTAGGTCCATCCGCGGTTAAATGAATTTTCAACTGCTGTTCCGGCTCAGAACGGACGGGACCAGCCCACACCAAATTGGAACTGCCCGCTGCTGCCGTTGTAGTGGTCCGTCTGGATGGGGATGCCGTAATCCAGACGCAACGGTCCCAGGTGCGGGATGTTCAAACGGATGCCCATGCCCACGTCGTCGTCTATGTTTCCGGAAAGGGAATAGGAACCGCCGTCCACCTCGCCCACATCATAAAACCAGGCCAGACGCAGACCCACGCCATTTTCCTGCTCAAAGATCGGGATGCTGTATTCCACCGAGCCGAACCAGTAGGTGTCGCCGCCGATGGGTTCATTGGGCTGATTGCCGGTGCCGGCGCCCGGCTCGCGGGGCGACACGTTGCGATACTTGAACCCGCGCAGCGAATAAAGGCCGCCCAAGTAATACCGGTCATAGAACGGCACGTCGCCCCCGGTCACGCTGTCGGCCACGCCGGCGCGGCCGCCGATTTCAATGACATGCCCCTTGAGAAGGCCGGGGAAGTACCAGGCCGACGTCAGCTCCATCTTATAGAACGAGGTGTCGCCGGCGGAGAATTCCCCGGAAAGTTCCGTGCGCTGGCCATGATTGGGCAACTGCACGCTGTTGCGGGTGTCGTAGGCCAGGGATCCGCCGAAACGATTGAAGAAGTTGTCGCCCACCTGCTGGGCAATGGCGGCCGGCACATTGGGCGGACTTTGGCTGGTGCCGTAGGGCGTGGTAA
>Ga0326728_10013305_pt1 | contig 17911 bp, 9 predicted proteins | sample MB3enrmetagenome_FD_207602 | JGI IMG/M metagenome (GOLD analysis project Ga0326728, IMG submission 207602) | Lab enriched peat soil microbial communities from McLean, Ithaca, NY, United States - MB31MN | ecosystem: Environmental > Terrestrial > Soil > Wetlands > Peat | place: USA: New York... | reverse complement strand
AGCAAGAACACAATCTGGGAGAACAAAGGAAAAAGGAAGGGAAAAGCGTCAACACACAGAATCAACAACTTAGGTGGGGCCAAATCAGATGATCAAAAGGGGCCAAACCATGTTGACAAAGCCATACCTGACACCGTTCCGACCTTTTCTCCTTCTGGAAGGTGGACATGAACTGTTGTGTCCGTTGCTTCAAAGACACTTACCTGATCAAACACATTACCACTGCGGCCAAGAAGGGAAACTGCGATTACTGCGGGACTCGCAGGGTCCGGGTACTGCCAGCTACTGAACTGCAGGACGATTTCGAGGAACTATTAGAACTCTACCCCACCGTCGAATATGGAGAGGACTATTTCGGGGACATGGACGCACGGGACGTTGGAGAAGACCTCCCGACAATAATCCAGAATGAATGGGGCATATTCAGTGATCGCCTTGAGGCATCCAATAAGCATTATGACCTCCTGAGCGATATTCTCCGAAACGTGGATGTCAGGGAATTACGGCTAAATCACCCCAGATTTTCGAGCTTGACAGAACATTGGGAAACCCTCGCGGAACAGCTCAAGACTGGTGGCATTGATGCAGTGCCTATGGAGTGGACCCGCAAGGTTCGCCTTGAAAATGGGAAAGACTTTGACATCGGACAAGACGTGCTGCAGTGGTTATCCGAAGACCTGCCCCATATCACTATGACGCTCACAAACGGGACACTGACCTATCGCGCAAGGCCGGGATACAAGGCGGACCCGCGTGGTCGGTTCGTCAGCTTCCCGCCAGAGGAAATGAGCGCGCCACAGCCTGCGCAGGTGGAGAGGCCAGGCCGCGCCAATCCACTTCATACCGCTGTCTTGTACTGCGCCGGGGAGGAAGAGACAGCGGTTGCGGAAATCCGGCCCAGCCGTGGCGAGCTTATCTCCGTAGCAGAACTGCAAGTTCTGTCCGATCTGCGAATTGTGGACCTAAGTCGAAAAATCTACTTCGAGACCCCGTTCGGCGTTGAGTACTTGCGTTCGCGTGTAGAATCTTACGAGCTCTTCAACCAGTTGGGCGACGAGTTTGCGCAACCTTTGCGTCACCGCGACGATATTCGTGAGTATATTCCCACTCAGTTCTTTGCGGGCTGGGTTCAACGACACAGGTACGATGGGCTTCGCTACCCAAGCGCCATGTCTGAGCAAGGCCAAAACTTGGTATTCTTCGATCCAAGCAAATTGAGGGTGCTATCGTCGAAACTGGTCGAGGTAGAAAGCGTAAAGGTGCAGTACAAGGCTAGCCGCGACGCAAATAGCCGACGCGTTGCACCCCCCACATGAGGTTACGAGCAGGGGGAAAAAGGTGTCAGGTAGAGCGCCGGGATAAATCGGCATGCAGTCGAGGATGAAAGAGCCTTACAGGAAAGGAGTAGCGAACCGCCCGGCCCCGAGTCTTGCGGGGGCAGTCGCGAGGTTGCCGTCGAAGCCTAAACAGAGGTATCGGTGACCAGGGCATGGAGCTGCGAAAACCGTAAATCGGGATGCCGGCCCTGTTATCCGCGCAAGCCGTTCAAGGGCAAGATCGTTGGTGGATGCTTTTATCGCATGGATGCTAGGAGAATTCTCTATGGCCAACGTTCCCGGCCCACAGCCAGACGTGAAGTTCTGTCCGCGCTGTGCGAAACCGTTGCGTAACGTTCCACGAAGCGAGATGAAAACGAGGGCCTACCGGCGCCGCGACGGCTCCGTCGCCCCAGACACGCACACCTACGAATGCCTCGAATGCAAGACGCGCTTTGAAATAAACCAAGACCGGGAATCAATTTAGCCTTCAAGCCATAAGACCCCACTACCCAAGGCGCGTGTTCGCGTTGGTGACGTGGTTTGTGACCTAACCCCCGGCGTAACTTCTCAGATAAGCCTATGTCGGCAGTAACCCGCAGCGCTGGCGCAGAAAGAACCGAATCGTCATTTCGACCAGTGTTCATGCTGTCCCTGACGTATCGCTGCCTTTGCCAGCGGTTATTCAATTAAGAACTTGAGCGCAAGAGGTCCCCGGTTCAAATCCGGGCGCCGCGAGCAAAGGGTCCGAGGCAAACTCGGACAAAATGTCCGCCAACCCCAGCCCCTCGCTTTTCGGGGAGAACGACCTATCACGAAATTCTTCACCCTGCCACCGCCGCTCTGGCCTGCCCACTGGGCGATGCGTTTCCAATCTGCAAGGACCGATAATTCAGGCTGAGGGTCGGAATATCGACTTCCGCCTGGAGTTGGTCCCGCAGCTTCAGAGGTCCGTGGAGTGTGCCATGAAGTTCGGCTTGACCGCGCACATCCGCTGGGATCTTCGGCAGAAAGGCCGCAAGCAAGGCGCCCAACTGGATGTTTCGCACATCGATGTCGGCCTGGGTGGAATAGTTGTCATTGAGAGAGACAACTCCCCGCGCTTGGATGGAGGCTCCCGTGGCGGCGGAATCCAGATCAAAGCGTGCCTGCTGGCGTGCCAACTCGGCGTGGAGCTTTAAACCATCGAGCGTTCGCTGCCCAATCACCAGCTTCGGCGCCTCAATAGTCGCGGTGAGTTGGGGATCCTTTACCGTGCCTCGTCCCTGCAAAAAGGCTGTCGCGACGCCGCTCACGTGCATGTTCTTATAATTGATTGCCTCGAGCCGCTGAAGCTGGATGTTGGAAAGGTTGAACTGAACGTCGTAGCCCTGATTCTTGAAGTCATACGTGAGCTTGCCGGAGCCGGAGCCCGCCGGTGCTGACAATTGCAAGGTGGAATGAATGGTATCGCCGGCGCCTTGAAACTGGACGCTCAGGTTTTGCACCGGCTGGCCCCAAACGCGGGCCTCCGTCAGGGTCACGGATCCTTGTCCGATTACGCTCGATTGCGATCTGTGCATCGAAACATGCGCGTCGAGCGGCTTATCACGCGTATCTCGAATGAAGGAAGTCGCCAGCGCGGAGGAACTCACGTTTTCGTCCTCCGGCGGGACGAAATCCTGGATCAAGAGATTCGTGAGGGTCGTGCGTTGGAACGTGTAACGAAACTGCAAGCGCTTGGTCTTGGCGGCATCCAGGACCTTCTCCAATTGAAATGAAGCCGTACCGAGCCGTGCGGTGAAGAGGGGGTTTTGCGCCGAGCGCTCGGCGGATACGCTCAACAGGGAGGCCCATTTGAATCCGTCGAACTGGGGATCGGCATAACTCAAGGAGCCGCGCTGATCGAGGAGGGAGAGCGCGGTGGAGATCGACGCGGTCTCGGCTCTGCCGAGCAAATTAAGCCGGCTATATTCGATGGAACCCAGCGGGCTAAAGACACTTTTCTCGATGACCTTGAACGAGGGAGGAAGAGCGAGGGTCGGAAGGCCGGGCAAAGCCACAATTCCCGATGAAAGGCTGCCGGCCACCGGTGTATAGAGCAGCCCCAATCCATAAGTTAGGGAGTTTCGCTTCGCCTCGTGTACCTTAACTTGCACCTCTTCGGTCTGCTGGCCGGTGATGGGACGGCGCGGGGCGACGTTGACCCAATCAAAAATTCCGAGGTTGTAGAGGGAGCTTTCGGACCCCAGCAACTGGGCTTCGTCTAAAGGCTCCTCAGCTTTCACACTGGTGTTTTTCTGAAGAAAGCCCAGCTTGGTACGGTCATCGCCCAGGAACACCACGTCGGAAATGTGCGCCTGCATGCCTTCGTCGATGAAGTAAGTGACGGCAACGCGATGGGAAGCGCCCGGCAGGGGTTTGACGGACCAACGGAACGTGGCATTCGGATATCCCAGCTGCAGGTAATTGGCAATAATTTCGCTCCGGTCCTTATCGAGCCGCGCTTGCGAATAGGGCTGACCGGCCTTCAAATTCAACCCTTTCGGCGCGAGCTTGGCGAGGGTTTGGGTCTTGTTACCCTCCACATTCAAGGTCTCGACGTTCGTGCGTTCGCTCTCGGTTATTCCAAACGTGACCTCCACATTCTGCCCGTGCTCTACCACCTGAGGCTGCACCTGAACATCCGCATAGCCGGCGTTACGGTAATATGCTGTCAGGTTGCTGACGCTACGGCTCACCAGGTCGTTGCTGAACTTGCCGTGTGATAAGAACTGGACCCTTTGCACCACCACTTGATCCGCAAGTTGGCCTTGATCGAAGTGGCGATTGCCGGTGATTTTCACGCTCATGAGGCGGTGCCGGCTTCCCCATAAGCGCTAACTTAAGCCACAATTCCATCTGGCAGGGCCGTCACCCAATCCCAAGGCGAGAGGGCCGAACACATCTACGTTTTGCCGATGATGAGACCGCCGCCACGGTCACATTGACGGCCGAACCCAGCACCATCGAACGTGGGCAGTCTCTCACTCTCAGTTGGACTTCGGAGAACGCCACTGACTTGGACCTGCAACCCGGGATCGGGAAGGTGCAAGCCAGTGGTTCGCAGACCGTGACACCACAGGACTCTAGCACTTATACGATTACGGCCACCGGTCCGGGTGGAACCAATAGCGCGATGGCGCGCGTGACGGTCACAGTACCGCCCCCGCCGCCCCCGCCCCCACCGCCACCACCGCCACCGCCAACGCCCGTTCAAGTGAGCGAGGAGCACTTCGACCTGGCGGTCGATTTCTGCCGGAGCCGGCGCTGCGCTTTGTTGCGTCAGCGCCGGCCGGCTCGTGGCAACGAGTAGGAGCGACGAGGTTAGCAGCCACCAAACGCGAATCCGGCGATCAGTTGAGGGCATCACGATAAGAACCTCCGTGAAGAAATGCGGGAAATAACCAATTGTTCAGAATTTCGCTCGTGGTCAGCTTGGTTTGTTGTAGCGGCGGTCTCTGTCCAGACCTGTCCAAATTGGGTTTTTGAAAAAGGGGCGGAATCTCTGATAAATTGAGGTTGGGTATTTGCCAATGCTCAATCTCGACGAAAGGAGATTTCGCCGTGAACCCCACTCATATTACGCAAGCTCTAAGTGGACGACCTCGGCGATGTGGAGTAAAGGAATCGTGGCAACCGCATAGCCATCCTCCTGGCGGAAGGGTACCGTGCGCTTATCCCGCATCAGCCGCATCCCCTTGACATGGCGTTCTTCCGGAACCAGGATGCTTACCTCGACGTCGGGCACACGTATATATCCCTGCCTCATCCGCCCCGAGGCGGCATCCTTAAATCCTAGGTTTCCCAATACCCACAAAACCAAGTCCCCATTGCTGGCCCGGCGTAACACCCCGTAGACCCCCTGCGGCGCCCGCAACTTGTACGGCTGCGGCATCCCTCCTCCCAAGTATTCCATTATTGACCGTAGCAGCCGGCCCGTCGACTCCACCCGGTCGTAGAGATAATTCGCTTCCAAGCTCCCGCTGATATAAATCGTCCGCCCTTGGCCATAGGTGTTCGCGATAATTGCCGGACCGCGCACTTCTTCCGTCCCTAAATTCCAACAATCCGCCAGGATCCTGGCCCCCCCCACTGCTTCCACCGGCACGAGCCGCCCATCTCCTTCCACCACCGCCCCCGGCCCGTATTCTCCCAGGGCCTCATGCCTCTCCTTCACCCGGTAGTAGCAGTCCGGCTGGCTCTCCAGCGGTTCGCCCTTCATCTCCAACCCTAACACCTCTTTCAACGCTCCCCCATCCTGTCGCAAGCTTGCTTCCGCGTCATACAGCCCGGTGTCGTACGTCGCTAACAAACCCCCGCCTCCCTTCACCCACTTCGCCAGCATCCTTCCCTCTTCATCTGAAATTCCCGAAGCCCCGCACAGCGCGATTACTTTTTGTGTGCGCAGCCACTCCTCGCTCATCTCCGTGCTGGGATTCACGTCGAAACTGATGTGCTCCTCGAGCAGTGCCAATCCCAATCCCCGGCTCATCACCGGCCAGTTCCAACTCCTCCGATTCGTTCGCCATAACTGGAGGGATTCCCAGGTTGGCACGATCGTCACGTACGGCGCCGGAACACTATTTTTATGTATCTCTTCCACCTGCCGCATCAGCTCAAACACGTCCTGTACTGGCTTCGCACTCCCACTCCCTACTTTGAAATACAGCCGGTTCGCCGTCGCATAGAGCGGCGTGTTCCCGCACGCCAGGTCCGTAAACCCCTCCATCCGAATCTCGTCCATATCTTCGAGGTTTGTGTTATGCACCACCCCGGGTTGTTCATGTGGCGGCTCTCCAAACCACGACACTGCATAGCTGCCCATGTACATGTGCGCCACCTTCTTATACGGCCGCGCCATCGACGCATCCATCGTCCCCGTCATCAGCCGATCACACACTTCTCGACTCGCCTCTACCATAAAGCCGTCGGCCATACGGTACTGCATTGGAATGGCTTGTTCCAACCAGGCCCCGTCATGACAAAGCATAAACTTGCCGCTGCCATGGATGATCGTACGGAAGTCCAGCAGGTCTTCTCGCGCCAGTTGATTCGCCCAGTCATTCCATGCGATCAACGTTTTCCTGTCCACATCTGCCGACGACTGGCGCCTACTACTATTACTATTAAAAGGCAGGCCGTCGAACCTGGCGAGCCCGTCGAGGCGATCTAGATCGAGGCCGCTGAACTTCTTGAAGTTTTGGCGGCATGATTCGCAAAAGCAAATGCCCCTGTAGCCGCCGGGGGAATCAAAATATACTCCCTCCGTGTCGTGCGCGCAGAGTTCCCTGACGATTTGGCGAATCGCGGCGCGATAGACGTCACCGGTTATACACAACTTTTGCCGGTTCGCCGAGCCATAATGCCAAAACGTTCCGTAGGGTTTTCCCTGCGGATCGCGCAGGACCCAATCAGCATACTTGGGATGACTGTCAACCCAGCCAACCTCCATGTGAGGGTGGCCATATCCCGTGTAACAAAAGAAACGAACGCCAAGCCGCCGGCATTCCCGCGCCACTTCGTCGATCAGGTCCCGGCTCCCGAGCTCGGGATGCACGCGGAACTCTTTGCTGGGGTAATACGCCCAGTAGCCAATGGGCTGAAATCGCAGCACGTTCCCTCCTATTGCCACCACCGCTTCCACCAGGCGCCGAGCGTCAAAATCCTTCATGTGAGGGTAGACGGGAGGCGAGTAGCCGTCGAAGTAAACCGTTCGCGCGTAGTGCAGCCAATCGGGCGCTTGGTAATTGTCGGGCGGAAAATCTCCTTGTTCTCCTGTGCCCACTGGGTCGGGACCTGGGCTAACCCCTGCCAAACCCGTCGGTATTCCTGCTAACGCTCCCAACCCTCCGACCGTACCCTTCAAGAATGCCCTCCGTTCCATGGCTCACCTCCACCGACGAGAGTTCTGACTTATAACTGCAGCGTTCGGGCCACACTGCTTTCCCACCCAACGTTGTTTAAGAAAAGTTTTCATTCGCACGCCTTTCGGCATCCGCGGCGGACATCCTTTGCACAGCCAAAACAGGCACCAAGCTACGCGTTTACTTTGTTTAACCTTATCAGCCGTGCAAGCTGAATGGAGATCAGATGGACACAGGACCCCATCGCCCCGGTTCCCAGCCCAAGTGCCGCCGAAGGAACTCGAACGTTCCCTGCCCAAAGATCTGATGAGGCCCGCTCAAGAACTCGATCCTCGTTCTTTCTGGGATTCCCATGTAGGCATAAAACCATCGCACTTTCGAATATTCGTAAGCTACCGTTTGGTCTACACTCACCCCGTCATAGTGTCCGCGCTCTACCATGAATGGCCGAGGAGCCATGAGGTTGGCAAGCTCCGCGTAGTTGACGATATTGGCAAAATTAAACTCATACATGTCATACTCCCCCCACAGAAGATAACTGAAGTGGGTGTTTACGTTGGTAGTCTTCCAGACCCATTCGTTGAAATCCCCCGCACAAATGGAGAGTGCATATCGGTCCAGAAAAGGCGGCACGCGAACCGCCGTCTTTCCCCCATAAGAAAGGCCGTAAAAACCAATCCGTTCGGGGTCAACAAACGGTTGCTGTGCCAGCCATTCCAGCGTTCGGTCGTGTTGACCTATGATAAACGAATACAGAGCCAGCTTCAGGGGATGTCCCATCCGCTGGATGATTCGGAAGCGATCGTTCCCAATGTAAGGGTTTTGAGGAGCGTAGGTCACAAAACCTTCTTCGGCCAAGCGCACTGCAAAGCGATGATAGTAATCGGAATCAAAGTTCGGGTCAGCCACCTCGCGCGGGCGCCCTTCCAGCCCATGCTGGCAGACCACGACCGGCCGGCGCTCCCCTTCCGCAATGTCCTTCGGTACCAGCAAGATTCCGTAAGCAAACACCTCCGGCCATACATCGAGGACGACTTCGTAGCCTTTGAATTTTCGCTCATCATAAACCTGCCGGGTCCGCGGATTGGCCGGCAGACTGGGTGAGGGCAGCCGCCCGATGACCTCTTCCCAAATGTAGTCCCGGTACCACTTCGTTGCCTCTTTCCATTTCTCCGCGGAATTTGACCACTGGGCCTCTAGAGCCTCCGACGGCAGCAGGTAATTCCTTGGCGCGCTCGGCCAAGTCGAGTTGGCTTTCGCCCAGAACTCTTTGCGCCGGTCTGGTGACTTGCGAATTAGAGCCTGCGTGAAACTGACCATCTGGTTGAACTGCCGCTGTAACCGGGGCTGCGGATCATAATTCGCGCGATTATCCCGGGGAGGTGTCTCCTCCCCCCGGAGGCCTCCGCCCCCCCTCAACGACTGCAAGAACACGCGCAGTGCCTTCTCCGAACCCGGCTCCCCCTGACCCTGATCGTCAACTACCAGGTGCAATTTGTTTTCCGCCTTTAGCCCCGCATAATACTCCCGCGCTCGCTCCACTTCCTTTTGCACCGAACCCAGAGGGGGAGTAACCAGCTTCCCGTTCGGACATGCGCCTACCTTATGCACCTTGGTCACCGGCGGTGGGCCCTCGACTTGTGGGCCTCGGCAAGCTTCCACCACCAGCGTCCGGGGAGCAATCAAGCTCGCTAAGTCCGCATCGCCAAACTCCCGCACCAATCCCCACACATCCCGGTAGATCGGCTCCTTCCATAGATCTTCCCGCTCCTGGAAATATCCACTCACCACCGTCGCCTTAATCCTCGCATCTAACGCCCCGCTATAAAGCGCCAGCAGCCCTCCTTCGCCATAGCCCATCACTCCGATCGGGAGGGTTTGATTCTTGTTTTCGCTCTCAAACCAATCCACCGCCGCCAGTACCTTCTGTACCTCGTACCCAATGACATGCCGCCCCACTTCAAACGCCATCCGATAGATCCATTCCCGCTCCGGCTCGTTGGTGTAGCCAATCTCTGGAATTCCCGAGAACGTATCGTCCCGACTAATAATGGTCGGAATCATCACCTGGCATCCGTTCTCCGCCAGTCGCCGCCCAAACTGCGCCACGCTGGGAACTCCCGACGCCATCCCCACGATCATCTCCGGCGTCCAGTCCGCATCAGGAATTGCTACCACGCGCGCCACCGGCCGCCCTTCGGGCTGTAGCAACAAACCCTCCGCATCCAGACCGACGAAGTCTAAGTCTGCCACCGCCCGCAAGACCGCCCAACGCACCGCGTATACCTTGTATCCTCGCCCTTGGCCAACTTCCGCTCTGTTGTCGAGGACCCCTCCAACCGCTTCCGGCCCCTTGGCTTCCACCCGCGGGTCGACCGCTCCGATGATCTGCTGGAATTGCTCCCGATTGCCGGAAACCGACCGGTTATAGGCCTCCGCTGAGCTGTAATCGCGCTTCCACAGCCTTGCCCGCTCATTGGGCGCCTCTGCCGTCCGGTTTAGCAAGAAGCGGTGAATCCCGTCCACCATCTGTGTTGCCAGGTCCCCTTGCATGGTCAGTGGCGCCGTCCCCGGCAACACGGGTTCTGCCGGTTCCGCCGAAAGGTTACTTGCCGCCTCCCCTGGCGGCGAACCTTTGTCAAGCATGCCGGATAAGTTCTTCGTAAACCGTAGGGGGACACCAAGCCCCAGTGTGGCTTTAGCCGATCCGTTAAGAAACTCCCGTCTATTAATCTTGCTCACCCTCAACCTCCTTCTTCGACGCCAATGCTTTGCACTTGGAACTGATTCGCCTCATCTATAACCTGGTAACGGTTTTCCAACGTACCTGTCTCCCCTCCTCCCTGCAAAACGGTACGCTTCAGCAACCGCGCTTCAAGCTCTTCCTGCTCCGCGGTGAGTTGACCCGCCCGCACAATCGCCGCACCCCGCGGCTCAAAGCTTCACCGCTGATTCAGCGCCTCGTCCAGGAAACCCTCGCCCGGATTGCCAAACTGTGGCCCCTTTGAGATCATCGTTCTTGGTTCGCGTACTTTGCGCCGCAATGTACGCCGGAATCAAGTTTCAGGCAGCAGGATGGTGTTGGAATTTACAAATCGTCATTCGGACAACGTCTGTGGATAACATCGCCCCTTCGGACCTTTGGACTATAGGATGAATGGTGCGCCAAAAGCGCGGGAACAAACAACAATGACTAAAAGCGGGTGCAGCCCAGCCGATTTGCCGCGGGACAATTTCATGCATTCCCCTTCGCATAGCCGACGTCAGCTACGCAGTGTGCGCCTTCAAAGACCGTCTCTCCCGCCTCCTCAATGGGCAAGTTGGACCAATCTTCGGCGAAGTTGTTGCTCTCTGGGTAGGCGACTCCTCCGTCGTGGCTGATACTTGAGTCGCCAATTTCCCCGGTGGAGCGGGTCCACCGCTCTCTGTATCGATTTCAATCCGTAACCCACATGTTCCTGCATAGCCTCGTGGGCCTTTTGGGGGTCGCCTTCCGCAATAATGCTAATCAGATCCGCATGAAAATTGGGGGGCAATATCCGCTCTCTCCGCGTCGTGTCGTAAAGCCAATTGAACACAAGTACATGGCTCTTCTCGATTTCGGACTTCAGTAGCTCTGAACGCGCGTACTCAGCGATTCGCATGTGGAGAGCCACGTGGTACTCGTTCACCGCAAAAGACCAGTCATCTGTGAGATCTCTAGCAGGCGCATTGGCATAGAAAGCGTCGACATTTGCAGCCAGCCGTTTCAGTTCCAATCGTTCCTGAAAAGTCGCCCGCTCTGCGCAGAGGCGAGCAGACTGGCCTTCCAGCGCTTCCCGCAACTCGAATTGGTCTCGTATCTGTTGTGCAGTGGGCACCTTAATTCTGGTGCCGGCCCGTGGACGACTCTCTAAGAGGCCCTCGATCTCCAGTCGTTGTAACGCCTGAGCCACCGGCACCAGGCTCATGTTGAACTGCTCGGCAAGTTTACGACGCGAGAGAACCGAACCCAGTGGCAGACGGCCTCGCAGCATTTGATCCAGAACTAAGAGGTAAGCCCGATCGGCCAAACTAGGCTGTGCCGTCCTGGTCTTCGCAATCCCTGCTATCTCCCGCCCGGAGGTTTCAATCGTCGAAGTTCCCAAGTGAGTTGTCCTTTGTGATGAATATAAAGCCTGTAGTCAGTCCTTAAAAAACTCAGGGCGGCTTGGAAGTGCCCCACCCTGCCTCGCGCCAACTGATATATCGGAATTCTCCCACAATGCTCTAGCCTTTGCAAACCTAACGTCGGTTGGTGCGATACTCGTTACCGCCGACAAGGCACTAGGGCTTCCCCGCGCTCGGCCATCGATCCGCCAGTCAACAATCATGATATCCGAGCCGAGGCGAGCTAGTTCCAGCGCAGTCGCCGCACCAATCCCGCCATCGCCGCCGGTGATCAAACTCACTTTACCGTCTAACTTCATTGTCCAGTTCTCCTTTACTTGCCAAATTAAAAGGCAAGATGGGATACCCCTTCAAAGCGATGTCGACCCTTAGGGAAAGTTCACCTCAATTCTGACCAGGGCACATTTCGTATGGCCCGCGCGCACCTCGAAGGTGCCTTCGGCTGTGTACCGGCGGCCCGGTGTATTTTCGCTTCCCCTTGGCCTCTCCCCGCGGGGAGAGGCCAATAGGGAAGCGATCGAGCTTTCTGGGAATTAAAACTTCAGGTAGAGCGACAGGGTGATCTGCCTGGGGTCATAGAAAGAGTTACCCAAGCTGCCGACACTGATATTGTTGTTCATGCCGACAGTCGTATTGGTGCTGGGATCCGCCTGGGTCACTACACCGCCGCCGCCAATCATGGCCTGCTGCTGGAAGTTGCTCCGGTTGAACGCGTTGGTGGCTTGGGCAGCGAACTCCAATCGTAAGCTTTCACGGATTCGGATTTCGCGGCTGATGGCAAGGTTCACATTCGCGAGCCCGGGGGTGCGCAACTCATTCGGATACATCGCGGTCTGTCCGTAAAAATACTGATCCTCTGAGTACGTGCCGTTCGGGAACTGCACCACCGGAGCGGTGTAACGGTCCGGGTTATAAAGGAGGTAAGTGAACGCCGAGGGGGTGATGGTGCGCCCATCGGGAAGCGTGACCGACGTGAAGCCATCGTACCAGTGCTGCAGGTTCTTGGGCACCAAAATCGGTTCGCCGGGCACGATGTTACAGCGTCCGTTCATGCCGCCGCAATTGGGGCCCCAGGGTTCTCCGCTTTGCAAGGTCACCACAGGGGCAAGTCGCCAGCCGCTGGCCAGCGTCCGGAGGAAGGTGTTGCTGGGAGCGAGCCTCTGGCCTTTGTTGAAAGGCAACAAATAGGACACCGTGACGACCACGCGCTGCGGGATATCGTAGGATTGTAAACCACGGTTGTTATTCAGGTTGAGTTGATCGATGCCGCCAAAGGACCCGTTCGCCGCACCGGCGCTCGCCTGCGATTCGACGTAGTTGGAATTATAGGGGCCACCGGTAAGGCCGGTGCTCTTGGACCAAGTGTAGTTAGCCAGCAGCGTCAAACCGTTCGAGTAAGCATGCCGAATGGTAAATTGCAGGGCGCTGTAGTTCGAAAGCCCCGCGCTCCCCATTATGGTTTGGTTGAGAAGGGCGAGGTAGGGCATTCCCAAATCGATCGCCGGGATTGTGGCGCTTCCAATTTGGCCTTGGGCCCCGCCGATCAGGCCCGGAAGCGGATTGGGGACTTGCGCTTGCGCGGGATCTGCGGTGCCGCTGGAAGCGAGCCAACCAGCGCGATCAGCCATCAGCGTCGCTTCGGGAATGGCCCAGTAGCCATTAATCTGGAAATTACGCCAAGCCAGATCGTGGCCGCGCGAACCCACGTATCCCAGCGAGAACGTCCAAGCGTGGCCGAAGTTGCGCTGCACAAAGAAGTTCCACTCGTCGACATAGCTGTTCGGGAAATTCCGTGGGAATAGGTCGACGCTTAACGAGCCCTCGCCGTTCCCGTAGATATAGGGCGACTGGACCGCGCCCTCTCCCCCGGTCACAAGCGTATTCTGGGGCTGGTCAAAGGTGCCGATCGGCACCCCGTCGGGGCTCAAGCCGTAGGAGATGTTTTCTGCTCCGCCCGCGAAGGGTTCCGTGCCGTAAATCAATCCGTTGGCATTAAAGCCCGTGTTGCTGGGGGCATACATCCGACCGAAGCCACCCCGCAGCACCGTATTCGGGGTTAGCTGGTAGGCCGCTCCCAAGCGGGGTGAGACATTGCCCCATTGCGTGTTCCACATGTTGCGGACCTGGCCGTTCGTTCCGGGGAAGGCGACGATCCCCATTCCGCCCAGCGGGTTGGTCAAACCCACCGCCCCCACCGCGTAGGGATTGGGTTGGTTCGGATCGAAGTCGGACGTGTCATTGTGACGTTCGGTTGGGCCGGGCTGCACTTCCCAGCGCAACCCCAGATTGATGGTCAGCTTCCTCGTAGCTTTCCAGTCGTTCTGGGAATAGAGGGCCCCGTACTTGGCGGCTAAAGCGGGGATCAACCCACAGCCTGGCACGAGCGTATAGCCGCCCACACCGGTGAGAAAATCGGCGAAGCCTATTCCCCCGTCCGCCGGGTTGGTGACCAGACTGGAACCGCTGCCATTCAAGTTCGCATACAATGCCGTGCTCGCACCGGCTACACGACCCTGGTCCAGATACGGCGTGGCATCGACAAGGTCCCGCCAATTGCTCAGATAAACGCGGAATTCAGCACCGGCCCTAAAGGTCCATCTGCCTGCGACCTTCGTCATGCTGCCGGTAACGTCGTGGTTGAGTTGGTGTTCGTGCTTGCGGTCCCACATGTCCATGTTCAGAGGGGAGATAGGCCCGTTAAAGTTGTTGACTTCCGTCGACACGCCACCGACGGCAATCAAGGGTTGCACATTGGCCGGCATACCATACTCTGAGTAATTGAAACCCGAGTTGTCGGGTATCGAGGATATGGTGTTGACATGGGTGAGGCCATAGTGAACATCGATGACCATGGTCGGGCTCACGGTGTAGGTGTCACCAATTGACACGTACGGGTTTTTGTCCTTGGTGTCGCCTCCCCAGTTCATGCTGATGAACGGATTCGTCGGCCCCCACTGATTGGGCTGCGTGATGGAGCCAAACGAGATCCCGCCCGTGCCGTACAGGTAGTTCTTCTCGCTTAGCTTGGAGTCCAAACGGGCTACCAGCGCGTTGCGATATTCCGGGATGGTGCCGTTGAACCGGTAGTTATTGTCCCCAAAGGGGTCAGTGGGAGTAGCGTTCGGCTCCGGATAGGCAGCCAGTAACTTCTCGCCGTACGGGCTCGGATTGGTGATAATAGCGCCCGGGTAGATCGGCCTCTGGACAACCGTGCCGCCGGTGCCCGCTAGCGGCGTCGCCAGGAACGGATTGTAAAGGTCTACACTCACGGGCGTGCCGCTGATGCCTTGAACCATCGTCGCACTGAAGTTCCCCCCGCGCTGCAAGTCGGTCGGTACAGTGAGCAGGGCACTATCCGGGGCGGAGTGTGCGAGCCGCATAAAATCGGCAAAAAAGAACATCTTGTCTTTTCCGTTGTACAAGTGGGGGATAATCACCGGGCCGCCAATCGAGCCGGCACCCTGGTTGAGGCGGTACGGTTGTTTCGGAATACCCTCCATGTCGTTCGTCAACCCGTTCGCGTTCAGGGCCTCGTTCCGCAAATAGTAGTTGAGGTCTCCATGGAACTGATTTGTGCCGCTTTTGGTGGTCATCGCGATCACGCCCTGAGCGTCGCCGGTCTCGGCGGTGAAGCTGTTGGTCGTAACACGCACTTCCTGGAGCGCGTCCGGATCGGGCATGACAGTCATTTCATGCCAACCCGAACCCTGCACCGTAACCCCATCCAGTTGCACGTCATCGGTACCTAGCTCAGCGCCATTAATGCGAATGGCAGACAGGTCTCGGCGGTCCGAGAAGCCTACCCCCAGGGTGCTGCTGACGGTCGACTGGAAATCTGGCACGACGCCGGCCTCCAGCGAGGCATAGTACAGAGGGTTTTTGTTAATGTTGGGAATAGCGTCGATGATGTTCGTACTAACCGCGCCTTGGACCGTGGCGTTTTCGGTTTGAAGGGCAGCGACGTTGGCTTGGACCTGTATGGTCGTCGCCACGGTTCCCATCACGAGCGCGACGTCGACCCGCACGGTCGTGGCGGTCCCCATGACGATGTCGGTCTTGCGGTAGGTTTGGAAGCCTGTCTGCGTCACCGTCACCGAATACCGGCCCGCTTCAAGATAAGGCACGGTGTATTCACCCGCGGCGTTGCTTTTACTCTGTATAGCGACGTTGGTTTGCTCGTTCGTGACGACCACCGTCGCGCCCGGGACAACGGCCCCACTGGCATCGCTAACAATGCCAGTGATGGCACTCGACTTGACCTGGGCCATCCCAGTGCCAGCGATCAGGCACATGCCCAGGAGTGTGGTAAGGAATTTGTATTTTCCTAGCATTATGAAAACCTCCTTTGATTTTCGGTCACGACATCTCCGGGGGAGAAGCGCCACGGCGCTTGGTTAGGAAGACCCGACGCTAAGGAGTGCAAGAACCCTCGGCGCTGCTGCGAAAGAGCGGTGGAGGGGAGTGTTCGACTTGCTAAACCACCTGTGGAGACGAATTAGAAGTACCCAAAGGCACCTCGAGGGCGGATGAATACCAGATGAACACCAGTCTGTCTAGGATTATGCAGCTACGCAGTCAAGCGCCCGGCCTTTGGTAGATCCCATCAGAACCTCCTTCCGGACCCGATGGTGAGCGCATTCTGATATATCAGAAGCAATTTGTCAAGCTTTTTTTTGGCTTTTTTGAGGGGGCAAATTTCTAGGCAGATTCTTGAATCGGCCTGCCGCTATCTCCTATGTACGGAGTATACGAACCCGCCACTTCAACTTAGTCTGGCTGCGAACATCTTGTAGCTTCTCGATGGCAGCGCAAAAGGCGGCCAATGCCGGCGATGTGGCCCCCCTTTTCAGACATGAGCCTCTCCTTCTTGGAGGCAAAGTCGAGCCGCAGAGAATCCTGTCGCGCGCTGTTCTCCCCGGGCCCAAAGCCTAAACCTGTGGATTCGCGCGATTACAGATAGAGTTGAAATCGGAAATTCCGGGGTAGCACGGTTAGCCCCACCAGGTCTCGCCCTTTGCCATGTGTTGTCGCAACCAATCCTCGTCGATTTCGAGACCGAGCCCCGGACCTTCAGGAAGCTGCATGACGCTCTTCCTGATCACCGGCTCCTTGCCGGCTGCCATTTTCTCCTTTGCGGCATGACCCTCACCCAAAATGGTTTCGATCTTGAAGAAGTTCTGAATCGCCCCGGCAAGATGCACCGACGCGTAGAACCGTATCAGGGAGGCCGGACCGCTATGCAGAGCCACAGGCGTTCGGGTCAGTGCGGCATAGTCGGCGATTTTCATGCACGCAGTTATCCCACCGGCATATGCAACGTCGGGATGAACAATGTCAACTGCTCCATTGTCGAGGAAAGGCCGGAAACCGCGCACCAACTCGAGTTTCTCTCCCGTAAGAATGGGCGCCCGCGTGGACCGCTTCAGCTCTAGCCAGCCTTCCGAGTAGTTGACGCTCAGTGGGTCCTCAACCCACAGCGGATCGATCGGCTCAATGGCCTTGCACGCTCCAATCGCGCTGCGCGTATCGAGTTGACCGTGACAGTGCATTGCGATATCGATATCGTCGCCCACGGCGGTGCGGAGGTTTTGGAAGCCCGTGGCCAGTTTTCTGAAATCCGACCCGTCGAGTGTCTCGGCAAACGGCATTTGGCGAGCGACACCCTCAGCGGAAGTGATTTCGAATTTAAAAGCCGTGAAACCCTCGGGCGCCTCTCGAACCTTCTGGGCCCATGCACGGCACTCGCCTAAGTCGAGTATATTGCGGGGACCACCGTGAGCGTATAGCGGGGCCGCCGGCCGCATCGGTCCGCCCAGCAGCCGATAAATCGGCTCGTCCAGGATTTTGCCCGCAAGATCCCAGAGCGCAATGTCGATGCCGCTGATGGTCGGGATGTTACCCATAAACGGATGCTGTTGGTCTGTCATCATGTGGAAGTGCCACGCGATCGCTAGGGGGTCCTGCCCGAGGAGCAACTTCTGAATATCCTCGATGCGGGCTCTCGCCGTCTTTGAGGTAACCCCCGCTTCTCCATAGCCCACGTACCCCGCGTCGGTCTCGATCCTGATCAGACAGCCGTCCCCTACGTTATCCAACTCCAGGGTCTTGATAGCAGTGATCTTGACGATCCCCACGTGCGGCGCAGCCAAAGCCTGGAATTTTGCCAGGTACACCCCTGCCGGCAGCAGGAGCGACGCCTTAAGGAAATCTCGTCGGTTCCAATTCATATATGGTCCATCCTTTCTTTTTGCTCGTCTGAAGTTAGAGTTCCTCCTAAACCGAGAATCCGATATCCACTTTTCCAGTCCGCGCGACTATACAGCGACGGCTCCACAGGTTCAAGTCCAGGCGGCAACCGTGTCTCTTGGACAACATCGAACCAAGCGCAGACCTGTTTTGGTCCGCGGCTCTTCGTGCCCGCCAACACTTATTGTGGATGGACATAGGTAGGCTGTCACCAGCTTTCCCTGTCACACCACCGTACGTACGGGTCCGTATACGGCGGTTCGGCGGGTGAAGCTATCGGCAGCCGGTCAATCTCGGAATCCCGAGCGAGTCGAA
>Ga0326728_10013303_pt1 | contig 17912 bp, 14 predicted proteins | sample MB3enrmetagenome_FD_207602 | JGI IMG/M metagenome (GOLD analysis project Ga0326728, IMG submission 207602) | Lab enriched peat soil microbial communities from McLean, Ithaca, NY, United States - MB31MN | ecosystem: Environmental > Terrestrial > Soil > Wetlands > Peat | place: USA: New York... | reverse complement strand
CCCGCTTCCCATCCGCTTGTTTTGCGACCTCGCCGCCCGCAACAACGTCATCGACCTCAACACCTCGCAGGGGGCGATGTTTTACCGCGGCGATGACATTGAAATCGACATCGGCATCGGCCAGAACGGCGCGCTGCTGACCAGTCTCGGCAACCTCGCGTCGGTCACCTGCCAGGTGTTTCAAAGCGAGACCGACACCAACCCGCCGATGATGAGCGGCACGGTGCTTGCGTCCGGCATGAATCTGGGTTTGACGCAGTCGCAGTGGAGCAACAACACCAGCCCGTTTTACCACGCGGCCTTTGTCTTCCCCAACAGCCAGACCGCCGTCAGCCTGAACGGGCAGGCCACTGTCAACTATTGGCTCCGCCTGCTCGCGCAAACCACGGACACTCCGGCGAAGATCATCACCCTCCTGGACGGCCCCGTCACAGTCAAGGACGGCCCGGTCAGCATGGCCAGCGCGCCGGCGGCGGCCTGGTTCCGTTTTCAGACCGTGGCGGGCAACATCGTCCCGCAACTCTACGATCCGGTGAGCGGCCATTATTACAACCTGGAGATCGACACCGTGGGCGGGGTGCGCGCGCTGAGCCTCGGCGACACGGCGTATTAAGGAAGGAAGCAGGAGGAATCAAGAATCATGAAAGAGCAATCGCGGCCTTCCTTGCTTCATTTGTTGACAGATTTAGTCAAACAGACAAAGGAGCTTTGCCGGCGGACCACAAGGCAGATTTTGGCTTCCCGCGAAATGGCGGGCGCCGCCTCCCCGCCACACGCCCGGCCCGCAAGGGACGCGGCCGGCGAGGGCGGACAAGAAAAGGAAAACATCCTCCCGCCTGACCGCGAGATCAACGCGGAAGGGGCCGCGGCGAAAGCCGGGGTCAAGCCGGAGGACCCGCCGGCAGAGGGCGGCTCAACGGAACAGCCTCCGGCCGGGCCGCGCGAAATCATCCCGCCAGGCCAGGCCCCGCCGGAAGAACAGGCTGAAAATGGCGTCCTCCCTGAATCGGGCGGCGCCGGGCGCGATCTTAAAAACAGGTTTGACGCCGCGCAGGGCGGCGTCAGGAACCAGGCCCAAAGCGCCGAGGAATTGCAGGCGCTGCTCGAGCAGGCCGTCACGCTGCTGGAATCTGTCAGCCGGCACCCCGCCATCCGGGACTACAGCGCCAACCAGCGCAAGCTGGAAGAAATCGAACAACGCCTCAATCAAAGCGGCAACGTCTTTTAGCCGTCATGCTTTACACCACCCTCACTTACGCCGGCGTTGAAAAGTCCCTCGCGGACTGGGGCATCTCCACCTGGTCCCGCACCGTCCAAAACCAGGCCAATGACGATTTCAACTTCACCATCCCGACGCCGATGGACGGCTCCGATATTTTTCCATACGGGGCAAACATCATCATAAAAATCAACCGCATTGCCTCGGCAGTCAATCCGATCAACCCGACGCTGCCCAATTCCCTCTCTCTGACCTCTGACCTCTCTTATTCGGGGGGCGCGCAATGGTTTTGGGGCTATTGTGTTGACAATAACCGGACCGGCGATCCCGGCTCGGAATCATTCAATTACAGGTTTGCCGGCCCCTATGAGTTTTTCTTCGACCGCCTCATCTTCCAGAAACTCTATCTGACATGGAACGGCACGAAACAAATCGCCGATTACCAGTCCGATGTCATCCTCGGTCTGAGCCTGACCCTGCTCACCGGCGCGGGCGACACGGTGCAAGGCACCACCGCGACCAACCTCATGTCCATCGCCCAGCAGGTGAAGGAAATCTGCATGTATGCGCAGGCCGACAGCGCGTATCAGCAGGCCAACAACGGCCTTTCCTGGCCGGGCACAGTCCAGTTCCAATGCGACGCATTGACCGCGGCCATTGACGGCATCAACTGGGATTTGCTGCAAACCCCCAGCGCCAACGTGCTGATCCCGGACTATGCGGGCGCCGGATTGTCCGGGAAAACTTCCGCCAGCGCCTTGCCGGCCGGCAGCTACATGCTCCGCTGCCCGCTCGATGCCGTCAACGCCATCACCTGCGCCGAAGCCATGCGCCGCCAGCTCCAATGGCTCGGCGGCATCGGCTCGCCCGTGGTCTGGACCGATCACAGCCAGACCCCGCCGCAACTCCACATCGCCACGCGCGACCAACTGACGGCGAAATCCCTCGCGCTTTCGGGCATCACTGTCAAAAATAAAATCAAGCGCCGCACGGACTTGATCCCGGCCGCGGTCCATTTCAAATACAAGGTGGCCGGCACCTATCTGGGCCAGTCCTACGGCGTCATCATCAACGACGTTGCCGCCCATGTCGGCGGCGTTTTGGTCGAAGGCATTGGCCAGCTTGGCGCGCTCACCAACCTTGCCGGCACCGCCCTTTCCAGCGGCAATCAAATCGCCTTAATGGCCGCCGCAAAGACCGCCACGGCCGTGGTGCAAACGTTCGATTTCCAGGGCGACCGAATCAACGCCGCCAGTTGCAAAATCACCACCGACACTCTCAACCTGGCCGATCCGGTCGGCGGCGGCGCGCCGCTGGCCTATTGGCAGTTGCTTTTCCCGGAATTCGCCAACGTCAGCAACCTCAGATTCTTCGACGCCGTCAATTGCCCCGTCACGATCAAGAATGCCGCCACGGGCGCGGCCATTGATCCCACCGTCTTTGTCAATCGCGTCACAGACGGCCAGGTCGCGCCCTGGATGCTCGCCAGCACCAGCACACCGGCCAATCCCGTTGGCGGCCAGACCGTCAAAGCCACCATCACGGCGCGTTTCGCCTATCAGGAACGGGCGCAAGGGGCGAATGCCGTCAACTCATCCACCGTCGGGTATCATGAAAAAAACATCACCGTCACGCTGACGACGCTGGGCAGCGGCACCTATTACTCGTCTCCCTCAATGGCTTACGGCGAGCCTGTGCCTTGCGGCCTGGCGGGGTACATCCTTGCGTTGGAAACGATCCCTCAATACGAGGGATCGATATTGGTTCAAGAGACCGAAATCAGCGACGTTTGCCCGCTGGGAAACGCGCTGAACATCACCGGCGGCCTGGCCGAGTGGGCCACCATGAACGTTTGTCTTCAAAGCGTTCGTTACAGTGACAACGGCCAGACTGAGATTTCCTTCGGCCCCGCCAGGCATCTCGGCCCCGCGCAATTCGTCGCCCGGTTTCGCAGCAACATCGGCCCGCGCTGGTTCCTCCTCATCGGCGGCGATCCCATGAACCAGAGCAACCCCGGCAACGCCCAGCTCGGCAACAACCTCCCCGCCGAAGCGCCGAGTCCGGGCGCAAAAAACTTCACCTTCCAAAGTCTTTTCACCAGCCTGACGACAGACCAAACCCTGACCTCAGTCACCCTCCCCGCTGGCGTTCATATTGACAGCGGCGCCGGAACAAACCCCTTCACCGGCGCCGTGGCCACCGGTTCGCGCGCCTTCGGCGCGGGCCAGGGACTAACGCTTGCTGTGGGTCCGTCCGGCTCCAGCCCCGGCGAATCGCAGGCCTGGATTCGCCTCCACATGAACGATCTGCACAACAGCAGCAACATCCTGCAAAACCTCCAGGTCTATTTGCGCGAGATGCAGACGTGCGAGCAGGTCAACGGGCAGGCCACGCAGATGTATCGGCTCTTCCTTTGCAGCCAGCCGTATTCAAACTCGATGGGAATTTGAAATCTCAAATCTCAAATCTTTATGGGCTCCTTGCTCAACATCACCGGCTGCCCGTTTTCCTGCGGCTCCAATCTCGTCAGAGTCCTGAGCGCGGGCCTGGAGTTCAGTGCCGTTCCGACGGACCATCACTATCTGCCGCTGGACAATATCAAGGCATGGACACTCGCGTTCGACATGGACATCATTCCCTGGAACCGGGCCTGGATCGCCAATTTTTCGAGCGATTCAACGACGCCAGACAGCGCGGGCGAAACCAGCCAGGGCGTCGGGCTGCCCAATTCAACCTACTTGACTGACTCCACGCTCACCTATGGAAACGCGCTCTTTGGCTTTCAAAGAGTGCAGGTCCTTTTCTCCGTCCCGACCAATTACCTGCTGCTGTGCGTCGGCTGGGAGGTGATAAACGGAAATCCCTACTACGGCTTCTACGACGAAGGGTGCGCCGGCGTTTTTGGCGGCGCCTGCGGGGTGATCGAAGTCCCGTGGTCAGTTATTCCCATGTACCCCTACGTCTGGATGTACCTGGTTGGGACCGGATACAATCAGTATCCCAACATCGAAACGCTGGCCACGGAAATTTATGGCGGGAGCCAGGTCGCCGGCCCCGATTGGAATCCAAACCAAACCTGCGGCCCCTGGCATTGCTGCGATCCTTTCGGCGAACAGTTCAGCGCGCCATGAAAAATCTCAAATCTAAAATTTCAAATGAACATCATCCTGCCGATCAAAAAAATCCACGCCGCCGCGCCCGCGCGCCAGCCCGGCTACCTGGAAGAATGCCTGCGCCTGGGCAAAGTCACCGGCCCGGGCGACAGCGCCCTGATCGAATTCACGCCCGAACAATTTCAGGACATCCGCCGGCGCTTCGCCAAGCCCGGCCTTGGCGACCGCATCCATCGCGTCGCCGGCCCCATTGGCCGGGCGATCCACTGGCCCTGCATGAAAGGCGACGGCACCACGGACCTGAGACCCGGCAGCCCCTGCGACAAAATCAGAACAATGCTAAATGCTAAATTCTAAATGCTAAAACTATGAAAAATCCCACCCAAAACAAAACACTCAGCCGAATGCTCTTGGCCTTTGCTTTAGCCTTTAGCATTCAGCATTTGGCATTGGTCTTTGCCGGCACGAATGCGGCCGTCATGTTCAACACGAACACCGGCGCGCTGAGCGCCCCCTCTGCCAGCGCGTTCTATGCCGCCAACCCGCCGCCAGGCGCCACCAACGCGGTCATCCAAGCCGCCGCTCCGTTGTCAGTCACAGCCAACGGCCCGACCAACACGCTGGCCCTGACCGGCACAATCCCCGCGGCGAATTTGCCTTCTTCAATCTACGGCAACCAAAAAAGCTGTTACTTCGTCGAGTTGGATGGCAACAACACCAATTCCGGCCTTCAGTTCGGTTCCAATTACGCCTTCGCCAGCCTGAATTACGCCCTGGGCGCAGCCGCCCTGTCGGCTACTCCGCCGATCATTTTTCTTGGCGCGGGCAACTTTATAGTCACCAATCTGACGCCGTTGACCAATGTTACGATTAGCGGGGTGTGTCCGAATCCAGGCGCGACCGTCATAAGCGGGCCTGCCTCAAATGCGCTCTTCGTTTCATATGGCGGAGTGGGCCTTTTCAATTTGACCGTCCAAACCAACATCGCGGCGTTGGGGCTCGGGCCGACAAGCACTACAATTAACATTGCCGGCGGTTCGATTATGGCTCAAAACGTCTTTTTCAACGGCGACGGCTCGATCTTTTATAAAAGTGGCTCCTGCGTTTGTCCTGCCACGGGCAATTTTGCGAATTGCGTCTTTTACAGTGGCGGCGGGGCGTTCCAACTGAACTTTTCGGCGGTAAGCGGGGCCACAAGAGTTTCGAATGTCTGGTCAGTGGCCAACAGTTCCTTCACCGTGGTTGAAGACATCACGGGCGGCGGCAATCAAGACCAGGGCAACATGCTGGAAGAAGCCACTCTCAATCTATCCTATGACTCTTTCATCGGCCCCTTTGCGACCACCAATTCATTCGTCTTCGTTTCCCCGGACAAGCATGAGACGGTCAACTGGAATCATTGCACCTTCCAACTCACCAACAGACTTTCGCCTGCATCGGTCTGTTGCGCCATCGGCAACTTTGGCACAATCAACCAGACCATCTTGAATTTAACATCAGACTTCGACCCCGCCCAAATCAACTTCACCACCGCCAACGGTTATCCTTCGCAGATCACGACCAATTGGGGATCCATGGGCGCGAGCAACGGCACCTTCACCGGCACGGTCACCGCGGCTGCTTTTGTCGGGCCGGGGTCGCTGCTGACGCAACTTCAGTCAACCAACATTGCAATCAATGCCTCTCCGCTGACCAACTTCGGCGCGATGGCTTTTAACACGTATTACACAAATGTTTGGGGGCGAAATGGCTGGTTATCCACCCAGTTTGGCATTGGCGGGACGGTGGTAGGCGAAGAATTTGCCCTCTTTGCGCCCGGCTCAAGCTATTCGATTCCCGTGAAGTATTTCAACCTAAAGACCGGCGGCTCATCAGAAGGAACAAACTTCACGTTTGGGGATTTTCTCGTCCCGCCAGGATGGTATTTTGCCTGGACGAACAATGATTCGGGTCAAACTTCGATTGTGACGAATGTGTTTTTCATTCCATGACCGCCAACGAAAAACTCCGCACTCTGCACTCTTAATGTTTCACTCATCGTTGACGCGGAGCGCGCCCCCGATCCGCCCGTGAGAGGGAAATCTGCATGCGTTCACTTTGTCCGCCTCGCGTTCGTTATTGGGGCGCGTCCGGACCGGGGGGCGCTTCGGGCGGGGCGGCGGGTTTCGGGGCCGCGCTTTCAACATCGGCCAGGGTGAGTTGCTCCGGCGGGGCGGTGGCCAGGCCGGGGTCGGCTGTCAATAGTCCTTCCGGCCTGGGCACCGGGATGCGGCGCAGTTCGTCCGCCGCCGGCAAATCTTCCAGGCCGCGCAATCCGAAGTACTCGAGGAACAATCCGGTGGTGCCGTAGGTCATGGGATGGCCGACGACTTCGGCGCGCCCGACTTGCCCGACCAGGCCGCGTTCGAGGAGGGTTTGCATGACGCCGTCCACGGCCACGCCACGGACTTGTTCGATTTCGGCGCGGGTGACGGGCTGGCGATAGGCGATGATGGCCAGCGTTTCCAGGGCGGGTTGGGAAAGGCGCGGCGGGCGCGATTTCAAACCGACAAGGGCAGTGATCCAGGGGGCGAATTCAGGCTGGCTGACGAATTGCCAGCCGCCCGCCACGCAGGCCAGGCGGTAGCTGCGTTGGGCGGCCTGATGGTCCTTTTGCAGCTCTTCCAACGCCGCGATGATGTCAGGCTCCCTGGTTTTCTTGAAGGGCCTGGCCGCATCGCCGTGTTCGGCGGCGGCGGCGAGGAGGTCGCGCAGTTCGCCGGGGTTGAGCGGCTTTTGGGCCGAAAACAAAATCGATTCCAATATGAATTTGAGTTCCATGCGAAGCCTCCCTCAAGCGGCCGCCACCGCGTGCGGCGCGTGCGGCGCCCTGGTGATTTCAATCGTCCCAAAATCTTCCGCCTGCACACAGAGCAACTGTCGCAAGCGGATCAGCTCGAGCAAGGCCAGGAAGGTGCAGACCACTTCCGAACGGCTGGTGGCCGCGCTGAACAAATCGGAGAATTTGAGGGGCGACTTCTCGGCGATCAGTTTGAGCAGGGACTCGATTTTTTCGCTGACGGTCCATTTGTCTTCAAAAATTTCACGGAAATCCCCGCGCAGGCTGACGCGCTTGAGGACTTCATTGACGGCGTTGATGAGATCAAAAATGGAGGCTTCGCCCCTGGGGGCGGGCGGCGGGGCCGGGGTCTCCGGGCGAACAGGCAGACGCGGGAAGGTGTTTTCCTGTTCGATTTCGCGGGCCTGGAGGCGGGCGGCGGCGTCCTTGAATTTTTTATAGGCGACCAATTGGCGGATCAGTTCCCATCTGGGGTCCTCGCCGTCGTCCTCATCGGCATTTTCGGCTTGCAAGTCCGCAGGCAAAAGCTCGCGGCTTTTGATGTACATGAGGGTGGAAGCCATGACGAGGAATTCGCCGGCGATCTCCAGATCGAGGAGGCGCATGAGGTCGATGTATTCGATGAATTGGGTGGCGAGGCGGGTCAAGTTGACTTGATAAATATCGACCTCCTCCTTTTTGATCAGATAAAGGAGCAAATCCAGAGGCCCCTCGAACACCTCGAATTGGACTTTGTATTCCGCCATGATACAACGATTGCGCGGGGGGAATGGTAAGTAAGGAATGACTAATGTCAAAGCACTAATGATCTGCTGCAAAAATGACGAATGACGAAATCCTAATGACCAATCAACCCTGAGAGCTTTCGGGGTCAATGCCCAAATGACCCAATGACGCAATCTCGTCATTCGAGCCTCGCAATTTTACACTACCGCATTGCCTGTCCTCAATGCGGTAGTGTAAGATTATCTTCCTGCGTTGTCGAGACAAATCTGGCCGTGGCAAAAGAATCCGGAGGAAGCGCCACTTTTAAGGACCAATCAACCCCGAACCCCGAAGGCTTTCGGGGGAACAGCTTTCGGGGTCAATGCCCAAATGACCCAATGACGGCATCTCGTCATTCGAGCTTCGCAATGTTTACACTACCGCATTGCCTGTCCTCAATGCGGTAGTGTAAGATTATCTTCCTGCGTTGTCGAGACAAATCTGGCCATGGCAAAAGAATCCGGAGGAAGCGCCACTTCTTGAATCTGCAGGAAGCCCCTGGTTTGGAAATTTGCCTTCGACTTCAGGGGGCGTCCACGTTGCAGCCGAGTTCGCGCAGGCGCTGCAATTTGTAAATGAGGGCGCGGCGGCTGATGCCCAGCGCCCTGGCGGTGGCGGTGCGGTTGAAGTTTTGCTTGCGCAGGGCTTGAATGACGGCTTGAGATTCGATTTCTTCCAGGCGTTGGGCGTCCATCGGCTCCGCCAGCGGGCCGGAGCGCGCGCCGGGCCGGATGCGGGCGGGCAAATGCGCGGGCACGATGAGGTCGCCGCGACAGAGCAAGGAGGCGCGCTCCATGGCGTTGTGGAGTTCGCGGACGTTGCCGGGCCAGGAATAGCGTTCGAGATAATCGGACAAGGAGGAGGAGAGGCGGGCGCGGCCCTGGGTGAAACCGGCGATGAACTGGCCGGCCAGGGGCAGGATGTCTTCGCGGCGCTCGCGCAAGGGAGGGACGTTGAGTTCGACGACGTTGAGACGATAGAAAAGGTCCTCGCGGAAACGGCCGGCCCGGACTTCTTCCTCGAGGTTGCGATTGCTGGCGGCGAGGATGCGGGCGTTGACGCGGATTTCCGTGTTGGAGCCGATGCGCTGGAAGCGGCCATCTTGGGCGACGCGGAGAAGTTTGGCCTGGAGTTGGGGCGACATTTCGGCGATTTCATCCAGGAAAATGGTGCCGCGGTCGGCCATTTCAAAGCGGCCAATGCGTTGGGCGAGCGCGCCGGTGAAGGCGCCTTTTTCGTGGCCGAACAGTTCGCTCTCCAGCAAGGTTTCCGGGATGGCGGCGCAGTTGACCTTGATGAAAGGGCCGGCGGCGCGCGGGCTCCAGGCATGAAGGACGTCGGCCACGACCTCCTTGCCCACGCCGCTTTCGCCGGTGATGAGAACGCGGCTTTCGGAAGCGGCGATGAGGGAGACATCGCCAAAGAGGGCCTGCATCAGCGGGCTGGCGGCAATGATGTGCGGGGGCAGTTGTTTGCCGGCGTCAAACTTCAGCGGCGCGCGCTGGGAAAGGCCGGTGGCCTGGCGGACGGAGGCCAGCAATTCGTCCAGATCAATCGGTTTGGAGAGATAATTGACCGCGCCATCGCGCATGGCGCCGACGGCGTCGCGGACGTCGGCAAAGGCGGTGACGAGCAAAATGGGCAAGGAGCCGTGCTCCTGGCGGGCCAGGCGCAGGGTTTCCAGGCCGGACAAACCCGGCATGCGGACGTCGGAGATCATCATGCTGATTTTTTGCTCGCGCAGGACTTGCAGGGCGCGTTCGCCGGAGGAGACGGGCACGGTGTCGAAACCCTGGCTGGCCAGGAAGGAATCCAGCAGGCTGCGTTGGGCCGCGTCGTCATCGACAATGAGCAGGCGGGGCGCGGTTGAATTGGAAGATTCGGGCGGCACGGTATTCAATCCTTGTTTTTGACCTTGATGTGGGCGATGCGAAAGAGCGCCCCGGCCGGTTCATTGGGCAGGCATTGGATCTCCCACCCGTGGGCCAGGACGATTTGCTGCACGACGGCCAGGCCCAGGCCGGTGCCCTCCTCGTTGGTGGTGAAGTAGGGCTTGAAAATCTCCGCGCGGTTCTCGGCGGGCACGCCGGGGCCGTTGTCAGAAATCTCGATGAAGGCTTCTTCATTGTTGCGCCGGCTGGCGCGGATGAGGATGACCCCGCGGGCGGGGACCGCCTGGATGGCGTTGAGCACCAGATTAAAAAGGGCCTGGCGCAGAAGCTGTTCGTCCGCCTCGATGATGAGGGGATCGATCTGAAGTTGCAACTGGATGCTTTTTTCCTCGATGTCGAAGTTCAGCGTCCGCACCACCTCGCCGGCCATGGCGCTGAGGTCCGTCGGGGCGCGGCGGACTTCGCGGGGACGGGAGTAATTGATGAACTCATTCAACTGGGCGGTGACGCGGTCGGTTTCGTTGATGATCTCGCGGGACTTGGCTTGAGTTTCGGGCGAGGCGTTTTGCTGCTTGGAGATGAGCTGGGCCAGGCCGCGGATAATGTTCAAGGGATTGCGGGTTTCGTGGGCCAGGCCGGCGGCGGCCAGGTTCAATTCCTTGAGATGCAGATTCAATTCGCTGGCGCGGACCAGGCGGAGCTGCAATTCCGAAGTCTTCTCCAGGCTTCGCCAGGCCAGGCCATAGCCCGCCACGGCAAAGGTCCCCAACAAAGCGATGATCGTCCTCATCCAAAGATCGTAGAAACCGGCCTGGCGGATCATTTCGGTGGACATGACGACGACAAAAGTGTGGGCGCCCTTTTTTTCGATCAGCGTTTTGTACTCGTCATCCTTCATCCAATAGGGGTGGCCCTGCCCGCGCCAATCGAAGCGGGAGCGGGGAGCGTTGGTCCCGGGCGCGGCAACATTCGTGGCGGCGGCAGGGGCCCGGTTTGTTTCCTGCGACCGCAATTCCTCCCTGATCTCCCTGGGCAGGATCAGTTGCGGCACATTGGTCCCCAAATCCACCGGATTCTCCACGACCACGGCGCCGCCGCTCCACAGGACGCCCCCTTTGAGTTCATTTCTGCGCGGCAGTTCAAAGGGGACGCCGGCCGAGGCTACCGCCTCGCCGTTGGCATTGAGAAGCTGGACCGAGCGAAGCTCATTGGTATCGACCAGCGCGTTCAGGGCCGCTTCGAGCCGTTCCCGGGAAACGACTCCGAAGAAACTGCGGGCGCGCATCAGCCGGCCGCAGGTCGTCGAGATGGACCTGCCGCGGTCCACGACCATGTTGTGAAAGAACTGCCTGGCCCGCAGGTGCTCGGCGGTCTGCCAGACAATGAGCATGGCCCACATGGCCGCCAGCATCCCGTAAACCACCCAACTGCGCCGTGTCATCATGTGTCAACAATAGTTGTCAGCGTGAATGAGGCCAGGCGCCCGCCGGCGCCGGAGCGGGCGCGGGCGGTTGCGGGGCCAGGTATTGGTGAAATTCCTTTTCCGTAAACGCCTTGGGCGCCAAATCCGCGCGGGCCTTCTCGTCCAGGGTCATCTGGACAAGGTCCTCCGGCGTGCGGATGACGTAAGGCGTCAGAAAGATGATCAGCTCCGTTTTGGAGACGGATTTGACCTTGTGATGGAAAAGCAGGCCGAGGCCCGGGATGTCGCCGAGCAGCGGAATCTTGCTGTCGGTGGTGGTTTTGTTGTTCTGCATCATGCCGCCGATGGCCACGGTCTGGCCGTTGGGGGTGACGACGACGGTGTTGGCGGATTCGATGTTGATATAGGGAGTGCTGAAATTGCCATTGGTGCCGCTGGAGATTTGGGTGGATTGGGCGGCCACGCTGGAGATTTGGGGCGCCAGGATCATTTCCACCATGTTGTCCGTCGTGATGAAAGGAGTGACTTGCAGGATGACGCCCACATTCTGGTAAGTGATGGAACTGTGTTCGTTGCCGAAGGTGTCGTAGGTGACGCCGCTGATGATCGGCACCTGCTGGCCGACCACGACGGTCGCTTCCTGATTGTTGCGGGCCATGATGGTCGGACGGGAAAGGACCTCGACTTTGCCGACTTCCTGAATGGCGCGGACGGTGGCTGAGAAATCATTCCCGGCAATCGTGTAAAGGCCGGCGCCGGGCAATGTGTTGATGCCGGAGGTCGGGGTGACCCCTTGTTGGACCAGCCCAAAGAGATTCGAGGCGTTGAGAGTCAGCGGGTGTGTGGTTTCGATTTTCTTGGTGATGCCGCCTTCGAGGCCGACATCGTAACCATTGTTATAAGTCACCTGGAGGAACACGACCTTGATCAGGACCTGCGGTTTGGGCCGATCCAGATTGGACATGACCTGGCCGATGTAAGCCGCGGTTTGCTCATCGGCGGTGACGAAAACCCTGTGTGTGTCCGGATCAACGTAGAAGTTGGCGTTGCCCACCTCGCCGTTGGGGGTGCGTTCCGGCGCGGTCGTCGAAGTGCCGGTGGAGCTGGCGGTCCTGCCGGCTGCGCCGCCGCCGCCGAATCCACCGCCGCCGAATCCGCCGCCGCCAAATCCGCCGCCGCCGCCGCCGCCGCCGCCGGTGGTTCGCTGCTGGGCCGGAAGCGGCAGGGTCATGGAACAACAGAGAGAGAGCACCATCCAGAGGATGGCCGGGAATTTTGGAGTTTGAACAGTCATATTTTTAATAGTTGACACAAAACATTGGGATTAATGAAGGCCCGTCGTGCCGCCCCCGGCGGTGTTGCCGAATCCGGCGGTGGCTGAGGAGGAGGTTTGTTGTTGGGCGTTGTTTTGCACCCGATTGGCCAGGGCGCTGGCGTTCTGGGTCGTGGTTTGGGTTTTGGTGTTCGGGCCGGAAAACAGAGCGGTCAAGGCCGCCTGGACGGTGGCCGGATCGGCGCTGTTAATATCGTAAGAATACACATGTTGCACCATGGCGTCGTTTTTATCCAGGGTTTCGATCACGCCGGCGATCTGCTCCATTTGATCCCTGGAAGTGGTGACGATGACGGAGGCGGTGCGCGGGTCCGGCACCACGCGGACCAGGGCTGCCCGGGTCATCCGGTCGCTCTTGGTGTTGACGGGGGTTTGCGGCTGCATCCAGGGGGGGAGAAACCTCGTGCCCATGGTGCGGTTGTTTTGATTGTTGTTATTGCTGTCGTCGGGGAAGAGATTGGACAATTCGTCGGCCATTTCCTGCGGATCGGCGTATTTGAGATGAAACACCCTCATCACGGTGATGTCTGTGGTGGGTTGATCCAGCCGGTCAACGACGTTGGAAATCATGGGAAAGTAGTCCGGCGGCGCGCTTGCCACGACGGCGTTCATCTGGTCGTCGGAGGTGAAGACGGCTTTGTTGGCCGCGTTTTTTTCCGAGTTGTCATTGTTGCCGCCGCCGCCTCCGCCGCCGCCAAAGCCGGGGAACCCGCCACCCCCGAAACCGCCGCCCCGAAACCGCTGCCCGGCGCGCACCACGGTCGAATCCGGGCTTTGAAAGACCTCCTTCAATTCGGAGGCGACCGATTTGGCGTCGGCGAATTTAAGAATGAAAACCTCGACTTCCGACACGCTCGAACTGTCCAGCGCGGCGAGGATTTCGGCAAAACGGTGAATGTCCTTTTGCCGGCCCGTCATGATCAGGGCATTGCCGGATTCGTTGGCGGAGAGGCTCGCCCCCGATGGAACCAGTTCCGCAAGATCCTTGGTCAACTGCGTCGGATTGAGCGTATGGACGGGCAGAACGTCTGTCGCCATCTCGTCAGTCATCGGGATTTCTTCGGGCGTTTGGGGATGATTTACCGGAGTCAACGACCCCGTTTTGGCATTGTCCGCTGTCGTGATGGTGAGGACCCGTCCGTTGCGCGTGACGGCGTAATTGTTTTTGGCCAGCGCGCTGCTAAGCAGCTCGAGGACCTCGTTGGTGCCGACCGGTTGTTCGCTGACGATGGTGGCGTTGCCGCGCACCTCAACGTCCGAGCTGATGGCGAACCCCATCCTTTTGCTCAGGTAATTCAAGACCGTGTTCAAAGGCGCGTCGTGAAAATTCATGCGCAGGGCGTTGGTGAGCGGCATCTCCGCGGCCTCGCTGGTTCCGGCGATGGCCGGGGCGTTGGTGGATGCCGGCGGCGCATTGGTGGAAGGCGCGTTGGTTTCCGTCCCGGCTGCCGCCGCAGCCAGCGCTCCCGCCGCCAGGGCGGCCAGAGTGATAAGTGCTGGATTCTTGATTTTCATTATTCCTCCTGTTTGTGTCTTGCTCTGAGTCTTGCCAATACATCGTTTTCGCCGGCGGACGCCGGACTGATTGATGCGGCGGATTCATCCGCCTGTGTCTCCGAGGCGGCAACGGCGGCGGGCGCCGGTTGGTCCGACTTGGTCCACGGCCCGTCTTCCTCCCGCCGCATGCTTTCGCCCTCTTGCAACACCACAATGGTCCCGCCCGGATCGGTCAATTTGACCGTAGGAGATTCACTGTAGCGCAAGGGAATTTGCATCACTTTGAAACCGTTGATCGTGTCTCCAACCTTCAGATCCCCCCCCCTGGCCGGCACCCCGTCTCCCTTGAAGATCGCCACCTCCTCGATAGTGCCGCAAAAGGTGAAGGCTCGGACAGCCGCCGCCTTGAGCCTGCTTCTGCTCCCGCCGCGCCCGGACCGCGCCGGGTCAAAAATATTTTTTTGCGCGATGGACTCGAACGAACTCCAGTCCAGGGCCGCGCCGGCATTGGTCTCCTGGGCGGAGGCCGCCGGGCCGGCTCCCAGGGACAGCAACAAAACGGCGGTGAGAATGTTTCGGCTCATGGGTTGGGCGGGGGAAGGAGCAGGCCGCTGAGTTGGAGACCGAGGGAAATTTGCTGTCCGGCGTCATCGCGGGCGGTCAGATCGACGCCTTGCAGTTGCAGGCCCATCGGGTCTTTTTCCAGATTGTAGAGAAAACGGATGATGGACCCGTAGGCGCCCGTCACCTCGGCGTTGCACTCCATCACTGAATAGTTGTCGTCCGTTGGCTTGAACTGCGGCTTGAAAGAGCCTTCCGTGACGCCGCTGGCGCGAACCCAGCGGTCAAAAGCGTCAAAGAGCTGGCGTTCCGCCACCGTGGGCGTGCTGGACAGGGCGTTGGTGCTCATGTGTTCCCAACGCTCGCGGATGGAGGCTTCCCGCCGGAGCAGCATGGCCCCGTCGCCCAGCGATTTTCGCAGCGCGGCGATGCGTTCGGAGCGATGATGCCAGCTTGCGGTCAAAGGCGAGATGACCAGCCAATTCAGGATCATAAGAACCAGGCATCCGCCCGTGGCGATCAGCAGCATTTTTTCGCGGTTTTTAATATCCATTGGCCTGGCCTCCTTCCCATTGAAAACTCAGCGTGAAGTCCATGGGTTTCTGCCCGTGCACCTCGGCGTGCAGGCCGCTGATCTGGTTGGTGTCGTCGCCCAATTTGGCATGGAGCCTGGAAAAGGACTCATTGTCGCGCGCGATGCCGGAGCAAGTCACGGCGGAAACATCGTGAATCTCAACTTTCTTGGCCGTCACCGACCCGTCATCGGGGAAGGCGTCCCTGAGTTTGCGCAGGATTTGCAAGTCCCGGCACGAGGTGTCGTACCAGGGGCGGAATTTCTTGATTTGCTCCTGCTCCGCGTTCAGCTCATTGACCTTCGGCGCCATGGCGTCCCACCTGGCTTGCAAGCCGGAGATTTGCCACTGCTGGAAGCCGAAAGCGGCGGCCACGCACACCACCAATCCGGCGGCGGCCGCGCCCGCCCAGGCCAGCTTCCGCGGGGAAAGGCGCGTGCTGACCAACTGCCGCCAGGGCTGCACCTTGGGCGGAAGAAAATCCGGCTCCACATCAATGCCAGTGACATAATTGGCGGCCAGGGCCAGGGCCGTCGAAGCGGCCATTTCCGGCGGCAACGGTGTGTCGAAGCGCGCGGCACAGGCCTTGTCCATCAACTCCATTTTCAGTCCCAAGGCGGCGAGACGGGGCGAAAGGTCGCGGACCAATTGCCTCGCCGGCTCGCCCTGGCCGAAGATTTTGAGTTTGCCGGATGTTTCGGCCAGCCCGCCGGGCAACTGGCCCAGGGTGATGCGAATTTCGCGGGCCACGAGCTCGGCGGAAATGCTTCTCTGCGCTCCCTCGGTTTCGATGGCGCCGTCCAGGGAACGGAGGGCGACGATGCCGCCGCCGCCGGTGATTTGCAAGTCAACCGCATTATGCCGAACGGCCAGGAGCACCACGCGCCCGGGTTCGGCGCCGGCGGCTTGCAGCGCGGTGACACCCAGGGCAAAGGCGACGGGCCTGAGCCGGGCGGCGCGCAGGACCCGCTGCAAGGCTTCCAATTGGTCGCGAGGCGCCGCCAGCAATGTGGCGTATTGTCCGCCGCCCGCTGTCTTGAAAAAGGAATGGGCCGTGAAGAGCGTCTCCGGCGCGGAACTAAAACCGCGTTCGGCTTCGATTTGCAGAAAACTGGCGCGATCCGCCCCGGACAATTCCGGCAGTTGGGTTTGCAGGCTCAACATCCAGCTCAGCGGGAGACAGACCGCGCAACGCCGTTCGCGGATTGCCGCCTGATCGAGGTGATTGCGGATTTCCTGCCCCACCAACTCCGCGGCATCGGTCAACGGGTTCAGCGCCAGCGAAACGGCCAGGGTCTGACGCAGATGCAAAGCGCCGTTGCTGCGGCGCAGGGACACCACTTCAAGCCGGTTGCCGTCCAGGGCCAGGCCGAGGATGGATGCGGCGCGTTTTCGTTTGAGCCATTGAATCATTTGGTGTTTTGGGCCAGGAGTTGGTCGTGCAGTTTTTTGCCAAGCGCCCATCCCAAATGGGTCAAATCCTGGCGATAGACGATCAGCGGCGTGCCGCTGCTGCAATCAAAAACAAATCTCACCCGCCGATAGCCGCGGCCATAATGCCCCACCGCCGCGACATCGGCGGTGTACTGATAGGAATACGCCGTCACATACGGGCCAACCTCGGCGGCGAGCGTCGGGTCTCCGCCCAAGGCCGTCTTGAGCCAGCTAATCGAAGGGGTTTGCGGCGGATTGGACTGGCGGTAATTGAGCACTTGCGGCGCCAGGTTCAGTCCGATGCCGGGGATACAGGCCAGGGCCGTGGCGGTCGCGGTGTTGACGTTAATCAAGCCCTTGGTGTTGGTATTCATGAGATACGGCTCGATTTGCTGAAAATCACTTTCCGGCATCCCGGTCTGCACATAGAATTGCAGGACACTGGTGTAGGTTGCGGCGGTGGCAGGGGTGCGTCTGCCCGTTCCTGTCCCAGTGCCGCTTGTGCGGCCGCCACCCGCAGTCACATATGGGGCGAGCGACGGAAAGTTCGACTGGATAAGCGCGGTCAACGCAGCGGTATTATTGATGGCGACGCGCGGGATGCCGTTTGAGGTTGTCGTTGATTCCCCGGCGGTCCAGACGGTGACGTATTCGAACAATCCCGGGTCCAGGATTCCGTCCTGGTTGTCGTTGGGCGGGGTGAGGGGGCCGTCATTTTCGTTGGGGTCAAGAATGCCGTTGAGATTGGCGTCCTCTCCGTAGAGGTAATCCATGTTCATGCCGTACACCAGGCTCAATTCATCAATCGTCTCGTAAGGGGCGCTTTTGCAGAGATAGGGTGGATTGAGGCCCGAGTAAGTTTGGGATTTTGCGCCGTCCATGCTGGGAGGGGAATTGCTGCCCGTTTGCCAATCATACATCGCGGCGGCGAGGTTCGCCGTCATTTGCGGCAAATTCTGCAGCATGGCCGCGGTGGCATTGTTCAGGTTCACCTTGGAAGCTTCATCGACCAGGCCCCAGACCGGATGATCGCCCTGCGCGGAGCTTTGCAAATCGTTTGTGTCCCGTCCGATCAGCCAGAAGGTCGCATTGCCGACTTTGACGGCCTCGGCCCGAAAGATGGCCGGGGAGGGCATGTTATTGGAGATGCCGAGCGTGGCGATGACGTTGCTGACGTAAAGGGCCGCGCCTTCGATGGCCTGATCGGCCTCCACGCCGGCCACGTTGTTGTCCGCCGCCTTCAACTCCATGGACATCGAATGAG
>Ga0326728_10013302_pt1 | contig 17914 bp, 12 predicted proteins | sample MB3enrmetagenome_FD_207602 | JGI IMG/M metagenome (GOLD analysis project Ga0326728, IMG submission 207602) | Lab enriched peat soil microbial communities from McLean, Ithaca, NY, United States - MB31MN | ecosystem: Environmental > Terrestrial > Soil > Wetlands > Peat | place: USA: New York... | reverse complement strand
ACACCAGCACAGCTTTTCGGTTGCTGCGCACTTTGGAAGGGCGCGGCTACGTGTCGCGCGACAGCAAAACCAAGCGGTTCAGGCACGCCCTCGGTCCCCGGGCGTATCGCATCGGATACGCACAGCTTTCCGGCGACCAGCCTTTTCCGCGCAAGGTTACCCAAAGCCTGATGGATGCGGCCGCGAACTCCCACCTCGAGTTACTGGTCGCGGATAATCGCGACAGCCCCGAAGAGGCCCTGAAAAATGCGGCCTGGCTGATTTCGCAACGGGTTGACTTCATCATCGAGTATGAGTTCCATTATCGAGTTGGACCGGTTCTAGCCAATATGTTTCAGAAAGCCGGAATTCGAACTTTGGCCGTCGACATACCCATGCCCAGTGCCATCTACTTCGGGGTCAACAACTACGCCGCGGGCATCGTGGGTGGCGAAGCGCTGGCGGGATTCGCCAACACAAAGTGGGGCGGGCGCGTGGACCGCGTCCTGCTCCTGGAGATTCCTGAAGCGGGACCTGTTCCTCACTCGCGCGTCATTGGAACTCTCGATGGAATGAGAAGTGTCCTGCCCAAACTGAGCCAGAAATGCGTGTTGCACAAGAATGGAAAAGGAACCGAAATGGGGGGTTACTTGGCCACGCGGCGGGTGCTGGGGTCATTGGCTAACCGTGAGCGCCTGCTCATCGCCGCAGCCAATGACAACAGCGCCCGCGGTGCTATCCGCGCGGTGCGTGAAGCAGGCCGGGAAAAAAGCACTGCGATTATGGCGCAAGGATGGGGCCCGGATGAAGGCCTCGAGAAAGAGATTTCAGAAGCCGGCAGCCCTCTCATCGGCACCGTAGCTTACTTCCCGGAGAAATATGGAGGTAAGATTCTGCCTATCGTCCTTCAGTGCCTCAATGGCGAGGCCGTTCCCCCGGCCGTCTATATCGAGCATAAACTCATTTGCAGGGATCAGACGTGAGGTGAGGATGGTTCATCCGCTCCGGCCGTGTTCGTGAACGATGTCTTCTACAACACCTTTCGCCATACACCCAAAAGCCCTCAATCGCGCTCCCTGCTTATACATCGAACTGAGGAGTTTCCGCCCTTCAGCATCGACGAAGGTGACATCGTAGAGGTCCACGGTCACTGGCTTGTCCGGCGAGTTATCTTTCACCGCGCGCCAGCTTCGTTCCAGTTCGTCCACCCAGGGGCCGGCCAGTCTTCCTTCCAGGTTCAGCGTGGCCGCATTCGTCGAATTATGAATGGTGATTTTCAGCATGAAATACTCGCTGCTTCCGCTCTGCCGAAGGCGCCTTGGAGTGCGCCCGATTTGACCTGGGCGATTGAGGTGGCTTTTTCTCCTTAGGGCGAACCGCCTTGCTTCGATTGGCTCATTACAGTTCCCTTGGAAGTAAAAGACGGCAGGCTCGAAGCGTCCCAGCCGCCGCCCAGCGCCTTGATGAGGAGCACGCTGGAATTCATGCGGCGCGTCAGGATATTAACCGCCGTGATCTCATCACTCAGGGCAATACTTTGCGCGGTTATAACCTCGAAATAGGTCACCAGCCCTCCCTTGTAGCGGTTTAAGGAGAGCGCCGTAGAACGTTCGGCCGACTCGACGGCTTGCTGCTGTTTCGCGTTTTCTTCTTCCAGAATGCGTAATGCCGCCAGGTTATCCTCGACCTCCTGAAAGGCAGTCAGGACGCTCTGGCGATACGCCGCCACGTTCGCCTCGTAAACGGCCCGGGCTTGGTCGGTAGTCGCATGGCGAAGCCCGCCATCGTAGAGTGTCTCAAGCAAGGTCGGCCCCAAGGCAAAAAAGCGGCTGGGCCACGCCACCCAGTTACCGATTGCCGACCCTTCCGTTCCGCCAGCGGCGCTCAGCGTCAGAGTGGGGTAATAAGCCGCCTTGGCGAAGCCGATCTGGGCGTTGGCCGCAGCCGTGCGACGTTCTGCCGCGGCGACGTCGGGCCGCCGCTCGAGCAAGTCGGAGGGTACACCCACCGGAATCTTGGGTGGCGTGAGGTTGAGCGGCGAGGCCGGAATTGAAAACGAGGCGGCCGGCTGGCCCACCAGCGCGGCCAGGGCATGTTCGAATTGCGCGCGCGCCACTCCCACGTCGATGTCCTGGGCCTGCGTGGTTTCAAGCTGGGTTTCCGCCTGCGCCACCTCCGCCCTGGCCGCGAGTCCCCCGATGTAACGGTTTTGTGTCAGGTCCAACGCTTTCTGATAAGCGACGACGGTCGAGTCCAACAACTGCTTTTGCGCGTCCAGTCCGCGCAGGGCGAAGTAGTCGGACGCCAACTCCGCGTGAATGCTCAACCGGGCGGTTTCAAGGTCGGCCGCGCTGGCTTGGGCGTTCTCCCTGGCAGCTTCAACGGCCCGATGGACGCGGCCCCAGGCGTCCACCTCGTAGGAAAGTTGGAACGGCACTACAAGATCACCCAGCGTTTGCCCCGCGTTTCCGGCGGGCTGCGGAGCATTCTTGGAGGTTTGCTCCACCATCGCGGAAGGGCCGGCGTTGACCCTCGGAAACAAGCCCGCGCGATTAATGCCAATCAAGTCGCGCGCCTGGCGATACTGCGCTTCTACAACTTTCAGATTCTGGTTTGAAACCCCGATGCGGTCCTCAAGCGCGTTTAATTGCGGGTCGCCAAACATCTCCCACCACTTGCCGCGCAGGGCCTGGTCTTGCGGTTGGGAGAGCTTCCAATCGCTCTGCGAGCCGCCAGCACCCGGCGCAAGCTCCTTATAAGCGGCCGGCGTTTCCACCGGAGGCCGGGCGTATTTCGGCCCGACCGTGCAGGCGCCGGCAAAAAGGAGAAGGCAGAAGGCGAGAGCAAGAGCCAAGTCAAAAGGCAGGGCGGAAAAATCAAATGGCAAAGCCGCCCGCCTTTGACAACTGCGTTCAACACTTGTCATTCTGAGCCCGCCGCTGTTCGCGGGCGAAGAATCCCAGCAGTTGCAGTCTCCGACCTTTACGCCGCCCAAGAACTGCCGAGATCCTTCGCTTCGCTCAGGATGACAGACCCCGTGAAGTGTTTTCACACATTCAATCACAAATCACCAATCGCAAATCACAAATTCCCTTGATCTCCCGGTTCCTACTCCGCTCCCCAGTGGTTTTCGCCTGGGCCGGCCACGCGCACCTCCTCGCCATCAACCAGCGAATCCGGAGGATTGGTAATGACCGCCTCGTTTGCCGTGAGCCCTGAGACCACTTCGACCTCAGTACCGAAATCGCGTCCCAAGGTAATCGGCAGCATCGCCGCGCGCCCTTGCCGGACCACTGCGACGTGCAAGCCCTCCGACCGGAAGATCAGACTCGTAACCGGAATGATGAGGGTCGAGGTTGCCGCGGGTAATGCCAAATGGACTTCGGCATACGCCCCGGGCAGAATCTCGCCAGCGGGGTTGGCAACGTCCACTTCCGTCAAGAGCGTCCGCGAGGATTGCTCAATGGCCTCGGCGTTCCGCACGATCTTGCCGGGAAAGCGCCTGCCGGGATACTGAGGCATGGTGAGGTAGGCCTGCACGCCGGGTCTTGCCGAAGGCGAATCAACTTGCGGCACATTCACGTAAACGCGCAGGGGGTTGACGGCCGCAACGCGGAAGAGTTCCCGGGTTGAGCCGCCGTTGCCGCCGCTTCCGCCTCCGGGCGCAATCAACTGGCCGATGTCGGTCTCACGCGCGGTGAGGACGCCGTCGAAGGGCGCATACACCTTCTCGAAGGATTGCAACTGCTCGAGCCGTTTCACGTTGTCCGCGGCGGAATCCACCATGGCCTTCTTGGCGTGCTCGTCTCCCACCGCGTTGTCCACGTCCTGTTTGGAGACGGAATCGCTCTTCAGCAAGAACTCGTAACGAGCCGCAGTTGTCTGCGCCAGTTCGTAGTTGGCCTTGGCCGTCGCAAGTTCTGCGCGCGCCTGCTGGAGTTGCTGATCGAGTTCAGGCGTGTCGATCTCAGCCAGAAGCTGCCCGTTCTTCACCCGCCCGCCAATGTCCACATACCACTTCTTCAGATAACCCGTCGTCCGGGCATAGATTGGAGCTTCAATAAACGCCTGCACATTGCCCGGCAAGACGATCTCTTGTTGCGGCGCGCCCCGCTTTGGCCGCGCCACGGAAACTGAGGGCACGGCAAGCTCGCGCGTTTCGGCCTTCACTTCCGCCGCGGCACGAACGCGAGTGTAAATCCCCCGGTAGGCGACAATGCCGGCAACAACGAGCAGAACGACCAGCCAAACGATAGTCTTGGCGGCGCCGGACTTGGGTCCTCGAATCGCCGATGGCAGCCCCTCGCCCGGACTTTCGTCGCGCTCTATGCTTTCCTCAACTTCCATTCCGTCCTCCAACCATCGGGTGATCCGATCTCCCGTGAATGATGCTAAACACCGTGGGAACGAAGAACAGCGTCGCCACGGTGGCGAACAGCAGCCCGCCGATCACCGCTCGCCCCAACGGGGCATTCTGTTCGGCGCCCTCGCCAAATCCCAGGGCCATGGGCACCATGCCGATAATCATGGCGAGCGCCGTCATGATGACCGGCCGGAAGCGCGTAAAGCCGGCCTCCAGCGCCGCAGTCGTGGCGTTCCGGCCCTCGGTCAACTGTTCTTTGGCGAAACTCACCACGAGGATGCTGTTCGACGTCGCCACGCCCACGCACATCACCGACCCGATCAACGCCGGAACACTGATCGTGGTGTGCGTGCTGAACAGAAACCAGACAATCCCCGCCAACGCTGTAGGCAGGGCCGAGATGATAATCAGCGGGTCCAGCCACGATTGGAAATTCACCACGATCAAGAGATAAACGAGCACAATCGAGAAGACCAGCCCGGCCGCCAGCCCGATGAACGACGATCGCATGGTCTCAATCTGCCCGCGCACGATGGTTCGCGAACCGCGCGGCAAATCCTTTTGGCTCTGTTCCACGGCGCGATCGATCTCACTCGCCACGCCCCCCAGGTCCCGCCCCTGTACCGATCCGTATATGTTAATGACCGGTTGAACGTTGTAGTGCGAAACGGCAGCCAGAGAAGAGCCACGGCTGATCGAAGCAAGATTGCCGAGGATCTGCGGCGCCGCGCCCCGGGAGTTGGTGACGGGAATGTTGTCGAGGTCCTGAACCGTGTCCACCCGATACTGCGGGGTTTGAGCTGTGATGCTGTAACTCACACCCGTCTTGGGGTCCATCCAGAACGTAGGTGCGGTTTGAAAACTGCCGCTCAAAGAGACTAACAAGTTATTTGCCACATCCAGGGGAGTGAAGCCCACCTGCGCCGTCCGTGTCCGATCGATGTCGACTTGCAATCGCGGCAGGTTGAAAGGTTCCTGAATGTGCAAGTCCACGATGCCCGGAACCTTCTTGATTTTTCCCACCAGCGCCTCTGCAAATCGCCGGTTTTCCCTGAGTTGCTGGCCGACCACCTGGACGTTGATGGGTTCGGGAAGGCCGAAATTCAGAATCTGGCTGACCATGTCGGAAGGCAGCACGTAGAACGTCACGCCCGGGTATTCTCGCGCCAACCGCAGACGCAAACGCCGGAGGTATTCAGCGGTGGGATGATGTTCGTGCGCAAGCGAAACCAGAATGTCCGCATCCCCCGTCCCGATCGGCGCCGACGTGCTGTAGGAAAGGTTTACGGTGCTGTACGGCAATCCGATGTTGTCAATGATGCTGGTGAGTTCTTGGGGACGAATCTCCTCGCGAATGGAGTTCTCCACCATATCGCAAAGACGCGCCGCCTCTTCAATGCGAGTTCCTGTGGGCGCGCGCAGGTGCAGCGTAAACTGGCCGCTGTCCACCTTGGGGAAGAAGTCCTGGCCCAGCCAGGGGAAGAGCGCGAAAGACGCCACTGCTGCCCCCAACACGCCCAACGCCAGTCTGCCCCGGCGCCGCAGACAGGCCTCCAATCCGCGCCGGTATTTTCTCCGCAGCCGCTCGAACGCGTGCTCGAAACGCAACTGCAGCCGCGCCAGAAAGTGGCGCTGCGCCTGCGCCTCCAAGCTGGCCGCATCCGCGTCGTGCTCGTGCCCGCGCAGCAGATAGCGCGCCATGGTGGGTACCAGGGTTCGGGACAAGAGATACGATGCCAACATCGCGAAGCTCACCGCTTCCGCCAGCGGAACAAACAGATGCCGAGCCACCCCGGTGAGGAAGAACATGGGCACGAACACGATGCAGATGGCCAGCGTAGAGACGAAAGCCGGCACGGCGATTTGCGACGCGCCGTCCAGAATCGCCGTCAGGACTTCCTTGTTCATCGCGATGTTCCGGTTGATGTTCTCGATTTCAACCGTGGCATCGTCCACCAGAATGCCGACCGCCAAGGCAAATCCGCCAAGCGTCATGATGTTGATGGTTTCCCCTAAGGCGCTTAGCACGATGAGCGAGGTCAGAATGGAAAGCGGGATGGATACGGCGATTATCACCGTACTCCTCCAACTCCCCAGGAAAAGCAGAATCATGGCGGCGGTCAGCGCCGCGGCAATCAGCATCTCTCGGATTACGCCCTGAATCGCCGCCCTGACGAACAGCGACTGGTCCGCCAGATAATGCATCTGCAATTGCGGCGGCAAGCCTTTTTGAATAAGGGGCAGTTCCTCTTTGATTCGAGAAATGATGTCCAGAGTTGAAGCGTTGCCCGTCTTGAGCACGGTCATCAGCGCCGCGCGCTGGCCATTGACACGCACGATGTTGGTTTGAGGCGGAAAACCGTCGCGCACCTGGGCGACATCGTGGATGTAAGTCACCGTGTTGCCCGTGGTCTTGACGGGCAGGTCGTTGAGTTCCGCGGTGGTCAGCGGGCTACCGTTGGTCTCGACGTCGTATTCGTATTGCCCGATCTTGGACGTTCCGGAGGGGAGAATCAGGTTCTGCGTGCTAATGGCGCTCACAACGTCGCTGGGAGACAGCCCTTTAGACTGCAAAGCCACCGTGTTCAAATCCACCAGCACCTGGCGTTGCTTCCCTCCATAAGGCCAGGGGATCGAAGCGCCTTCAATATCGGCCAATTGCACGCGGATAAAGTTGGCGCCGAGATCGAACAAGCGCTGCTCGGAAAGCCCTTGCCCGGCGAGGCCGATCCGAAGAATGGGCACGCTCGAAGCGCTGTACTGAATAATCAAAGGCGGAGTGGTTCCCGGAGGCAGTTGCCGAAGCTGCGTCTGGGACATGGCGGTAACTTGGCTCAGTGCCGTAGAGATGTTTGCCCCAGGCTGAAAGAAAATCTTGATGACGGCTACCCCGCTCAGCGACTGGGATTCGATGTGCTCGATGTCGTTGACGGTGAGAGTGAGGGCGCGCTCGTTGACTACCACAATCCGGTTCGCCATCTGCTCCGGCGACAAGCCGTTGTAGCTCCAGAGCACGCTCACCACGGGGATGTTAATGTTGGGGAAAATGTCCTTCGGAGTTCTGAGGATCGATAAAACACCCAAGATCATTATGGCAATGGCCGCCACAATGAAGGTGTAAGGCCTCCGAAGTGCTAACCTGACAATCCACATGATTTCAGCCGCGCTGTCGTAGGGTCAACCCTGATGGCCGCGTAAGGCGAACACAAGAGCCACCCCGACAACAACACAACGGGCAAATGTGTTGCCAAGCCCCGGAGGATTATCATTGAGGACCTAACAAATTGTAAATAAATAAGTTAATTGATTTCTTCGAAGAGGTAAGGAGGAGCAGACACAGGTGTCAAAGCCGCTTTGACGTCAGTTTTGACAGGCACGAGATGATCGGGTGATCCGGTGATCGGGTGAACAAGGAACCTCTCTCTCACCGCCCTGAAAATCGAAAATCACAAATCGCCAATCGCCAATTACGAGCTCTCCCGATCACCCGATCTTCTGATCCCGAGCCGTTTCATCCGGTAGAGCAGTGTGGTCCGATTCAATCCCAGGAGTTCCGCCGCGCCTCCGGGCCCGCCCAAGACTCCTTTTGCGGCATTGAGGGCCTGGATTATCTGCTCGCGGTCAGTCACCACAAGGGTGCGCACGCGGGGGGCGGGAACTCGATCCGCCAGCCGTTCCAATTCGCCAAGCGGGGCCTGAAGAGTAGTAGTCCTGGAAAGAATCACGGCGCGTTCGATAAAGTTCTGCAACTCGCGGATGTTGCCGGGCCACTGATACTGCTGAAGGGCGTGCATAACATCGGCGGGAATGGTCTCAATGCGCTTGTTCATGCGGCGCGCATATTTCTCCGCGAAGTAGCGCGCCAGAAGGGGAATATCCTCTCTGCGTTCGCGCAAGGGCGGGATGGTGACGGGGAAAACATTCAGGCGGTAATAGAGGTCGCCGCGGAATTCATGCTTGTCCACCATCTCGAGCAGGTTCCGGCTGGTGGCCGCGACCACCCGCACGTTGACGCGTACGGTCCGAGAACTGCCCAGGCGCTCGAATTCGTGTTCCTGGAGAACCCGCAGCAACTTGGGCTGCAACTCGAGGGGGATATCGCCCACCTCGTCAAGAAACAGCGTGCCCTGGTGCGCGAGTTCGAAGCGGCCGATCTTTTGTGCGATCGCCCCGGTGAAGGCGCCCTTCTCGTGTCCGAACAGCTCACTCTCCAGCAGGCCCAGGGGAATCGCGGCGCAATTCACTTTGACAAAGGTGCGGTCGCGCCGGCCGCTCGAGTTGTGGATGGCGCGCGCGATCAACTCTTTTCCCGTGCCCGTCTCGCCCAAGGTCAGAACGGTCGAGTCCGTGGGCGCCACGATCCGTACCTGGCCCAGAACATCCTTCAGCGCCCGGCTGTCGCCAATGATGTCTTCGAAATCGCGATCGGTGCGAATCTCCTCGTTAAGGTAAACCCGCTCCTCGGCCAGCTTCTCCCTGACCTCATTCACTTCCCTGTAGTTCAAGGCGTTCTCGACGCCAATGGCCACTTGGTTCGCCACCTGGCGGAGGAATTCCAGGTCTTCCGCGGAGAAAGCGTTGGGCTGCAATTTGCCTACGTTCAGCGTGCCCAGGGCCCGATTGTGACTGATCAGCGGCAGGAAGCAGGCCGACTTCAAACCCGCGGCGATAAGCGGATTGCTCCGGGGCGCATACCGCGAGAAATCCTTGCCGTCGAGCAGTATCGCCTTGCCGGTTTCAATGACTTCGCCGGCAATCGCTCCCTCCTGGGGAATCACAATCTCCTCGTCGTGGTCGGAGTCGGGCAGCGAAAAGTGGCGGGCATAGACGCGCAACCGGCGCGCCTCTCCCGGCTCGCGCAAGGTCACGCTGGTGTAATCGCACTGCATCACGCGCCGGACGTTGGTGGAGATGGCGCGCAGCAACTCGCGCAAGTCGAGGATGGAAACAATGTTGTTGTTGAGGTCCAGCAGCAGCCGCAGCCGGTCCCGTTCCCGCTCCAGTTGGTGCAGAAGTTCGACCGGTTCCAGCATCAATCCCGCCGGGGTTACGTCATGCTCCGCCATGCTCATGAGCTTACCCGGACAACCTGTCTCTTGACAAGCGGAAGACAGTAGGCTATCGTGTTAGGTTGGGGCCAGGGAGCTAGCTATGGTCGCAGCCGCTTTTGTCCCTTTCCGGCGGGGAGGCTCGCTCTTCCGGCCCCTCCGCTTTTTGGAGTGCACCAACGGAGCCGCCGCACTCCAAAACTCTGGGAACAAAGCGAGAATGTCTATGAAAACAAAGAGTCGAGCAGTCGAGAAGTCAAGGAGTTGAGGAGTTGGGAAGCCAAACCAAGAGGCTGGAGGTCGGGCGCCGACGGTTTGTCACTCTTCGACTCTCGACTCTCGACTTCTCGACTTGAATTCGACGGAACAAACCGAGAATGTTGTTGAAAACAAAGGACCGTCATGGAAAACTATGTTCTTCCCTGGCGTTTCGGGCGCGGCGAGAGATCTCGCTTTGTGCATGGGCTGCTTTCAGACAAAAACGACCAGAGCACGATCCCTCGCTCCGCTCTCGTGAAAATCACCCTCGCCGGCCATTGTAGGGGCACGCCATGGCGTGCCCCTACGTGAGCGCGACGAAGCTGATCTTCATTGCCCGGGGTGGGCTACAGGCCCATGGAAACTCTTTCGTACATCAGGTCATTCCCGCGAAAGCGGGAATCCATTGTGTTCAGGACCAACAGTGGACCCCCGCTTTCGCGGGGGTGACGTCGCAGGTGACTTTCATTCCGTTGGGTGGGCCACAAGCTCATGCCCACTCGGAATGACGCTTCGATGAGAGGTCTTCGACAACTGAAGGCTGAAAGCTGACAGCTAAAAACGGCGGTGAACATGACACACGAACAAAGAGCAAAGGTGGGAGTCTTCGGGATCGGGCTGGCGGCCTACTGGCCCCAGTTTCACGGGCTCAAGCAGCGCCTGGAAGGGTACCAGCGCCACGTGGAACAGCGGCTGGGCGAGTGGGCAACGGTGGTGAGCGCGGGGCTTGTGGACGATGCGCCGAAGGCTGAGGAAGCCGCTCAGGCTTTTCTCTGCGAACGTGTGGATCTGCTCTTCTGCTACGTGGGGACTTACGCCACGTCCTCCCAGGTTCTGCCCGTGGTCCAGAAGTCGAAAGCCCCGGTGGTGGTGCTGAATCTTCAGCCGCGCGCCGCCTTGGATTATGCCCACACGGACACCGGCGAGTGGCTGGCGAACTGCTCCGCCTGCTGTGTGCCGGAGATTTCCTGCGCCTTCGCGCGCTCCGCCATTCCCTTCCGGCAAGTGACCGGCATGCTGGAGCCGGAACCGGATGTGCGCGAGCCGAGCGAACTGGCCTGGGCGGAAATCCGGGAATGGTGCGAAGCCGCCAAAGTGATTCACAATCTTCGTAAAGCTCGAATCGGATTCCTCGGACACCCCTACCCCGGCATGCTGGACATGTACAGCGATTTCACCCAGCACCAGGCCCAACTGGGAACGCACATTGAAGTGCTCGAGATGTGCGATCTGGACGAGCGGGTGCGCGCCGTAACCGAAGCGGAGGTGCAACGCAAGGCTGAGGAAACGCGCGCCATCTTTGATATCAGCGAGGACAGCCCTTCCGATCCCCTGGCCAAGAAGCCGGCGCCGGAGGAGATGGACTGGGCCTGCCGCGTAGCGGTGGGCCTTGATCACCTGGTGGAGAATTTCAAACTTGACGGGTTGGCGTATTATTACCGTGGCGTGCCGGGAAATCCGTACGAGCAGCTCGGGGCAAGCCTGATTCTCGGCTGCTCCTTGCTGACCGCGCGCGGAATTCCCTGCTCGGGAGAAGCCGACTTGAAGAACTGCCAGGCCATGAAGATTATGGACCTCCTGGGCGCCGGCGGCAGCTACACCGAACTCTATGCCATGGATTTTCGCGAGCGCTTTATTCTGATGGGGCACGACGGGCCGTTCCACCTGGGCATTGCGGAGGGCCGTCCGATTTTGCGAGGCCTGGGGCTATACCACGGCAAGGCAGGCCACGGCGTCAGCGTCGAAGCCAGCGTGCGCAAGGGACCCATCACCATCCTGGCCCTTACACAAACCCACGACGGGCGCCTTAAATTCCTGGCGGCGCAGGGCGAGTCGCTGGCTGGTGAGCGCTTGAAAATCGGCAACACCAACAGCCGTCTGCGATTCGGGCTGGACCCGGCGCCCTTCATCAACGCCTGGTGCGCTGAGGGACCAACGCACCATTGCGCTTTGGGAATCGGACACATCCTGACGAAAATCGAGAAAGTGGCGTGGCTGACCGGGGTCGAACTGAAAGTTTTGTAGGGGTAGGGCTTGCCCTACCCGGCCGACAAAACGGGGAAGGCAAGCCGTCCCCTGCGACTGTGGTGGATAAGGTTAAAGGGGACGGCAAGCCATCCCCCTACGATTTGGTGAACTGATGAAATCACAGAATACTCTTAATCTGATTTCGAGCTTGCTTTCCTCAATTCTGCTCGTGGGAGCGGCGGCAGCAAATGCTCTGGCCCAACGTGCGGCGCCCGCCAAGCCGCCGGTCCTCGCAATCAACCGTGGATACCGGTTACTGATCTCATCAGAGACGGGAAGCATCGCGTCTTTCCGCTCGACATTCGGTATCGACCGCGACTTGCTTGTCCCCGACCACGCCAGCCTGCCGCTTTTCAAAATCGAGTTCCTGAACGACCACGCCGAGTTCAAAACAGTAACCTCCTCCGAGGCGAAAGCGGTCAACGTCAGCAAGCGCACGATTCCGGACGGCCAGGCCATCAGCATCGAGTACAAGGAGATTGGCGGCTTGCCCGTCGATGCGCGCGTCACCATCACGTGTCCTGCCCGGGAAACACTGACGTACTGGAATCTGGAAGTGGATAACCGGACGAACTCCTGGATCGGGCACATCCAGTTCCCCGTCCTCGAGGTGCCTTTTGACAATCCCACCGACAAGCACTACAGCCACATCCTCTGGTCTTTTGCTGACGGCGCGCTGGCGGGGCCGGTCGAGCCCGGCATGTCGGTTGGCGCTTGGGGAGGAAGAGAATACGATACGCCTGAAATCTGGCGCTACAACAACTACCCCGGCGAGTGGACCTCGACACAACTCATGGCTTACTACAACGACGCCGGCGGGCTCTACGTGGCTTGTGACGATGCCAAGGGGCTGCCTAAGTTCCTGGACCCTCTAATGGAGCAGAACGGGGTCATGATGGGGCTTGGCCATTATCCCGGCACGCGCGGTCCCGGCGTGTCGAAACTCCCTTACGACGTGGTGGTGGGCGCGTTTCATGGCGACTGGTACGCGGCGGCGGAAATCTATCGGGCTTGGGCGGAGCGCCAGCCGTTTTGCTCCACCAAGCTGGCGCAGCGGACCGACGTACCCAAGTGGATCACCGACTCCCCGTTTGCGCTCGCCTTTCCCATGCGCGGCCAGGGCGATTGGGACCCTCCGGCGGCGGTGAACCCCGAGTACACTCCGCTGACGAATGCCCTCCCTTACCTCGAAAAACTCGCTGCCGCTCTCGAGAGCCCTTTGATGCCGATTGTCTTTAACTGGGAACACGCCGGTCCCTGGGTTCAGCCTGACGCTTATCCGCCGCTGGGGGGCGAAGCGGCCGTGCGCGAATTCATGGCCAAAGCGAAAGCGAAGGGCTGGCATCCGATCCTCTACGGTGACGGCCTTTGCTGGGTGACTTGGCAGAAGAACACCAACTACGACGGCCTGCCTTACTTCCACGCGCACGGAGGCGACGAGGCCGTGGCGCGCAAGTGGGACGGGACTTTCCTCGAGGATGTGTGGCCGTGGCGAAAGAATTTCGTGGCTTGCGTGGGGACGAAGAAAGGGCGCCAGATGATCCTGGGAATGACTCGCCGTATGGCGGAATTGGGCCCCGCGGCAGTGCAGCAGTTCGACCAAGGGCCCGGCCCCAGGGCCTGTTACGCCGCCAACCACGGCCACCCGCCGGTGCCCGGGCCGTGGATGTCCGAGGCATTTGGTGATTTAGTAACAACTGATTACGATATAGCCCGATCAGTTAATCCTGAAATCGCTATGTCCTGCGAGGGCGCTCCGCCGGAAACCCATCTTCAGCAGTTCCAGATCTGGGACGCCCGCGTCAGCACCTGCCCCTTGTACTCGTTCCTCTATCACGAGTACGGCAACGGGTTTGAAGGTTTCTATACCAACCGGGTCAACGACGAAGCGTTGCGCCTTTCCGCGGCCAGGGCCTTGGTGAACGGTTACATGGTCGACTTCACCCTTCGGGACAAAGGTCAGGTCGAATACGATTGGGACCAGACCTGGACCCGCGCCGTGCCGGACCAAGTTGCGATTCTCGATTGGGCGAAAAGGATCAACCAATTCCGCGCCGGTATAGCCCACGATTACCTCGTCTACGGACGCATGCTGCAGCCTTGGACTGTCAGCGGCGTTACGCTGCGCGACTTCGGCTGGGGCAAGGAACCCCTGGTGCAGTCTGCGACCTGGCAGGCGCCGGACGGGCGAATCGGCGTTGTGCTGGCCAACGTTGCCGACTTGCCGGAGTCTCCGCGCGTCGAACTGCCGGGGGAAGGAAGCAAGAAGCTGCTTCTCGATGTTGACGGCCGGAAGGAAGTGCGGGAGGTGGATCTCCCGAGCGTGCTCGACATCCCCATGCAGCCGCGCTCGCTATGCCTGATCGAACTGAAATAACCGTTCACCCCAGAGGCACGGAGGCACAGAGAGCTGACTCAGTAATTCTCTGCGTCTCCGTGCCTCTGTGGTTAACTAGAAGTTCTCGAGCAAGTCGGTGACGAGCGTGCGGGCGACATCGCGGGAGAGTCGGTCGAGCGCGGCTTGGTCCTCTTCGAAGAGTCCGGAGGTAGTCTGGCTCACCTGGTACTCTTCCCGGAAGACGAAGTTGGGGTTGGCGTAGACCACCTTGTTGCTGTGCAAGTCCAGGAGCTTGACGTCGGCCACAACCTGTATCTGAAGCGAGGAGGCTCGCCCGGTCGTCAGGTCATACGTAATCACGCCCCTGCTGACCTCCTTGACCGTTCCTTTCAAGACTGCGTCAGCTCCGGCGGAAACGGGCGTGATCTGGAATTTGGTTCGCTCCAGAAACTCGCGGGTGATGGCCGCGGCAAGTTTCTGTTCAATGCGGAAGGTGGAAGACTGGTTGGCAAAGATGGGGACGGCGATGGTTTTGATGTCCGGCGGCAAGCGCTCGCCGCGTCCGGCAACGTGATAGCCGCAGGAAAGAAAGAAGGCAGAAAGCAGAAGGCAGAAGGCAGAAAACAGAGGATAGGAAACCGTGGCTTCGCAGCCTTGAGTCCCCTCCCCCGTACACAACCATGCCTTCTCCCTTGGGGAGAAGGTGTCGTGCGACGGCGCTTTGTCCGACCGTCGCACGACGGATGAGGGGTCACTCGCTCGCGCCACACCACCACCGTTTCCACCCAAAACTCGCATCCGGCTACACCCGCCTGCGAAGGCTCTCGGCGATCTCCACCGCATTCACCGCTGCCAGGCGAAGATTGTCGGCCACCGCCCAGATCCACAGGCCGCCGGGGTGCTCCGGATCAGCCGTCACGCTGTCTACCAGGATATTCTCCGACCCGGCAGCCTCGACCGGCGTCGGCGAGTCATGGGCGCGGCGCCGCAAGTCGATTCTCTCTCCCAGCAAAGCCTCGCCGGCCTTCTCCGGCGCCGCGGGCGGATCGGTCTCGACAAAAAGGGAAACCGCCAGCGAATGGAACACGGGTACCTGAAGCAGGCGCAGAGCCGGCAGAGGAACCCTGCCTTGCAAGTATTCTTGCAGCTGCCGTCGTAGTCCGTTCTCGAGCGCCAGAAGTTCCGTCCCACTCGTCCCACTCGGGCGCGACAGCAAGTTAAAAGCCAACTGAGCGCCAAAAACCTTGCGCGGGATCTTCTGAAAGCTGAGCAGGTTTACGGTTTGCTTCTGAAGCTCATCAATCCCGTGCGACCCAATCTCGGAAACCGAAGCGAAAACGTGTGCGACCGCCCGTTTCAGGGGAAACCGCGCCCCCAGGCGCAGCAGCAAGGTGCTGATGACAATCGTTGCGGGGCGCGCCCCAACGTAAACCTGACCGGCGGCGCCTTCCGCAGTTTCTCGAACTGGAAACGAGCGGTCGAGGAACGGTACGTGCACCGTTCTTCGTGGGACCGGCGGCTCCGCCTCTTCCGCCGGCCCTCCGGTGCTGAGATCAATCACGAAGCAATGCGGCAGCCCCAAGGATGAGGATCCGGGATCAAGGAAAGAAGGCATGTTCCGGGAGCGTGCGGCGATAAAGGCAAAGTCTAGCTCCGAGGCGGTAACATTCTCATCCAGGGCCGACGTGGGCGGTCCGTCGCTCAAATCCAGGATCGGCAATTCCGGTTCATCTTCCTCGTCCGAGAAGGTCACCAGGCGGGAGAAAGGAAAGTGGTGTTCCCCCAGAACGTTCAGAAGCTCTTTACCCAGCAGCGAAGACGCACCCACAACCGCAACCCGGTATCCTGCTGGTGAAGTCTTCATGCTGCATGAACCTCTTCGGACGCGGGAGGATGGGGCCGGAATTTCGAGGTGATGCGAAGAACGATGCCCGAAAGGGCGTAGCTAACGGCGATGGTAAGCAGGACGGGTTCAGAATATACCCAAATGCCCCAGACGATAAGCCCCAGGAAGATGATAGCAATGTAAGAACGGCGCCGGCGCAAGTCGATGGTCTTAAAGCTGTAATAGCGCATGCGGCTCACCATCAAGAACGCCAGAAGGCCGACCACCACCATCCAGACCACGCCGTAGCCCCATTGCACAATCGGCGTTTTCTCCCAGTGGACGATGGCGGCGACTGTTCCTGCTGCCGCAGGGATCGGCAGCCCCACAAAATACCGTCGGTCAGTGGTTGGCTTGACAGTGTCGATGTTGAATCGGCCCAGGCGGGCTGCGCCGCATATGACGTAGGCGAACGTGACGATCCAACCTATCTGGGCTATGTCGTGCAGCAGGCCCGGTCCGGAAGGACCGCTTATCGCCCGAACCCCCCACGCATAAGCCAATATGGCGGGCGCAACGCCGAAGGTGATGACATCGGCCAGAGAATCGAACTCCCGGCCAAAGGGCGAAGACGAGTGGGTCAGGCGCGCAATTCGGCCGTCGAGCCCATCGAAGACAATGGCCCACCCGATAGCCTTGGCGGCGTTGTCGAATTCCGCCGCGGCCAAGCCCTCGACCCCGCCTATGATCAGTCCTAGAGAACCTCGAAGTACTGCCAGGATGGCAATATAGCCACAGACCAGGGTGCCTACCGTGAACAGGCTGGGAAGAATGGAGACACCCCGCCTCATAACGACTTTTCTATTGAATTTCCGACTTGACTCGGCTGGTTCCAAGGATACTGCTCCCCGCCCGGACGCGATCCCCAACTTTGATGCTCAGTGTCACATCCGGCGCCATGAGAACATCCACGCGCGAACCGAACTTGATCAACCCGACGCGCTCTCCGCGCGCGAGAGAGTCGCCAGGGCGCTTCCAGAATACTATTCGACGCGCCAGGACGCCAGCAATTTGCTTCACGACGATCCGGCCTTGCTCCCCTTCCACGGTGAAAACGTTCTGCTCGTTTTCAATCGAAGCCGCTTCCTCCATCGCCACCCGGAACGCCCCTTTTCGATAATTGACCTCTTTCACTACGCCGGCTATGGGAGATCGATTCACGTGCACATCCAGAGGGGACATGAAAATACTGACCCGGCACACCGGACAGCCTTCGTAACTCTCCTGGACAACCTGCACAACGCGGCCGTCGGCGGGGGAAATGATGGCTTGCGGCTCAGTTGGAATGGGACGCTCAGGATCGCGAAAGAAGTTGAGGACCAATAAGGCCAAAACCAGAAAGAAGATTGCACCGATCAAAAGAACCGGGCTTTGCTCCCTGAACCAGAATCCGAGAGCGCCGCCGGAAATGAGCACCAACGGAAGACCGTACCGATATCCCTCCCGCAGCATAAGTACCTTTGCCTGTCAGCCCGGAGCCCTTTGTTTCCTCATGGGCCCGCCTCCTGGTACACTTCAAGAGGTGCTCACATCACCCGCCGCGGCAGGGTCAGAAGTCCGCAGGCAGGTTCGAAGGCGGCTATTGCACCATCTGGGCTTGTCGCACCAGCATTTCCATCTGGTCCTTCGTCCGCAGCTTCAGCTTCTTCAGCCGCACCTCTTCCACTTTCTCTTCTTCCGTCAGGAAGTTCTTTACCGCCAATAGGTTGAGCTGGGAAGCGTACTGGGTGTGCTGTTCACGAAGGCGACGATACTCTTCGTTATTGGCCATCAATTCCTCCCGGATGGCCTCGGCAGGAGTGCTCACGGGTGCGCCACCTCCTCCATGTAATATGATACCCACCGTCAGGCTAGCACACCTGATAGGTCCGTTCAAGACGAAAAAGCCGGACTGTCAACGCTCTTTAGAAATGTCCCCTTCCTTATCTATTTAGAAATGTCCCCTTTTTCTGTTTTCTTCTGTGCTCTCTCTTTTTTTCCTCGTTGTTGGGCTTGCCCGGAGCGAAGCCCTGCGG
>Ga0326728_10013300_pt1 | contig 17915 bp, 20 predicted proteins | sample MB3enrmetagenome_FD_207602 | JGI IMG/M metagenome (GOLD analysis project Ga0326728, IMG submission 207602) | Lab enriched peat soil microbial communities from McLean, Ithaca, NY, United States - MB31MN | ecosystem: Environmental > Terrestrial > Soil > Wetlands > Peat | place: USA: New York... | reverse complement strand
GCAGGCGTCCAGGGCGTTCTCCACGAGCTCCCTGATAATGGTGTAGGTGGCCCTCACCGGGTTGTCGAAGCCAGCTATCTCCCTATTCTTGTAGAAGAAATCTGCCGCCGATATGGACTGGAACTTCTCCCGGGACACCTACTTCTTTGCCTCCTTGGTCTCCTTCAGTTCAGGCATGCGCTCCCAGAGCAGTAGCTTCCTCTTCTTCAGCTCCAGGTGCTCCTTGTTGAGGTACCTGTAGACCGTCCCGTGCTGGCAGCCCTTGAGGAGGAGCTCAATGGCCTCCTTGGCTACCCTCATCTCCTCGTAATCTCCAATGAGCGTGACCGTGTGACCGTAGACCGAGACCCAGACGCCTGCGAGGCTCTCGATGAGCCTCCTCGTCTTGCCGTTCTCCCCGATTATCCTTCCCTTAACCCTTACAAGGGTGTTCCTCGAGTCCCCCACTATCTCCTTGAGGTCAATGACCTCGATGATCTGGTTGTCGTCGAAGAGCCTGAAGGCCTTCTCGGGGCTGAATCCCCTGCCTATGGCGTTCACCAGGTCCCTGGCCTTCAGTATGCTCGATGGGTCGCTACCGCCCGAGGGGGCACCTATGGTTACGTCCCCGGTCTCCCCGTCAACGGTGATGGTGGTACCGGTACCCTTTTCAAGCTCTAACTTGGTGCTCCCCTTCTCCCCTATGAGGACGCCGGCCCTCTCGAGGGGTATCTTTAGGAAGATCTGGCTCATGTTCTCTTCATCCATCTCAAGACCTCCTCCACATCGGGCACGCCAATTCCTGCCTTATCAAAGAACCTTATAATATTGCCTATATCCCTCCTCAGGAACTCCTCGGCCATGGGGTGCTCCCTGGGAACTGCCTGGCCGAAGTCTATGAGGTAAGTCTTGCCATTGTGGACCATAACGTTGTACTCGCTAAGGTCAGCATGGATCAGGTTTCCTACCCTGTAGAGCCTGTCCGCCGATCCTATGATCTCTTGGTACATTCCAAGATAGAGGTACTGCTTCGGGATCTCCTTGAGGATGGGCGAGGGGACACCATTCTCCCCGAGGAACTCCATTATGAGTATGTTCTCCTCCACATGGATGGGCCTAGGGACTGGCACACCAGCCCTGGTCGCTTCGGTCAGGTTCTTGTACTCCTTCTGGGCCCAGGTGTTGACTATCCTCCTGTAGTCGTGGCCTATCTTGAACCTAGGATCCCCCTGGATGTACTGGAGCATGCTCTTCTTGAACTCCATGGACGACGTAAGGAAGATCTTGACGGCGAGGTCCTCTCCCTTCATCCCACTGGCCAGGTAGATGCGGGACTCCTTCCCTGCATCGACAACGCCTTTCATGCCTTCGATTACCCCATTGTTGATGAGGCCGTAGAGCGCCATCACCGTTCTCCTGTCGAAGACCTCCTCCACGGTCTCCAGGAGGTCTGCGTCCTTATTTCTCCTGACCCTCCTCCACTCTACCTGCTTGAGTTCCTTTCTTCTTGCAACTTCGTCGAAATCAGGGCACAATAAGATCGCCTAAAATCTCCTACAACATACCATTGTAGGTGATGCTAAAAATCTTTTGCATGCCTTAAATTTATGATCAGGCGAGGACTTCGAGGAGGCCTTTCGCCTTAAGAGCCTTGGCCTCGCCCCTGTCGTAGCGCCAGATGACGTCCGCCTTCTCGTCCGACTGGAAGTCCCAGGGTGCGACCATGACAATATCGTTCTCCCTAAGCCAGACCTTCTTTATCATCCTGCCAGGGATGCGGCAGATCCTTACCTTGCCGTCGGTGCACCTTACCTTCACCCTGTTGAAGCCAAGGAGCTGAACGACGACGCCGATAAGCTCCCCCTCTCCGGGCAACTTGAGTTCTCGGGATGAGCCTTCAGGCCGGCGATAGCGCATCGATATACCTCTTATTGGCATAGTGGGTGCAGGTCAATATTAAACTTTATTGATGGAATGGCGCATAACATAACACTTAAGTCTAACAGCATTAAGGGGTTTATGGGGCTCGTAGCCTAGTCCGGACATGGCGGTGGCCTTCGGAGCCACAGGACCTGGGTTCGAATCCCAGCGAGCCCGCCATAGTTTTTTCATAGTGCTAGAATGGGGAAGAGGACAGAAGAGGAGTACCTAAAAGATATTTGGGCCCCATTAATTGGGCAGCAACGCTATTAACAACCATTTAGCCAATTTGAACTCATGCGGATAGTTGTGACGGGCGGGGCTGGTTTCATCGGCAGCCACTTGGTCGAGCGCCTGGTCTGGCGCGGCCACGATCTGGTGGTCCTTGACAACCTCTCCACCGGGAAATGGGACAACCTCCGAAAGGTCATAAACGAGATCGACTTCATAGAGGGGGACATCCGCGATGAAGATCTGGTCAAGCGCCTTCTGAAGGGGGCAGATGGGGTCGCCCACCTTGCAGCCCTTACCAGCGTCAGCGAATCCATGGAAAAGCCCGCCCTCTACCATGAGATCAACACCTCGGGGACGCTGCGCCTGCTGCAGCTTTCCCTAGAAAGCAATGTAAAGAACTTCCTCTTTGTCTCTTCCTCGGCGGTCTACGGCCATCCCAGAAGGTTACCGATTAGGGAAATAGACCCTATCTCACCCTTATCGGTGTATGCAGCCACGAAAGCCTCGGCCGAAGCCTACTGCCAGGCCTACAATAAGATGGGCCTAAGGACCTGCCTGCTGCGCCTCTTCAATGTCTATGGTCCCCGCCAGGGGCTCAGCCAGTACTCGGGGGTGATAACCCAGTTCACAGACAGGGTCAGGAAGGGGAAGCCCCCCATCATATTCGGAGACGGAAAGCAGACCCGGGACTTCGCCTACGTGGGCGATGTGGCTACCCTCATGGCAACCACCGTCGAGAAGTTCTCCGAAGGAGTATTCAACGTGGGCACCGGCGAATCTTCAACTATAACGAAGCTGGCTAAGGCTCTCGCCCACACCATGGGTAAACCCGACCTGCAGCCAGTCTATGAGGGATCTCGCCCTGGCGAGATCAGGTACAGCAGGGCAGATATCTCAAAAGCCCGCAAAGTCTTCGGCTTCCGGCCAGAGGTCTCACTCGAAGTGGGGTTAAGGCTGACAATTCGCTGATTGTAATTGCTCTCAATTAAATTAATACCAAACAAATAATCCCTACCCAATTGCTCACTGTAGCTTACTTGGCAAAAAAGAAGAAGAGGAGATTCCCCGTCCTCATTTTATTGGCTTGTTTTTAGGCCTGATAGTTATCATGTAGTAGGCGGCGACGATGATTATTATGATGATAATCACTATGAGAACTATGTACAAGGTATCGCTTGAGGAAGTAGTCTTCGATGTAACCGAAACAGTGATAGTGGATGAATTGGCTGCGGTGTACTGCAAATCACCCGGCCACGATGCGTAAAATTGGTAGCTCCCCAATGCTGAAGGGTTAAATGCGAGGGAATATGCGCCACTGGTTAGATTTGCAGCATTGAGCATGGCAAAGACTGAGCCATTTATGGATTCCCATATGGTTACAGTCCCTGACTGAGTCGGTGTCAGTGCGACTGAAAGCGTCAGGTTGGACCCAATGGTAACGCTCGGTGCCGAAGGCTGCATGCTGAGAGTCGCGTTCTGCTGGATGCCTGTGCCATTCAAGAGGAGGTTTACAACGTTGCTCTCTATCTCATCGAGACCTATCAATACCTGGTTGCCTATGAAAATCACTGGCCATGTGTAGTTTGTTATGTTGTAGTAATTGTAATATTGGGTCATCAGATTATAATTTGAGGAGTTGTGGATCTCGAAATCGTACACCGTCAGTGCTGAGAAATTCTGGCTCACCTGGAGCATGAAGGTCTTTGCTTCCTCGCAGGGACCGCATCCGTCCGCATAGAAAAAGTAGAGGGCCTGCGGCGTTGTCGATTGGTTCACCTGGGTCGCTGCCATGGTCGGGTGGGTAAAGATCGATGATGCCATCAGAATCAGCAATAGTATCAGTAGTAGCTTCTTGGAATCCAAAGCCACGAAAACAGCCTCTATGCTCTGCTATATTCATCCATTCAGGTCATAATTTAATAAAGATTTTCAGGATGGTAACCTGCAGCAATGGCCAACTACTTACGGTCAAAAAACTGGCATAGCGTCTTCCGGTTCTTCGGGATCGCCTGAAGGAGCTTCTCCTCTGCCAGCTGCTGGGTGAACCCATAGACCTTCTCCACTTTCATCACCCGGAGCAGCATGTTCTGCTCATGGATCTTCTTCGTGATTAGGGCATGTTTTAGCGGTTGAACCCACTTGCAAATCCTCGAACTCCTACTATTGCTCATTATTCGGCGCCGGAGATGTGGGCACAGAGCACGACTATGTAAAATCATCGTCTGCTGGGAGTCCACTCTCCACCGATATTTACTTTGAGCGACCTTAGAACCGCGTCCAAGTTGAGTAGTGTCAGGGCAACCACCGTGAGGAGCGGTATAAGTGCGTAGTAGTAGAGAGGTGTGGAGAGGCCGGGACCGAAGAGCATGGCGAGGAAGCCGCTCCCCATGCCAGGTATGAGCAGAGTAGCGTTGGTCACCACCAATGTGGCGGCTCCCGAAAGAAAGGCGGGGGAGAGTTTGGACCTATTGTACATGATGAAGAGGGGGAGTGCGACCAGGGCGAACCTCGGGTCGAAGGCAGAGATGCCGAGTGCGATGCCAGAGAGACGTGCCCTGCCCAATTTCCCGAAGTAGAAGGAGAGGACGAGCAGCAAGGTCTCCAGCACCTTGGATTGCCCCTCAGCCCACTGCCAGTAGTAAGCCACCGAGAGGCTCCAATGTGGTGTCGGTGAGGGCAGCAGCAGAGCTACCATGGCGACCACGACCGCCGCCGCTATCCCCTTCTCCTTTGTCAGATCGTAGATGAGCCATGCTATCAGCGGCAGGAGGAGGAACTGGAATATGTCGAAGGCGGTGAGGGCGCTCTGGTATGGGAGTGCAAGGAGAGGCACGGCCAGCAGCAGGAACGATGGCAGGTACTTGTAGGCTTCGGGCTGGGGGAGGACGTGGTACTCCCCGTCGTTGACGTAGCTCCTGTTGTAGACCTGGCCGGGGTCGTTGATGAGGCGCCAGGCACCTATGTAGAATGCCGAGAAGTCCTTGGCCAGGGGCCTGTTGCCGCAGCAGCCCGAGTCGATGACCATGGTCTCGGGGTAGGCCGACACAAGGACTACCAGGTTCATTACCATGAGGATGGAGACCACGGCGACGAAGATGACCTTCGACCGGGAGGGTCGGTCTCGACCGCCCGTGGTCTTTTCCGAGTTCGCCATGGTGACTATTCCACCCATACGGCCAGAGCTGAAACTATGTATCTGAAGACGAAGGCGACGACTATGCCGATGATGTTGGCAAGGAGGATCTGCATGCCGTAGGCAGCAAGGATCGCAAAAATGCCGAAGTTTATCAGTACCCCCACGATGGAGGCGAGGTTATTCTTATAGAACCTTTTGAAGACCCCCTTGGAACCCTTCTCCAGCCTCAGGTTGCTGAAGGTCCACCACTCGTTGAAGATGAAGTTCATAACGATGCTCAGCTCTATTGCAATGATATCGGCCAGCAGCACATTAAGAAAGGGGGCCAACAGAAAGAGTGCCAACTCGTTAACGACTATGCCGCCTGCACCCACAATGGTGTACTTCCAGAGGTTACCACCCCTAAGGATGTAGGCGAAAAAATCCAGCATATCCCTAAATTTTAGCTTACTATTACCCCCACTCCTGGGTTCAAAGGTTATGGGGAACTCCTCTATGCTCATGCCGGCATCGTGGAGCATCTTGACTATCTCGATCTGGCCAGCATAGGACTCGTTGCGTGGTCTGTTCTCCACCAGGTACTCTGCGGCCCTCCTGCTGTATACCCTGTAGCCCGTGGTGGCATCGTGCACATGGCCGCCCATGCTAACCGTGAAGAGGTAATTAGCCCCCTTGCTCACTAGCCTTCTGAAACTGCTGAACCCCTCATCCTTTCCCCCAGCAATATAACGGGAGCCCAGCAGGAGGTCGGTGCCCCTCTCAACGGCAGATTTGTACATGGCCTCGAGGAAGCGCGGGTCATGCTGGCCATCTCCATCCATTACCATGATGTATTGAGCCCCCATGGATAGGGCCTCCTTCATGCCATCAATGAAGGCCGATACGATGCCTCTCTTTCCCACCCTTCTTATCAGGACGGCACTCTGGAATTTTTGGACGAGGTCTACGGTTCCATCAGTGGAACCATCATCTACTATGATTACGTGGTCTCCACCTCTCAAGGGCAAGATCTTGGTGAGACCATCCCTCTCGTTAAGGGTCGGGATAACTATGAAGAGTGGCTCCATTAAACGAGCATTTATCAGACGTGGGTAAAAGCTTTTTGTGAAAGGGAATGGGGCAAAGGCGAGCTATCTATGGAGCAGTGGCTCACTAGAACTTAGGAAAACCAGTCTCTGGAGACAGCAAACACAGCCTGGCGGATGCTGAGTTCTACTCCTCGTAGAGGACTCCCAGATCCTTCAGCCTCTGGTAGACCTTCTCCACCGACACCTTTACCTCGTCCTCATGCTTCGCCCCGGTGCATACCATCTTCCCCGAGGAGAAGATCAGAATCACCACCTTGGGCGGATCCATCCTGTAAATGAGGCCGGGAAACTGCTCCGGCTCATACATGACATTCTCGAGGAGGAACGCGGCCTTCTCAAGGTTCACCTCTGCATAGAGGTTGGCCGAAGCCACGATGTTCTGTATAGTGATCTCCGGAGTGCCCGTGATCACGATGTTCCTGTCATTGAGGTTCTTTATTATCTTCTTGACAGCGTTGTGAACCTCCTTCTCCGACTTTGCACCGGTGCATACCATCTTTCCGGTGGAGAAGATTAGGGCCGTCGCCCGCGGCTTGGAGAGCCTGTAAACCAGGCCGGGGAAATGCTCGGGGTTGTACTCCACCCCAGGCACATTCGCGGATACAGCGTTCAGATCTATTCTCTGATTCGTGGTGACCGAGGCTACGATGTTCTCAATCCTTTCAGAGGGCTTTGTCATAGACACTTGCTCCAGAAAACGAACGTCACCTAAAAACTTTAAGGGGCTTAGTTCAACAGCTAAGTCTCTTGTACCTTCCGAGTTCCCTTTGGAACGTAATCGAAGAACTTTTCAGTTGTATTCCCACGGGTCCACTCTGCGCGGCGTCTGGTCTTCTTCTCAACCTTGCCATGCGACTCTTCAACAACGTGGAGCAGGCGAGGATATTGTGGGAACAGGAGGTTAAGCAGTTTAAGGCTTCCACAATATTCCGTTAAGGCCTCCAATGAAAGCCGAAATGAATCCTATGAAGAATCCTCCTTCTGCATCTACCAAACTGAGGATGGAAAATACTAACACCATTATCCCCCAAAGCATATGCTGTTCGGGTCTTGAATTCATCATTACTGCCCCAATGATGATAAAGAGCCCCCATAGTATTCCCATAGGATAAACGAGACCGCTAAGAAGAACAATTATGCCACCGATCAGGGAGAGGATGAATGCAGTCGTTGGTCTTTCGGGCACGGATCTCACCGGGCATTGAATCTCTATCATTTTATACTTATGCTTTAGGATTTTTTCATTTTTATGTGGCCAACCATCCCTTGCCAAAATTTATCAAGTCAAATATGGGCAAACATAAATTTCGGACGTAAAAGGTCTTCCCTTAGCCATTATCTCTATTGCTGTTCAGGCTTTTTTTCAGCGCTTATATCAGGAGAGGTGAAGAAGTTTTTGGACTTCAGGTGGTTTCAATCTTTGCTTTCCCCTTTTGAAACCGGCGTTTGCTGGGATTTTTGGCCAACATAACCTTTCTTTTCAGCGCATAGATAACAAAATCTCTTGTCTTCAACTCGAATAACTAGATATTTTTTTTCGCCACAGCTGGAGCAAACTCCAAGACGAGGCGATATCCTGGAAATATTTTGTTTTGGGGTTACTTCTCTTAAAGCGGCTAGTTGCGCTTCCGAGAGAGGCACCGTTGTAATTTTAGGCTCCTTGGAAACGGTCACTGTGGCGGGTATGGACTCCTTAGACACGTTCACTGTAACAGGCATAGACCCCTTAGAAACTTTCACCATTGCAGGTGCCGCCTCTGGCTTCCTCTTCTTTCGGACGTTTATCCTAACAATGAGGACCGCGCATACTATGATAACAATTGATCCAACAAGTGGGATTATAGTGATCGCATTCAAAATGGTCTACCAGATGCTCAAGTATTTTCATTTGTACTATAAAAATCGAATCCTTTAAAATTAACTTCTTCTCGGACAGTATTAAAGACCTCTCGACGGCTGATCCCTTGTTATTCTAACAAAATAGCTTCAGTTTGAGCAGGAACAAACCTCGAGGACCTAAAGGCAATTTAACGATTAGCTTTGAGGTTCCTAGTCGGTTGCGTCCTCCTCATCTTCCCTGCATTCCTCTTCGCTCTTGTCTTCGTCGCATTCATCCTCTAGATCCTTCATTATTCTTCCTGCAGCCCTCTTCGTCTTCTCATCCGGCACGAATTTCTTTTTTTCGGGGATTTCGCTCATTTCCAAACCTTCTGACCTTTACTTTGTGTTTAGGATTAATTTAACCCCCACACACACTTTCTTACTTTTTAAAATAAAATAAAATCCAATCGGAACATGCTTTTGGACGGCCTTTCTTATAGAACTCCGTGTATTCGGGTTTATATTCTGCTACTAAGCCTTGCTTTTTGGCTGTTTCTACTACTGTTGAAAGAGTAAAAAAAGAAAAACCGGGATTCTTCCACTTTTTAAACATTGAATCTTTCTTATCTGCTGAACCCTTGCTTCCATAGGCATTCCCCTCGGCAAGTCGAATAGATGCAAGAATACGACCATTTTGTTCCAATACTTTTGCCGTATTTGTCAAAAATTGTTCCAATTGCCAATGAGCGAAATGTGTCATCACAGAATTAGCAAAAATGTAATCGAACTTTAAACCAACCGTACTTGCATCAAAGTCGCTTACACTTAAGAATCTAGCCTGCTTGTCATTAATGAGCTGACGCACACCATTTTGTTTCATTGCAACATTTCGTAACCATTCGTTAGGGTCAATTCCAACATAGTTACCTTTATCTAAATAGGCAATGATATGAGTCCCCGCGTTGAGCCACCCACAACCTATTTCCAATACTTTTGATGATGGCATGCATCCCACTTGTTTCAAGAGTTCAAATTGAATTTGACCAGCAACCTCATTTGTCGCTGTAAAGCGTTTCACTTCAGCAAAAGGTCTAAGGCGTCGATTAATTGCAGAATATAACGAATTTAAATGAAGTGCATTAAAAAGTTCATATATCATTTTTTAATCAAAATATTTACCAATTAAATATCATATAAGACTTTTTCTGTGAGATTTAACTTCAACAATGAAAAGCACAAATAGTTTTGTATTATGTACACGTTATAGTTATGTATGTTGGATTAAATCTTAATCCCCCCAAACTTCCACTTTTCCCTTTGGTGCGCCTATAGATAGAATCATATGAAATGCAGGAACATGCTTCTGACTGGCGTCGTCCAATGAATAATTGTTTAAAAAAATCCCCATAGATGGCTATGGTTTTTGAGTAAGTGCCTGGAGTATATGGTGTGAAGACACAATGACCGAGAGCCAACCCCCATCCCCGAATTACTGCACCATAAAAATACATCGCCCCAGCATTGCCGAGTTGATCTTCTTTTTTGCATCTGGGATCCTGGTGGGGGTCCCCATGGCTCTCATCTTTGAACTCTACGCGAGCAAGGTTACCGTTGGACCGCCAATCCTGATGAGCCTGTTACTCATAGTGCTTTATGGGCCTTTCATCGAGGAGTTCGCCAAGATCTTCCCCCTCTTCTACCGGCATGGCGAGACCCAGAGGTCCTTCCTTACACTCGGTTTTCTTCTGGGGCTCGGCTTTGGCGTAGCTGAGTTCTTCATCTATGTCTTTGTCATGGATGCGCCCGTGCTCCTCAGGATCCCCCTGGTCATATTCCATGCATGCTCGACCCTCATAGTGGCCTACGGCATAACAACCAAGCATATACTTCGTTACTATCTGGCTGCTGTCGGCCTCCACATGTCCATCAATCTTGCTGCCTTCGCCCCGAGGTTGATCTGGGCCGCTGGATTTGTGGTGTTTCTCTCGATCGCCTACCTGCTGGCCTACAGGCTCTACTCTAGAAGCACTGAGCGGGTTGTTGAATAGGCTTATTATTGGTAAGTCAAGCCCCCTGACCAACAAAGGAAAAGATCACTTTGTTTGTGACTCTGAGTAGAGTTAATTGATTTGCTTGTCGTGTGAGGGTTAAGATTTAATCCCTACATACACCTGCTATTGTTCGAAATCCTAGCATATGGAAAGCAGTATAAGCGAAAAGGGGGCTAAATGACATAGGGAATTAAGTTGTCTGAAATGAAAAATGTTAACCAGACAACATTCATTGTAATTGTTGTTATACTTTTAGCTTTGATTGGGATTTTAGGTTTTGCCATATACGCTGAGACGCAAATTGAATATTCTCAATATAATTCATTGCAAAGTCAGTATAACAACCTGCAGAATCAATATACAGTATTGCAGAGTCAGTTAGATGCGCTTTTAGGTTCTGCCCAAACAAAGAGTGTTACTATCGAGATTTCAGCCAATAGTACAAACGATCCGTATTTGAGATGTGATCTCTTCAATATAGATAAGACATTGACCCCCTATGAGATAAACAACGATGGTGTGGGCGCTGATTATGCCTTCAATGATTTAGGAAGCGCCAACCACGTAGTGACTATTAATCTCACGCCAGGAACCCATTTTATATGCTTCACAGTATCGGCAAGCCCCCCATATTATTGGAGTGGCAATATTACAATAAATGGTCAAGTTATAGCTAGTAGCAATGATCTCACTACTACAAATACGATCACAGCGTATTTTGTCGTTTAAACTTCTTTTTTTCCGACAACTTTCATTGAGTGAGATCACTACATTTTGATACACAAATCAAGAGAGAACTGGTTACCCATTAGTAATCATAGTGAGTAGTAAGTAGCAGTTAGTTAGTTTTTGTGTGTGTGGGGTTAAAATTTAATCCCCACACACTATCTTTATTGCGTTTACTGCAAATCAGAGAAAAGTCTCTAGGGTCTGATCCTCGGGTAGATGATCCTGACAAGCAAGTAAAGGATGAAGACGATGCTTGTTATGAAGAAGCTTACCGGGTAGGGCTCATAAAAAGAGATAAAGAGCCCCAACCACGTTGCCATCAGCGCAATGGCTACGGAAATAATTATGACCCGCTGCGGTCGTTTTGCCAATCGTTGGGCGATGGCGGCTGGCGTGACCATCAGTGAGAAGATGAGAAGGACGCCAACTACCTGGACAGCAATGGATGTTGCCACTGCTACCAGGAGCATGAAAATTATGCCAAGAAAAAGTATGGGCAACCCCTTGGCTTCTGCCACATCCTCATCGAGGGATGTGAAGAGGAGCGGCCGATATACGACCCCTACGAGAACAAGAATTACGGCACCGGCAACTATGGTCAGAAGGACATCGCTGAAGCTGATGCCCAGTATCTCCCCAAACAGGATGGAGTAGGCCTCGGTTGCATAGCCCGTATAGAGGCTGATGAACAACACGCCCACGCCGAGGGCGAAGGCGAGGACTATGCCTATCTGGGTGTCGCGATTTGTGGCCCGGCGACCGAGTCCAGCTATGGCCAAGCCGCCCATGGTTGAACCCAGAAGAAGACCATAGATGGGGGCGATGCCGACCAGCACTGCCCCGGCAGCCCCGGCAAATCCAATCTCGGAGAAGGCGTGGGCCACGAAGGCTGAACGGCGCAGGACCACGAAGTAGCCCATGATGCCCGCTATGATGGCTACGACGGTCCCGGCCTCGAAGGCATGCTGCATGAACTGGTACTGAAAGATCTGCTCCAGGTCGACGAATAGGTTGAGGCTGAAGGCCATCTACTCATCTCCGTGGACATCTTCAATGCCTGCAACGGCAATGTTGCCCCTGGAGTCTCGAAGGACCTCAACGTGAACTCCGAAGAGAGCCGAGAGGCACTCCGAGGTCAGGACCTCTTTGGGCGTCCCAGTTGCAACCTTACCGTTGGCGATGTAGACCACCTTATCGAGGAAGGGCAGAAGAGGGTTGATGTTATGGGCTATGAGCAGTGCGGTCACGTTGCGGGACCGAACCACGCCATTTACAAGTTGCACCAATTCTCTCTCGCGCCTCATGTCAAGGTTCGACAGGGGCTCATCGAGCAAGAGGACGGAGGGGTTGCTTACCAGGGCTTCGGCCAGAAAGATCCTCTGCAGTTCCCCGCCAGAAAGCACGCCGAGGGAGCGATGGGCCAGATCCGTAGCTCCAACGGCTTCCAATGCATCGAGGGCGGCCTTGCGGTCGTTCTGGGAGAATAGGCCCAGACCCCACTCTTTGCCCGAGACTCCCAACCGCACAATCTCAAGGGATTCAACATTGGTTTCACGGTCGATGACGTGGCGCTGGGGCACGTAGCCAATCTGGGGGTTGCCCCGCCTGGGCACCGCATTGAAGATCTTGATGGTGCCGCTCAGGGGTTGCTGGAGCCCTAGGAGCAGACGGAAGAGCGTTGTCTTTCCAGCCCCGTTGGGGCCTATAACCGCCACAAACTCGCCGCGGTTGATGGTGAAGGAGGCGTCTCGCCAAATTACGTTCTCGGGGTAGCCGGCCACCAGATGCTTGGAAGTGATGATCTCAGACTCTAGGCCCATTGGCTATTCCCCACGGGCCTGTTCAAGGGCGTTCTGAAGGGCGATTAATTCCGAATACATCCAGTTTTGGAAGGTTGCATTGGACGGCTGGATGGTCTCCGTAATTCCGACGACGGGGATGCCCTGTTGGGCGGCCTCTGCTTTGATGGTATCCGTGAGGGGCGTTACCGTCTGATTGTTGTAGACCAACACGGCAATGGTTCTATTCTGAATGAGCTGATCGAACTGGACTATGCTTTGGGCGGGAGGGTCATTCCCCTCGCTGACTGCCTGCATGAACGCTGGAGGAGAGACGAGGTCCAGGCCTGTGGCATCCGCCAGATAGACGAAGATGCTCTCCGTGGATGCTACCTCCGTGCCTCCGAACTGCTGTTTTATCTCGTCTATGAGCCCGTTGTATTGCCCCAGGGATGCGTTCAATGCGGCATACTGCTGGGTGTAGTAAGCGGTATTGGCAGGATCTATGGCCACAAGGTCATTGTACATGGCGTTCACCGTCTCGTTCACGTAGTAGGGGCTGTACCAAAAGTGGGGGTTGGCCGTAACGGACTGGTTTAGGAGCTCCTGGACATTCAGGACCACTTGATTGGGGCTATTGCTGGCCGCAATGAGTTGCTGGGCCCAGTCATCATAGCCGGCTCCGTTTACAATCACCAAGGAGGCATCGGCAATTGCCCGGGCGTCAGCAGCATTGCTCTCGTATTCGTGGGGATCGGCATTGGGGTCTGAAACTATGCTCAGCACACTCACATGGGTTCCGCCAAGCTGGGCTATGAGACTCCCCCAGAAATTTTCAGCAGCTACCACTTGTATCCTAGAATTGGAACTTGAGGCAGGAGTCGCACTTCTTGAGAGATACATGCCTGCTACGGCTCCCGCCACAATTAACACAACCGCAACTGCTACAATAATTAGATAGCTTCTCCGCATGCCCCAAGCCTTTCTATATACCAATGTTATCAATCAAACTTAATAAATTTTACTGATTTTTTAATAAGAAAGGTGCCTTTTTCACTTCCCTGCCGACAAGATTTGCAAAGAGCAATAGGTGGCAATCCTCTACAGCAACCAATATCATGATTCAGCCTCAGGGAATTGCCTTGGGAACAGTGCACCATAACAGTTATAGGCATTAACTGGGCTGCAAATAACCTTATAACGGCCGACTAATACCCTTCTTTTTTAATCTAAACTAGTCGAGACTTCGCAACAGAAAATAAGTAGGGAAAATATTTGGAAAAGCGAAAGTTGTATTCAATGATAATTATCACTTCATTGATAATTATTCTCGCTTTTTCTGTGTACTTCCTATTTAATTCGGAAACCCCCATCCAGGGTGAACATTTGTCTGTGAGTCTTCAGCTTCAAGGATACAATCCCCTTCCCTCCAATGGTTCGGCGGTTCCATTGGATTTACAGGTAACTATTAAAAATACAGGAACACAAAATGTGACAATAACTCAGATTTCTATTTTGAATAATAATATGACCCCAGTTAACAACGAATCTTACAATTACCAACTTAATACTGGCACCACAATAACATTCTATCTGGTCCTTCAAAGTTATCCATCAAACTGCAGGGCCAGAGTTTATACCTCCGATGGCGGCATCTTCGATTCAGGCTCTCTCTAGGAGTTAAAATATTAACTTGGCAAACCCTCTTTCTTTCCTTCCTTCTCTCCCCCCTTCTCATCTCCTTTTTTCGTCTCCTTGGCCTCTTCTCTTCCACCGAGGTACAAGATACCCCCACCGCAACATGCAAAGAAAATTGCCAAGAGCATATAGAAATAGTTGTAAACCAGATAGGAACCTGAACCAATGACTGAGCTGGTCGTAATCTGATAGTAACCAAGAGAAACTGATCCCAAGGCCGTTACAATACCCAGTAGAATGAAATAAAAACCTGCTATTAGTAGTGCGATCTTGTTCATTCTTGGTTCACCTCCAGCTCACTGGTCTTTCTTGACGCTTTATAATAATGAAACAATACATTTGGTTTTACGTTCGGATATTTAGAAGATACTACACTCATAGCTCTTCGCACGTCATCACCCAATGTCTTGGCAAACCTCAATATTTCACTATCTATTGGAAATGTATCCCAGTAATAGTAGCTTGGCTATCATCCTTCGACAACCCTGGCTTGTGCTATAGGGCTCTTAACCATTTGATTAGTTCGTCTTTTTTCACTTCTTTGGTAATAATACTCAATGTTTTAATATGAGGTTAAAGAGACCAATAAAGAGAGGAAAATTTCATCATGTCTTCGCCAAAGGCACCGGCAAAGGCTCCTGCGGTCTTTAAGAGATCCATGCCCATTACCATCGCAGCCCTGGCCTCTTTTGTTGCTGGCGTTCTTGGCCTAGCTGTTTGCGTATATGTGGGCGTGCTTTTCTTGCAGAATCATCAGTACACAACGCCCTTCATTGGGCCAATACTCTTTAGCATAAGAGGAAAAGCCTATCTCCTTGGTATAGGGGCTGTTTTCCTTTCGATCTTGCATCTTATAGACGGCTTCAGGCTATGGCGATGGTCTACAATACGCTGGGGGGTAGTGGGTATGATGATCGCTGCTGTGGATATTGCCATCTATTCTATTGCTCTCTTTGCTACCAAACTCGTCCCAGTGTTGCTGTTTCCCCTAGTCGTAGGGACAATAATGGCAATTGTCCTAATCTTTGGATGGGACAAACTCCTCTGAGCAGCTAATTCGGATAGCCCTCTGCGGTACAAGTCACGGTTCTGATACCCCATCATCACGTGTAGCATGGGTATCACATTTATCCCTTAGGTAGTTAGCTAAGTACCTTGAGAATTAACCTTGGAAAGTAGCAATACCTACATATTTTTCACAAATTTTCTTCCTTGTCTCTTCAACGCTCTTAAGGTCTCAGTTCAAAATATATCTGGTTAATTCGACGGCAGTAACCTAGATCCACCGGATGGCTATCAAATGAAACGCATTGAATACTTGGCAAGAAGAACATTGAAAAGAACTCTCAATGATTGACAAGGCAATCAATATTTTCTCACATCACCTATTGCCATGCGTGCCCCTTAGGAAGTAAACAGCCACTTTGAGGTTATTGAATAATTTTTTTCGTCTCAGATTTCACATTATATAACATTTTTGGCCTTAAAGAATAGATCCTTTGAACCACTCCTTCTTTCCCTTTCACTCTCTCTTACTCTCTTACAAATACTAAAATAATAAAATTATTGTGTCAAGAGTTTTTTATTAATTTAATTTTTGACTATAACCTTTCACCAAAACATACTTAGCTTTATAAGCTGTAAAAAAAAGTAGTTTGATCGATGAAAAACAACCAGCCAAGTAAAAATAGAATATACTTTTTAATTTTCATTACGGTCGTAGTTTTCATTACTATAATTGTAGGAGTAAACATGCTACTTTCTGCAACGAATATAACCTCAAATCCAACATCGGAAAATAACTCCTCGGTAAATAATTTATCCTGGTCAAATGGAGAATCTTTCCCTAATGTTAATGGGAAAATAATTTATCCACCAACTGGGCAACTATTGTTCCCTCCAAATTATTCGGCTCATTGGTACGCTGGAAGTGTATATCCTTCGTCCGATAGTTCTCAGACTGCACGCACTATTTTAATGAGCATTAGTATCCCCTATTCACCACCTCTATCAGACGAATTTTATTATGTAATTCTCTCAGCTTGGGACAGCAATGGAAGTTACGACCAAATTGGTATATCGGATACTTATGGCACATGGGGTTTAAGCTACTCGTGGACAACTGGCCCAACTAGTAATTTGACATATTATTACTCATCTGATGCAATGGGCCTCTCTTTAGGCACTACCTATACGTTCAACATAACGACTCAAAATGGTGCTACCCAATTTATTGTGTATCAGGGCTCATCAGTGATCTGGTCTTTGACTGCACCAACTGGCGGAAATAATTTGGTAATTTCTTCCATTTATTCGGGCTATTATGATTATACAAATTACGAAGAAATTTGGTATACAAATACTTCTGGGGGCTCCCCTGCTTTTGACTTTGACTTCTCTAATAATTATTGGGTATCAACAGGTGGCGTAGCTAATTCTGCTCCTTGGACTACTTTCTATGCTAGCTCACCCAGCAATGTGGTTGTGGATATAATAGGCAACTCAGTCATTATAGATAACCCCAGCTCGACAATATTATTTGAAACAAACCCTACAAATTTCTCTGGGATACCTGGAACCATAACATTCAACGGAGCAAACTACAGTAATGGTCAGAGCAACAGTTTTACTGACGGTAATTATTCCATTACTGCCAATCCTCCAAGTGGCTATCAATTTGATTATTGGGGATGTTATGGCACCTCTGGCGCTGGGATAAATGTAGCAAACATCTACAACAATCCCACAACGGTTCAACTTAGTAGCGATGGTTGGCTACAAGCCGTCTTCATATCAATTCCAACAGTTATAACCGAACTGCCCGCGACAACCATACCCTTTGGCCAGAATATTACTGACCAGGTTACGGTTACAGGCAATGCGGGCATACCAACAGGTGAAGTCACATTTTATTGGACTTCAAACAATATGACATGGAACCTACTTGGCAACCCAAAGACCTTGAATGGAACCGGAATGGCCACATCCGATATGTTCACACCGCCTAACCCAGGCGTTTTTAGTTTCAAAGCTGCTTACACTGGCAATATTAACTACACATCCATAAACAGCACCAATACCGAGAACCTGAACGTCACCAAGGCCACTTCAACGGTAACAACTCAGCTCAATGCTACAACCATCAATCTTGGCCAAGCAGTCTACAACAATGTAACCATTATCGGTCTGGGCGGAAGCTTCCCAGTTCCCACAGGCTTCGCCCTATTCCAGAACAACGACACCGGCTCCTGGATAACCTTCGCCAACGTGACACTGGTCAACGGCACAGCTGTCTCCACACCATTCACGCCAGGGCATGCAGGCACTTTCTACTTCCAAGTAATCTACAGCGGCGATATCCACTATTTAAGCAACACTAGCGCCTTGGAGAACGTAACCGTCAGTCAATCGCTGAGCCACATAGCAACCCTCCTCAATTCAACATCAATAACCCTTGGCGGGACTGTGCACGACACAGCCA
>Ga0326728_10013299_pt1 | contig 17917 bp, 10 predicted proteins | sample MB3enrmetagenome_FD_207602 | JGI IMG/M metagenome (GOLD analysis project Ga0326728, IMG submission 207602) | Lab enriched peat soil microbial communities from McLean, Ithaca, NY, United States - MB31MN | ecosystem: Environmental > Terrestrial > Soil > Wetlands > Peat | place: USA: New York... | reverse complement strand
TCCACCGCTGGCTCCATTCGTTCAAGGGCCGGATACACTTCGAGTTCCGACTATTATTCGAGGCGCACCGTCTTCTACAATTCTTACGGGTGGTCCGCGCCTTCTTACGTCTATTACAGCTATCCCCGGTTCGGCATCTGGGACGCAATGATGCTCTGGTTCATGCTCGATCATATCAATGACGCCCAATATGCGGCCATGTACTACAATCACAGGGACGACCCCGGGATGCAGCAATTCCGAAAGGAACTCGACAGGCTTTCGACCGAAAACGCAGACCTTAAAAGCAAGGTCGCAAAGCTTGACGAGTCTTCCAAAGCATTGGAACAACAGGGGGTAAAGCCCGATCCCTCTTATGTGCCCCCGGACGCTGCAAGCGTTGCCCTTGCCGCTGACGTTGCCGGGAAACCGGCCCCGAAATCGTCCGGCTTTCCCTGGTCATGGGTAATCGGGATAGGGCTCCTTGGCCTGATTGTTTTCCTTTTGAAGCGGAGGAAAAGCTGATGGGCATGGTCGCCAAAATTTTGGCAAAAAAGGGCAAGCAGGCGGTCGGCCGCGTTAAGGGTATTTTTTCAGGTGGTCCCGAAAAAGAACCCGACTACCCGCTTGGCCTGCATATGAACGCCGTTCTCAGGTTCGATCCCACGGACTTCATTATCGCCGAACAGAGCTTCAAGATCGGCTTTCCTCCAGGTGATATTTCAGTTGCGGCGATCGGTGCATTCGTTTGCCTTGGAGTGCCTTTCCATCGATTCTATCTAAAAGATTTGAAGAATAACGAATGGGTGCTCGAAGTGGCCGATGACAAGCAGAACCTTGAAGTTTCCCTGTACCAGACCATTGACGAAGTCTACCCGGACGACTGGGATTTATGGCTGAACGACAGCACGGGGCTCATAGGATACAAGGATTTCAACACGCCGGATCAGGTCGAATATTCCAGGGTTTTCCGGAACCCGGGTCCGGACTATGTGGAGCCGGTTGAATACGAAGAATCCATAAAAGGTGGAGGGCAGGAGTTTTGTGTAAGCCATGCGATGATGCTTTACAACCGGGAGATCCCGGTAACCGTGGGTGAAAACCTGACGGAATATCTGCTGGTTTCAAAAGAAGAAGACGAGGAGGGTGTACTGGTGCAAATAATGGCGGGAGTTCCGGTTAACCCGGCGTCGATTACGGTTTTGTAGAAAGGAGCCGAATATGAGTTTCCTTGGGAACCTGTTCAAGAAGCATGCTGAAAACGCGGTAACCTCGGTCCAGCAGTTTCTGGTTACCATCGATCCGGAAACGGCCACTGAGGCGCAAATTGCCGAATTTTCGGACCAATTGAAAAAAGCAAGCGAGGAACTGGCCAAAGCACGGGCTGACTATCAAAGGGAAGAAAAAGCGGCGGAGGAAATCGAGGCCCTTTACCAGAAACGTCTCCAGGCTGCGGGCATCCTCGAACAGCAGCTTTCCGATGCCGCCGACCCCGCCCAGAAAGCATCTATTTCCGCCAGTCTCGAAAAGATCGTAACGATGCTCGAACAGATGAAGCCGGACCTCGAGAGTGAAAAGAAGGAAGCCGAGGATGCAAAGCAGTTGATGGACGAGCTGACCGGGTTCGTGGAAGAATCGGCCCAGGCGCTGAAACAGGCGCGAGCCAGGCTCGATCATGCAAAATCCGATATGAGAAGGGCGGAGATCGAAAAGGAAAGGGCCGAAAAGCGGGCAAAAACCGCCGAAGTGCTCGCGGGCATCAAGCAGGGAAGCGGGAATTTCAATGTGGCCCTCGACGCCATGCAGAAAAAAGCGGAACAAAGCAGGATAAAAGCCGACGCCGCCATGACCAGGTCAAAGCTCCTGACCCCCACGGATACCGAAAAGGAAGACGCCAACATAGCGGCGGCCCTCGCCAAAGCTTCAGGAGAATCTGCCGCCCCGGCCAGCCAAAGCTTTTCGGATCGCCTGGCGGCATTGAAAAAGAAATAGTCTCGGCCAGGATGGCCAAGCCCAAAACGCCAGGAAAAGAGCGGGGGAATTGCATTCCCCCGCTCCCCCGCAGGACACCGGCAGCGCGCTGACGTGCGCTGCCGCGAGCTTGGCGCCGCAGGCAGCAAGTCCCTTAGGACGGGGCCGCTTCCCGGCGCCATATCGATCTCCAGGCTGCACGAAGTCGAAACGTTGCTCCCCAAATTCCAACGAGCACCTCATATTTCAAACTTAGAACGAAGCGACGCGGGAGTCAGGCCCCAAGTTAGGAACCCACGTTTCATGTTATGGACTGCTCAACGAATAAGCGGGAAGCAGGCCATGATCGCACATCGAGGGTTGCCGTGAGAAGCCGGGCTTGGAGATATGGGCAGGCCGAGAAAATGGCTTCGCGTGGTATCTCGCGGTTTGAATACCCTATCGGAACCGTATGATGGGTAAATCGGCTAGCTGTGAGAATTAGTAGGCTCCGTTGCGTGCCACCGAGTTAACTCGAAAGACCCTGACATATTTGGACTAGTTCTGCTATGATGGCGACGTTTTTATTGGTTTTTGGTACTACCAAACCGAGTGTGACAGCCTTCCTGCGCGAACGGAATTGGATTCTGGATGGATGAATTGATGATGGAAGATCGCTGGCTTTCCGTGGATGAAATTGCCGCATACCTCGGGATCACACGGGATACCGTCCACAAATGGATAGACCATAAGGATATGCCTGCCCACAAAGTGGGTCGGCTCTGGAAGTTCAAAAAGGTTGAAGTGGATGAATGGGTGCGTCAGGGAGGAGAGAGCCGGCAAGGTATTCGCGGTGAACATGATGCTTGATGACAAGTTGAGGCGCTTTGGGTTCCGCTTTGGACGCGGGGGTGCTCATGGCGCCCGCACGATGATGCTGGACGAACTACGTAGATTGCTGGCTTTTGTCGACGACGTTGATGCTCCCAAAGAAGCATACGTCAAAGGCATAGAAACCGATAATTGCCTTGGAAAACGCTCCGGAAAGACGCGAAAGATTACGGCCGGACATTTGATCGAATTATATTCCCTCGATCCGCGTATAGCCCTTTTCCGACCATTGCTTTTTTTCTGGAGAAGGGATGAGGAAGGGCAACCACTTATGGCCCTGCTCTGTGCCTACGCCAGAGATGCGATTCTGCGGATGAGCGCCCCGTATGTACTTGTATTGGAACCCGGGGAAAGAGTCTCAAGGGAAGCCCTGGAAAAGTTTCTCGACTGTGAACAACCTGGAAGGTTCAGCAGAGCCACCTTAAAATCCATAGCACAAAACATCAACTCAACCTGGACCCAATCCGGTCATCTGATGGGCAAGGTCAAGAAAGCACGAGCGAGAGCAAAGGCCACTCCCGGATCGACCTCATACGCCCTCTTTCTTGGATATCTTGAGGGCATCCGAGGGGAAGCACTTTTTTCTTCGAGGTATGCCAAACTTCTGGACTGCTCTTCCGAGAGAGCAATAGAACTGGCTGAAGAGGCATCGAGGCGGGGTTGGATCGTTATGAAACGCGTAGGGAAAGTCATAGAGGTTGTATTCCCACAGTTCTTAACCAAGCAGGAAAGGGAGTGGACCAGTGAGCAGAATTAAGCGCCTGCTTGCTTCCTACAGTAGATTTATCGCGGTTCCCTGGCGGGACGATGCCGCCCCCCTCCAGCGGGTCATTTTTTGTGTCTACAACGAAAACGACGAGCTTAAGCTTCGCGCTCGAATCGACGAGTTCGAAATCGCAACAAAACAGGCCGGCCATGACTGGGTCTTGTTCGATCTGACCGACGGTTTTGCCGATTGGCTATCTTTGCAGCGGTACGCAAAAAAATATTTCGAGAAGCCGCACCTGCTTAGCACTCTTCTCCCAAAATACCGCGATTACATCGTGCAGGAGTTCAATCTCACTCTGTCCGAAAATCATGCCGGAAAGAATACCGTTGTGGCTCTCAAGGGCGTCGGCTCACTTTTTGGGTTAATAAAGGTAAAAGACGTCGTCGAGAAGATTGCACCGGCTGTAACTGGGCGTCTTCTCGTTTTCTTCCCGGGGACTTGCGAAAACAATAATTACAGACTCCTCGATGGTTATGACGGATGGAATTACCTGGCAGTGCGCATAACGGCCGATAAGGAACTGTGACCATGAACGCAGATAATAGAGACATTTACCTGAAGGACCCATCCACCTGGAAGCTGGTCAACGAAGGGGTCGCCAGTGTTAATGACGATGCCGGCTATGAGGCTCTGCAGGTACTAAGATATGAATTGGAAACCTTTGTTTGTGACGGACAATATGGGAAGGGGCTTGAGCACATTCTTGAGACCTTCCTGAAGAATATCGAGCAGGTCCAGCAGCCAGGCGTATGGGTGAGCGGTTTCTTTGGATCAGGTAAATCGCACGTCGTAAAAATGCTTCGCGCCCTTTGGACGAATACCAGGTTTCCAGATGGAGCGACCGCTCGCGGGGTCGCCAATTTGCCTAGAACAACTCAAGACTGCTTGAAAGAACTCGATATACAGTCAAAACGCCATGGCGGTCTACACGCGGCATCCGGCACACTGGGTTCGGGAGCGAGTGGAAGTGTCCGTCTCGCCTTACTACGCATTTTGTTCAAATCCGTGGGTCTGCCGGAAGACTATTCGCATGCCCGCTTTCTCATTTGGCTCAAGAAAGAAGGCATTTATGATGGCGTGCGTCAACATGTCGAGCAAAACGGCTTCGACTGGCAGGAAGAAATAGACAATTTCTATGTGGCCGAGGGACTTCATCAGGCCCTGATACAGGCTAAGCCTAATCTATGGACATCTCCGGCATCCTGCGTTGAAACGCTCAACAATCTATATCCGCACGTGGAGGACATTTCCAGCGACCAAATGACAGCCGCAATTCGCCAGGCATTGACGCGGGATGGCAAATTCCCGTTGGCTCTCATCGTGCTTGATGAAGTTCAGCAATACATAGGCGAGGATAGTCAAAGGTCAATGGATATTCAGGAGGTTGTAGAGGCGTGCTGTAAGAACTTTGGCGGTAAACTTCTGTTCATTGGCACCGGACAAACTGCCGTCACCGGCACCTCAAATTTAAAGAAGCTGGAGGGGCGCTTTACCGTTCGTATAGAGCTTTCCGATGCCGATGTTGACACAGTAATACGAAAAGTTGTTCTGGCCAAGAAGCCGGAAGCAAAAGCGCCGATCCAACAGATCATGAACAAGAACCTGGGGGAGATATCCCGCCACCTAGCCGGCACCACGATTGGACACCGCCAGGACGATATTCCCTACTTCCCGCAGGATTATCCTATTTTGCCCGTCCGGCGCAGGTTCTGGGAAAACACGCTGCGTGTCTTGGACCAATCCGGCACCGACAGCCAGCTCCGAAATCAGTTGAGCCTGGTGCATAAAGTCATTCAGACGAATCTGGAATTCCCCCTTGGAAATGTCATTCCTGCTGATTACCTCTATTTCGATTCAGCCGATAAACTCCTTCAGGCACGTATTCTGCCCCGAAAAGTCCATGAAAAAACTATGACATGGAGTAAGGGTCCCGAGGACGAGCGTCTGGTCGCTCGGGCCTGCGGCCTGGTTTTCCTGATTACCAAGCTGGGCGCCGGCAATACTGAAATCGGAATAAAGGCCAACGTCGATACACTGGCAGACCTGCTTGTCGAGGATATCTCCAATGGAAGCAGCGGCCTCAGAAGCAGGCTTCCCAGCCTGCTGGACAAATGCGAACTGTTGATGAAGGTTGGAGATGAGTACCGAATCCAGACCGAGGAGAGCGCGGCCTGGAACGATGATTTTCTGAGCAGGCGCAGTGATCTTGCTAACCAGCCGCATCAAATCGAGGCCGAGCGCGAGGACCAGATAAAGGCCAGGTTTGGTGAAGCAGTAAAGAAGCTCTCGCTGCAACAGGGGGTATCCAAGGTGAACCGCAACCTGCATCCCGTTCTCGATGCTCAACTCCCGTCCGACTCGGGAAAGAAAATCTGTCTATGGGTCCGAAACGGCTGGAGTATCGATGAGAACTCCGTTCGCGCAGACGCGCGCCAGGCGGGCAACCAGTCCCCCACAGTTTTCATTTTTATTCCAAAACGTTCGGCTGACGATCTCAGACGCAACATCATCAATTATAAAGCCTCCAAATCGACACTGGAAGCACGAGGAGTTTCAAACACACCTGAAGGCATAGAAGCCCGCGGCGCAATGGAAACGACCTTTAGAGACGCCACGAACAAGATATCAGAGTATCTGGATGAAGCTTTTGAAGAGGCAAAAGTTTTCCAGGGCGGCGGGAATGAGATTTCGGGGAACAATCTGCAGGAAGCTGTGCTGGAAGGCGCCGAGAACTCGCTCCTTCGTCTTTACCCCCAGTTCCAGGTAGCCGACAATCCCGGCTGGTCAAAAGTCTACGAAAAGGCTCAAAAGGGAGCGCCTGACGCTCTCAAATCAATAGGCTATGAAGGCGAGCCTGCCAACAATCCGGTTTGCAAACTCATCCTGGCCTCCATAGCGGGAGGCAAAAAAGGAGCTGAGATTCGCAGTCAGTTTGAAGATTCGCCTTACGGATGGCCCGGGGATGCCGTGGACGGGGGGCTGCAGGTGCTCCTGGTCGCCGGCCTGACCCGTGCGCAGGACGAGCGTGGAAAAACTTTGGACCCCAAGAGTCTTGAGCGAAAGCTCATAGGAAAGACTCTCTTCAAGGTGGAAGCGACCACGGTAACCACACCGCAGCGCATACAGATCAGGAAAGTTCTGCAGAAATCGGGATTGGTGCTTAATCAGGGAGAAGAATTGCTGCGAGTGCCGACGTTTATCGACAAGATGCTGGGTTTGGCAGGGAGGGCTGGGGGCGAGCCTCCAAAACCTGTAAAACCCGATACCGTGATGATTGAGGAAATCCACCTGTCCGCGGGTAACGAGCAACTCTTGTCCATTTACAACAAGCGCGAAGAACTCGCCCGGGCAATCGATAACTGGACTGACCAGGCAGCCCGGATTGATAAACGCTGGCCTGAATGGATCACCGTCAAGAAGCTTATGAGTCATTCCGGTCCGTTGCCGGACGCTGATGTTTTTCGTGCCCGGATCGAGACAATCGAGAAACAGCGCCAACTACTTGAAGAGCCTGATCCATTGGCTCCTATTTCTGCCAATTTGACCCAGCTTCTGAGGGATGAATTGAACCGGCTCGATAAGGAATACGGGTTCCAGCATGAAAAGGGAATGGAGCGGTTACGAATGGACGCCAACTGGAAGCAGCTTGGACCGGACGAGAAGCTTCAGCTTATGACCTCTCAGAACCTCCACAATTCGGCGAGGCCTGATATCCGTGTCCAGTCGACCTCCGAGGTACTGACAACTTTAGAGAAGCACTCTCTGCATTTTCTCAAAGATCGTGTGGCGGCAATGCCCGCCCGTTTCGGCAACGTGGTTGTCGAGGCTGCCGAACTGATCGAGCCGGAACTTCAGCTTGTTGATCTTCCACACCGCACGTTCAAGACGGTCGAAGATATCGATTCGTGGCTGCAGGATCTTAGGGCAAAGCTCACGGCAGCGTTGATGAAAGGCCCGGTTATCATCAAGTAATTGCCGGCATGGGATAGATGAATGCAGCCGCTTGATAAAACATTGAGAAATAAGCTGGAACGTACGGTAAAGGAAGCCCGATGCATCGCTGAAGCGGCAGCCCGCGCTGCATTGCAACAACTTGGTGTAGGAGAACCGGCGCCCTTTTCGTATTTGAGTGAAAGCGAGAAAGAAATTCGCCGGAAACTGAGAGCGCATGGCCGCCAGTTGGGAGATGTCCGGGATTCCAAACAGGGACAGGAGCTAGACCGGCTCATAGAAGAAGTTGCCTACGAGCACTGGCACCGGATGCTTTTTGCCCGGTTCCTGGCAGAGAACAACCTGCTGATGTATCCGGATCCAGACGATCCGGTCGCGGTTACGCTCGAAGAATGCGAGGACCTGGCGGCCGACGAAGGAGCAAAAAACGGATGGGAGCTGGCCTCCCGTTTTGCGGCGCGAATGCTGCCCAAGATTTTTCGGCCGGATTCGCCGGTATTTCAGTTTGAATTGCCGCCCGAACATCAGCAAAAGCTGGAACACTTGCTGACTGAGCTGCCAAAGGAGGTTTTTACCGCTTCCGACTCCCTTGGATGGGTTTATCAATTTTGGCAGGCAAAGAAAAAAGATGAGATCAACGCTTCGGAGGTGAAAATCGGGGCGCGTGAACTGCCGGCTGTCACCCAGCTTTTTACCGAACCCTATATGGTTTCCTTCCTGCTCGACAACTCTCTTGGGGCCTGGTGGGCGGCAAGGCGGCTGACGGAAGCCGATTTGAGAAATGCCCAAACCGAAGAGGAATTGCGACAAAAAGCCGCCCTCCCGGGTGTGCCGCTCGAGTACCTGCGTTTCGTGAAGGTAGCCCGCCCGCCCGAAGTAGCCAGACCGTCTCGGTCTGGTTCTGAGGAGACAGCCAGACCGTCTCGGTCTGGTTTCAATCTTGGTCTTGACGAGGCTACCTTCTCGATCTCCCGAGGTGAAAACCTCCCGCATTGGACTTGCGATCATGCCGTTTACCATGTCTCTTTCCGGCTTGCTGATTCGGTTCCACAGTCAAAACGGGACGAATGGATTCATGAACGGGATTCGATCATCAGGAATGCCGAAAACCTCCGGAGAAATCTGACGTCAGAGGAGGAAAAGAGAATACGGTATTTGTACTCCGAAAGCATCGAAAAATTCCTTGACGCAGGTCATGGCAACTGCTTTCTAGCCAGGGATGAGATAGCGGAACTGGTCTCCAACGCGTTGAAACACTTTGACGGCGAGCGCTATCTTCTTCATGCATGGTGCGTGATGCCCAATCATGTGCATGTGATCGTTGAACCCGCGAACGGCCGGGATCTCTCGAAAATCATACATTCCTGGAAATCTTATACGTCTCACTTGGCCAATGAGCAATTGAACCGGTCGGGTGATTTTTGGCAGCGCGACGCATATAACCACATCATCCGCACTGAAAAGGAATATTTTTTCCAAATTCGCTATACATGGGAAAATCCTGATAAGGCAGGAATGAAAGATTGGGTGTGGCGTTGGAAAAGGCCAGATCCGGTAACCATGCCGTCTTGGTCTGATGCAGTCACAAAACCAAGTCCAGACCCAGACCGGGACGGTCTGGCTACCACCTGGACGCCTGCTGCTGGGACTTTTGAAAACTGGCCTGACAGCCTGGTAGGTTTCAGGGTCCTTGATCCCTGTTGTGGTTCCGGCCATTTTCTGGTCTCCGCCCTCCTGATGCTCGCGCCGATGCGTATGGAGTTGGAAGTTATTTCGGCGAGAGATGCTGTAGATTCAGTCCTGCGTGACAATTTGCACGGTCTTGAAATAGATCGACGTTGCGTCGAACTGGCTGCTTTCGCCGTGGCGCTGACGGCATGGAGATATCCAGGCGCTGGGGGGTATCGAATACTTCCTGAGTTAAACTTGGCGTGCACCGGGCTTGCTGTCGGCGTCGGCAAAGAAGAGTGGACGCGTTTGGCCCTGGACAAGCACAACCTGCGTATTGCCCTCGACTGGATGTACGATGTATTTAGGGACGCGCCGGTCCTTGGGAGCCTGCTCAATCCAGCCAAATCGAATGCTGCTAAGATCGTATCATGGAATGAACTTTCCAAAGCGATTGCAATGGCGCTGGAGAAACGAAACGGTGACGACGAGCGCCACGAGGCCGGCGTTGTGGCCCATGGGCTCGCCAAAGCCGCGATCCTACTATCACGTAAATATCACTGGGTCATTACTAATGTGCCTTATCTGGCAAGAGGGAAACAGGCAGGCACCCTGCGCGATTTTTGTGAGGCGCATCACCCTGCGGCGAAAAACGATCTGGCAACCGTTTTCCTTGACCGGTGTCTTGAGTATTGCGTCAACGGCGGGGGGGCACAGCGATTGTTATCTGCTGAGGTAGATAATTACTGCTCCGGCACAGTTTCCATAGTCCTCCCTCAAAACTGGCTGTTTCTGACCAGCTACAAGAAATTCCGTGAAAAGGTACTAAAACAGGATACTTGGCGCCTCATCGCCAGGTTGGGGCCAAGCGCATTTGAAACCATCAGTGGTGAGGTGGTAAAAGCCATCCTCCTCATTTTGAGCCGTGGAAGTAGGATTCAGGAGGCCACACATACCATTTCCGGTCTCGATGTCTCTACCTTACGAACAGCTTCTGAGAAGGCATCGCAGATTATCACCGCCAAAGTCGAACAAGTCCAACAGGTGACCCAATTGAATAATCCAGATTCGCGAGTAGCCCTGTCAGGCAATGATTCGCGGGAATTTATAAACAAATATGCCTATACAGCGACAGGAATGCAGACGTTCGATAGACCAAGGTTTATCCTCCAGTTCTCAGAGATTCCGCATGTTGAGAATGGATGGGAACTTTGTCAGTCAACTGTAACTAGCACTAGATTCTATGGAGGTTGCGAATTCATTGTTCTTTGGCAAAATGGAATGGGACAATTGTACCAGCAAATGGAAGACAAGAAGAATTTTGAGGGGTATACAAGTGGAATTTGGAGGGCTGGGTTCCAGTTCTGGGGCAAATCTGGGGTGTTAGTTAGCTTGATGAACGATATGCCCGTAAGCTTATATTGCAATGGTCCATATGACCAGAATGTAGGGTTGATTGCGCCTCATGATAATAAGTATCTTCCGGCGCTGTGGGCATTTTGTTCTTCAAGCGAATTCGGGTCTATAGTTCGCGAAATTGATCAAGCACTTAAGGTGACAAACGCAACACTGGGCAAGATCCCAATGTTATGGGATCATTGGATAAACGTAGCCGAGGAAATCTATCCCGAAGGTCTCCCGCAGCCCTATTCCGATGATCCAACTCAGTGGATTTTCCATGGTCATCCAGTCCAGAGCACCGAATCGCTTCAAGTAGCAGTCGCCCGTCTTCTCGGCTACCGCTGGCCCGCCGAGCTAGATAATGAAATGGAACTCTCCGACGAAGCAAGAGGCTGGATCAAGAAAACGGAAGCGTTGCTCCCCTATGCTGATCCTGATGGTATCGTATGTATTCCACCAGTCCGGGGTGAAGATCCTGCCTCAGATCGATTGTTAAACCTGCTTGCCGCGGCATTCGGCGATTCTTGGAGCGGCGATAAGTTATCCGAGTTGCTAAGCCTTGCCGGTCATTCCGGCAAAACACTCGATTCATGGCTTCGAGATAAGTTTTTCACGCAACACTGTGCGCTTTTCCACCACCGGCCTTTCATCTGGCATATCTGGGACGGGCTGCCAGATGGCTTTGCCGCCTTAATCAATTACCATAAGCTCGACGGAAAGAACCTGGAAAATGTTATTTACAGCTACCTCGGCGACTGGATCAACCGGCAAAAACGAGACCAGGAAACAGGGATCGACGGAGCTGGAGAAAAACTTGCGGCGGCGGAAAACCTCAAGAAGCGACTTGAACTGATCCTAGAGGGCGAATCGCCCTGCGATATTTTCGTGCGGTGGAAACCACTTGAAAAACAACCCATCGGCTGGGACCCCGACATAAACGACGGGGTTCGGCTCAACATCCGGCCCTTTCTTACTGTCCCTGATGTCGGCAAACGAGGCGCGGGTGTGCTTCGCGATAAGCCCAATATCAACTGGAATAAAGATCGCGGCAAAGACGTGCCTTCATCACCATGGTTTCATCTCTTTAAAGGTGATCGTATAAACGATCATCATCTGAGCTTGGAAGATAAGAAGAACGCGGGGAAGAAGGAGTACAGAGATGATTAGATACCTCCAGCTTACGAATGTCGGTCCCGCCAAGGAAATGGAGTTATTTTTCGGGAAGCGATTGAACGTTTTGACCGGTGACAATGGCCTGGGAAAAAGCTTTTTGCTGGATATCGCATGGTGGGCAATGACCAGGAAATGGCCTGCAGATATCAACCCCAATCTGACTGCAGGGAAGAAGGCTTTGCCAGCCTCTGTGGGCAGAGCTTCAATCAGCTTCTCTTTCATTGGAAAGTCTAAGAAGGAGCAGTACAAAAGCTCGTTTGTTCGCAAGGTCCAGGCGTGGACGGGCCGTCCTGGCCGACCGGCCAATCCTGGACTGGTTCTTTACGCCATGGCCGACGGGAGTTTTGCAGTCTGGGACCCCGCACGCAATTACTGGCGAACACAGGGCGGCGTTGATGTTCAGGACCGCCCTCCCGCATATGTATTTGCTCCCAATCAGGTGTGGGACGGCCTTCCCGGTGATGAGGGCAAATGGCTGTGCAATGGAATCATTCGGGATTGGGCCGGTTGGCAGAAGGAGAATGGCCGGCCATTCAAAAACTTGTGTTCCGTGCTGAAGGCTCTTGCCCCAAGCGAAACAGAACCGCTTATTCCGGGTGAGTTGACACGAATAAGTCTTGACGATGTGCGTGACATGCCGACGATTCGCATGCCGTATGGGCAGGATGTAGCGGTGCTTCACGCCTCAGCGGGCATGCGTAGAATCATGGCTCTGGCTTATTTTCTCGTCTGGGCATGGGAGGAGCATCAAAAAGCCGCTCGACTACTCGGTGAGAAAAGAACAAGTCAGGCTGTCTTTCTTGTAGATGAAGTCGAGTCACACCTCCATCCTAGTTGGCAAAGAAAAATAGTGCCTACACTCATCAAGGTCATGGATTCACTCGCCAAGCCTGCCCAGGTGCAGGTCCTGACGGCAACGCATTCGCCCCTCATCATGGCTTCCCTGGAGCAACTCTTTGATGACAAGAAGGATGCCTGGTTTGACCTGGACCTTATTCCCGAAAAGAAGGGCAAATACAGGGTTGAACTCACAGAGCGAGAATTTGTGAGGCGCGGCGATGTATGCAACTGGCTGATGAGCGAGGCGTTTGACTTGGGCAGCGCCCGATCCATGGAAGCGGAAAATGTGTTGAACCAGGCTTCCGTGGCACTCACTGACGAAAATTTCGGAGCTAAAGAGGCCAAGAAACTGGACACTAAATTGCGCGCAGTTCTGGGTGATACCGATCCATTTTGGATGCGGTGGCGTTTCGTGGCGGAAAAGAGGGGATGGCTTTCATGATCCCGGTGACGCCACAACCAGAGCCCTCCACTTTTGATAAAAATGTGCGCAAGAAAGGCCGAAAGTACCTTGGGGAAAAGGGGATTCCGCTCGATCAACCCCTTCCTGAAGGGACAGAGCTCTACCCCTACTGGCGTGCCTGTCTTGACGATTTGTATTCGAAATACAATGGGCTATGCGCCTATCTCGCTATCTTTTTCGAAAGGGTGACCGGCGGGGGATCGGTGGACCACTTTATCGCAAAATCAGAACGGGCCGACCTGGCTTATGAGTGGGCCAACTACCGGCTGGCTTGCTCTACAATGAATAGTAGAAAATGGAAATTTGGCGACGTGCTCGATCCCTTCGAAATTCGTGAGGACATGTTTCATCTTGAGTTTGTGAGCGGCCACATCTATCCGAATCCAGGGCTTCCAGCAGAAGAGCGTAAGAGTGTTGCTGACACTATCAAACGTCTGGGTTTGGATGATCCTGGGTGCCGAGAGATGCGTGCTCGTCACTATCAGGAATACAGGGAGGGGCAGTACACCAGTGACTTTTTCAAGAAGCGCTCTCCCTTTGTATGGTATGAGGCCAACAGGCAAGGATTGCTGTGAAAGTCATCGACTCCCTCGCAAAAGCTATTCGCTCCGCAGCCGTCTACAACCCTGACGTGCAGGCGGCTCCCGCCTGCATCCTTTGGCCGGATTGCGATAAACAATGGGAGGCGATAATCCTTCGATTGAAAAGTGAGATGCCGGAGCTTTTCGATTTGGGAAGCTATGATTTGGAAAACCGCTCAGGTCCGGGTATCTGGCTCCGTTGCGCCATGGCGAGGAAAGTCGAAGAGGTCGTGTTCCCTCCCGACTTCATTCCTATTTTGTACCTTCCCGGAGTAAGCCGTCAAAATTTGCGGGTGGCTGAAAATTGTCCTGACTATCTAAAGCCGATTGTGGAGTTGCAATACCGAGGCATCATATGGTCGCAAATAAACGCTAAGGACTGGACCATTCTCGCGTTTCTTAAATCCGACCAGGGTGGTCTGGGTCTGGACGTGGCTCAGGATAATGATGCCAGGAAAGCGATGCGGCTTGCCCTGTACAGGTTAATGGATGAAGAAGTAGCACTGCTGAAGGGAAAGCGCCTCGACAAAGATTACTTCAACACGCTGCTTACAGGCGGAGACTCAATCCGTAACCTCTTGCAGTGGCTCGACCAGGGTGATGTCTTCAAAGCCGGACGCGGAGAGAAGGAGTGGACGGCTTTTGTTGAGGTTTGCAAATCCCAGCTTGCATTTAATCCCGAAGTTGACGGTATCCTTGCTGGAGCGTCAAAACTGGCATCGAGAAAGGGTCCATGGCAGCCTGTCTGGGAAAGATTTTGTGAAGCTCCAAAACACTATCCAAATATTCAGAAGCGAATTCGCAAATGCAAAATGCCTCCAGTTCATCTTTACTCGAATGCCGATTCACACGGCGGTTGGCCCCAATGGAACGACATGCAGGAAAGCGGACTGAGGCAGGAACTCGTTCATCTTAAGAACCTCGCACCCCATCAAGCAAGAGAAGAAGTCTTCCGGCTGGAAAAGGTGCATGGCGAGCGAAGAGGTCTCGTCTGGTCCGAACTCGGCGAATCTTCATTAGCATTGTCTTTGAACCATCTAGCCACCCTTGCAGAGCTTACCGCCGGCTCGCTTGCCGTAGGCGATATCCCCGACATAGTTGCCATCTATAAAAACTCCGGATGGGGCGCGGATGATGCGGCCGTCAAGTCTTTGGCCTGTGTGAGCCGGGCGAGCGACGCAGAGGCAGTGGGGTCCGCCATACGAGCCGTTTACCTTTCTTGGCTGGACGATGCCGCCAGGTATCTGCAAAAACTCGTGAGGATGTCCGGATACCCGGGAGGAAATTCTTCACAGTCCAAACAGTCCGGCGGTAAGGATGGAGAATGCTTCCTCTTTATTGATGGATTGCGTTTCGATACCGGAAAACGTTTGAGCGGCCTTCTGTCGTCTAAAGACTTTTCAATCGAGGAGAAGTCTGTTTGGGCGCCATTGCCGAGCGTAACCTCAACGGGGAAACCTGCTGTTACCCCGGTAAGCGAGTATATAGGTGGTAAAGAAGCCAGTGTTGATTTTGAGCCCTGTATTGCTGAAACCGGGCAATCTCTTAAGGGCGGATATCATTTAGGGAAACTATTGATTGACTCAGGCGTCCAGGTCCTCGAAAAATCGGAAACCGGCGACGGTAAGGGGAGCGCCTGGTGCGAATCGGGCAACATTGACAGCGAGGGCCATGACCATGGCTCCAAGCTCGCGCGGTATATCGAGCCGATACTCTCCAGCATCGTAGAGCGGATAGAACAGCTTCTCGATGCAGGTTGGAAAACCATTCGAATTGTGACGGATCACGGCTGGCTGTTACTTCCCGGGGGACTGCCCAAAGTTGATCTTCCCGCGCCCCTCATCGATACAAAATGGGGACGTTGCGCAGCTATAAAACCCGGGGCGATTACAGATGAACGACTATATCCCTGGTATTGGAATCCTAACCAAAGTTTCGCGCTGGCTGACGGGGCCAGTTGTTACAAAAACGGGCTTGAATACACTCATGGAGGATTGAGCCTGCAAGAATGCTTGATTCTTGAGCTTGTGGTTTCCGGAATCGGTAAAAGCCGGCGAAAGGCAGTCGAGATCACAGATGTCAATTGGAAACAACAACGCTGCACCGTGGCCGTTGCCGGTGACTTCTCCGGTTTATCCTTGGACATCCGTACTCAGCCAGGGGATGCTTCGTCCAGCATAGTGATGAATCAAAAACCGTTTAAAGAGAACGCTATTTCGTCTGTTGTAGTTGAAAACGAGGAGCTCAGAGAATCGCAAGCAACAATTGTCCTGATAGATGAGAATGGTGAGCTCGTGGCTCAATCCGATACGGTTATTGGAGGCGAAAAATGATTGAGCTGGATTCCATAGATCGGCTCGCGGCATCTTGCCTTGACGGATATCTCGTTCGTAAGGACCTTGTCCGCACTTTCAGCCGGCAATTCCCCGTCCCCACGTATGTTGTCGAGTTTCTCCTGGGACGTTATTGCGCCAGTGTCGATCCTGAAGAGATAGAAGAAGGTCTCGAAATAGTCCAGAGGCAGTTGCAGGACCGGACGGTTAGGGCGGGCGAGGAAGAACTATTTAAATCGAGAGCAAGGGAGCATGGGGAGATCAAAATAATTGACCTGATAACTGCCAGGCTGGATGCGAGAACCGACTCTTATTTGGCAACTGTCCCCAGCTTGAGGCTTCAAGATGTTCGGATAAGCCCGGAACTGGTCAGCCAGCATGAACGAATGCTGACAGGTGGGTTCTATTCGGAAATTACGTTGTCATACGATGCGGCAATCGCGCAGGAAAAAAAGGGGAGGCCATTTGGTGTCCAAGGTCTCAGAGAGATTCAGCTATCGAAAAGAGACATTCTTGACCAACTTGCAGAAGCACGCAGCCGATTCAAAACTGATGAATGGAAAGTCCTTCTTCTTCGGAGCATCGGAATTGAACCGGCATCACTCTCCGAGCGAGCTCGGAACGCTCTGTTCCTTCGCATGTTGCCTTTCGTAGAGCGTAATTACAACCTGGTAGAACTTGGCCCGCGCGGTACCGGCAAAAGTCATCTTTTCCAACAGGTCTCTCCCTACGCTCACCTGATTTCGGGTGGTAAGGCAACAGTTGCCCGCATGTTTGTCAATAATGCAACCGGTCAGCGCGGCCTGGTTTGCCAGTACGACGTGGTATGCTTTGATGAAGTCTCCGGCATCTCGTTTGACCAAAGGGACGGGGTCAACATCATGAAAGGCTACATGGAGTCAGGCGAGTTCAGCCGTGGCAAGGAAAGCATACGGGCTGACGGAAGCATTGTTCTGGTAGGAAATTTTGAAGTTGACGTTGAACACCAACAAAGAGTCGGCCACCTCTTTGGCCCAATGCCGCCCGAGATGCGAGACGATACGGCCTTCATGGACAGGATACATGCGTACTTACCCGGTTGGGACGTGCCGAAGATCCATAAGGACCTGCTGACCGATCATTTCGGATTGGTCAGTGATTTCTTATCTGAATGCTGGAGCCAGCTTAGGGGCCAAAGCAGAATCCCTTTACTCCAGAACAGAGTGTACTTCGGGGGCGCCCTCAGCGGGCGCGATACGAATGCTGTACTGAAAACCGTAAGTGGGCTGCTCAAGCTACTGTATCCAAGTGGGAATGGTGAAATTCCAGACGAAGAAATTGAGTGGGCGACCCGACTATCACTGGAAGTCCGCCGGCGTGTCAAAGAGCAGCAGAAGCGGATTGGGGCAGCGGAGTTCCGTAACACTCATTTCAGCTATGTAATGGGCAGGGATGGTATTGAGAAATTTGTCTCCACGCCGGAGCTGCAAAGTGAAAATCAGATCGGCAGCGATCCTCTGGAGCCTGGACAAGTTTGGACTATCAGTCCCGGCGGTCTGGACGATCACTCCGGCCTCTACCGGATCGAGGTAAATGAAGGCCCCGGCTCCGGCATAAAGATTTTGAACAAACCTGTGCCGCCCGCATTTAAAGAAAGCGTGGGATTTGCAGAACAGAATCTTTACGCTCGTGCCAGTAAACTCATCGGTGATAAGAACCCCAGGCAGCATGAGTTTTCAGTTCAGCTTAGAGCTTTTGATGCTTCAAAATCCGGAGCTAAACTTGGGGTTGCGACCCTGCTTGCATTTTGTACATCACTTCTCAAGAGGAGTATACGAGGGGGCTTGATAGTTGTCGGGGAAGTGAACCTCGGCGGGTCAATAGAGCCGATTCATAGTGCCATTTCAATTGCTGAAATAGCGGTGGAGAAAGGGGCGAC
>Ga0326728_10013298_pt1 | contig 17919 bp, 14 predicted proteins | sample MB3enrmetagenome_FD_207602 | JGI IMG/M metagenome (GOLD analysis project Ga0326728, IMG submission 207602) | Lab enriched peat soil microbial communities from McLean, Ithaca, NY, United States - MB31MN | ecosystem: Environmental > Terrestrial > Soil > Wetlands > Peat | place: USA: New York... | reverse complement strand
CCAATGGCGCCGGGAAGACCACGACCATGCGCGTGATCACGGGATTCTTTCCCCCCACGGAGGGAAAAGTTCGCGTGGCGGGCTACGATGTGGTGGAGGAGCCCTTGGAGGCGAAGCGGCGCACCGGTTATCTTCCAGAGACTCCTCCTCTCTACCCGGACATGACGGTGGCGGAGTACCTGGCCTTCGTGGCGCGGATCAAAGGCGTACCGCGTCGTAATATGAAAACCCGCTTGGATGAGATCATCGAGAAATGCGCGGTGGCTGACGTGCGTAATCGGCAGACCGGGAAACTCTCCAAGGGATACCGGCAACGAGTGGGTCTGGGGCAGGCGCTGATCCATAACCCGGAAGTGCTGGTCCTCGACGAACCGACCGCCGGCCTCGACCCCAAACAAATCATCGAGACGCGCGAACTGATTAAGGGTTTGGGGGGCCAGCACACGGTGATTCTGAGCACCCACATCCTGCCGGAAGTCTCGAAAACCTGCCAGCGCGTGGTGGTGATCAACGCGGGGCAGATTGTGGCCGTCGGGACGCCTGACGAACTCACGCGGCGCCTGCAAGGGTTTGAAACCGTCCTCGTCACCGTCGAAGGTCCGGCAGCGGATATTATCGAAAAGTTCCAGCGCGTCGCTGGGGTGAACTGGGTCGAACCCCGCGATTCCAGTGGTGCCCGGCTGACCCTGGAAGTCCACTCCGAAAAAGATAAGGATGTACGCGCGGAACTGGCGCGCGCCACAGTCGAATCCGGCTGGAAACTATATGAACTGAAAACGAGCGGTTTGAGCCTCGAGGAAATCTTCCTGAAACTCACCACCAAGGATCTCAGCGAAGAGGCCGGGGCGGGAGCACCTAAAGCGGCGCATTCGGGAGAGGCGGCGGTATAGTTTTTCGGCCTCCCGGAGAGGGTAGCTTCGAGCGCACGCAAAGGGTTTGTCCTAGCATCGCCGGCAGGGTTTTGAGGATCAGAAAGTTTGATGTCCGCAGGGACCGCACCTCTTGCGGTCCGAAGGCAATCTTGAAGCGAAAGGAAACGCACCATGCGCAATGTCATGGCGATGGCAGGGAAGGAAATGCAAGCTTACTTCCATTCGCCGATCGCCTACCTGGTCATGACCGTGTACACGGCGATATGCGGTTTTGTCTTTTACAGCTCCACCGCTTTCTTTGCCCTCCAATCCTTCCGCATGGAGGCGCAGGGTGGAATGGGTATGCCGCCCTTGAGCCTGAATGAATATGTCATCCGGCCCATCCTGGGTGGGGTGCTTACCGTGGTGCTGCTCTTTCTGATACCCCTCATCACCATGCGGCTTTACGCCGAGGAGAAGCGCTCCGGGACCATCGAACTGTTACTGACCTCCCCGCTCACGGACATGGAAATCATTATGGGGAAGTACCTGGGCGCCATGATTCTGTTTGCGATCCTGGAAGCATTGACGTTTACCTACTTCGCGATTCTCTTCATTTATGGGAATCCCAATGCCAAACCGCTTATTGCCAACGCGCTGGGGATGCTGCTTTATGGCGGCGCCCTGATGGCGCTGGGCATGTGGATTTCCACGTTCACCAAGAACCAGATCATAGCGGGCGCGGTAGGCCTGGCCGCTTTCCTGCTCCTTTACCTTCTAGACTGGGTGAGTGCCTACTCCCAAAGCACGGTCGGGCAGGTGATGTCGTATCTCGCGCTGACAACCCATTTTGATAATTTCTCCAAGGGTGTTCTCCAATTGAGCGACGTGGTGTATTACCTCTCGGTGGTCATTCTGGGGATTTTCCTGACCGCGCGCTCCGTGGAAGCCCTGAAAGGGAGGCCTTAGCCATGGCCTGGAAAGATCGAATTGCTGGCCGCAGCGGACAACAAGTTCTAACGGGAGCAAATTTTGCTCTCTACACGCTCATTGTGATTGCCCTCATCGTGCTGGTGAACTGGTTTGTCAATAACCACGACAAGCGATGGGACATGACGCCTAACAAGAAGTACAGCCTCTCGGAGCAGACGCGCAAAATTCTGAAGGATCTGAGCAGGGAGGTGACGATTTACGCCTTCGACCGAGAGCGCAACTTCGGCGAGCGCCGCGACGTGCTCGGGATGTATGCATCAGCCTCAAACCGCCTCAAAGTGAAGTACGTTGACCCGGATCGGCAGCCCGCTCTGGCCAAGGAATATGGCGTGCGCAGCTATGGAACGGTTGTAGTGTCCGCAGGGGATCGTCATATGGAAGCCCAGGGTGACGGCGAGGAAGGAATCACCAACGCGCTGGTGCGCGTTCTGAAAGGCCAGCGGACCGCTTGCTTCATCCAGACGCACGGCGAGCGCAACCTGGACGGCACGGAGCGCGACGGTTACGACCACTTCAAGAAACAGCTCGGCAACGAGAACTACCAGACCGAAACCCTTCCCTTCTTGCAGAAGATGGAGATCCCCAAAGACTGCACCATGGCGATCATTGCCGGGCCGCAAAACGATTATCTCCCTCCAGAAATTGATGTCCTCCACAAGTACCTCCAAGACGGCGGACGCGCGCTCATCATGCTGGATGCCGGGGTCGAACTTCCCAATCTCACCAAACTGCTGGGTGATTGGGGAGTGACGGCTCGCAACGATCTGGTGATCGACGAAAACCCGGTGGCGCAGATTTTCGGCACTGAACCGTACATGCCGCTGATTGTTAAGTATGGAACCAACCCCATTGTTCAGCCTCTCAACGGCCGCGCCACGCTTTTCCCACTCTCGCGCTCATTTGAGGTGGGCAAGGACTCCAAACCGGGCGTGAGCGCTGACTCTCTCTGCGACACCTCCTCCGACAGTTATGAAGTCAGCGGCTGGAATCCCAAAATAAAGGAGATCCAGTTCCACGCCGGTAAGGACCTGAAGGGGCCCCTTTCCGTGGCCGTGGCGGGCTCGGTCTCGGGAGGAGGAGAGAAGAAAACGGAAGGCCGCTTCGTATCCTTGGGGACTTCCCTGATCGCGGCGAACAGCTTTCTGAATTTCCAAAGCAACCGCGACTTCATCATGAACTCGATCAACTGGCTGTCAGCCGATGAAGATCTCATCTCCATTCGGGCCACGCCCCCGGAATCACAGCACCTGACCATGAATGCGGAACAGATGCGCCGGGTGCTCATTCTGGGCGTGTTCGGAATCCCCCTCCTGATCGTGCTGGCAGGTGTGTTGGTATGGTGGGAGCGGCGATGAAAAGAGCAGTGAACAGTGGACAGTGGATAGTTGATAGCCCTGAAAGCATCGTGTGGTGGCAAAGTCCATGAAGAAGCAAAAATACCTGAATACCCTGATTGCCCTGGTGGTTCTGGCGGCCACCTGGGGAGCGTTTACCTATTACGACAAGCACAAGGGCAGCGAGAAACCCGCCGCCGAAACCAGTAATCAGACGAAGATATTTTCCCTCGATGCGCAGCACATCCAGTCCATCACCTTCAAGCCTCGCGACGGTGAGGCTTTCTCCTGCCGCCGCGAAAGTGGGAAGTGGACCATCACCGATCCTCGCCGCCTGGAAGTGGACCAGGGAAACCTCTCCGGGATCCTGAACAGCTTGACGACGGCCACCGCCGACGAGGTCGTTGACCCGCACCCCGCCAGCTTGAAGGAGTTTGGCCTCGATCCTCCCAGCTTCACGTTGGAAATCACCACCGACGCCAAACCTCAGTCCTTCGCTCTGCTGTTGGGTGACGACACGCCCACCAGTGGCGGTTTGTACGCGCAGGTCAGCGGAAATCCGCAAGTCTTCACCCTGGCGAGTTATGTGAAATCTTCCTTGGAAAAGAAAATGTTCGACCTGCGCGACCGCCGCGCGCTGACCCTGGAAACCGACCAACTCCAGAAAATTGGGGTGGGATACAAGGGTGCAAGCTGGACGCTGGAAAAAAATCCCGAGGGCGTTTGGGATTTGGTTCTCCCGCCACCAGTGCGCGCAGACCGCTTCACGGCGGACGGCTTGGTCAGCCAATTACGGGGCCTGACTATGCAGACCATCGCGGCGGAGGACAAAAAGAAAAACGGCGACTATGGATTCGGTTCACCGGAACTGCACCTGCAATTGACGGGCAGCGACGGAACGCAGACGCTCACCGTGGGGAAAAAAGATAAGGATTCGGATCGCTATTTCGCCATGAATTCCGCACTCGACCCGGTTTTCACTCTGAACTCCGACTTCGTCACCCAGTTCAAGAAGAACCAGGCGGATTTGCGCGAGAAGGACCTATTTTCATTTTCCGCGTTCGACGTGAAGCGCGTGGAAGTGGACACGCCCAAGGGTCATTGGGTTTTCCAGCAGCAAGCGAATCAGTGGAAACAGACCGCGCCCAAGTCCAAGACGGTGAATTCCGATAAGATGGATACCTTCCTGACCCATTTGCGCGACTTGCGCGCGGATTCATTCCCCAAGGGCGGAAGCCTGGCGGATTTTGGCCTGGCCAAACCGGGTTACCGCTTCAGTGTCCAGGCGGGAGACAAGAACACCACGGAGATCGTGGAGGCGGCGAAATCCGGAAATCACGTTTACGCGCGAAGATCCACCGACCCGCTGCCCAGCGAGCTTTCCAAGACGGCGTTGGATGACGTGGAGAAATCTCTGGGTGAGCTGTGAAAAGCAGTGACGAGTGACAAGTGACAAGCGAGCGAAAGACGAAGATCGAAACTCGCCCCGATTTTCGGGCTTCGATTTTCGAATTTCGGTCCTTGCTTGCTCGTCACCCGCCACTGGTCGCTGTCTTATCTGTTCTTCCACACCGGCTTGCGCTTCTCGAAGAGTGCCTGCACTCCTTCATGGGAATCCTGAAGATCAAACAACTGGTTCAAGTAGATGTCCTGCGCTCGCTTCAGCGCCTCGTCGAAGGGCCGCCAAGTGCCTTCAAAAACCACGCGCTTGAGTAAGGTCAGCACCGGACCGCTTTGTTCCGAGATACGCTTCACCAGAGCATCGACCGTTTTCTTCAGTTTCTCCCGCGGCACCACGCGATTGACTAAACCCATTTGTTGCGCTTGCAATGCGTTGATGGGATCTCCCGTAAGGAGCAGTTCCATGGCGCGGCGCGGCCCAATGACGCGCGGGTAAACAACCGCGCCCATGGGCGGGAACACGCCCAGTTTGATTTCGGGCTGGCGAAACTGTGCATTTTCGGTGGCCACCACCAAATCGCAGAATGCCGCCAGCTCCGCGCCGGCGCCCGAGGCCACACCTTCCACGACGGCGAGCACGGGTTTGGATAGCTCGTTCATGGCGCGAAAGACGCTGTGGAATGCGTCCATCATCTGAAACACCATCTGCTGGGTGTATCCCTCCGCGCCCACGCCCAGGGAGAAGTAGCCCGCGCATTCCGGCGCGGCATCCAGCAGGATGAGCCGCACATCATCGCGGGCGGAGAGGCTTTCAATGGCCCGCACCATTTCCCGGAGCATGTCGATGTTCATCACGTTTTGCGTGGGCCGGTTCAGGGTGAGGTGTGCCACCACCCCCGAGTCATCCCAGCGGATGAATTTGAATTCTTTCTTGGCTTCTTCCTTGGCTTCCTGGGGGATTTGTTCAACCGGTTCGTCCGCCATGGCGTCCTCCTTACTCGGAATACGGGATACGGGACACGGGGTATGAGATTCGGGATAGAGAAGAAGAATTGAGGCGAGACCCGCGTCCCGGCTCCCAAGTCTCGTGTCCCGAAACCCGTATCCCGGTTCTATTTCAGTTTATCGCCGCATTTCCCGCAATAATCAAACTTTTCCGGAATTCCTTTGGCCCCACAGTTCTCGCACTTGCGGGTGTTGGCGCCCCAAAGGAACTCGCTGGATTTCCCCGCCGCCGCCAGCTCGCGTAAATTCTTGGTGTCGGGGGGGCGCTTTTCAATGAACGCTTGGATGCCCTCATAGGGCTCCCAGGAAGTGGCGTGCACGGCAAGCCAATCGCGGGCGTGGCCCGTCGTAAGCGTCCACGCCAAATCCTTCCACATGTCCAATTGCTGGCGCGTGTAGCGTGTGCACTCGGGGAATTTTTGGATCAACTTTTTGGCCAAGGCGTTTACCGCTCGATCGAGCTGCTTGAGCGGGACGACTTGATTCACCAGCCCCCAATTCAGCGCCTGGCCTGCGGTGACCTCGTCACAAGTAAGGAGCATTTCTCGCGCGCGCCGCTCGCCGACCACTAGGGGCAACCACTGGGTCGCACCCCAGGCATCCACCAATCCCACGCGCGTGCCCATCTGCATGAAGCGGACGTGGTCTGCTGCGATGGCCAAATCGGCGGCCAGGTTCCAGTCATTCCCCGCCCCCGCCACCACGCCATTTAGCCGGGCGATGGTGGGCTTGCCAAGATGGCGAAACAGATTGAGCGCCTCGGAAAGCAAGCCTTGGAACTTCCAAAAATTCCGCGGACGCCGAAGGAATTCCTTGGAAAACTCCCTGGCATCGCTTCCCGCGCAAAATGCCTTGTCGCCGGCGCCGGTAAGCACAACCACTCCCACGGCATCGTCCATCGCGGCGTCGCGAAAGGCTTCCGTCATCTCGCGCAGCGTGTCGGAGGAGTAGGCGTTGTAGATTTCCGGGCGGTTCAGCGTGACACGGGCAATTCCTTCCTTCTTCTCATAAAGGATGTCGGCAAAGGGGAATCGGGATGCGGCTTGTCCCGTATACTCCATATGTCATCTGATGCTACCACAGCCCATTCGTGGGGGATAGTGAACGGCAATCCCTCGGGATTTGGGCAAACCTGCGTTATGATGGAAAGGAAAGGAGTATTTATGTATTCCCCCAAATACTGGTTTCTCATTCTGTTCTTGCTCGCTATAGGCTGCGCCGCCCAGCAGCTCACCGCGCCCGTGTACGACGAGAAGGCGGATGCCCATCACGACATAACCGCAGCCATTGCTAACGCCGAGGGGAGCAAGCGGAATATTGTGCTCATCTTCGGCGCCAATTGGTGCGGCGACTGTCGTGCGCTGGATGCGCAGATGCATAAACCTGAGCTCGCTTCGATCATCGAAAAAAACTTTGTCATTGTCGAGATTAATCTTGGGCAATGGAATAAGAACTTGGATTTGGCCGAGCAGTACCATGTGCCCATCAAGCACGGAATCCCCGCCCTGGCGGTACTGGACTCGCACGGGAACCTTCTGTACGCGATGGACCAAGGACAGTTCGCCGACGCCCGCCACATGAGCTACGAGAGCATCAAGGCCTTTTTTGAGCAGTGGAAGCCAAGCCATTAAGCGATCGGGTGATCGGAGGAACAGAAAACTGCCAAACCGGCTTTGTGTTCGCCCGATTATCGGACCACCCGATCAACTTGACGCTCCCCCGCATGTCCATTAGACTGGCGCTGCATCCAACTGAGAAGGACCAATGAAAAAAGAAACAATTATTACGGCAGTGATTTTCCTCGCAGTGGGTTTTCTGGCGGGGTACATCACCGATGCCCAGATGAACTGGAGCGCCCGTCAAAAGGCGGCGCAGTCCGCTCCCACGCCTTCCGAAATGCCGCCGCCGGGAGGCGCCGCTTCCGCTCCCGCTGGGGGTGCGATGCCACAGCAGGGCCTGCCGGAGGGCCATCCCCCGATTGACAGCGCGGCGGTCATCCAGCAGATGGAGGACATGGCAGCGCAGAACCCCAAAGACCCCGACGTTCGCTTGAAGCTCGCCAATTTTCTTTATGACCAAAAGCAGTACAGCAAAGCCATTGAGTGGTATCAGCGCGCGCTGGAACTTGATCCGAAGAATGTCAATGCCCGCACTGATTTGGGCACCGCGTATTTCTATACGGGGCGGCCGCAGGACGCCCTGCGCGAATATGACAAGTCACTGGTGATCGATCCCAAGCACGAGCAGACCCTGCTTAATGCCGTCGTCGTGAACCTGGAGGGCACTCACGATCTCGCCGCAGCGCAAAAAGCATGGGACCGTTTATACAAGCTGAATCCCAACCACCCCGCCCTGGCGGGCTTAAAAGAACAAATTGATACCGCTCGCGCATCCGGCAGCGCGGCAGGGCCACACTAGATCCCAGGCATCCCCCGGAACGAAAGGCCGTCTGACCCCTTATGGGAAGCTTTCTCCTCGACGTTCTCGAATTTGTCATCTTGGCGCTCTTTCTCAAGGCGATGGCTCGAAGTCTCGGGTCTCTATTCCGTTCCTCCCGGATTCACATTCGGACCTCGGGGGGTGGGCCCGCAACGCCGCCCTCGGGCGCATCGCATCGCGGGGAAATGGCTCGCGATCCCGTGTGCGGCATGTTTGTTTCCACCGAACTTTCGCAGCAACTGAGGCGGGGTACGGATACGCTGCACTTCTGCTCGCGCCAGTGCCTGGAAAAATTCCAAAGGGATGCTGAGCATGTTGCTTCCTGATGACCTAGTCCGGGAGGCCGGGCAATGCGCCAGTCTGGCCCGGCCTTTATCTTCGCGCACGTGGCGTTGCCCCCAGCGGCTCGTGGCGGGATTGGCGCTTCTGCCGCTGGCGCTGGCCGGGGGTACGATGGCGCAGGGTGCGGGAGGCAAGGTGCTGTTAACCCGCAAATACCACCCCGGCCAGTCGATGGTTTATGTAACGACGGTCCGGACGAACTCGAAAATCGCTTCCAATCCCCCGGGCTTGAAAAACTTCTTCCCGCCCATGCCCACGAACTTGCGCCTGAACCAGCAAAGTACCGTGACGGTGTCGAAAGTGGCCCCCGATGGCGCGGCCGATGTTCAGCACCGATTCGACAAGTTCGATATTCAGACCGACCTGGAGGCGCTCCCCGAGAACATGCGCGACTCCATAATTCAGGCCCAGCAGGAAGTGAGCCAGCGAATGGTGGGCCAGACGCTGACCGCCCACTACGATCATGATGGCCGGCTGGTGGATATCGAGGGCGCCGACAATCTTTTCCGGGATATTGATGCTCCGGTGCGAGAACCGCTCTTACAGATGCTGCGGCTGTTCCTGGAACAAATGGGCGGTCAGTCGCTCTACCCAGACCACCGCGTTAAAGCAGGCGAAGAGTGGTCGCTAAAACTCGACGCCCAACCTCATAAGGACTACCCGTTCCAGGTGCAGGGGAAAAGCACCTTGCACTATTCCGGCAAAACGCGCTACGAGGGAGTAAAAGCTGCCATCGTGGATTATCACTTCGAAAACGCGCTCACTCCCGCCCTGGAGGGCTTGCGCAAGGGGGGAGCGCTTCCCCAACTCGAAGCCATGGGGATGCGGCTGGACATCCAGATCAGCGGAAAGGGGCAAGGCCGGATTCTTGTGGCGCTGGATGACGGCCGCGTGCTCCAAAATCACTACACCTTGCACCAGACCCTCAGCGCCCTCATGAAAGGCAAGGAAGGGTTCGTTGCGCCCACCGAACAGGCTCCCCGACTCGAAATCCAGTCCGACACGGAAATGGAGGTTGACGGCAGCAAGCCTTAATAAGCCTCCACCGCAAGCATGAAAAGGGCTGAAATCCTTATTGACAAAGCGGCAAGCGTCCCTATAATCGGCAAGAGTTTCATTCAACCTTCGGGAACGCAAGGGATGGGATGAATCAAGCCATTAGCACGGCATGGCCAGTGGTTCTCAGTGTCGCCGGATTTGATCCCTCGGCCGGCGCCGGGATTGTGGCCGACATCAAAACCTTCGCTGCGCACAACTGTTACGGCGTCGCGGCGATCACGGCATTGACCGTCCAGAACAGCCAGGGGGTGGCATCCGTCCACCCGGTTGAACCTTCGGTGCTAAGAGAATCTATCCTATCCCTTCTCGCCGACGGTCGTGTGAAAGCCCTCAAGATCGGGATGCTCTGTAACCAGGCCACCGCCGCAGTCCTTCGCGAGATTCTGGAGTCGAATCCCGATCTTCCTGCGGTGCTCGATCCCGTGGTGCGCTCTTCCAATAACTTTGACCTGTTGGATGCTGCGGGCTTGGAATTTGTCCGGCGGCAACTGCTCTCCCGCGTGGCGGTAGTGACACCCAACTTGGCGGAAGCGGCGGCGCTGGCCGAAATGCCTGTCGATGATCTGGAGAGCATGAAGGCTGCGGCGCGCAGATTCGTGGAATTGGGTGCGCGCGCTGTAGTGGTGACGGGCGGGCACCTGGACAAGGCCATCGACGTCTTTTTTGATGGCACGACGATGGAATCTTTCGTCGGCGACCGCATCAAGCCCGACAACACTCACGGCACCGGTTGCACTTTTTCCTCGGCCGTGGCCGCCAACCTCGCCTTGGGACGCCAGTTGCGCGACGCGGTTGTACTGGCTAAGGCTTATGTGTTCGAAGCCATCCGCCAGGCCTTCCCCGTGGGCCCCGGCCGCATTCCGCTGAACCACCTCTATCGCATGGCCGAACCTGCCCGCGTCACTGACCACTCACCCGCCATCGCTGAGCCTGTACACTAACCCGAATTTTTCACCACGGGTTTGTAAGCGCGGGGCTTCACGGGCTGCGGAAAACTCGTAGGCACTGCGCTGACTGCAGCGCGATGGAAAAGGTGGTCCAAGGATAAGCATCCATATCGCGCAAGAGGGACTTTTCCCAGGAAAATCCGGGATGTTTGCGCAGATGTTCGGCCGCTTTGAAGCTGAGGCCGCACGCGTGCCCCGCCGCCGCGGTGAAGGACATGCGTTCCGCCATCGTCGCGTCCGCAACTTTGTTCTGAACGGCGCCAGCCGCCCCGTACGGCGGCTGCCACGGCGGGCTGCCGCGGGAGGAAAGATCGACGTGGCCGCAAAGTGTGCGCTCGTCCGCATCCTCTTTCTTCTCGAACGTGTCATAGTGGTCCGCCAGAAAACGTTGGGCGGCCGCCACATCAATCTTCCCTTTGTACTGCGCCATCAACTGTTCCCATCGGACATGGCGGGCGTTGGCGCTGTCCGCCTTATCCTTGAGGTTGAAGTTGGTCTCTTCCTTCACCAGCTTGGGGTCGGCGGGGAAATTTGAACCCACAAAATAGCCGTCCGACTTGCGCAGCAGCGTGACGTTTTTGAGCCCCAGTTCGAGGCTGGCGATTTCGTTGGTCTTGCGATCAGCCACCAGCCAGGTGTTGGCGTAGCCGCCGTTGTTCCCCACCTTCATGATGCGCGCGAAATCATCGATGGAGGCGGCATATTGCATCGCCTTGCGCGCGCGGACAAATTCCGGGATACCGTTGGGGTCGTAACCGGAAAAGTGCGAAATGGTGGTCTCAGTAATCATGATTCCGGCGGAGTTGATGCCAAAGTCGTCGGCGCTATGAATGAGGCCGGGAAAACCGTCCATCAGGATGCGCTGGCCGCTTACGGGTGCGATGTCAAAAATGATGGTCCAACGCGCGCCGTCCAGGTAACTGGTCCAATCATTGTGGGCGATGATGACCTTGCCATCCTTCGTGTAACTACCGGTGGCGACGAAGGCGCTGCAACGCTCCGGCAAAGCCAGCGAGGCGTACCCGGTGACGCGATGCCGCCGGTCATACTCTTTGACGTAGTAGTCCCATTCACAAAATCCGTTGAGCGCCACCACATCCCAAAGATCCAGTTTTGCACCTCGCGCCTGCAAACCCTCGCTGATGCCTTGCAGTTCCTCGCGATACTGCTGTTCGATGTGCGGCCACATCATGTCTTTCGCGGCATTACGGAAAAAGTTCCAATCCTTCTTGCCCTCGCGGGTCAGCTCCAAGACTGCAACTTTTTCCGCGTCTTCAATCTCCGGGGCCAACAGGTATCCGTGCTGGAATCCCATATCGAAAGGCATCCCTTCCAGATGCACGAAAATCCAGCCATTCTGCGCGGGCTTGCGGAAGGCTCCCTTCATGTGCGCATCGGGTTTCGCCTCCTGGGAAAACAGGGGCAGAGAGGCAGCCACAAAAACCAAGCTCGCCAGGAGAAAAGCAGTTCGGCGCATTCAGGCCTCCAAAGGCATCGTCGCGGTTTAGCGTTACGTGAAAATCCCTGGGTGACGATGGGGGTGAAAGCAATTATACACGAAGAGACACGGGCCACCCTTCGCGTTACAATGCCGCTATGCAGGTTAACTTTGCTTTTGGTCGATCCGGTTTGACCCTCGAATTGCCGGAGGGTTTTGACTACCGCGTGCTGGACGCGCGGTCGGCGGTTCCGCTGGATGACGCTGCCACGGCCATCGAGCAGGCGCTCGACGCGCCCATCGGTTGCCCGCCGCTCACCGAAATGGCCCGCGGAAAACGCTCCGCGGCAATCTCCGTGTGCGACATCACGCGGCCGGCGCCCAACCGGGAAACCCTTCCCCCCGTGCTGGCCCGATTGGAGGCGGCCGGCATTCCGCGCGCGGGCATCACCCTCCTGATCGCCACGGGGCTCCACCGGCCAGCAACGGAAGCGGAGTTTCGTGAGATTTGCGGGGAAGAGACCGCGGCCCGGTATCGCGTGCTCAATCACCACGCGCGCGAACTTTCCGAGCATCGCGCCCTGGGAAAAACCGCGGCCGGAACGCCTGTTTATATTGACGACCGCTTTGTCTCCGCCCACCTCCACATCACTTTGGGATTTATTGAGCCGCACTTGATGCTGGGCTATTCCGGCGGGCGCAAACTCATCGCTCCCGGCCTCGCCGCGCAGGAGACCATCAAGGTCCTGCACAGTCCGCGCTTCATGCGCGACCCGCGCGCCGTGGAGGGTTCGATTGAAGGCAACCCCCTGCATCGGGAACTTCTGGAAATCGCGCACATGGCGCGCCACGATTTTCTGGTGGATGTGGCGCTCGCCCGCGGCGCTCCCCGCCGGCCCATCGCGGCGGTCTTTGCCGGCGACCCCGTGGCCGCCCACCGCGAAGGAGTGGGGTTTGTCTCGCGCGTCATGCTTGAAACACTCGACCATCCTGTCGATGCCGTGATCACGACGGCAGCCGGCTACCCCCTCGACCTGACCTTTTACCAGGCCGTGAAGGGCATTACCGCCGCCTCGCACATCGTGAAACCCGGTGGAAAAATCCTGCTTCTCGCAGCCTGCGAGGAAGGCGTGGGGGGCCCTGAGTTTGCCCGCATGCTTGCCGAGGGTTCGCCCGATCACGTGTTCATGAAGACAATTGAGGGTGCGCCGGTGACCGTGGACCAATGGCAACTCGAAAAGCTCGCTCTCGTCACTACCCGCACGGAAGTGTTGTATTACGTGCCGGGCCTGCCGCGTGAATTCCAATCTGCGCTTTGGGGAAAAGCCTGCGCAAGCGCGGAGGAAGGTATCCGCGCACTCATGGGGACGCTCGGAAGGAACGCGCGACTCGCCGTCATTCCCGAAGGGCCGTACGTTCTGGCGCGATGTGCAGCTTGTTAAAGAATGCGATCCGGTGAGAAGAATCACTAGCCTATATTTCTTACCAACCGGGCAGTTCTCATTGCGCGGCACACTTTTCCGGGTCATGGATAGTCCGGTTCTCCCTGAATTCCTATATCAGCCTCGAACCCGCGCCGAGGACGCCCCGTCCGGCGGAGGGCTTGCCCACGTCCTCCAGATGGCAGGAACATTTATCAGCAAGTTCAATGCGCCACCCGCCACGACCCCTGCCGCCGCCGCGCTCAGAATTCTTCCACCCAGCGCCATCCACAGGAGCGTAACCAGGAAGTTGACAGCCGCGCCGGGGAGGCAAATCCGCTCGTAGCGCGCCAATCTGCCCCATACTCCCGGGTGAAACGGGGGCGCTGCGGTGGAGCGAAACGTGACGACTTCACTCCACACAAAATTACTCAACAGCGCGGCCTCAATGGCCACCGGCAACGCCACTGCGGGCGGCCAGCCCCCTTTCTTCACCAGGGCGGCGAACAGAGCGATGTCAATCAAGGCGCCGGCCACTGCCACCAGGCTGTAGCGGATCCAACCCAGGAATTGGCCCGTCCCCACGGCCAGCCGCGCCAGGTGCTGGAGATATTCCAAATATTGGCGCGTGCCCAGTTTGGAAGCCCCGCGTTCACGTTCCTGAAAAACGTAGGGCACTTCCACCAATTTCTTATAATGCGCCTTGGCAATAACCTCAAAGAGAATCTTGTACCCCAGCGGGTTCAGGTGAGCGTCGCGCAGGGCGGAAGCTCGAATCATAAACATCCCGGACATGGGGTCGCCGACCGCCGCGAGCTTAAGCGGCAGCACGGTGGCCGCCATGTGCGTCGCCGTGCGCGAAATAAGGCGGCGCCACCATGTCCAATCCGAAGTGCCCCCGCCGGGCACGTAGCGGCTGCCAATCGCCAAGTCCGCTCCCTCACGAATCGCGGCCGCCAGCGCCGTGAGCGTCTCCGGAGGGTGCTGCAGATCCGCGTCTATTACCCCCCATACCTCGCCGCGCGCCGTCGCCCATCCGTCGAGTACCGCCGTGGCCAGCCCTAACCGCCCGGGGCGCCTCAGCACACGCGCGGGGAGTTCGGGGGCGAGTAATTCCACGCGGTCCGCCGTCCCATCCGCGCTCGCGTCATCCACCACGACGAGCTCGAAATCCTCGCCCGCGGTCCGCAGTGCCGCCGCCGCACGCCGCAGAGTTTTCTCGATGACCGCCGCCTCGTTGTACGTGGGAATGATGACCGAAATCATAAAGAGGTGCCAGGTATCAGGTGCCAGGTTCTGGGTGCTGGGTGCTGGAAACCATGATGGGGAAGTTATAAAGGGTAAAGGATAAAGGGTAAAGGATAAAATATGAATCCCTCCATCCATTACACTTTTCCCCTTACACTTCACCATTACCCAGCGCCTGACACCTGGCACCTGACACCTACGGCTCGGGCGTGATCCGGTAAAGACCCGCGCCGTGGGGCTCGATCTTGGGAGCGAATGCGGCGTCAACAATTCCCAAATCTTTTTTCTCCCAAAGGTCGCGCACCGCGCACTTCCCGCCCAGGCCCAACTCACTCCAGCTCACGGTGACTTCCGCGGGCGTCCGATCGTCCAGGTTGAAAACCGCCAGGAACTTGTCGCGCGAGGCAGGAGCATCCGCAGCCCAGGCCACCTGGTTCCCGCGCGTAAACAACTCGCGATTGCGGGTGCTGTGTTGATCCACCGCCAGGACCTCAGGGTTGGTCAGCAGTTCCAGCGTCGCCGCACCCAGGGTGGGTAGATCGCCGCCCATCATCAACGGCGAGCGGAAAATCGCCCAAAGGGTAAGGTGGGTTCGCTGCTCAGCCAGAGTGAAGCGCGACTGCCGTTCCGGGTCCTGGTACCCGCGAATGCGCAGCCGCCCCAAGGGCAGCATATCCGCGTCCGGCCAATGATTCGGGCCGATGTACGGCGCCCAAGCGCGGCAGAGGGCAAACTGGTTCTTCAGCGACTTCCAGTTGTCCCAGAAATCGCCGGAAATGCGCCACAAATTCGCGTTCTCCTTGAGGTGTACGGCCTGGGCCACGGGAGCCGGGCCGGGCGAGAGGCTCAGCACGATGGGACGGCCTGACTTCACGATGGCGCGGTGCAGAGCGGCGATTTCCGCTCCGTGGTAATTCTCGCGCGCCGGCTTTTCCGCCCAACTCATGTCGTCCGCCTTGATATAGTCCACGCCCCACTTCGAGTACAGAGCCACAATAGAATCGTAGTAAGCCTGGCCCGCGGGCTTGCTGACATCGACCCCATACATGGCTGTCGACCAGTTGCACGCATTCCCTGTATCCGCCACATCTTTCGCGTGCGCGGACGTGCCCAGAATCGGCAGGTTCCTCTTTACCGCCTCGCGGGGGATTCCGCGCATAATGTGAATCCCGAATTTCAGCCCTTTACTGTGAATGTAATCGACCAGGGGTTTGAATCCCTGCCCCTGAGCAGCCGAGGGAAAACGATTGGGAGCGGGAACCAGCCGCCCATAATCATCCATGTTAAATCCCCACGTATCCTGCTGCTCGCTGACCGTCGTGTGGGAAAAATACCAGTAGTAATCAATCACCACATAATTCCAACCAAAGCGGGCCATGCGCCGGGCCAGATAATCCGCGTTGGCTTTCACTTCCTGCTCGGTCACATCGCCGCAGTAGGCATCGTAGCTGTTCCATCCCATGGGCGGCGTCGGCGCCAGGCCCAACGCTTGGCCGGAAGCTGCGGCCGCTTTCTCGCCGCTCGCCCATAATCCGGCGCCCAATAAAAGTGCCGTAGCGAGAATTGCAATGAGTCCTTTGAAAGCACGTCGCATAGTTGAACCCCCTAAACTGAATTACCCTCACCACCGAGCCACTGAAAACACAAAAGGAATTGAGCAGTCTGGCCTTTGGGCGGCCTATTCTACTTCGCAGATGGGTTGTATTATGCACGAAAAAATCCCTGAAAAAGCAAATGCAACTGGCAAATTCTCGTGGCAAAGCCGCTGTTTTCCGCAAAAATCGTGTCGGTTTGACGCAGATGTCGGGTTCTTAGTCGTAAATGTCCGACTTTTTGCCAGGCATTTTGTCCGACTTTTCTTTGTTTTCATACACATTCCGGGTTCGCTCGTATCTTTTTAACATCTTTTTTCTCGAGTACCCCTTGCCTGACCTTCCCGAAGGCATTGATGAGGCGCCACAGCCGGCGTAGGTTGGAGTCCTCCATTCTTTGCAGAAGCACAGAAGCCTGGTCCTCTGGAGCCATCAGTGCGGCCAGATTCGCCGGGGACTGAACTTTCTCGGATTGCCGCGAAAACCGCCAGGCAAGATTCTCGTAAGCTTCCATAACGCGGCCGAGCTGCTTCCGGGCTTTTTGGCGGGCAGCCTTTCGCTCCTGCTCCTCCATCGGCTCCTTGAGCGACTTCAGAAGCAGGATGAATTCCTGCATCACTTCGGAAGAGTCACGCTTGCGGGTCTTCACAAACTCATCGATTTCCGCCGCCGTGGGACCCTGGCCTCGGCGCGACAGCGCTTCCTTAAGGCGCTCAAACGGTTCCAGAACTTCGAAGGCCTTCGAGGCCTGCATCGACGCCACCATCTCCTCACCTTGCACTTTCCTTTGAATGCTCTTCAGCGCCAGCCCGTCACGCATGCGCTGGGCGCGCCGCATCCGCCAAAACGTTTCGCCCATCTGCTCGACCAAGTGGCTCTCCAAACCCTGACGGGGTTGCAAGTCCTCCAGGAGGGACTCCATCATCCGCTGGTACTCTTGCGGTTCTTCCCCCAGCGCCAGCAGAAGTTCGTACCGCGACTCGGTGAAGAATCCCTGCCGAAAATTGGCCACGGCGGAGTTGGCTTCGGCCTCCGGCGTCGATCCCGCGGGGGCGTTCGGGGCGTTCACGTCCGGCTCGTTGCCTTCCTCTATTTCCGTTTCGCTATCGATAGACATAAAAACCTCCTGACTAGCTCCTAGCTCCTACCAACTAGATATGTATATATACAGCCATAGGCTTTGTCAATACAAAAGTGAGGCTAGATTATGCCGCCTACAAGGTAGAAAAAATGACCGCCCCGAGAGGGGGAGAGAATCGGAGGGCGAAAGCGAGCACGGGGCCGCCCACCCGTATCAAGGGCTAGTGTGGCGTGAGAAGAAATCCGGCCTAGGGGGCGGTGGGCGCGTAATAACCCGGCCGCGCGTAGATCGAGTACTTGTGCCAGTGGGCTCCGCCATGCTCGGTGAGGCGCACTTGGATGGTGCGATAGGTTCCGTCCTGGCGCTTATTGCTGGGGTAATAGCCGAGCGTATAGCCCTGTTTAAGCCAGGTGAGGATGGTCTGCATCGCGTCGCTCACCGTGGTGCCGTTGCGGGTGTCGATCATTTCGCCGCCGGTCTGGCGGCAGATTTTCTCCACATCATGAAGCCGCGGCTCCGAGTGCGACAGAAAGAAAGTCTTGGAGTGTTGCAGATACCCCACCTTGACGCTGTAAATCGGGGTTCCGGATTGCTGTGCCGCGCGCACCACCTGGGGCACATCGCGAGTCTGCTCATCGGACGGCTCATTGTCGGAGACCAGCATGACGGCGCGGCGGCGCTCGGGCGCCGCGCGTCCCAGGTAGAGCGCGGCGTCATACAGCGCGTCGTTGAGGGCGGTGCCGCCATAGGGGCTGAGGGCCCACAAAT
>Ga0326728_10013296_pt1 | contig 17921 bp, 20 predicted proteins | sample MB3enrmetagenome_FD_207602 | JGI IMG/M metagenome (GOLD analysis project Ga0326728, IMG submission 207602) | Lab enriched peat soil microbial communities from McLean, Ithaca, NY, United States - MB31MN | ecosystem: Environmental > Terrestrial > Soil > Wetlands > Peat | place: USA: New York... | reverse complement strand
CTGTCTCAAGGCATGACCGTCTGGGCTTGCGCAGACACCCCATGGGTCCATATGGTGCAACCAAGCAAGTTTAACCAAGGACTGGATAAAATTCGTCAAATGGATCCCAAGTTGATCTTCTCAGGACGCCTACCACCAGCTAGAAACAAGACAAAACAGTTCCTGAAGGTGCTTGAAGCCATTCCTACGTCCCAACCGTTCGTTGCTCCAAACCAGGCGGCATTGGAGATGATGTTGGCTCAGATGAGAGGCAAGAGCTGAAGAGGCTACTCAACGAACTCGTTGACTATGATCGATCACGAGTGGGATGTCGTAATTCAGACCGTCGTTCAGGTTTGATTTCGTGTGTGTGCGCGCACCATATCACACACACCCATAGAACGAACCGCAACGGTCTGTGAATTACAACATACCAGGACATACACGCAAGAAACGACGGGCTGGTGAATGGTTACTTCTTACTTCTCGAGGGTAACTTCGAAGTTCTCACTCATTCTAAGGACGTGCCATTTGGAATCGAACCCTACGTTTCTCATGCTGCGTATTCGAATTAGATTCACAGCTTCATCGTTCCTGTCTTCGAGTTTGAAATCTACGATACCGTCCGCGGCGGCTTCTAACTGCTTGTATGCCCACGGGCTGTGAACGCCTCCAGCGAGTATGCTCGTGAACTGCGTTATGCGTCGACGTTTCCCCATCGGGAGAATGCGTGATAGCATGAGTTCAACCCAGTTCTTCTCCTCATTGAATCGGTCCATCTTTGAGGTGTTATCGTCGATGATGAGGAATTCGGGGGCTGGTGGTTCATGCGTTACTTCTTTGCCCATCCAAATGCTGATATCTGCCACTTTGAGCGAGTCGACAGCGAACTTTTCCTTGGACTTCTGGCCCGTGACTCCGGCGGTGTAGAAGTCAGTGATCCACAGTCGGTCCGTTTCTTCAAGAGGAGTAGGGTCTAAACCCAGCCTTGTCAGTCGCTCTCGAACTTCGTCCGGAGGGTGGCTTCCGGTTAGGTAACTGACTTTTCCCCCGCTCCTAAGCCAGCCCGCTGCGATTGTGAGTGAGGCATTGTACCATTGCGATGACGGGTCGAACTCTACCAAAATGTTCGAGCCGGGTTGGACTGGGCCGGAAGTAAGGTCTTCGATGAGTGGAATCCGCGGCATCGAAATCGTTCATTTTACTACGGCTTTTTACTGCATATCTATAAACTGCCAGAGTCCGATTATGTTGCCTTCCGTGTCTCTGAAGTACGCGGCAAAGCCAAAGTTGCCGACTGGCGATTTGGGCTTGATGATTTCGCCACCGTTCTTCTCAACATTCGCAGCTGCTTGGTCAATGTCATCGACTCGTATGTATATGACAGGGTTCTTGACTGGGTCACGTCGCTCTACCATTCCGCCGTTTATTGCACCTGGCTCCTTCGGAATACCTCGTACTCCCATCCTATCTGCCTCAACTGTTCCAACCTGCGTGTAGTGCATCTCTGGAATTTCATTCATCTTCCAACCAAAAACCATCTTGTAGAATTCCCTAGCTCGCTTGGCATTGTCAGCCGGGATTTCGAAGAATATGACCTTATCCAAATCCATTCAATCCTTCCGTCGTATTGGCAGCATTGTCGCACATAAATCTCTGATGCAGGGACAACATTCGTCATCATCTTACTGTTGACCAGGAGGCACGGGCTTAAGGTCGCGTTGTTGAGCGCCTTTGGAGCCGCGTCGGCTCCGATGATTTTCGAGCTTCCATTCGATCTAATCGTTCTGAATAGGATATACCCTCCCATTCCTCCTGCACCGATACTCTTCCTACTGCTCTCCTTCTTGCCGCTCTTTCTTGTTGAGCTTTCGACAATGTCGTTCCTCACGTTCTCGCCCCTGACGAGGTTGTTCAGGTACAAGCTCTTCTCTCTGGCTGGACTCTTCGTCGTCTTTGCCGTTTGGGCTGCGTTCGGTTTCTCTTATCCATCAAATCCGTTGAATACAGCGTTAAACGACGTATCGAAGGTGCTGCTTTTATAGTAGTCTTGCCGCTTGCCAGAACGGTATACTGGAGATCTTACCTGCGTGGATGATGGGAAGGCCGTCAAGGTCGTGCCGATTACCGCTGCGAGTATTATCTTTCGTATAACTAGAAAATGGGACGGTGGAAAACGAAATGGGTTATGAGAATAGACGTTACGGTGCCCCGAGGCAAATGACGAAAGTCAAATGCTCCGACTGCGGCGCAGATACGGAAGTACCGTTTGTGCCAACGGCGGGCAGACCGGTCTACTGTAGAGACTGCTTCCAGAAGCACCGAAAATACTAGGCAAACAGCCTAGAACCGAAATTGACCGAAATTTCTTCGTTTTTTTGTCTTAAGATGTGCGTTCCGTAGGGTTTCCTGGTCTAGATCTGCCAAGATCAAGTCTGCTCAGTGTCTGTACAACTGATTGAGTCCTCTACAGTATGGACACTGCAAAACAAATTACCTTGATGAGAAAGTAGGAGCGAGCGAAGACGTAGCGAAAACGCGACGTGCATTATAGCTAAACAGAAACAGAAAAAGAAGCTTGGAAAAAAGGGGGTTTTGGTGTCAAACCACGATTCTTACGTCGTCTAATCCTTCTTGCGGACTTTGATTTCGATCGTGGAGACGTTTCTTGTTTGGCCCTCTTCACCTAGCACTTCTGTGCCTATGTTTACGCCCGTGATCTCGAGTTTGCCGTCGAAGAAGCGCCTTCGGCAGACTTCAACTATGTCGACAGCCTTTGAGATAACGCGGCCTCGTGCCTTAACCGATAGCTCCTTGGTGCCACTGTTGAGTTGCATTACTATGGCCGTAGCGTAGGCCATGAGTTCTTTTTGGCCGACTAGAACTGTGTTTGATGGAATGTTGCTTCTGGTGGAAGAGGATCGTTCTGTCATTGGTTTTTGTTCTGTCAAGTATTGTTCACCTCTGTGTGGAGAGTAATGCTAGTAGTGCTGTAACGGTAGGTAGACCTTTGTCATCCAATAAAAGAGTTCTTACGTATTTAGACTGATGGCGTTATGGCGAATATCGCAAACATTATCGGTTCAAAAAACCATGAATGTTACAGGATCATTTGACTCTCAGATTTCCGGAGTACGATCCATCACAGACAGACCTCCTTAAGTTTCTCTTGCTCCTTCGATGCTGGTCACAGAGATTCGGATAACCGTTTACAGAGGGATCTTGTGCTTTACTGGAAAATGAGAAGGGGTGCGAACGCTTTGGGGCGCTCGGCTAGCTATTTGCATCTTCGTTTGAGTGGGCCCTTCAAAAGAGGGCGGCTTTGCGTTCTTTCTTCTTCTCGCGTGCTTTCGCCACCTTCCTATCTCTACTAGCCGTCCATGCTTTCTTAGCTCCCCTACTTCTCTTGCTTGGCATACACTAGTCACCTCTCAGATACAACATACCACTGACACTCGAATAAGCAACTTCCGATGCGTAAGAGAAAGGGCGAAGATTCGAACGCGCCGCAATGGGCCAAAGTTTTGCGTGATCTATTACTGGTGCGCCCTAAGCGTCTCATCAACCCTTGGTCAAGCTCCATTTAGCCAACGAGGCAGCTGTACCGGTAGAATCGATTCCTGGGTTGTCGGCTGATTATCTATCCGCACACTAAATAAGTAAAAATCGGAGGCTAAGGTAGTAGTAGTTATTCGGCAGGCGAGTATTCTGGCTAGGAAAAAGAAGAAGACGAAGAGCAAGAAGCCGAGGAGAAAAGGAGAAGCGGCCAGAAGGGGAAGAAGAAGAAGACGAGGAAAGAAAGGTGGCGGCTTCGAGTTCGTTAACTATGCGAAGTGGTTCAGGAAATGGGCTTCGTCTAGGATTGGCTAATTCACAGCGCACCAGTATACTTACGTAAGCCGAAGGAAATCCTGAGTTACTCTGACGTCGAAGCCCTATTACGTGCGTAATATCGTGATGCGTTGATTAGGAGTGAAAAGAATAATGCAAATTCCCAGCGAGATACAAAGCATCTACAACTTCTTAGTAGCAATTTTCCGAACGCTACTTTCCAAACTCTAATTCAGGAACCTGAACTACTGTGAGTTTTAGCGAAGCCGTTGCGCCACTACGAGACGTTCGCGTTCCCTATTTACCCGTTTTTCAAAATAGTTGATGTCTTCCTCGTTATCATCGCGATAAGCCAAATCGACTTCTATTATCTGCGTGCTTCGTCGGATTCTTTCATGCGCTGTATTCCGTTTTTGGATACCGCGTTTTGTAGCGTGGCTAATTTGCTGATTTCGTCGAGTAAGACTTTGAGTTCCAGATTGTAATGGCCGCATTTCGGGCATTTCTCGTCGCCCTTCAGCCTTTCCCCTTGTTCAATCAGCCTGCTTACAATGCCATCATTAACTTCCATTGGCCGGTCACTATGTTTGCGCGGAGTAGCTATTTCGAGATTACGTTCTGGATTGGGATCGGCCGTCATGTTTAGGTGCGCGTCAAATGCTCTTTGCATAGTCAACATTTGGCCTTGAAAGGCCAGGATCCAGAGAGAGCGTGCATGGGGTGTGGATTACTCTGCCGCTCGTTTTGCTTTCCCTTCTCGCCAGTTTCTTCTGTCTCTGCCGCCACTAACTCGTCCACGTGGCGCCGTGAATGATGCCCGGCACTGTTGGAGCAGAAAATGTATCCTTTGAACCGGATGTGTTTCTCAACTTTCTTGCCGCAGTTCGAACAGTACCTTGCATGACTAGCATTCACAGGGTTGGTCATACTTCTTCACGGCCTTTGTTTTTGGAAGCGTAACCTGTATAGTTGGCGCCGAACCACACAATTGGCGTGTAAGTTCAGTGTTTTTTGCCTGTGTTACATTATTACTGATCTGGTCGATCAGAAGCCTAATTAGTGACGTAAGGCATATATACTGTTTGCTGGCCGTGCGCAAACCTGGTCGGCCCTGAAAGACGGGCAGAACTAAGTTGGTGCACTCGGGAGTGCCTTGTGGAAAGAGTGCATTCGCGTCCGGCCAACATTCATACTGTATTCCTACCTTCCACGCATAATTATCGTGTGTACTCACTAATAGTACAGGCGAGGACTAGCTGGTTTCTTTCAACGGGTTTAGATTTCCTTTATCGCTACTGACACCTGGTCTACTGGACAGGGAGGTATTCGCATATTTCTGAGGGCTTCTCCATGATGCGGTTGATAGTGACTTCGCCTATACTGCTGCAGAATGTGGCGATTTGACTTAGGTTCCGGATTATGATCCGAAGGCTCGCGGCGACAATCGCATCCTCTACGTGCGTCAAGACCCTCTGGGTTAATCTTCGCTCATCGTTCTCAGCGGTGTCGATCATGTCCAATGCTTCATCGGCGAGTTTGATGTCGCCTGCGAGAAATGCCTTGAAGCTCTGCCCAGAGATCTTTCCTACTTGAGTGGAATACTTGGCGATGTCATTCAATATGGTCTCGCCGGCCGTCTCTCGATCCTTCAACGCCAAGACTTCGTTTGCAATATTTGCTGCCGAGTCCCCCATCTCTTCCAGACTCTTGGCGACCACCCTGTCGCCCCCGATCTGCAAGGCGGATTCTATCCCTATCCTGGAACCTACGCTTCGATCTCGTATTGCCAGTAGCAACTGCCTGACGATGAGCCAGTAGATCTTATCCACTTCTTCCTCCATGTATAGGACTTCCGTTGCAGGTTCAGCCTTCCTCGTCACCAAAGCTTTGATCGAGGCTTCCAGCATTGATGAGATTATGGCGTGCTGTCTGCTCATCAGGCCATAGATCGGAAATCCGGTTGGGTCAATGAAGCTCTGCAGGGTCATCTGCCTGGGAGTCTGCTCAAAAATGCTGAGGCCCGTCACACGCCGAGTGGTTGCCCTGATCTCTTCGAGGTGGCTCTTCTTAAGCTCCTCTTTGGAGACGATCTGGATCATGTCATGTCCAAGAATGTAGTTTCCTGTTATTACTCGAGCCAGAAGGTTGGGCGAACTGCAAAGGTCCGCGTTGACTATGCAGTTCCCCACCTCCTCGCGCCTGTGCTCCGTACCTGGGATGAGTTGCAGTGAACCATCGTCTTCGCGCTTGATCGAGACGATGTCGCCTGCTTTCAGCTTCACATCCTCTACCCAGCCTCTTGGAAGAGAGACGGTTAGTGTCGAGTATCCGACTCTCTGAACTTTCCTTGCTTCCATCCTGGTCCCGGCAGCAATTTCTCTTGCGTCTATCTAATGGTGCGGCCATCGTAATTTGAACTGTGCTGTCGCCGTCAAGGAGTTTCTTCTACTTGCTTGTAGGCTGCAAATGCGGACCACATTCGTGTGAACCTGTCCGCGACATGATCGTTCATTTCAACTTCAATTTGCATACCGCCATCCTTGAACGATATGTCGATCCGGTCGAGGAGGCTTCGATACAGGTCGTACCATTTGCCGTCCGTAGTTCTACCTGATCTCACGGAGCCCAACAGGCCTGCTTGAATGAGGTCTTCTATATGCCGATAGACCGTGGTTATTGGAATCTCCGAATTCCGGCTTAGATCCAGTGCGCTCACTGCCTCGTCTCTAGTGCTCATCAGAATCTTGCGACTGTATTCGTCGGCGATGGCGGTCAGTATTCCTTCTTTCGCTTCTTCACTAACTAACAAGGAGATCTACCGATATACATCAGGATATATAATACACGTTTTCTATCTTTCTATTTACTACTGCTCTATGCCCAACATCGAAGCTCTGAATCCGTAGACAGGCCTCGCTCTCCTCTTACTGAATGCCTATCGGTTTGCTCAGTGAGCTCCTTCGTTAAGTCATAAGGTAGCACGGATGTATATGTGTAACGCTAAATATGTAAACTTATATCGTGCTTTACGCCTATATAGTTCATTCGATATCCTTTGGGAAAAATCTACGTGGTACTCTCGGATGGAGTTGAGCGCCGACTCCGATATGCAATCGTAAAGAGGCTTGGAGGGAAGAAAGGCGGGCTCAGTGTCGCGATTGAGGACGCTGTGAGGGATTGGCTAAGTAAGAGTTGGCCGAAAGTTGCAGAGCGTAGGCCGTAAGGGTACTCGGCGCACATAAATGACCTCTGCATGGGAATACGGTTTTCACCGTCGAATCCTTCATTAGCCATCAAAACTTGTCATGTGGCGTCTCGTGAACCTGAATTGTGCTTGGAAAGCTCGCGCAAAGAGATTAAGGAGATATTCTCTGGTGTCCGAGATGCCTAAATTGACACGGTTGAGACGTGAATTGTTATCTCGCTGTATTGTTATCTTTATATCAAGATAGGAAAGGAAGAGGTGACAGAATTGAAAAATCTCGTAGGCCAATACATTCGTGAAAGAGGAAACGCCGACGCATCAGAGGTCCTGAATGATTATGTGAAATATCTTCACGCCCACGGATATGTGATTCGCCATAACTACCGTACCAACGCCGAATCAAGTCAACTCACCTCTAGTCAGAAGGCCCTCGTCGTTCATCTTGAAGCTTGACCAGCTGACGAACCACGACTTCCCCCTCTATCCACATCCTGAGCGAGTAACTGTGAGCAGCTTCAAAGTCAAGAAGAAAGACTTTGAAGATCTCGCCGCTTCGAAAGATCGCTTAGAGGTTATCTGGTTCGGTCACCAGGTTTCTTATCCAGCCAGTCTTCAAGAGCTTCTTCTATGGCGGCGCTCAGATCGCCCTTCTTCCCTCCGAGTCTCTTCACAACCTCCAATCGCAGTCGCCGCTCAACCTCATCTGAGATCACAATGTACAGTTTGCCCAAGTCCGCATCGACCCTCGCTGAAATTAGCCAAGCACCCTATGAGGATACATATGTAAATATTTCCATCTATGTATGTTGAAGGTTGAATTAACCTAATTACGCCTTACACATCTGATGATAGATTGGCTGGACGATTCTGATCGGCATCTTGTTACCGATACAACGTTCGTCTAATGGTGGCGGAAGGCACAGTCTGAACCGTCGTCCGTCGTCGTTCGTTTGAAAAGTGTGCGTGGTACTAATGGTGCGCAAACACACAAAATAACGCCTGAAATGACTGTTCGAACGAACGACGGAAGAAGGTGTTGCGCGAGTAGTACCACAGGAAAACTTTTGAGAAAGAGCCTAACTTCGTATCAATTGCTAACAAGTCCCGAGCCCCGGCCAGGACGATGACGGAACCAACTCTAAGACAGAATGTGCCAAGAATTGAACAAGACTTGGCCCTAATGGCCATAGGATTGATTTAGCAGAAAACTCCTAAATCACGAATGTGAACTCAGGTGTGTGGGCTGACATTCTTGCGATGTACTTGCCTTTCTATCCTTATATTGAACCGAGGCGAGAGTGCACAGAGTTGGTTGTCGAGAACGAGAGGCACGAGTCATTTGCAACAATTGACCGCATGTTCTTCTTCTTGGTGCAACTGACCGACGTCGCCGAAGTCTGGGGAAGCAACCGAAATCTCGTTCCGACGATAGGTGAAAGGCGGAACTAGTCTTCGGTCTTCATCTTGGACACGTGGCGTGGAAGATAAAGGGGAAAAATGTATGAGTACTTTCGAGAAACTGGGTTTAAGCCCAGAAATATTGGATGCTATCAAAGCACTTGGATTCGAGCGACAGTTTCCGATCCAAGAGGCAGCGATTCCACTTCTGCAGCAGGGAACCGATGTGATTGGTCAAGCTCATACCGGAACCGGAAAGACGGCAGCCTTCGGGCTACCGCTCCTGGAAATCGTTGACGAAAAGAATCTGCATATTCAGGCGCTGGTGCTAGTTCCGACACGCGAGCTTGCGATGCAAGTAGCGGGCGATATTAACTCGTATGGCAGATTCACTCGCAAGCGTGCTCTTGCGATCTATGGTGGTCAATCAATTAATGTTCAAATGCGCGCCTTGGAAGATTGCCCTCAGATTATAGTCGGAACACCCGGACGAGTCATCGATCATATGGAACGCGGATCCCTTCACCTCGACAAAGTCCAGTGCGTTGTTTTGGATGAGGCTGACAGGTTGCTGGACATGGGGTTCATTGGTGACGTTGAGCATATTCTAACTAAGACCAGAAGTAAACGTCAGATCGCGTTCTTCTCCGCAACGATGCCGAAAGATGTACTGAAACTTGCCCGTAGACATATGAAGAACCCTCGCGAAGTTCTGATCGAACCGGAGGATCTCAGCGTCAGGGAGATCAGCCAATACTACTACCAAGTGGACTCGGAAAGAAAACTTGATGCGCTGCTGAGAATTCTGCAGGACAAAAAAGTGCATCGTGCCATAGTTTTCTGTCGAACCAAACGGAGCACATTTTGGTTGAATCAATCACTCCGGAGGAGAAATCAAGATGCCATAGCACTGAACGGTGACCTTTCCCAACATCAACGCGATGGAGCAATGAAGGCGTTTCGAAGCGGTAAGAGTCGTATCCTGGTTGCCACTGACTTAGCCGGAAGAGGCTTGGATATTGATGGAGTTACACACATCATCAACTATGACGTCCCTCAGAATCCGTATACTTACTTCCACAGGATTGGTCGAACTGGACGAGCGGGCAAGACAGGAACCGCAATGACGATAGTATCCGCGGAGCAAAATAGCGACTTTCGAGCAATACAATCGATGGCAGACGACCGGATTGAGCGACTTAGCTTCACCTCCGGCCCTGGCGTATTCACTGGGGGGAGAGAGGAATTGTGGGTATCTACTGGTGAAACTCGTCGCGCATTTGGGGGAAGATCACGATACCCAAGGCACCGCCGCCGTTCAAACTATCGATATTCGCGCCGCTGAAGCTGCGCATTCAACCCAGGGAATCCCTTCTTTGAAACGGCGACCTGCCTACAATCCAAACCATCGCTTCCGGCGGCTGGATCCAAAGGACTGCTTATCATACGCGAGAGCGGAGGAGGGCCCCTCGAAGCTCCCCGTGGGCGCAGGCCCTGAAAGAAAGTCCACGTCCACGCGCCCGACCATGCCCTGTCCAAACTCGGCGTAGCAGGAACCTCTCCCGGAGTAGGGCGCGGGCGGTTCGCCGCCATTTACTTTCGTGATTAATGCAGCTGCCACTACCTTAGCGGCTCCTTCAGAGAAAACACCTGCCAAGGGCGTCCCAACGCTCGCCACATCACCCACAGCGTACACGCCGAGAAACCGCGTTTTGAGCGTCTTAGGATCTACGGGGATCCAACCGTCCTCCGTCATACCGCTTAACGCAACCACGTCCGGGACGCGGTGTTTCGGAATACCAAGGAACAAGTCGTAGGGCATCTCGCTGGCGTCGTCGAGAACAACAACTCTGCGCCCCGGGTCCAACGCCTGCACAAACCGATTGGAGACGAAGGTGATTCCCCGCTCAGCGAAAGCGTTGAGCAACGCTCTGGAAGCGGCGGGCGAAGGCGGAATTGGAGTGCCAAACGGCATGACCAGGCTGATCTCGCAGGCGCCACGTACTCCACGCGCGCTGAGGTAATCGTGAAGCAATAACGCAGCTTCGCTCGGCGCTGGTGGGCACTTGAAGGGAGTTGAGGATACCCCAATGACAGCGCGGCCTTTTGTGAATGCAGGTAGCACCTCCCGTAGGCGTTCGGCTCCTACGAAGGAGTAGAATTCGTTGCCTCCCTCCCTCAACCCTGGTGTGGCGTCTAAGTCATAGTCGGCACCTAACGCCACCACGAGCACATCAGCCTCGTAAGTCCCCTTGTCGGTGGTAACGACACGTCTCTGGGGGTCGATACTGGTAATCGTTTCCTGGCGGAAACGCACGCCGGGCTTGACGATGGCACTGTAAGCATAACGGACGGCTTCGGGTGTCTTACGCCCGAACATCACGTCAAGCTTTGAAAATCCGAAGAAAAATGAATCATTCTTATCGATCAGAGTGAGGTCGAGGCGGTCGGGGAGCGCCTCCGACAACATCGTGCTCAGTTCCAATCCGCCGAAACCCGCACCCAGTACAACCACGCGAAGTTTCATAATTCTCGGAATTGCGGGCGCAGCTAATTATCGCTTGCCATTCGGGTCCAGGTGGGGCTCGGACCTAATCTCTCCCGCGAAAGTTGAGGACGTGACAGGGTTACGCGATGAATCATAGGTTCGCGAGGAAGAATCGTGGCGTTTGGCACAGGGTTTTGGATTACGAACCGTGTTCAAGAATATGTTGAATAGTATTGGAACCCGCCTTTCAGAATCTTATCTAACCTGCCACGGCCTGAGGAAATCCTAGCTCTAGCAGTGGTCGTAGCGATTTCCTTCTCTTCCAATAGCTAATGTTAACCAGTTTTTCGAGGTTAGGACGCAGACTGACCTTGATATTTACGATTTGTTTGCAATGTGCGCCTCTGCTAATACGAGAACTATGGCTCAACCTCTGCGCACTTGACTCTGTTGGCGTGACTCGCGTGGAACGTGCGAGTCCCCGTCGACGTAAGGTGTGATGTGCGAGTCGTCGGTAGACAGTGTGTGTGGGACGTGAGAAGCGGCGAAGGCCCCAGCCGGCGGGTTGATAATGCTACACTAACAACTCGGAGGCAAGTTTGACTAGGCGGGTTGCGCACGTGCGGTTCGGGTCGAGGTCGGGGTTGTAGCCTGCGAGTTCGAGCAATTTCAGTTTCCCGGTTCTCTTCACTGCGCCAACGATTGCCTGGGTTTCTTTGATTCTTAACCCGTCTGGTGCGGGGAAGTTAACGGCGGCCATTATCTTAGGGTCTAGAGCATCTACGTCTAGGTGGCAGATGATCCAACCGCATCGGTCCGCTAGTACCGATACCGCCGAGTTCACGGTCGGGTTGATTCCTTTCTTTCGCAGAGTCGATGTGGGGTAGATCTTCATCCGGGAGGATAACATGTTTTCAGATTCTGCTTGGTCGAGCGATCGGCTTCCCGCGTGGATGATATTCTCCTCGCGCAGAACCCGCCCTGCGCCGGGCATTATCTTGTTTAGCTTCAGGCCCCGGCCGCATGCTAGGGCTAGGCACATTCCGCCAATGTAACCCGATGGCGTCGTTTCCGGGGTGTTGAAATCTCCGTGGGCATCTACCCAGACCATCCCCAACTCACCTCTCATACCGCTCTTCAACCCCGCCAATGTTCCAACACAAATCGAACATTCCCCTCCCAGCGCGAACAGGAACCCCTCGCCACTTATCCCATTCACAGCCGAGCGGATTCTTTCGGTGCCCTGGAGAAACTCCGTGAAATTTGTGAGGTTCTTAGGCCCCGAATCCGTAAGGTTCGTGGAGAGCGGTACGTCTCCGGCATCGAGGAACGACGTGGCACGCTTCCGGAGGCCGGAGACCATTCCTGCCTTCCGTAGAACCTCCACGGCCCTAGCCATGCCCGAATTATTCGAGCGTGTGCAGAGAGGCAAGCCAATGAATGTTAAACGTCTCATAAAGTCGCCATTTCTACTGCGGGCTTAATGGTGATTTGGCTCGGACCTAATTTCTCCAGCGAAAGTTGAGCTGCGCGATGAATCATCTTCATGGGTTCGCGGGGAAGAATCCAGGGGTTTGGCAGAGGGTTTTGGGTAACGAAGTGTGTTCAGGAATATGTTGAATACTGTTGGGAAATATTGACGCGGCGGTAGGGGTTTTGTCTGGTTATTGTTATTTTCACTCATCTCTCAAGCCTATATGGGCGTGTACGTGTAAATGGCTTGGTAGTGATGGAGAAGGTCGAAGGCGATCTCTGCCCTCGGTGCGGACAGAAAACCTTGGACGTATACTACGAGGAAGGGTCCGACCTTCAGCTGGGAGCCCGCTGCGAAGAATGCGGCCTCAAAGGTTTCTACACGAACGGGAAACTAGTACAACTCGCCACCGCATAGACCCACATCAACCCGTGACTCGATCGGTCTCGGCTGCATAATCCTGAAAAGTATGCGCAAAGCCTGCTAGCGGAGGCTGGGTGTGGGGATTGCTGAGTGGTCCTTCATGGTTTTTCGGCTTCGGCTCCTTGATGGAGTTCATCGCTTTTGTAATCGCAATCGCCATCGCGAACCAAGCCTTGAAGGGTTACAAGCTGTCGAAGGAGAAGACCCTTCTCTACCTCAACCTCAGCTTTGTCTTGATCGGCGCAGGCTTGCTGGTGGATGCGCTTGCCAGCATGATCGTTTTTCTCACGGGCGCTCGACGGGGTTTCCTCTACCCATTCGCAGTGGGTTACACCATCAACTTCCTAGCGCAAGCAATAGCATACGGATTACTAATTTACGCATACATACACCAAGCCAGGAGCGTGGGCGAGAGCCCGACGCTGCTGGCCGCGACACCGTTCCTTTTCTTCGCGCGAAACGCATTCACGGAACTCATCCTACTCTTCCTGCTGGTCTACATTGCCACGCAGACGGGAATCAACTATAGCCTAAACAAAAGCACGAACTCCATGCTCGTCTTCGGAGCCTTCGTCTCCCTATCCATCGCGCACGTCTTCTTCCTAATCTTCACCGTTGCGCCAATCTTCTACCCGTTCGCTCACATTGCGCAACTTTGCGGCTTCCTACTCCTACTGGCGATGCTTCTTAGGGTGAATCGAGCGACATGATGCCGGGGAAGCAGGCCGAAGCTAAGCCTACTGCAAAGTATCGGTCACAATTCCGCATATACGTTGACATCATGTCCGTCATTCAACGCGAGAGCAACGAAGCCAAACCAACACGGATCCTCTACGGCGCAAACCTCTCCCATGATAGGCTAGTGAAATACCTTGAAGAACTGAAAGCACTCGGCGTCATCCAGGAAACCGGAACAGACGAGAAAATATACAGCCTCACACAGAGAGGCATCGAATTCATGAACAACTTCAGACGGGTCGAGTCGTTCGCGTCGGCGTTCGGATTCAGAATCTAACCGCCCCGCCTATTCAGCGAAACGTAGGCTAACGCGGCGACGATAACGGCGAAACTCGCCGTGAGGAGCGGGCCGATGAACGGCAGAACCATGAGTGAAACCGCAAGGGAGACGAGGGGAAGGATCAAGTTCATTCGGCCTTTGGAACGGCCAAGAATCTTCACCCCCGCCGCGGAACCCACCACATAAACCAAGATCGCGGCACCACTTGGAACCAGAAGCGCCGTCTCCAAATCCACCCGCGACAAGTAGTAGAGTACGAGCACCACGGCGTAGCTGCTCAAAAGCCCGAGCAAGATTCTATCGGGCGCCTTCGTTTTTCGGTTGATGTGGTTTAAGGTCTGCGGGAGCCCCCGATCCCGCGCCACCGCATACAAGAGCCTGGATACACCCGTCGTGTACGCGTTGGCGGTACCGAAGATTATGAAGACAGCTACGAGGGCGGTTCCTTCGGCCGCATGCCTGCCGAGTATATTGGAGAGGATTGCGGCGAAAGGCGCGATGCTCCCGCCCGCCTCGTAGGCCCGGGTCCCAATCGTTACGGACGCGATAGCCAAGTAGAGAAAACTGATGAGCAGGACGCTGTAGACGATGCTTCTGTGAAAATCCTTCTTTGGGTTTTCGAATTCCTCGGCCACATTCGACGTGTTCTCATACCCCAAATAGGACCAGAAGATTAGTGCGGCGGCCGTGCCCACCGCAAACGGGCCGGCGGGAAAGAACGGCTGAAAGTTTTGTGCTTTGACGAAGGGGGCGGACGCGGCGATTGTGGCGATTAGCAACGCGACTATGGAACCGACGACCGCGAACTGAACCCTACTGCTGACCACGATTCCCTTGTAGTTTATCGCGAAAGCCGCGGCGATGATCCCGAATGCTATCAGGTAGGTTACCGCACGGTTTAGCGGGAAGGCATACCCAATGTATGATGCGGCTATGAGGGTGACGGCCGGGGCACCGGTGATCACCCAGAAAGCAAACAGCCACCCAATCACGACGCCAGCCCGAGCGCCGAAACATTCCCTCGTGAACGCATAGATTCCGCCGGATTCCGGCCGGCGGGCGGACAATGTAGCAAAAGTGTATGCGAAGGGGTAACTGGCAATGGAAAGTAGGGCCCAGGCGAGGATGGAGGAGGGGCCCGCAATCTTCGCCGTAAGCCCCGGAAGAACCAGCACGCCCGAACCAAGAACTGAACTCGCATAAAGCGCCACGGCATGCTTCAAACGAATCGCCTTCCGCAACTCAGGCCCGCCGGCACCCTCTTTCCTTCTCACCGTCAATTCCACCTCCCCATCTCCGAACGGATTGCAAGCGCACCGGCCATTCTCCCATATTACATGAAAGGTGTCAGGCGACGGGCCGTCGCCTCGATTCTCTTTTCTCGAAGTCCATCGCCGCTTGAGTGAAGCCAAAAAGCAAAAGTACCGATTCATCCTCCCCTTCCCTGGTTAGGTCCCAATTCCATGCCACGGTACGCCCGAGTTCTCGAAATCCAGGAAGCTCCGCCGGCGAGGAAGCCGGATTGGGTGCGTGTTAGGTATCCGTCGGGCGATAACTACGAGCGGATCAAGGGCCTGCTCCGAAACCGTAACCTCCACACGGTGTGTGAAGAGGCTCACTGCCCAAACGTGGCCGAATGTTGGGGCGGAGGCACGGCCACGTTCATGCTGATGGGCGACACCTGCACCCGGGGTTGTCGCTTCTGTATGGTTAAGAGCGGAAACCCGCACGGCGCGTTGGACGCTTTCGAACCGCTGAAAGTTGCCGTCGCCATTGCGGACCTAGGGTTGAGGTACGTTGTGATAACCTCAGTGGACCGCGACGACCTACCCGACGGAGGCGCCGAACACTTCGCCTCAACCATACGCGCCATCAAAAGACGGGATCCGAATATCATAACCGAGGTCCTGATCCCAGACTTTCAAGGGAACGTGGAGGACATTAGACGGGTCGTGGACTCGGGCCCAGAAGTAGTTGCACACAACATCGAAACCACCCGGCCACTGACCCCGATAATCCGGGACCGCAGGGCAACCTACGACCAATCCCTCCGAGTCCTCAAAACCACCAAGAGCATCAACCCATCAACCTACACTAAATCATCCATCATGATGGGATTAGGCGAAGTCGAAGGCGATGTCGTCGCTACCATGAAAGATTTGAGGGCGGCTAACGTAAGCATTCTCACTTTAGGGCAGTACCTTCGCCCCTCAAAGGCCCACGTCCCAGTCACCGAGTACCTCAGCCCCGAGAAGTTCGACCACTACAAGCACTTGGCGGAGGGACTGGGTTTCCTGTACGTGGCTTCAGGCCCCTTCGTTCGAAGCTCATACCGAGCCGGAGAATTCTTCCTCGAGGCAATGATTCGAAAGAAAAAAACTCACTTGAATCTTTCGTGCCGAGGAACCATTTGAAAGGATTCCTACCATCCAGTTCCTAAATCTGATTTGTCCGTAAGGGTTGTATGACGAAACAATAAAGATCCAAGTTAATGGCGGCTTCGAAACGGTTCAAGGAGAACGCCAAGTGTACTCGTTAAGCTAGTTTGGGGACTTTCACAAATCCTCAGCGACTAGAACCTACCCTGGCTCGGACCTTGTTCTCATGCATGAATACAAGTGTTTTGAGTTCGATTATGAGCCTGCGACTACCCTAGCGACTTGTTGAAGGAAGCCGGTCTTCTTAGCGTTCCAGATCTCAAGCCCCATGATTTCCTTGTTCTTATCAAGTTCCAGAACAATGTTCGGGGAGGATTCTACAATTTCATGGCTCGGTCCGTCCTTGAAACTCAGGTAGAGGATGTCTTGATCCTCGTCGTAGTGAACCTTCATCGGGTCTTCCTCCAAGCTCCTCGTCTAACCTTTGAGGTTAGCAACTTCTCAGTCTTTTGAGTATGGTAGACCGTAATAACTCTCACGTCGCCCTCGGTGCGGCGGTAGATTACCACTAGCGTCCTAGAACCTAGCGAGCCAGTTACAACTGTTGCATTGTTCTCTGTATCCTCGTAAGTTTCGGAAGGGCGCACGATTATGCGTTCAACATCCTCTCTCGCTATCCCACGCGTGGAAAGTTTCTGCTCGGCGTGAGTTGAATATGTGACCACCAATTCCTCTCAAGGAAGCATGGACGAATCACTATTTGAATTAGGAAGGACATGCTATGGTAGTCCAGCGTCCCTGGCGTTGATGGCGCTGGCAGGTTGCTGTGGAAATCGTTGGAATGGGAAGCTTTAGAAGCAATGGTTAGGTTTTGCTCCCGTTTCATGTAGCCTCGAATGGGGTTTAGGGGTTGACTCTCGAACTACTGCAAGTCATCAAACCTACCGGCGAATTAGTAGAGAATATGGATCCGGAAATTCCGGCGGACGAGTTGCGACGGCTCTACCGGTTAATGGTTCTCACCCGGAATCTGGATACGCGCGGCATGCAACTGCAGCGGCAGGGGCGCATTGGGTTCCACGTAAGTTGTTTGGGGCAGGAGGCCGCACACATCGGGAGTGTCTACGCGCTCAAACCGGAAGACTGGGTCTTCCCGGCTTACAGGGAGATGGGAGCGATGCTCTGCCGGGGCATTACAATAACCCAACTACTCGACCAATACTACGCCAATGCGGAGGATGTGCAGAAGGGCAGGCAACTTACCAACCTATTCGGGGTCAAGAGCGCGAACTACGTTACAGGTTCCGCGCCGATAGCCACGCAGATTCCACACGCCGTCGGCGCCGCGCTAGCGGCGAAGATCAGGGGAGACCCAATCGTTACCCTCACATATTTTGGGGACGGCGGCACCTCCGAGAACGACTTCCATACCGGGATGAATTTCGCCGGCGTCTTCAAGACCCCCACAATCTTCTTTTGCCAAAACAACCACTGGGCAATCTCCGTGCCGTTCGAACACCAAACCGCCTCCCAAACCATAGCCATCAAAGCGCAAGCGTACGGCTTTGAGGGGGTACGAGTGGACGGAAATGATATCCTAGCCGTATACCGAACCACGAAGGAGGCGGTTGACAAAGCCCGCAAGGGCGGAGGCCCGACCCTCATAGAAGCGGTCACGTACCGCATGGGGCCCCACTCCTCATCCGACGACCCAAAACGGTATAGAA
>Ga0326728_10013294_pt1 | contig 17922 bp, 13 predicted proteins | sample MB3enrmetagenome_FD_207602 | JGI IMG/M metagenome (GOLD analysis project Ga0326728, IMG submission 207602) | Lab enriched peat soil microbial communities from McLean, Ithaca, NY, United States - MB31MN | ecosystem: Environmental > Terrestrial > Soil > Wetlands > Peat | place: USA: New York... | reverse complement strand
CTTCGATCGTCGTAGAGCCCGCTGGTCAGGCGCCCGCAAAGGGACTCAAGAGCGGCGCACTCAGCCTCATCTCGAGCGTGGTCATAGGTGTCGCCTCGACTGCCCCGGCATACAGCCTGGCCGCCACGCTCGGCTTCGTAGTCGTTGCGATCGGGCTGCAGGCGCCGATCGTCACGGTCCTCGCCTTCATACCGATGTACTTCATCTCGGTCGGCTACCAGGAGATGAACAGGGCCGACCCGGACTGCGGGACGATCTTCACCTGGGCGACGAGGGCGTTCACCCCCCGCGTGGGTTGGATGGGCGGCTGGGGCCTCATAGCGGCGGACATCCTCGTGATGGCGAGCCTCGCCCAGATCGCCGGTCAGTACGTCTTCGAACTGTTCAACGCGAAGGGCATCGGCAACAACCCGACGAGCGGCTGGGTGCTGCTCGTGGGCGTGCTATGGCTCGTCGCGATGACGTGGATCTGCTACGTGGGCATCGAGATCTCCGCCAACTTCCAAAAGGCGTTGCTCGGCATCGAGCTCACCATGCTGACCATCATGTCGATATGGGCGCTCGTCCGGGTCGGCAACGGCAGCGCGCCGATCGGGCACATCGTTCCCACTGGCTCGTGGTTCAACCCCTTCGCGGTCAAGCACTTCAGCGACTTCGTAGTCGGGCTCGCGGACATGCTCTTCATCTACTGGGGATGGGACACCGCAGTCAGCTGCAACGAGGAGACCGCCGACGCCGAGACCGTTCCCGGGAAGGCCGCCGTCCTCTCGACGTTCGTCCTGCTCGGCACTTACGCGCTCGTCATCCTCGCCGTCCAGTCCTTCGCCGGGATCGGTTCGACCGGCATCGGGCTCGGGAACCCCAACAACGTGGGTGACGTTCTCTCCATCCTCGGTCCGGCCATCTTCGGACATTCGACGGTGGCATCGATACTGGACCATTTGTTGTTGCTGATGGTGCTGTCGTCGGCGGCGGCCTCGACGCAGACCACCATCCTGCCGACCGCGCGCACCACCCTGTCGATGGCCGTCTACAGGTCGATTCCGCGATCGTTCGAGAGGGTACACAAGCGCCATCTCACACCGACGGTCTCGACGGTGGTCATGGGAGCGGTGTCGATCGCGCTCTACGCCGTCATGAACTACCTCTCGGCGGGACAGGTCATCAAGGACTCGGTCGACTCGCTCGGAGTGATGATCGCCTTCTACTACGGGCTCACCGGATTCTCTTGCGCTTGGTACTACCGCCGGAACCTCACGAGCAGCGTCCGCAGCTTCTTCATGCAGGGGGTCTTTCCGACACTCGGCGGCGTCATACTGTTCTTCATCCTTGGATGGTCCTTCTGGTACTACTGGCAGCCGGTGAACAGCTACACGCACTGGGGCATCTTCGGCCGCCAAATAGGGGGAGTCTTCATCCTCGACGTCGGGATGCTGGTGCTCGGCATCATCCTCATGTTCTTGATGCAAGCCTTCCGGCCGGCATTCTTCCGGGGCGAGACGCTCAGCCGGGACTCGGCGACCCTCGTAAGCGAGGACTACCTCGCCAAGCAGGCAAGCTCGCTATAGACCGAGGCAGTGCGGGAGTTGCTACGCGGGTGGCGCGCTCGGACACGGCCATGCCGCGGGGCTTTGCGCCAGACTCATCCGCACCTGCCCAGGCGGCACAGGAGCCCGGCTCAGTGCTCCCTACGGACGACGAGCACCGGGCAATGCGCATGATGCACGCACTGGTTCGACACCGAGCCCATCAGCAACCCCATGAACCCACCCAGTCCCCTCGAGCCGACCACCAGCAAGCTCGCTCCTCGGCTGGCCTCGATGAGCACCTCTGACGGGTTCCCCGGGACGGCGAGCCATTCGATCTCGAGACCTTCGGTCGACGGCGCCACAGCCGCGGCCCGTTCGAGAACCCCCCTCGCGTCGTGCTCGGTCTCTCCGTAGTACTCCTTGGCGGTGGATCCCGTCAGCGGGGCCCCCATGGCGGGATAGGCGTAGGTGACGTGCAAGACAGCCCGACGAAGACGTGCCTCTTCGATCGCCACGGCGAGCGCGGATGCGGCTTGGGGCGAACCGTCAACACCGACGACGATCAGTGGCGATGGTGCAGCGTCCGTCATTGAGCTTCGACTCCTTGGCCGGCAATCTGGGTTGGAACTGGGGCAGGAACCTCGCGATCACGGGCAGGATGTTCCACGACGGCAACGACTTTGGCAGCCATGAACCGGGCCGTACGGACGGGCGTCCCAGAACGTGTGACCTCCGTGACCTCGACTACTCCTCGGGCATTGCCCACCTCGACACGCCTGCCGGCCCGCGTCGCCTCGATCTCGAAGCGCTCGACCCCGGCCCCTACGTCGACGAGGACCTCCACGCGGTCACCCTTCACGACACCAGGGTAGCCATCGGTGACGCCGCGAAGCCCGGTCGACCGTGCGCGTCAGCCAGAATCGTGCAGTGCCAGCCGAGTCATGGGGATGGCCGGACAGCGACGGGGAGCTCGTAGAGCTCCAGGGCCGGCTCGCCGCTGCGGCGGCGAGCGTGTTGGCCGCCGACCCCTGGCTTCCGTCAGGCGAACGGCCCATTCTCGGCGGATGTTTCGTCGCGTACGCCCGCGCAAGCACGGGTCCGGGCAAGCCCGGTGACCGGGCCTGGGCAGCCGCGATCGCGTGGCGGGGAGATGTGATCGGTCGGGGCACCCGCAAGACCGACCAGCATCTCAGGGGGGTTGTGACACCTGGCCGCCCCAGGCAGGCCGACGACGTCCTCGCCCAGAGCATCGTGGTGTCAGTTGCTCCCTCCTCCTACCTGCCCGGGCTGTTGGCCCGCAGAGAGGGAGCAATCCTGGCCTCCGCGCTGGCAACACTTGTCGTGCGCCCTGAAGTCCTGCTGCTCGACGCGAGCGGGCTCGACCATCCTCGCGGTGCCGGTCTGGCCGTGCACCTGGGTGCCGTCGTCGACCTTCCGACAGTGGGTGTGACCCGGCGGCCACTCCTCGCCGTCGGCGGCCAGCCCGAATTGCAGCGCGGATCCGTGGCACCGCTGGCCGTGGATGGTCGGTGCGTCGCCTACTGGGTGTGCACGAGGACCGGTGCCCGCCCAATCGTTGCTCACGCGGGGTGGCGAACGAGTCCCGAGACCGCAGCCCGCATCGTGCTGGACGCCTCCACTCCGGCCGCACGAACGCCGGTCCCGATTCAGGAAGCGCGACGAGTGGCTCACGAGGCGCGAAGCCTTGGACCTTCCTTGGTCTAGTGGCTGCCAGCCGAGTTGGCTGCCACGTTCGCCAGCCGAGTTGGCTGCCACGTTCTCAGCTCGGAAGAGCGGCCATCCGAGCTTCGAACTAGAGGGGCTTTAGCAAGGAATGTCGGTCAGCTGGTTGTCCACGCGGCCGGACAACCATGATCGATGGAGCGTCGCGGCGATCGCAGCCGACGACGACATGAAACCCTGGCGTGACCCGGCGGGATTGTCACGGGTCACCGAGCCCGACGCGGAGGACGAACCGACCACACCAACAACGTTCAGCGCCGCGTTCACGAGGAGCCACGCCCGATGACGCCTCGAACCGACAACACGAGAACGCCACTCGTCTCCGACTTCTCAAGGCTCGCGTGCACGAGCGTTTCCGGACTAGCGGACAACGACCGAGGCGGGCTCGCCGACACCTCTCGGGCCAGGGTGGCGGAACTCTGATCCCGGCGTGCCGTTCGAGTTCCTTCGACGAATCTCATAACCAGACCGTGGGCCGTCGGTCGTTCCGAGAATTGACGCCGGTTCGGGCGGTTGCAGGCCCTTGGTGAGCAGGTTGATGATTTCGGCAACCGGCTGAGGTTTGGCGAAAAGGAATCCCTGCACGGCCTCGCAGCCGAACTCGCGAAGAATCTCCAGCTGCTCCACTTCCTCTACGCCCTCGGCCACGGTGTGAAGCCGAAAGTCGGCCGCCAGCTGCAACGTACGGCGAGTAAGGTCCGCGGATGCCTTGTCGCGGGCCAGATCTTTCACGAAGGACCTGTCGATCTTCAGTGTGTCGACGGGTAGATATCGCAAGGCACCAAGTGACGAGTAGCCCGTGCCGAAGTCGTCGATCGCTATTTTCACGCCCAGCTTGCGCAAGGCTGTCAGAACTTGGATCGATCGAGGGACATCGTTCATGATCACGGTCTCGGTGACTTCGAGCGTCAGTCGGTGCGCGTCAAGCCCCGATTGTTGGAGGGACTCCGAGATCGTGGCCACGAGGTTCTCGTCCTCGAGCTGGAGAGCCGACAGATTCACGCTTATCCATAGCAACGGATTGACACGGGCCATCGCCGCGATGTCACGACAGGCCTGCCGGAGTACCCAGGTTCCGATGGCACCGATGATCCCCGTCGCTTCTGCCACCGGAATGAAGTTGTCGGGGCCGAGAAAGCCTCGCTGGGGATGATCCCAACGGACGAGAGCCTCGAGTCCCTGAATCGTAACCGTTGAAAGGTCCACCACCGGCTGGTAGTACACGACGAACTCATCACGTTCAAGAGCGCTCCGCATGTCGGCTTCTGTCCGCAGATCCTCGAGAAGCGACGAGTACATCAAAGGTGAGTACACCTCACAACAGTGGCCACCATTTGCCTTGGCAGCGCCCAGTGCCAAGCCGGCGTCGCGCAACAGATCGTCCCCGCACGTCTCCTCCGGACCACCGGCGGCAAGTCCCATAGCCGCTTCGACCACGAGGCTGGTCGAACCGATAGCGAACGGCCTTGCCAGAGCGGCGATCACCGGCCGCACAACCTGCTCGATCTCGAGTTGTGGACCGTGATCTTGCAGGAGCATCCCGAACTCGTCGCCTCCTACCCGAGCGATGAGGTCCGCGCCCCTCGAGATCGCCCGGAGTCTCACCGCAACCAGACGGAGAAGCTCGTCTCCGACTGAATGGCCATGAAGGTCGTTCACGTGCTTGAAATTGTGGAGGTCGATCAAAAGCACACCGAGCCCTGTGCAGCTACCATCTCGGCTCTGGATGGCGTCGTCCAGGTACTGGTTGAACAGCGCCCGGTTGGCGAGACCGGTCAGGCCGTCATGAAACGCCTGGTGACGTAGCTCAACAGTGCGTTGTTCAACCTTGCTTTCGAGTTGGCGACTGAGGGCCAGGTGATCGCGAAGGACGAGGAGTTGGCGGACCGCCATCGTCAAAACGACGGCGACGAAACTGATTTGGGACACCCGGTCCAGCGAATGGTGCACAACGACCTGCCATGCGGCCGCTGCGAGGACGCCGACCAGTGGGAGGTTGGGTCCAATGAGAGTCAGACCAGTCGGCCGTGCTGAATTGTCGTCGGATACCAGCGGGTGGTTCCACGCGTACAGTGCGCCGAGCGCGATCAGGAAGTAGCCGAGCACCCACCCGGTGTCAGTCACGTTACCAATGCCGTAACCGTGCACGGCCATGAGATACGAGAACGAGGTGTCGGCCACTGCACACGACATCAGCCCCGCTGAGACCAGGCCCAAGGTCACTCTGTTTCGGCCGCCGGCTCGCGTAGCCAAGATGATCGCCAACGAGGCGATCACTATGTTGCCCGAGGGATAGGCCAGATTGAAGATCTCAACGCTGAGTGCGCCAGATTGGTGCTGGTAAATCGGGCCGAGCACCAGTGTCCAACCGAGGAAGAACATCCCGGTCCCGATCAGCACGCTGTCGAGTAGTCCGCGCAGACGCGGTTCCCCGGCGCTCGATGCTCCCGGGAGCGTCAATACCGCGACGACCGCGAGAGGCACGACCGAAGCGATGCACACAGTACCCGCCAGAGAAGCGCTGACCAGCTCACCGCGCAGGATCGCGTAGTAGCCCCAGACGCCGTCCCCGCACGCGGAAAGGAAGAGCGCGACCGACAAGAGAGCCCAGCCTGTCCAGCGCTGCCGGTGGCGTCGAGCTGCTGTGGCGCACATTGCCATCGCCACAAGACCCGCCAGAAGCTGCACGACATTGTCCATGACCTTTGTGATGCGGTACCCGCCCAGGACCACCATCCAAACCAGGAAGATCATGCTCAAAAGTCCGAACACGCCGGCAACCAGACAAAATCGCGGACCTTCGCATCGATCGCGGACCTCGATTTGTTCCTTCAGGGTGGCTGCCGTACTTGACGCCTGCTGCCCTTCGTCTAGGTCGCTAGAACCGATCTTGGGGGATTGATTGGGCAGGCTCGTGTCCCGAGGCACGATCGCCTGGCTCGTCCCGACGGTCATCACTCGCTGGCACCGGAAATCCTGAACCACACGGCAACGCGTTGAGGTTCAGGCCGGTCTCCGGTCGGACGCCGTCGTCCAGCGACGCCAGTGGAGGAGCGTTGACGAGCGGCGCAAACGACCGCGAGTGCGACCTGCCCGTCACGCGATCGCGGTGCGCCCGTGCGGAAGGCCATGCGATCAATGTCGGCACGGGTCCGCTCATGAGGAACAAGGAACGGGATGAATCACCCGCGCGGTCACCCGTCTCGGACCAAGAGCCGTGAGCTCCGGCGATGGGGTTGTCGAACAACTCCCGAACCTCTTTTTTGGAGTACCCGCCTCGCGAAGTCAGAGACTTCCTTCGAGCCGCGGAGGACTCCCGATGATGAGTCCGGATGAGCGATCTCGCTTAACGCTCGGCGCGGTGCGGCGCCAACCGTTCTGGCATCTTGTCCAGAAGCTCCGTTTCATCACTCACAGAATCGTCACCTGTTCACTCGCCGAGCGGGTCCCCGCCGGGATCGTAGATCAGGGCGATACCGCATCCGGGGCACAGGTGACGATGGAACGGCTTGCAGCAAGGTGCGAGCTTGCGACCACAGAGCCGGACGAGCAACTCGCGCAGATTTGGGGCACCATTACGACATAGACGGCAACCGCTCCCGGCGATGGGCGAAGGCAGCCCGAAGGATCGATGAAGAAGGTCACGCACTCGGCGGGAGCCGAAGCGAGTCTAGGCCCGACCGCGAGCGGGCTCAGCCCGCTGCTCGCGGTGAGCCTGTCTCGGCAAGGAGGGAAACAATGACTCAGGCGACTCAACCCGTGGATGCACCCGATGTTTTCATCGACAAGGGAAACCCGTTGGGATATCAACGGTCGGAGCCTCTTCAAGCGGACTTCGACACGGCGGTAGCACAGCTACGAAAGGACGACTCCTGGAAAGGGGAGCTAGTCGCCGACCTCGTCCTCGAGGGCGGGGGTGTCAAAGGTATTGGCCTGGTTGGCGCGGTACTCGTGCTGAGCGAGGCTGGTTACACGTTTCGCCGCGTGGCGGGAACGAGTGCGGGAGCAATAGCCGCGGTCCTTATCGCCTCAATCGCCAAAGCAGGCAAGGATATGACCTCACTTAAGACGTACATGGACGGTCTCAAGTTCGATAGGTTCATGCAGACGGGCCGCGTAGCTCACTGGATCCAGGACATTGGTGCAATCGGAAAGGGCATCGTTGACACGTCGGCACTCATGCGGAGAATGGGCATTTACTCGGGTGACTACCTTGCCGAGTGGCTGGAGCCAATCCTCACTGATGATCTTGGTGTGAGGACTTTCGCGGATCTCAAGATCCTTCCTGCCGATGACCCCCGCACCGAAGACGACCCTGGCATGAGTCTTCCTCCTGAGCGACAATACCGAGTGGTCGTTCACGCTTCCGACATCACCCGGGCCGAGTTGGCTCGGTTGCCGTGGGATTTCAACTACTACGGACTCAGCAGGGACGACGAGCAGGTTGTGCGAGCCGTGCGTGCGTCAATGTCGATCCCGTTCTTCTTCGAGCCCGTGACTGTTCAGTCAAACCCCGTCGACGTGGAGATTCCCGGGCCTGGGGGTACCTCGATACCCCAGCATTACCCTGGCGGATCTGTGACCTGGGTCGACGGTGGCATGCTTGCGAACTTCCCGATCGACGCCTTTGATCGCATCGATGGTCTGGCACCGCGGTGGCCGACCATCGGCATCAAGCTGTCCGCGCTTGGCACCGAAATGCCGAAGGACGTTGCCTGCCACGACACCTCCCGGGAGGCATGGCGCTGTCTCCAGACGATGATGAACGAATGGGACCGCTACCACGTTGAACAGACGACGGCGGCTCGCACCATCTTTGTCAACAACATGGGTCTGAGCGCCACCCAGTTCGAATTAACGTCTGAGCAAAAGGACCAACTTTTCTTGAGCGGCGTGCGAGCTGCCACAAAGTTCCTCATAGAGATGTCGGCGGTCGGAGGCGTTCCTCGCACGGTCCAGAAGGCTCGCCAGCTTGCCGCTCAACTGGCACACTGAACGATCGGTGGTTTGAACAGTGCTGAAGTCGCTGAAGACACGCCACGACGATTGGTGACCGCTGGTCTGGGCCCCTGATAGCCCTCCTAGCGGGCGGCGCGCTCACGGCCCCGGACAAGGCTGCTAGAGGCTCAGGCGCAAGGAAATCATGGGGGTATGCTGAGCGGCGTTTCTTTGGCCCAGACGAACTGGGTCCCCCGGAGGCAAGCTCGCCAACCGCGGAGCAGTCGAGGGCGCGTCACGTTTTACGGAGGATGGTATGACCATTGTCAAAGACAGTGACTTGAAGAAACACCTGGCGCCGTGGCAGGAGGAGATCCGCGAGCGAGTAGAGCAACTGGAGCACCGGGCCGCCGACACGGACACGAAAAGTGATGGGGTGATCCGGCTGTTGCAACAGGCGTGGACGGCGGGAAAGAAACGCTCTTCACCGTCTGGTTGGTGGCGCGGGAGCGAGGTGGAGCTGGCGTGGTCCAACCTCCACGAGGCGGAAGCTCAGATCACCGAGCACACGACGGAGCCCTCGGCACTGCAGGCGGAGGCTCGGGCCAGCCTGGCCCAAGCCCGGCACTTCGTCCCCCATGACGACAAGAACGCGACCAAGCTCGACGAGCTGGTCAACGCGGGTAGCGCGGGGGACGACGTTCGCGCGACCGCCGGTGCGGTTTTGCGGGCCGCCAACGTCGAGAGTGACCAGCAGCACAAGGAAGCGCGAGCACTCCGTAACCGGATCCTGAGGATCACCCTGATGCTCGTGGCCCTAGCCGGCGTCTTGGTGGTGCTGCAGTGGCGCCTCCCGAGCGCCACGATGATCGCGGCCCCCAAGGGGGTCGAGAACGTACCTGCTTGGGCCCTGCTGCTCATGGTCATGGCCCTCGGGTGCTTGGGTGGGTTCCTTACGGCTATCCCGGCCGTGACCCGAACGCCCCGGACCCGCAGCCCGTTCAATGTGCCGCTACAGCAGACCCTCCTCAAGCTGGTCCTAGGCGCGCTCACCGCCGTTGTCGGGGTGATGATCGTCGGCAGTGGCATGGTCTCCACCGGGCTCCAGTCCGTCGCCTCCATGCTGGTGCTGGCCGTGGTGTTCGGCTCCGGCCAGCAGGCCGTCACGGGTTTTGTCGACCAATACGCCAAGAAGATCTTGACAACAAACGCCACTGCCGCCCGCCAGAGCCCATGACCGGCGAAACGGGCGGGTGATCCACAACATAAGCGTTGTCAACAAACGGACGCACACTCCGAGGCCGCCGGACTTGAGAGCAAGTGCCACGGTGCGGCCGACATGCTTCGTCTTGGCACGACTCGCGAACGACCCTCAATCCCGACTAAGAAACGAATCATAAGTAGCCTACCTATGAGTAGGCTATTTTGCATGATGTTGCTGACATACGAGTGGCCTCTCGCCGACGAGAGCTTGCCCGAATAGCCACGACCCTCGCGGAACGGCTCGACGTGGACGCGACCGAACTGAATCGAAGACTTGCCCAGACAGTCGGCATCGCCCTGGTACGAAAGTCGGAGTACAAAGTGCAGCGTCGACCAAAGACGACAACGGTGGCCGGATAGGCAAGCGGCTAAGGAGGCAACCAGGCAGAGGCGGATCGCAGTCTTTCGTGAGCGGTTCGCAGATCTAGGGGCAAAAACTTCATGACGAGGGTCGCGAGTTACGGAATTCGGCACCTAATACTGAGTCTGTGACGACACGTTGGCTCGTTGGGTTATGTTTCATGCGCCAAGCGCCGTCTGCACACCGGGCGCGAACTCGTCAGGATTACTCGCCACAGGCGCGAGCGAGTCTTCAATTCTGAGACTCAGCAGGCTTCCGCAGCTCCTTGACTCTGTCCACATTCCATTCGCGTCGCCGATCAGATTCGGGAATCTGGCTGAACTCTTTCTCGGCTTGGTCGAACCAATAACTTGCCGGATGATCCTCATCCAGCGGGTCATTCTCCACATACTTGGCAAATGTTATGCAGATGTCCCCTCGCTGGTAGTAGGTGTTTGCGTCTTTCTTGTTGAGTCCCTCTAGGGACTGAATCGTCATGTCCCATGCTCGCACCCGGTCGCCTCGACTCCAGAGCGCAAGAGCCCAGATGCTGATCGTCCAAGCCCGGAAGTACGGATCTTTGGTCTTGGCGGCTGTTTCCCAATACGCATCAGCCCACCAGTAGAGCGCCAGCGCCTCGAGTGCCTGTGCCAGTGTGATGCCAACCCATTCCGGGAATCCGCGCCCAAGACGTTTCTTCAACTCGTCGGCTTGGCGGATCAGTACTTCCAGTTTGAGACTGTCCAGATAATGCTTCTGGTCTCCCAGAAATCTATTCTGGTCTTGGGGGCCTTGTGTGAAGGTTAACTCAGCATCGTTCACTCGGACCGTCAGTTCCGTCAGCGCGCTTCGCGCGGCTCGTTTGTCGACTCCTCTGCTGATCCAGATCGCCAATCCTGACGCAACCACGGCGGCCGCAGCGATCACTAGTGTTAAGGCATCGTTCAATGTCATGGCTGAATACGATTTGTTAGTCGGTTGGTACTTTTGCCGCTAGTTACCGCGGATGGGGCGCCTGTGATCGTCACGGGCCTCGCCTCCTCGAGCGACGCCATAACTACAAGCGCATAGTACGCCACGCTGGAACGGAGTGCTGGTGAGCGCACTCTGTTGAACGGGTGCAACTCGATCTGAAGGAAGGAGCGCCATGGACGGATCAAGCTTCGATGTCCCTGACCCGCTGGTTGTGACCGCGCGCTAGGACTCGCTTGGGATAAGGCTCGGCGGGCTGTAGGCCGTCCCGATCTCCACCTTCACGATTATGCCGACATTCGCGTTATGCCGACCTTTCCCATAAGCCCCTGTTCATCGGGGATGAACGCCCTGAAGTTGTAGGCATAACGATGCTAGCGATAACCGTCGTGTCGTTGAGCAGGAGGAGGATGTTTCTATGACGGAGCCGTTGGCTCCGTTCGCCACCGGTTATCGACCAGACGTTTACAACTGGAAGAGAGCGATCGAATGAAGGACGTGCCGCTTGTTCCGTGCAGTTCGGAAACCGCCCTGATGCCCTTCTCCCCTTGATTGAGACGCTGGGATTATGCCGACAGCTTCAGACCGTTTGCGTTTCTTTTCCAGGAAGATCGTGTCGGGGTCGGCATAACGCGAATGTCGGCATAATCGCGACCTGCGGCACGCGGGACTCACCTGGTCGGCTGCTACTGGCGCGAGTCTGGCCGAACTGACGCGCCGGCAGGGCACAAGAGCCCGGCGGGCACAATGCGTTACCGGCACGCCACAGAACAGCGGATCGCGATCGCCTGCTTCGTTGTCAGCTTCAGAAGGTTCCTGAACTGAACTTCGGTGAACTAGATCGGCGTTTTATGACAGGATCGCGTTATTCGCGCGTTGCCGAACCACCCTGAACGGCGGCGTCCGCGGGATATTCGTGGGATGCGAGTCCAGCAGTGAGAGGGCCAGACCGCTATTCGATCTCGGTCCAGAACATAACGTCTGCCTGGGCTAAATCGCTACCACAGACTGGTCCAAAACGCTAAGCTCCTAGCATGCAGAGGATCCCGTATACGCCACGTCTGGTCGACGGGCCGCTTGCGGATCTGTTTGCTCAGTTGCCGGCTCTGTTGATAGTCGGCCCCCGCGCCACAGGCAAGACAACTAGCGCACGGCGACTCGCCGCCGCAGTGGTCAGGTTGGACGTGCCCGCCGAGTCCGCGGCGTTCCGCTTTGATGCCGATGCGGCGCTTCGGACTATGCCAAGACCGGTGCTCCTCGACGAGTGGCAGGAGGTGCCCGAGCTGATGGGCGCGGTGCGACGCGCTGTCGACGAGGACTCCACTGCGGGGCAGTTCCTCCTCACCGGAAGCGCCCGAGCACGACGCGAAAGTGACGCGTGGTCGGGGATCGGCCGAGTGGTCAATCTGAGGATGTACGGACTGACGATGCGCGAGACCGTCGGACACAGTGTTGGTCCGGACTTCCTCGAACGGCTGGCGGCGGCTGATCTGGCGGCTTTCCCCGCGCCCGGGAACCCACCGGACCTGGTTGGATATATCGACTTAGCGCTCAGGGGCGGGTTTCCCGAGCCTGTCCTACGTCTCGTCGGCTCCGCGAGACAAGCATGGCTCGACACCTATGTAGATCAGCTGGTGACCCGCGACGCCGAGAGTTTGGGAAGCACTCGGGACCCAGTATTGCTTCGCCGTTACTTCGAAGCTTTGTGCCTCAACACCGCCGGCCTCGTCGAGGACAAGACGATCTACGACGCCGCTTCTATCAGCAGAATGACCGCGGTCGCGTACGAGCGTCTCCTCTCGGACCTGTTCGTGTTCGAGGCGCTTCCGGCCTGGAGCGACCGGCGACTCTCACGCCTGGTGAAAGGCTCGAAGCGCTACATAGTCGACAGCTCGCTGCTGGCGGCCGCGCTTCGAGTCGACAAGCGGGCCGTTCTGCGTGACGGCGATCTGCTGGGCCGGATGATCGACACCTTCGTGGTCTCGCAGCTGCGACCAGAAGCTGAGCTCAGCCCGCTGCGTCCTCGCCTCTACCACTTGCGGGAGAAGGATGGACGGCACGAGATCGACCTTCTTGCTGAGCTAGCCGGCGGCGACTTGTTGGCATTCGAGATCAAGGCCACGGCAACTCCAGACATCGGCGATGCCCGCCATCTGGCATGGCTGCAGGATCGGCTCGGCCAACGATTCCTTGCAGGCGCAGTCCTCCACACCGGACCTCGTCCGTTCAGCCTGGGCGAAAGGATCTTCGCTTTGCCCATCTGCTCGCTCTGGCAATGAGGCCAAACACGCGCGTCCAGGTTGGCGGTCCACCCCGCCCCAGCGCCCGTCGGGGACAGGGCTTCCACCATTGGCATGCTGACTGCCATATCAATCGGGCAGAGCTGCGAGAATCTCCCGGGTTCGCTCTGGGATGTCGCGCTTCAACTCGATCGTGGCTGCCATCATTCACTCCTGGTACTCATTCAGCGGCCAGTGAATAACAGCCCATAGTGGATGAAAAATTGCCTCTGGAGTTTGCGTCCCGCGGTCGATACTCGATCTGGCACCTTGGACGGCTTCGCCGCCTTACGACGACCCCACCATTGAGCGCCTATTCGGCCGCGATGCAGATCACCGCCGCGGGCCGAGCGAAGAACGGGCATCCTCCGAATGGCCGGCCCGGAAAGGCTCAGAGCGACCAAGTCAGCGCCAGGCGCACCGAACACCGAGACCCGAAGAACAGGTGCTTGCTCCAGCAGTCGCTTGTGGTCCGTTCGAGCACGGCACCGGCGAGGCTGTGTTCTCCACCTCAGACCACAAGCAAGAGATGCTCCGGTGAAGACGTCTCGCGCAGCAGCTCGCTCGATGGAAGGCGCATCTTTTCGCCGCGCTAACCGGCGAGGCGACGAAGAAACTCGATGGCGGCGTCGAACGACTCCGAACAGCTACCAAAAAAGCCCACGTCGTCAGCCACATCGGTGATCTCCTGCAAAAACGTCTCGTGGGCACCTTGGGACGGGTCCTCGATCGTCGACTCGACGTAGAGAACGGCAAATCGCGCCTGACGCTGATCCGCCTTCTTGCGGAGGACCCGGCCCATCCGCTGGATCATCTGGCGTCGGGAGCGGCTGGCGCCGACGATGACCGCAAGGTCCGCCTCGGGGACGTCGACGCCCTCGTCCAGCACGCGCGGCGCCACGATCACTTGCAGATCACCGTCGGCAAAACGCCGCAGCACCTCTCGGCGGTTCCCAGTTGCGAGCCTTGAGTGGACTGACTCAGCCCGCAAGCCTCGTTCGGCTAGCGCCGAAGCGGCAATCTCGGCCGTCTCGATCGAACCGGTGAAAACGATGGAGCGGTCTGCGGAGGCGATCGCCGGGGCGAGATCCGCCAGGGCTCGTGTCTTCGCGGGAGTCCCAGCCAGCAAGCGGCGTCGCTCCAGCAGCAACCCCAGGTAAGCCCGCGCCTCGCTGGCGCCACCGGTGTCGCTGTCAGTGCCCGACGCGAGCAGGTTCAGCGCCCGGATGAACTGGCTGAAAGAGTCTGTCGGCAGATGATAACGCTTCATCAGCCGAGCGTGTCGGAGTCCTATCTGCAAAGTGAGATCCTCGTAGACAGCCCGCTCATCCCCAGGCAAGGCGACACCAACCAGAGCAACTGTGAAACGAGCCGTGACACCATCGTCCACCGCGCGTCGGTAGCCCATCCGAAAGCACGTCCCGCCGAAGAAAGGATCGAGCCAATCGACATGTCCGTCGTCGTCGCGGGCGTAGGTGGCGCTCAGGCCCAGACGGCGCTCGAAGCGCTCGTCGAGAGCGAGTCGGTTCATGGCGCTGGCGTACCGGTGGCATTCGTCGGCTACGAGCAGCCCTCCGCGACGGGTCATCCGGACGTCGTTGTCCCTCAGGCTGTTCACGACTCCGATGACGATGTCATGGGTCGCGAAGCTTCCGGTTTCGCTGTCGCCCAGGCAACCGATTGAGTAGCCAGGTGGGAGCGCAGGTCTCATATGACGGTGCCACTGGTGCATCAGCTCGATGGTGGGGACGATGACGAGCACCTGCCCTCGCCGGCTCAACTCGTCTGCTGCTGCCGCTACGCCGAGCATCGTCTTGCCAGACCCGGTCACCGCCTCGACCACGCCCCGATACTGGGCTGCCGCCCAACTCGCGAGAGCGTCGCTCTGCCACGCGTACAGCCGGCACCGATCGAATGCCGCGACACGGCTCTTCGCGACCTCCGACGCAGGCTCGTCAGTTCCCTGCTTGCCCGCCGCGAGCCACCACTTCTGCGGCAGGCTGCGGTCGCACCTGAAGACGCCGCGTCCGCTGAACAGAGCCAGGGTGACGGCGCGGGGGTCGTGCCGTCGGTCGGCATCCGGGCCCGCGGTGGGCAGTAGGGCCGCGATCTCAGCGGCGGTCAGCCCGGGCCGCTGGTCGAGCACCACCGATATCTCGTCGGTCAGCACACCGTCACTTCGTGGGGCGCGCGCCTGCCTGGCCGCCGAACCAGCTTGGTCGATCGTGGACCGGCGGGAGTTCTATCACAGCGTCGGCCCCCAGCCGGGCTCACCGGGATCTTCTGCCCCGCGCCCAGAGTCGCCGTCGCCCACCAGGTCCCCCTCAACGTCGGACTCCCCGCCTTCGAGACCGGCGTCCTCACTCAGGTCGACTTCGAGGGTGGCGGCCTCGATGACCGGTTCGTACGACGGATCGAGGCGCCGGAGGTCCCACTCGTTGATCCAGGCGCGCACATACTGGCGCATCCGGTTCGAGGGCAGGCGCTCCAGTCCTGACACTTTGGGCGGGTCCCAGCCGAACGCCTCACCGTGGATCTCCCGCAACCTCTCGTAGGTGCGGTCGAGCTCCTCTTGCGCGGGAGGCTGGAGCTTCACCTGCTCGTGACCGATGATGCGCATGCCCGTCTCGGCCAGCGACGCAAGGAGGTCGTCGGCAACCGTCCCACCTGCCCGCAGGCGCTGTGGGATCAACACCGCGTCGTTCTTGCCGACGAGCACCTGAGTCTCGTAGTCGTCGACAGTGGCGAGCACTGCGCCGATCGGAGCGCTCAGGTCCTCACGATCGCCGCGAACCCAACGCGCGATCTCGGCGTAGGACTTTGCGCGCTGACCGATTGTGTAGCGGCCGATGAGCTCCACCTCGTCAAAGAGCACTATCCAGCCCCGGTATCCCGCTGAGCGCATCAACCTGGACACGAACCGGAAGCGCTGGCGCGACAAGTCCGCCTCCCGCGCGCCGGCAATCCGGTAAGACGAGCTGGCGCCGTGCTCGCGAAGGCGCCGGCGGATGTCGGTCACCGAGAGCCTGTCTCCGGCCCAGAAACGGATGATCCGATCTCGCAGCTCCTCGTCTCCTCTGGCGTACTCGTAGAGGTACAAAGTGGCCCCGAACTGCTTGTCCACTGGAGCCTCATCCCCATGTACCCAGCGATAGAGGTCCCGGTACTCGGGTGAGTCAAGATCGATCGCCGAGGCGATCTCGTCGATCGCCGAACCCGGCCGGCTTGGAACGCGTGCCTCGTCGATCGCGGCGCGGAAGACCTTGGACGGGTCGTGGAGGGGTGTCTCCTTGGAGATCGTGACCTTCGAGACCACGAAACCTTGGCTGAGTGCGATGTTCGCCAGATGTTCGAGCACGTGGCTCTTGCCGCTTCCGAATCCGCCCCCGATCACCATGGCCCGCGAGGACGAGCGCGACGGTGACGTGACGAGGGGCGCGGCAACGGCCAAGGGACCGCCCGAGCTCTGGTCGGCCGGGGCACAGACAGCGTCGAGGATGTCCGCGAACCGGTCCTCCACGCCGATCTGCATCGACCCGAGCTCGACGACCGCATCACGGTTCGGCACGCCCGCGCGCAAGGCTTCGAGCGCCCGGCGCGCTCGCACCGGACGATCGGCAGTTTCGATGTTCATATCGCTACCTCCTCGCGACCGAGCCGGACAAGGGACGAAAACGGGTTGTCGCGACGGCGGTCGCGAATTTCGTCGAATATGCGGAGCTTGAGGGCTTGGTAGGCGTCGAGACCGCGGGCCTCGTCGGTCAGCAGCTCCGGCGCGGCGATCACGACGACGCAGCAGCGGGCAAGCTCGTCGGTGCTGTCGATCAGCTCGCGCAGCACCTCGTAGGCGTCGAGGAGCCCGAGTCTCGTGTAGTACTGGCCGTCTCTTTCGTCCACAGGGGGTCGGCGGGCGACGCTGAGCCGGCGGATGTCGACAACGAGAAGCAGTCCGGCAAACCCGTTAGTCGCCAGCCAGTGCGGAAGCGAGAACAGCATCTGCCGGGCATTGTGGCGGGCGATCCGGCGGTAGATGAGCGCGGACTTGAGTGCCGACATCTGGCGCAGGTCGCCCCGGAGCCATTCGAGGATGGCGCCGTGCTCGGCGTCGCTCACCTGCCCGGTACGAAAGGCCGCCTGGCACAACCGCAACATCCCGATCCGGAACTCCTGGACCATGTCGTAGTCCTTGAAGATGCGTTGCTGCAGTTCACGATCGACGTCGCGTTTCAGCTCGCGCGCATCGGTCTTGTAATGCGCGGCAAGCTCGTCGAGCGTCGGGACATCGGCCGTCGGTGCAGGGAATCCCGCCGCGGCGACGGCGCTCGTGAGAGCTCGCGCGGCGAGCTCGTCCCAGTCGACCTGGCGGGCCACTTCGAAGAAGATCTGCTCCATCAAGTGAACGCGGGTTGTCGTTGCGTCCACCGTGGCGACAAGGTAACCGGACTGGTTGCCTTCGTTCGCTAGCTCGTCCCGGAACTCGGACGCGACTGAGTCGTCGGCCACCGTGAACTTGACGGCGCATCCGCCGGTGTCCACGTAGCCGCGCAGGTACTCACTGCCCAGGAACTCGATGTACTGCCCAGAGTCGATCATTCCCCCACCTCCTCGAAGCAGATGCCCGCGTAGTCTTTCGCCTGCCCGTTGCGCGTTACAGTGCGCAGCACGCCGGCTGATCGTGTGAGTGCACTCGCCGGAAGGCTCATTCGGCGTCCTTTCTTTGTCACGACGATGTGGCTCTGGTCCAAGAGGTAGATGTCGCGGGCGAACTCGGGTTTCGTGTACTCGCGGGCGGTCCCGGGCATGATCGTGAGAACGCTGTGCACGTCGACAAGCTTGACGGGCGCGCCCGGTCGCATCG
>Ga0326728_10013293_pt1 | contig 17922 bp, 16 predicted proteins | sample MB3enrmetagenome_FD_207602 | JGI IMG/M metagenome (GOLD analysis project Ga0326728, IMG submission 207602) | Lab enriched peat soil microbial communities from McLean, Ithaca, NY, United States - MB31MN | ecosystem: Environmental > Terrestrial > Soil > Wetlands > Peat | place: USA: New York... | reverse complement strand
GTTGGCCACGAATCTTAACCGGCTCGGAGTCGCTGACAAAACTATTCAGGCGATTCTGAGGCACGCTGATCTTTCCACCACGATGAACAGTTATGTGAAGACGGTTTCCGCTGACACGGTAGCAGCGATGCAATCGTTTGAGCGAATATGCACCGAACATGCACCAAATCAGCCGGTCATCCAATAGCGTTATGCGGCATGTAGAAGCAAATTCGGGGGTTAAGCTGGAGCCGACGACCAGACTTGAACTGGTGACCCTCGGTTTACGAAACCGATGCTCTACCAACTGAGCTACGTCGGCCGAACGATAAAAAATGCTCACCCGGCAAGTCCAGCGTTTCCGCCATTCGAGCGGGTGAGCATTTTCAGAGGAGAATAGAATGACGGACGCGCTCCGCCATCTAAGCTCTTAGCGAGTCTAGAAAAACCCTCCGGCCATGTCAAGGGAATTTTCGGGAATTTTTTTATGAGTTAAGCCATTTATTTTCTGTAATTTACAGGAACGTCCGGGACCTGAAAAGCAATTTGTCAGAAATGCCCAATAAATCGTACCCCGGCATCCAGCCCTATCCGCAACTGACTGATTCTAATTGTGTTACTATGTTTTCAAATTAAGGCGGATGAGCTGCTCATCATCCGGATGTCCCCATTGCGAGTCCGGAAAGAACTTTGCCGCAAATCGCCGGGAGAGAAAGAAAAGGACTCCCCCAACGACGCACGCGCAAATCAGGAATGCAGTAAGAAGCAAAATTGCGAGGATCATGTGAACCAAATTCAGGGTGAAAGATCTTTCAGGAGAAGCTGGTTGGTCCCAACTCACGGTCTCAGTTATTTGGAATTGATCCATCAGTTCGGAGGCGGCTCCCGCATTCCCCGCGTTCAACACCACGAAGACGTACGAGCGGTAACGTCTTCCATAAACTGAATCTTCCCCGTGGTCCCGATTCAGTCCCAGGAAATTTGACAGTGCACCGAAGCGCACGCGCGCCATTTGCGGGGTGGGATAGCTGATCGACAGGAATGTGGATGTACCTTTGCCGGTTTGGTACTGTCCCAATTGCACTTGCGCGCCCTGCTCAAATCCGATGAGGTCGGTGCGGAAGGAAGGCAGCACGTGTTTGGCCGCCTCGAGTCCCAGGATATATTTCTCGCTCCCCGGCACTAATCCCTTCGGCGGCATTGAGGAGGGCAAACTCCTGATGGCGCTTTTTGACGGTTTGCTTCCTCCCACGAACACCAGCAGCGCCTGGTAATCACTTTCGGAGGGCATCTCCTTCCCGCGCAAGAAGCGGATGAAATTATTCCCCCGCGCCATCAAGGTTTGGTTTGCGTCGCGGACGGCCAATTCAAAACCTTTTTCCGGCGTCATCTCGGGGGACTGGTAAAAGGTCAGCAGCCCGTAAGCGGAGATGGCATCCGGCGCAGGTTCCACCACCACCTGCGCTCGCGTTTTGCCCAATTGGTAGGTGCGCAATTCCAACGCCTTCACCCCATAGTCCTGCTCAATTGCCAGGTCGCCGTTGTATTTGCTGACCGCCCGGAGGGGCAGGGGTTGGGAGTCCACCTGGCGCCAATCGGCGGCGGGCACCACGGGGATGACCAGGGGTTTGGTCTGGGCAGAGCAGTAGAGGGGGAAGGCCGTCAGCACGGCCACCAGCCAGGCATGCTTCGCGAATATCCGTGCCATCGTTTTCAGAATATCAGAATTCTCCCCGGGCGGCGGTGGAAGTTTGATCCACTGCCACCCGCTGCACAGTCCTCACTTCGCCGAGGTTTTTCACGTATCCCAGAATCCCCTCGTAGAGCGCCGCAGCGATTTTCTCGCGATAATCGGACCGTTTCAAGAGGCGCTCATCGCGGGGGTTCGTCAAAAAGGAAATTTCCGCCAGGACGGAGGGCATGTTGGCGCCGATCAGCACCACAAAGGGAGCTTTCTTGGTGCCGCGATCTTGCTGCCCCCCACTGACCTTGGTAACGCGCGTATAGACTTCCCGTTGGACCACTCGGGCAAAGTCCTGCGATTCCTCGATCTTTTCCGTCATGGCGATCTTCTTGATCAAGTCCTGGAGTTGGTGCACCGCTTCCTGGGAAGTGGCGTTTTCGCGCGCCGCCACCTCCAACGCGTCGGGATTCGAGGTGAAATTGAGGTAGTAGGTCTCAATGCCGCGCGCGCTCTTGTCCGGGCTGGCGTTGGCATGAATGGAGATGAACAAATCCGCGGCCTTTTCATTGGCGATGGCCGTGCGTTCTTCCAGGGGGACGAACGTGTCATCGCTGCGGGTCATGACGACCTCGCAGCCGGTATTTCGTTCCAAAAGCTTTTTCAGCTTCAGCCCCACATCCAGGACAACGTCTTTCTCTTCCAATCCGGTGGGGCCGATGGTTCCCGTGTCGTGGCCGCCGTGCCCGGGATCAATGACGATCCGGCCGATCTTCAGCCCCAGCGCGCGCGTCAAAGTACGCGAGCCGGACTCGGTGGGAGCAGCAGGTTGGATGGCCGGAGTAACATTCGTGGTGGCTTCAGTCTTTTCCGTGGATTTCTTGCCAGATGCAGGCGCCGGGGGCGTGCTGATGGATGCAGATTCTTTCTCTTGATCCTCCGGCAGCGTGGAAGGTTCGGTTCTTGCCTGAGCCGGGACCGCTGGCGGAGTTTTTGCCGCGGTCTGAACCCGCTCCGTAGGTGCAGGGTTGGCAGTGGCAGTGGAGCGAGATTTTTCGGGCTTTCCACCCTCGGGATTTGCCGGCGGCGCAGGCTTGATGGTCTTGGCCATCTCGGTGGGCGCCGCACCCTGGACGTCGATCACCAAGCGGAACGGATTGGGGAGAGAGAATATCGAATAGGCTTCAATCTTCTCTACGTCCAACACCACGCGCGCCACGTCGGGGGAGAACTGCGCCACACGAATCTGCCGCAGGAAGCCATTCTCCACCGGGAACGTCTTGCCGATCAGGTCCGTGCTGAGGTGCGCGTTCTGGAGGTCCACCACGATGCGGTCAGGGTTCGCGAGTCGCACCGAATCGAACTTCGCTTCGCCGTCGACTCCAATCACTATGCGCAGGTAATTCGGCCCCACCCAGCGGCGCACCGCCGTTACTTGGCGCAGCCCCCCGGGCGCTGGCTGCGAGATCTCCTCCACTTCCACGGGAGGAGGAGCGGAGCGCGCCTTGGCCCTTTCCGCGGCTTGCCGGTCAAGCTGCTTCAGAATTTCCTGCGCCTCACCCACTTTGTCAGCTTTGGGATACGTCGCAATGAATTCCTGGAAAGCCCTGCGGGCTTCGCCGGGATCCTCGAGGTCCTGGCGATAAACCTCGCCGATCGTAAACATCGCCTCGCGCGTAATGTGATTCTGCGGGTACGCCTTCATGATGTAGCGGTAGGTCTTGATTGCTTCCAGAAAGTACGAGTCCGAGGAGAATCCGCGCCCCATCTCCCGATACAGTTCCGCCACGGCCGTAAGGGCGAAGGGGGACTTGCTGTAAGCGGGGTTCAGGTTATAGACGTCCATGTAAGCGTCGATAACCTTTTTGTATTCGTCCTTGCTGCGTCTGCTTTCCGGATGAGCTTCCAGGGTGGCGTGCATTTGCTGGGCTTTATCATAGGCCGCAATGGCGCGCTGGCGGCGGGCGGGAGTTACGGTGGCGAAAGCGGCCGCCGCGAACACCGTCAGCCCGGCCAGGAACAGCTCCCACCGAAATCGCTTGGGTGAACCCATAGCCCACAACTTGCTAATCATTGGTGTAATGCACCACTCCGTACTCATCCACATAGCGGGTGATGGGAGCCTTGGGGGGCTCCTTGGGAGTGGTCTTCGCCGTCGCCGGTGCGTCTCCCGTCTGATAAATGCTGGTGACTTTGCGCACGTAGTTCTGCGTTTCGGGGAACGCCGGGATGCCTCCCGAGCGCTGCACGGAGTGCTCACCGGCGTTGTAAGCAGCCAGTGAAAGATTCAAGTCGCCCCCGAACATATCCAGCAGGTGCCTGAGGTAATTGACTCCGCCCTCGAGGTTCTGCTTGGGATCGAACGGGTTTGCCACGCCGAATCGCTGCGCCGTGGCCGGAACCAATTGCATCAGGCCCATGGCGCCCTTGCTCGAAACAGCTTTGGGATCGTAACCCGACTCCACTTGCACGATGGCATGGACCAAATCGGGATCCACTTGAAACCGGCTCGCGGTTTGTTCCACCAGTTGGTTGATGTTCGCAGGGGCGCGCACGGACATGAGGGGGGCGCTGGGGCGAAAGCTGCGCGTCATCCAATCCACGCGGTTGGTAGCTTCACCCGTGTTCACGTAAATCTTGTGCCCATGCTCGTCCACCAACACCACAATCTGGTCGGCTTTTGCGGCGGTTGGAAGGAAGGAATAAAGCAGAAGCCCACCTAGCAGGATGACCCGGCATGAATGGAGACAGTTACCCATGAGAATCCCGACACCGCACGCGCGGCGCCCACTCGAACTCTTCCCCTCCCATTCACCCAAGCCCGGAGCGCCACTTGCCGCGCCCCTCGGCTGCACCCTCTCCAGGAGTCTTGCTGGCGCCATCACTCCGCGAAAGGATCAGCCAACGCGGGCCTAATCTTGAAGCCGATTATAACATCGGGCGCAAGCACAAGCAAACAGGGGATCGGGCCATGAATCATCGGCTCATCGGGTCATCGGGTCATCGGGCCATCGCGCCATTTTGGATTTGCGATTTTGGATTTTCGATTGGGATACTCCGAAATCCGAAATCCGTAATCCTGCATGTCACTCGTTACTTGCCACTCGTCATCGCTTCTGCATTTTTCAAAGTCAGCAAATCGATTTATCTGCTGATCTGAAGTTCGCGATTGGTAATTTCCGATCTCAGCAAATAAATTCATTTACTCACCTGAAACTGTCGATAACCGATGCGGGGGAGTGAGCGGCCGGGATTGTTGCATGCGTGCAGAGCTACCTGCATTTTCGCTTTCGGCCATTCTCGATTACTTGCCATGGGTCCCTTGGCACTCGCTCCCTCAAGTCTCTCGACCTCATTTCCAAGTAAGTGAACCATTATGATACTTAATGATTCAACTTCAGTAATCAAAAATCTCTGTGAATCGACTATCTCTCTTTCTTTTCTATGACATTCTGGCCTCAGGCGGATAAGTAGCTTATTTATCATAAACATTCTGGCCTAGTCGGAAATTTGACGAATATCAAGCTTTTATCTCGTTTGTTTTCAGAGAAAATCAAAAAATGCCAGTTTATTTTATCCCCTTTTTTTTCAAACCAATCCACCTTGCCATGAATTAACCCTATTAGTTTCAAATACATAGTTTTTTTGAAATTTCATCTTCCCGCGACGATCTCCTTTTGTTTCTGATACATTCTGGCCTTATTTAACTCTTTAGTAACGCCGGAATGTCGGTTGCCGAGAGCCATTCCAACTCCTGTCGCTGCAATAACTTACGTGCGCACAAAATAGGGCACACATTTGGGAGGCCTTCTTTGTGCGCGTCTATCCCGTTTAGTTTCATAAATATTCTGGCCTTCTAAGGCATTCGACAAACGCGAACGCAAGGTTGGTCTGGACTCAGCCGTCAGTAATCAGTTGCCCCCGGCATTACCGCGCACATTCGAGGCCTTTCCGACAACTGACAACTGGCCACTGACAACAGACCTCCGGCGACTGCCTTTCCTTCCTCTCGGTATTTTGTCCTCTCGGGGTAGGGAGAATCCGAGAGGCACCGAGCGCCGGCAGGATGCCGACGCTCACACTGATAATAGCCAATTCGTAATCTTATGTCAAGAACTTTTTTTAGTCTGCTTGCCTATCACCGTAGCCCGTCAATTGGCCAGGGAAAGGTGGTATCCCACGGCGCAAGATGAAACCGTGCGAAGCACCTTGGACTGCGGCGGCTCGACGGCGCTTTTGGCATCGGCCTCAGCACGATTTCAAAGCGGCGTCGAGCCGCCGCAGTCCAAGGTGCTTCGCACATCTTTGTGCACAAGAGCGTAGCGCCTCCGCCTTTGTCTGCGGTTCTTGCTCGCGCTACCGAACTCGAAGGCAGGCGTCCGTCTTTGAGATTTGCGGTTCTTGCGCAGTAAGAACCGCGGACCCCAAAATCGGGAGTCCGCGCTACGAACGTCCGCACCACACTCGCTTTTGCAAGAATATTTCTGGTAGAATCCGCGCCACAGGAGAGTTTCACTGGCGCCCATGAAGATTTGCCACACTTGCCAGCAGACCTACTCCGATGACGTTGAGTTCTGTCCGCGCGATGGCGCACGTCTTGCCGTGCAAGCCACGGAAACCGAAGCGTGGCGCAGACCTCCACTTTCCGAGCGCCTCAGGGCAGGCTAACTTCGAGCGCGTAAAGATCCCCCGTGGCGCGGACCAACGAAACCAGCGGCGAGCCATCCGGCGCGATTCCCGTGAGCGAGTATCCGGCGATGTCCGAACGCAGGAAGTTCTCCGCCGTGGCCACGGTTTCCAGCTTGCGGTCGCTGACTCGCACACGTCGAATGGGCTGTTGAGAATTTCCCACCATTTCCTGAATGTAGACGTACCTCGCATCCGGGGACCAGTAGGGGGAACTCAGCCCGCGGCCTTCCATCAATACCGAACGCCGATGAGTTTTGAGGTCGAGGAGCAAGAGGGTGGAGCCATCCGCGTCGGCAGCTACGTAGCGTCCGTCGGGGGAAAGCGCATAATCATCTCCGAGGCTCTCGGAATTCGGAACCAGCGAGCACCGCCGCGTTTTCAAATTCAGCGTGTAAAGGGCATGCGGGTTGGACGACATGCGGTAAAACAGCAGCTCGTCACCCTGCGGCGACCAACTGGGAGAACCGTCATGTTCGACGCCATCCCGCGAGACCTGCAACAGGTTGGGAGGTACGAGGTGCTCCGGCTCACCCCCACTCGATGCCACCAGGTAGATCGCCATTCCCTTGCCTGGGGTTTCAGCGCTGAAGGCGATCTGGGCGCCGTCCGGGGACCAACGTGGCCGCAAGGCATTCATGGACGCGAAGGTAAGCTGGAGCGTTTGGCTGCCGTCCAGGCGGCTGCGCCAAACCGTTCCGTGGAAGGCGTCAGAAAGGTCACAGTAGGCCGCCCACTGGCCGTCCGCGGAAAAGCTGACCCAACGGGCGGGGACTCCGGAGAGATAGGGGACAAAGGCATGCCGCCCGGAATCGTAGCGCTCCAGTTCACGAGCCGGCTGGTTGGCGACAAAGAAGATTCTGCGCCCGTCGGCGCTCGGCTGGACTCGCGAAAGGAGCATGGAGGTGGAGTACAACTGGACGGGCTTGATCCCGGACTGGGTGAATCGATGGTTGGCGCCCGGCACGGCCCAAATGCTGCTGGCGCCGTTGCGAAATGAACAAAAGATCAAATACTTCCCATCCGGCGTCCAGCGGCCGCAGTATTCCCCTTCACCTTGGGAAGCGGGCGGCGGGCGCCACCCCTCGAGGACGGAATGAAGATTTTCGCCGCCCGCCGAGGCCTCCCAAAGCGAGTAGGACGCAGTCTGCGGGTCCCGCCGAACCACAGTAAGGCTTCCTCCTTGTAAACCCGGCTCCCACCGAACCTCCTGCGGGAATCCGCTCGGGAAGGTGAGAAGCTTTCGGCGGCCGCTTCCGTCGGGATTCACTTCCAGCACGCTGTACCGGGTTGCCGGGCTCCACAGGTTGGAATAAGCAATCGCGCTGCCGTCCGGGGACCAGGAGGCACTGGTCGCAACGATGTCACCAACGCGTCGGGGCGAGCCTCCACCCACCGGCACGATCCACAATTTTCCCATACCGACCAGATCAGCATCGCTTATCACCAGCAGCTCAGACCGCTGGGGAGAGAAGTCGCAAAGGAACGGTTGGGGAAAAGGTACCTCGATCACCATCGGTTCGCCCCCGTCTTTTGAAACGCGGGCAATTCCCCAAGTACCTCCCTGCCTCTCCCCGAAGTAGATGGATGTATCGTCAGCGGCCAGAGAATCGGCCAGTTCCGCTCGCCCGAAGTGGGTGAGGCGAACAACGCGCAGAAGCTTGGGAGAAGGCTTTTCGACCGTGAACCTCAGGATGGCCACCACGCCGAGGATCGCCAGTGCGCCGACCAGCGCCATCAGCGCCAGCGGCCAACCACTTAGAATGGGCTGAGGACGCGGAGCGGCTGCCACGGCCGGCGGCACGCTGGCGCCCATTCCGTTTGAGCTGCCGCTGTCAGGTTTCTCCACCGGAGCGACAAAGCGGTAGCCACGCCTGGGAATGGTTTCAATGAAACGCGGCTGTTCCGGGTTATCGCCCAGAGCTGCCCGGATTTGACGGATACACCGGTTCAGCCCGTGCTCAAAGTCGACATAAATCTCGCTGCCCCAGACTTGGCGCTGAATCTCCTCTCGGGTCACGATCCGCCCGGCGTGGCTTAAAAGCAACGCGAGGATCTGCAAAGGCTGGGGCGGCAGCCGAACCGGCGCCCCGTGTAGGCGCAGTTCCAGTTGTCCGAGGTCAAACTCGAAATCGCCAAACCGGACTACCGACGGAGCGTCATCACTCACGCTGCCAATTCCTTTGGGGTTTGCTGTTATGGGCGCCATTATATACCCGGCCGACCTTTTTCAACAACTTGCAAAGGGGATGGTAGTGTCTCGGTTTGATGTAGATGCGGCTTTACGCCGCCATTTGGCGAGGTAAACTCGCCGCTACATCATCAAACTGAGACACTACCAAGGGGATGCCCAAGCGAAGCCTTTCGGGCGTCAGCCACGCATACTTCGAGTACAAGAAAAGTATCTCCTAACCATTGAACCGCCCATGGCTTTCCCATAACCTCGCTCGCATGGGGACCGGCCCCCTCACCAGGCATGGCGGGACGCGGCAGGGCCAAGAAACTAATTCCGACTAATGGGATACGGAATCAGGGGAGAAATCCATGAAAATGTTATCAGGCGGGAACGTCCAAGCTATGGGCAGCGGAGGCCATCCGGTCGGGCTCGTGCTTGAATGCCGAGGCCTTATGAATCCAAGGGCAAAGTTTCTCCTCTCGATGAGTTGGCTGGGCTTGCTGTGCCTCATGCTGCCGGGTTCCCTGCGGGCGGACACTGCATACACATACACAGGGAATCCCTACAATTATTCCGACGGAAGTTACTCAAGCCAATGCCAAATCATTACGTGCGAAATTACGGGCTCCCTAACCTACGCAGTACCGATCGCTGCCAATACACCAGACTACAGCAATCTACCTTTAGCCTTCAACTTCAGCGACGGCATTACCGACATAAACAACACCAACGGTTATATCTCGGAATTTGAGCTCACCACTGACTCTACGGGGAGCATTACCGGCTGGGTAATCGAAATTGCGCCCAACAACACGACGACCTACCCCTTCTATTCGATCTACACATGCGCCGTCGACATCTGTGGGCTCACAGGATTCGACGGGTCCTATGAGTATGTCTCATCAAACGTGACCTATCAGGCATATATTTTCAACGACCCCGGACCATGGTCATCAACCAATACGTCTGCCGTGCCGGAACCCACGAGCTCGGTGCTGCTCGGCACGGGACTCCTGGGCCTCTTGACGTGGGCAGCGCGCAACAAACGCTGCGCACCACCTGCCACATGCTGATCGGGATCGAGTTTGTGGTTGGCGCAGACTGCTGATTTTTGCCGTCTGCGCCCCTCGCCAGCCTGTGAACTCGCCATCGCCATGATTTGCCTTTCCCTGCGGGCAATCGCCCCCACTCGCAAATCACAAATCGGAAATCGCCAACTCCCCAATGGCTCGATGACCCGATGAGGCAATGACCCGATTCCCATAATTGCAATTTCTCTGACCGCCGACTAAAATCGACAGCGAGGTGAAAAAATGGAAAACGACATCCTGCGGATTGCGGGAAAGGAATTTCATTCGCGCCTGATTGTGGGCACGGGAAAGTATCGCAGCTTTCAGGAGATGGCGCGCGCGCATGAGGCTTCCGGCGCGGAGATTGTAACCGTCGCGGTGCGCCGAGTGAACCTGACCGACCGCAGCAAAGAGTCGATGCTGGACTTCATCGACCGCAACAAACTCTTTATCCTTCCCAACACCGCGGGCTGCTACACCGCCGACGATGCCATCCGCACCGCGCGCCTGGCGCGGGAGGTGGGGCTTTCCAACTGGATCAAGCTGGAAGTGCTGGGCGATGAAAAGACGCTGTTCCCGGATAATTTCGAGCTGCTCAAAGCCACCGAGGTGCTGGCCAAAGAAGGTTTTGTGGTGATGCCCTACACCAACGATGATCTGATTTCCGCGCGGCGCTTGATTGATGCGGGCGCGGCCGTGGTGATGCCCCTGGGCGCACCCATCGGTTCCGGGCTGGGAATTCAGAATCCCACCAACATCCGCATCCTGCGCGAAATGATTACGCAAGTTCCCCTGATTATCGACGCGGGCGTGGGCACCGCCTCCGACGCCGCCATCGCCATGGAACTGGGCGCGGACGCCGTGCTGATGAACACCGGCATCGCCGGCGCGCAGGACACCGTGCTGATGGCCGAGGCCATGAAGAACGCCGTGTTGGCCGGCCGCCAAGCCTTCCTCGCCGGCCGCATGCCCAAGAAACTTTACGCTACGGCGTCCAGCCCTCTGCAAGGGGTGGTGAAATAGCAGCATTGCCGGGATTAGGGATTCGGGGTTAGGGAAGGGCAGGATGGGTCCAGCAACTCGCCCACTCTTGATAGTCGCCTTCTTGGCTGTTTCACTGGGGTCATTCGCAGCGCAGACAGACAAACCACAGCCAACACAGGAGGAGATATACATCTCCAAAGCGGAGAACTTTGAGCACCCCGTGACTCTGCCACGTGATGTCGTGGAGGCATTGATAGAGTACGTATCGGACGGTCCATACTTCGGAGATTATGTTAAACGGCTCCGAATGGATCCAGACCGACTCTTTTTTGCGACCGAAGCTCATCTCGCTAAACCCAATGAGGTTGACTTCATCGTGGGGGGGATCGCTCCATTGTGCGCTGCTAATGGCGGGTTTTTTTGGGTGGTGCGGTCGACGCCGAAGAAACCGAAGGTCATTCTCTTCGCTGCTGGTAATTATATCGAAGTGCTAGACACTAAGACTCACGGCTATCGCGACATCCGAACCATTTGGCCGGGCCAATGGCAAACTCGTGACGATGTCTATCACTTTAACGGCAATGAGTACAAACTCCGGAAAGAGAAGTGGGTGGAGAACAACCCTTGAATCGAGTCAGACCCCGGTAGAGGCGGTTCGCGAACCGCCCCTACTTGCAGTTTGCCAAGAGAACTCTTTCTATGTCGGGATTCGCTTCGCCAGCCAGCAGGCAAGGTCAACAATAGTCCAGAACACAACTACCATGCCGACAGCCAAAGCACACCACGCGATTACTTCCTGCAAGCCGCACACGGTTGAGTACAGATTGGGCTCGGATTCGGGCGCGTATGAATAGAACCGAATCACGTTCAGACCGAGCCAAAGGGATGCCAGCGTCGGCAGACAAAACACAAGAGTGAGGAACACAAGCCGCTGTGGAGTTCGTGTGTATCTGCGCTGCATGAGCCAAGAGTGAATCAGCAGAGCGAGGCAGAGGATGGAAGCGAATGCGCGTCCCGGTTCGGATCGTAAGAACCCTGACAAGACCGACCCGATAATGCAAAAAACAATCCCCATACTCCACGAGCGCACCAAAGCTATGGCTGTTTTCGACATTTCATCCTCGTAACGAAGAGCAAATCTAGAAGCAGAATCCATGTTCCAGGCCCCGCTAGGGTTGAGGAGGGGTATCGTTGGCGGGGTGTGCCGGATTGGCGGGGGTCTTTTCCGGCACCGTATAAATCTTCTCGCCGGGTTTGGCCAGATGCAAATCCTCGCGGGCCTTGCGCTCAATGGCGGCGGGGTCTGACTTCAGCGCCCGGTTCTCCTTTTCCAACTCCTCATTTTCCTGTTGGAGTTGCTGGATCTGCTGTTGCAGCGTCTGAAGTTCTTTTAGCTGCCGGCGCGAGGCCAAATATCCGTTCTGGCCGAAGATGTTGTGGACGATGAGTGCGACCGACACCAGCAACAGCACCAGGATGCCGTTGCGATAGAGCGCGGTCATGTCAGAGTTGGAATCATTCATGGCGCGTGGACAGTATCTCGGAAAGTCGTAGCGGCGAGTTTACCTCGCCATATGGCGGCGTCCCGATAAGATCGGGACATGTTCCGCCGCCTCTACATCAAACTGAACCACTACCCCCGCGAATGGGGTTGCTTCTCATCTGCCCTCATTGTATCTTCTGTAGCAAGTTCCGTGCAACCGAGCGGTCATCCGGCCGAGGCTTGGCCGCGAGGAGGTCCTGTGACCGACAAGGTCGTCATCCTGGTAACCGCGGCGAGCAAGAAGGAATGCCGCAAGATCGCCAAGCACCTGGTGGAGAGCCGGCTCGCCGCGTGCGTCAACATCACGCCGCCCATCGAGTCCGTCTATCGTTGGGAAGGGAAAATCGCCCGCGATCAGGAGTACCAGCTTTTCATCAAGAGCACGCGCGAGTTGTTTCCGGAAATCAAAACGGCCATTTCCAAGCTGCACAGTTACCACACGCCGGAGATCATCTGCCTGCCCATCATCGAGGGCTCGCGAAATTATCTCCAGTGGGTGGGCGATTCGGTAAAGGCGGCAAGTCCCTTGGAAGACGAAACTGCCGGACCGGAAACCGGAGCATAGCATTCAGCGGCGGGGATGGGCTCTGCGATCTCTTGCCAGCAGTGGGGAGGTTACGTGACCGACGTCATCAAAATGACAACTTTGCGCAAGGAGTTCGAAGACCTGGTGGCGGTTCAGGGGCTCGACCTCTCCATTCCCGAGGGCGAGATCTACGGCCTGATCGGGCCGAACGGCGCGGGGAAAACCACCACCATCCGCATGGCCTGTGGCCTGCTTGAGCCCACCGACGGCCACGTGACCGTCGCCGACGTGGACGTGCACCAGGACCCCGAGCGCGCCCAGCAATTCATCGGCTACCTCTCAGATTTCTTCTCCGTGTATGAGGACTTGAAAGTCTGGGAGTACCTCGACTTTTTCGCGCACGCTTACAAGATGCCGGAGGCGGAAATCCCCGCGCGCATCGACGAGGTGATTCGCCAGGTCGAATTGGAAGTGAAGCGCGACGCCATGATCAAGGGCCTCTCCCGCGGCATGAAGCAGCGCCTGGGAATCGCGCGAGCCATTATTCACAAGCCGCGCGTGCTGCTGCTAGACGAGCCGGCCTCCGGACTCGACCCCAAGGCGCGCCTGGATTTGCGCAACCTGCTGAGCTCTTTGCGCGACGCCGGCACCACCGTGCTGATTTCCTCGCACATCCTTACTGAGCTGGAAGGCTTCTGCACCTCCATTGGCCTCATGGAAAAAGGCCAGATGATTCGCAGCGGAACCATCGCGGAAATTTCCGCGGCGGAATCGACATTTCGCGTGGTGCGCCTCAGTTGGGTGGGAGAAGGGGCGGCGAACGTCGGGGCAAAGCTCCAGGGGATTCCGCAGGTCTCCGGACTTATGGTGCAGGGCGCACAAGCGGTGTTCAAATTCTCCGGCTCGGAAGAGGAACTGGCGAACATCCTGGCGGGTCTGGTCGCGGCCGGTGTAAGAGTGGTGAGCTTCGGCGAAGTGAAGCAAACGGTGGAAGATCTTTACCTGAAACTTTCGCACAACGAGGTGATGTAGTGCTCCGGTTCTGGCGCAATCCCTTGCTGATTTTACATATGCGGTCGGACCTTCGCCCGGCGCGCGCGGCGACGGCGGCGGCCATCTCCCTGGTGGTTTGCACTCTCATTGCCATGGGTTGCTGGTCGGCGAATACCGGCCACGCTCACGAATTTTGGCACGATTTCTATGCCTGGCTGCTGGGCTCGCAATTTGTGCTGCTGGGAGTCTGGTCCGCAAGCACGTGCGGGCAGGCAGTGGCGCGGGAACGGGAACTGAAGACGTTTGACTTTCTTAAGACCACACGCCTGACCGCGGCGGAAATCATGGTGGGCAAACTGTTGGGCGCGCCCATTGTTGCATATTTCATCGTCGGCTGCACGCTGCCCATCTCCATTGTGGCGGGGTTGGTGGGCGGAATTCGCCCGGTGGCCGTGCTGGGCTCCATTGCTCTGCTCCTGGCTTTTGCGCTTTTTTACAGCCTGGCGGCGCTGCTGGGATCGATGCTGGTGGAAAAATCGAGTTCCGGGGCCATTGGCTTGCTGGCACTTTTAACGAACGGCTTCTTACTCGGATTTGCCGGCAGCCCTTTCAAGGGGTTCGCCGCCATCAGCATCTTCCCTGCCGTGCTTACTCTCCATGGCGTTGACTCGGATCTGGTACACTTTTCCCCGACTGTCTTCGGCCGGGAAGTTCCCTGGGCCATCCTGACCCTTGTTCTTTATGTACTCCTGGGTGCGTGGTTGGTGCTGATGATCGTGCGCAATCTCAAGCGCGACATCCCACAGATTCAGCTTCTCTCGCGCTGGCAGTGTGTGGCGGTGGTGGCTTTCTGGAATCTCCTGTTTTACGCGTTTCTGGATACGAAGATTTTCAGGATACCAGCGCCCCTTCGCACATATAGCGATAGCTATTACGTCCCGTTTCAGATTGCCTTGTATGCAGTCGCCTGGAACGCCGTCTTCCTCTTCCTGATTGGTGTCGCGGCGTTGAGTCCGCACGAAAGGTTGAAAGTCTGGTGGCGCAAATGGAAGGCGGGCAAGGGATCCTACTTTGCCCCGGACGGATTGCCCTGGCCCTGGCTGGTGGTGGCGGCGCTCATCGGTTATGCCATGCTGGCGGCAGAAGCCTTGGGGATGCGCTCGGCGGTCCCGCTGGCCGATTGGCACCTGGGCTTTGCCGCGATGGCCTTCGGGGCGTTCCTGGTCTTCACGGCGCGGGACATCCTTTTCCTCCAGTGGTGCCTGCTTACCCGGATGAAACAACCGGTGATGAAGGGATTCCTCCTGCTCGTCCTCTATTACGTGGCGGCTGGTATTGTGGGGGCGGTCGTCTCGGCGGTTTACGGACGATTCGGCCCGCACACTTCCAAGGTTCTGACTTTGCTGATTCCCTGCGCGCTGCTCAGCGGGGTGGACAAGCCCGAGGTCCCATCCACGTTCATCTTTGCGAGCATCGCCTTGCAAGTGGGATTTTGCGTTCTGCTTCTCCTCGCCATCCGGGGGCGCCTGGACCGGCCGGTGCACGCTCCCGTAGCGGGCGCGGCATAAGAGTCGATGTGAACAAACCCCTCTGAGCGCTCCCGATTACCCCGAGATGGGTTATCATAGGGGATTGGAAATCCAACAAGGAGGTTCCACCCCATGTTTTCGTCCCAGCACACCCAGCACCTTGTGGCGGCGTGGGTTGCCACCAGCCTTCTCCTCTTCGGTGGGCTCAGCCGCTCCGCCCATGCTCAGGGCGGGAAGCCAAGTAACGAGATCACCAACATGACCGTGGTCGTCAAAGAAGCTGACACCGGCGAACCGATCAGCCAGGCGCGCATCACCCTGCAATTCACGGCGCCCGGCGGCCCCAAGAGATTTGGGAAGTCGCAGAAAATCTCTTACAGCGCCAAGACCGACGCCCAGGGCCGGTACAAATTTACGGAGATCAACAAGGGAACGATAGTCTTGTCGATTACTGCCAACGGTCACCAGAGCTATGGCAAGGAACTGCAACTGGAACAAGACAACCAGGTCTTCGAAGTGAAACTTAAAAAGCCCCAGCCGCTTGTTTAGGTCGGAAAAACGTTGCCTCAGCTTGGTGCAAAGTGTTAAAAACCGTTTAGGCCTTTAACCTTATCGTAATCTCGGGTGGGCTTTTCCACAAACTTTTCAACAGGCTTGTTGAAAACCCTGGGAAGCGGACGGTCAAGAGGCATGAACTGAGGGCGGCGGACACTGCGAAATCGAACACTCGGAAATTTTTATTCCCAGTACTTAACTTCAAATACAACCGCGCACTAAACCCTCAATTATTGTAAGGACTTTCCCCGTTTTGTGCCTCGAGAGGCTCAAGGTTTCGGCGGCGCATTGGGGGTGGGAGCGCCCAGGCTGGGCCCTTCTTTAGGTTTGGGTGGGGGGGCAAAGTATTGCTCGTCCATCCACAGGTTGGCGCTCTTCTTGAGGTCCGCCATCGCCGCGTTAATTTTGTCCTGCTTCAGGGTTTTTTCGATGTCCGCGGAAACATCCTTTAAGTCCAGATGGCTGTGCGCGGTCACCTGAAAGAAGACCAATGCCTGGGGGAAGGGGACGGGTTCAGAGACCTCGCCATCTTTCAGACCAAATGCCGCCTTCTCCATTTCCGGGTTGCGCATGGTGCCCCGGCGGACCTTGCGCGCCTCTGCGTCGATGATCACATCCCCCGGCGCCTTGAAATCGTCCATGACCTTTTTGATGTCGGTGCCCGCGAGCAGTTCTTTGCGGATGGCCTCAGCGCGCGCTTTCGCCTCCTCCGGGGCAAGTCCGGGGCCGGTGGGAGGCGCCGGGTGCGCCGGGTCGGCTTTCGGATCGGCAGCCTTCACGCGGATGAAGATTTGCCGCACCATGATCTCGTCGTAGTCGGGGGCATGCGCCGTGTAATATTGCTGGACGTCTTCGGGAGTTACCTTCGCCTGCTGAACGATCTCTTCATTGGCAGCTTGCGCTTCCAACACCAGTCTTTGCAGGGCCAACTTGCGGGCAAACTCGGGCGTCTGGTCCAAATGATGAAGGCGCGCCTGCTGGGAGAGCATTATCGCTTGCGCATACTGCTCCCCGAAATCTTTCATTCCCCGAGCTGCTAAGGCGCGCTGCGTCTGCAGAGGTAGGGTCCCAACCAGTGAGTCCATGTCGGCTTTGGTGAATTGTTGATCGCCGACTTTGAGCACCACCTTATCGGGCAACTCGGGAGTCTCAAACGCGAGGCCCGGCGACTGGTTGGCGCCCTGAGCCTGGCTGGCGGAAGGAGTGGCGCTGGCAGCAGGGGGTTTGGGCGCTTGGGCCCGAGCCACGCTCGATACCAATCCGGACAGCAAAAGTGCGATAAGCAATCTCCGTGTACGCCGCGAGCAGGTCTGATCCATGAGTCCCAGTCCTTTACTAAGCAGAGTTTCACATCCTCAAAGCCCATCCATCGTAGCACAATTTGGCGGAGCGGCGGAGTAATCCCTCAAAGGTGTCAGGAGGTCGTAAGGGGTGCGCACGTTGGATTTGTATTCTGGCGGTGGGTCACAGAGAGCCAGCGCGGGGGGAGGGACTGGCTCTCTGTGTTCCGTCAAGGCTCACCGTCCGGCGCCCATGTTGGCCACCGGGATGACCTGGGCCAGTTGCGGTTCCCGCGGGGCCGCGCGGTGGCGGGGGTTACTGGCCGGGTATTCAAAGGTCATCCCAATCTGGGGCAGACTCAACTTGCGGACCTTCCCGTTTTCCAAAACCATCTCGGAACGACCTGATGTGGTGTTGCTGATGAATCGGGCGACGATGAGCGCCACGGGGTGTGTCCCACGAATGACCGTGACCACGTGTTCGGCGTAGGCATGGTTCAGCGTGAAGGAATAGTCGCCAGCCGGCAACGTTGCCTGGCCCCAGCGAGTCGCAGACGGCAGGGTGAATTTTCCCTGGAAGGCCTGTGCGTTGGCGGGCTTGGCGCTGAAACCTGCCACCAGCACTCCCAGGACCAAAAGCCTGAGTACCGTGAACTTGTGATTCGTTTTCATGACCTTCTCCTTTTCGCAGTCTTGAATTTGGCAACCCTAACTTGCCTCACCCTGTATGGCGGAAAAGGGCGTTGAAAAAGGTCATGCCGGAAAAATATTTTCGGCCGGTTCGCCAATTTAACGTAGCGCCGGGCTTTAGCCCGGCACCTCCATTTTGCCTTCAGCCTTCCCAATCACGATTACCGAAGGTCGGAAGTGCCGGGCTAAAGCCCGGCGCTACGCCCCCAACCAACGGTCCACTGCGATTG
>Ga0326728_10013292_pt1 | contig 17923 bp, 16 predicted proteins | sample MB3enrmetagenome_FD_207602 | JGI IMG/M metagenome (GOLD analysis project Ga0326728, IMG submission 207602) | Lab enriched peat soil microbial communities from McLean, Ithaca, NY, United States - MB31MN | ecosystem: Environmental > Terrestrial > Soil > Wetlands > Peat | place: USA: New York... | reverse complement strand
ACCCTCGAACAGGGGAAGGCCGCAGAATTTCGGCATTTCCGTGCGCCAAAGCAAAGTGAAGTTGAGTCCGTGGGTGATGAGGAACTTGACGTAAGCGTCGAAGTCTAACTTCTCAACAGTGCCATTGCTGCCCCAGTCCTGAAGCGTGTTCCAGGTCTGCGATCCGTTCAAAATAAGAACCGTGCCGTTAGCATCTTGGAAATAGTGGGGATTTCGAGAGGCTGTGAGCGGCCCCGCGACTTGTGCAGCGAAGGCTAGTTGGCCACCCACCAAGACGCCAAGGAGAATCTTCAAACCCTGGCCGCTCAAAACCGGGCTTCTGGCCCGCGAGCATCGGGAACGAGTTTGCACGCAGGGGACCTCCCTAATTCTCGGGTGGCGCTTACATGAAGAGCAATGCGCTACCCGTGCATTCGTGAAACCATTCGCTTAGTGCGCAACCGCGTTCATCACTGCCGGTGATGGCTGCTCTTTTCCGAAATCGCCCTCCCAGCGCGAGATCACCACGGTGGCCAGGCAGTTGCCCAGCACGTTGACCGAGGTGCGCGCCATATCCATCAATTGGTCGATACCGAGCAGAATGAAGATGGGCTCCGATGGCAGGCCGAACGACCCGGCGGTTCCGAGAAGAATGACTATGGCCGCCCGAGAGACGCCCGCCACCCCCTTGCTAGTCAGCATGAGCGTGAGCATGAGCAGCAGTTGCCGGCCCAGGCTGAGGTGCACGCCGGCGGCTTGCGCGACAAAGATCGAAGCCAGCGAGAGATAGAGCGTGCTGCCGTCCAGGTTGAAGCTGTAACCCGTGGGCATGACGAAGGCCACCACCGGGCGCGGCACGCCGATTGCCTCCATGGCTTCCATGGCGCGGGGCAGGGCAGCCTCGGAACTCGCGGTTCCAAAGGCAATCGAGACCGGCTCCGCCACCGCCGCGATGAACTTCTTCAGCGGCACCCGCGCCAGCTTCGCCACCGGCAACAGCACTCCAAGAATGAAAACGAGCAGGGCAACGTAGAGGGTGAGCAACAGCTTGGCGAGGTTGAACAGGATGCCCATGCCGGTGCTGCCAACCGTATAGGCAATGGCCGCGCCCACGCCCAGTGGAGCCAAGTACATGACGAAATTGGTGAACTTGAACATCGTCTCCGCGAGGCTCTCGGCAAGGTTGAGCAGCGGCCGGCGGCGCTCCTCGCGGACCATGGCTAGGGCGATGCCGAACAGGATGCTAAATACTACCACCTGGAGTATTTGACCGTCCGATACGGATTTCGCCACGTTCTCAGGGAAAATGTGCAGGATGGTTTCCGTGGCAGAGAGCCGCTGGACCTGAAGCGTTTCGCCGCTGGCCGGGGGCAAGTGCACTCCCGCGCCGGCCTTGCTGAGGTTGATGGCGGCGAGTCCGATGCAGAGCGCCAGAGTGGTGACCGCCTCGAAGTAGACGATCGTTTTGAAGCCCATGCGCCCCATTTTCTTCAGGTCGGAGTGCGCCGCGATGCCGCTGACAAGCGTGGCAAAGAGCAGCGGCGCGATGATGGTCCGAATGAGCCGCAGAAAAATCATGCTGAGCAGGCGCAGGCGGACGGCAACGGGGGGCCAATCGTGACCGAGGGCCGCGCCGATGACCATCGCCACCAGGATCCATGTGGTAAGCGTGCGCTTGTAGAGGGCATAGAGGACGAGAGTGACGATGCTGATCCATCGAACCGTGAGGAGGAAGTTGGCAGGCAGCGGGGTGAAGTAATGGCTCACGACGCTGAGGACCACTGCGAACGTGAAGCTGGCGACGGCCAGGGACAGGGACTTGGTTCTCACCCTCATACCTGCACGGTGACGGTTGCCTCCGCGCGGGCGACGGGTCGGTAGAGGGTGTCTCTTTCGAAGGGCTCCTGGCCGGCTTCGCGGATCAGGCGGATAATCTGCTGGCGGGTCATGGCCTGGGGGGTTTTTGCCCCGGCGTCATGGTAAATCTTCTCTTCCACCACGGTTCCGTCCAGGTCATCGGCTCCGAAGCGCAGGGCCACCTGTGCCACGCGGGGTGTCATCATTATCCAATAGGCTTTGATGTGGGGAAAGTTATCGAGCAGGAGGCGAGCCACCGCGACGTTCTTCAAATCCATGAAGCCGGAAGTTTCGGTGTGGGAGACAAGCTTTCCGAGTTCAGTGTTGGCGGGGTGAAAGGCCAGCGGGATGAAGGTTCGGAAACCGTGTGTCTCGTCCTGGAGGTTGCGCAATTGCAGCAAATGGTCAACGCGGTCCGGGGCGGACTCGATGTGCCCGTAAAGCATAGTGGCATTCGAGGGCAGACCCAGCTCGTGCGCGATGCGGTGCACCTTCAGCCAGGTGTAGGCGCCGATCTTGTGGTCGCAGATCACCCGGCGCACTTCCGGAGCAAAAATCTCCGCGCCCCCGCCCGGCAGCGAGCTTACCCCAGCTTGCTTGAGCTTCTCCAGAATCTCGCGGATGGGCATTTGCGTGATGTGTGAGAAGTAACCGATCTCGACGGCCGTGAAGGCCTTCAAGTGGACAGTCGGGAACCTTTCCTTCAGCCCCCGAATCAGGTCCAGGTAATACTGGAAAGGAAGGTCCGGGTGCAGGCCACCCACGATGTGGAACTCTGTGACGGCCTCTGACCAGCCCTCGCCGGCAATGCGAAAGGCTTCCTCGAGGGCCATCGTATAAGCGGCGGACGCGTCGGGTTTGCGGCCGAAGGCGCAGAGCCGGCAACTGGCCACACACACATTCGTCGGGTTGAGATGCCGGTTGACGTTGAAATAGGTCCGCTTCCCGTGCAGTTTCTCGCGCATGTAGTTGGCAAGGTAACCGAGGGCGAGCAGGTCGCCGGACTCGTAGAGCGTGACGCCCTCGTCGAAACTGAGACGCTCGCCCGCCATCACCTTTTCGGCGATGCCCTCGAGCTTCGAATCATCTATGCGGAGTGCGCCTGGGAGCATATAGCTGAATTCCCATTTTATCGACCGGAGACCCGGATTGCAACCGGTGCGCGCCTGAGGTCCAGGTGTCATTCCGAGCGGAGCGAGGAATCTTGCTCTGATTCTGTCTTCCTCATGAGCTCTGGTCCCTTGAACGCAGAGCGAGATTCCTTGCTGCGCCCGGAACGGCAGCGTTGGCGCAGCGCCCGGCACGCCCTGACCCTACATTCCCAAACTAAGAAATTGCCCAAACCCGCATGGATGCTCAATAAGACTTGACAAACGGTTTGTGCCTGTGCTTGGCCAACCCTCCACCACAAAACAAAAACTCTAGCGCCCGGTCCTTATTCAGCTTAGAATTTGAGTTTTGAGGCTCGAGGCCCTATGGAGTGGACCAACTACAGTTTCGCGGAACCGCAGGACGAGGCGGCATTCTTCTACGGCCTCTTCCTGCGCGGCCATCCTATCCAAAAACTGCGGGAAGACATCGATGTCCCGGCCCACGTTCTGGCCCAGTGGCAGCGCCTCGCCGACCACGACCCCGTGTACCAAGGTACGGTGGCTCGCATTTTGGCCTATCGCAAGCACGTTCTTGCCATCTTCGATTCCCTGATCTTCAAGGAAATCGGGTTCCCACACAGGCTCCAGTAAATTGACTCATTAACTCATTGATTCATTGATCCATTGAAAAGCGGTCAGTTGTCCGTGGTCCGTCGTCAGTTGCCACTTGGCCCGGCGCCCCCAATGAGTCAATGAAACAATATGTCGGTGGCCCAGGTGACAAAGAAGAGCACGCTGATGTATCCGTTCACATTGAAGAAGGCGGCATTCACGCGGGAAAGGTCAGAGGGCTTGACCAGCGCGTGTTCGTAGGCGAGCAAGATGGCCACTGCGATCAAGCCTGTCATGGCCATCCACCCCAGGTTCTCCCGCCGGGCTACCGTCACCAACAGCACCAGCATCAGCACGTGAAGGATGGCGGAGGCATAGAGCGCCGCGGTGATCCCGTAGCGCTTGGGGACGGAGTGAAGCCCCAGGGCGTGGTCGAACTCGATGTCCTGGCAGGCGTAGATGATGTCGAAGCCGGCCGTCCACAAGGTGACGGCTCCGCCCAACAGCAAGGCGCTCAGGCTCACTTCGCCCCGCAAGGCAATCCAGGCGGCGATGGGCGACATCCCCAGGCACGACCCTAAAATGAGATGGGAGAGCACGGTGAAGCGCTTGGTGTAGGAATAGGCGATCAGGACGCCGAGCGCCAGCGGTGAGAGCTTGAACGCCAGGGGATTGAGTTCGTGCGCAGCCAACACCAGCAGCACGCAGGAAAGCAGCGTGAAGCCCACCGCAAACCTTAGGCTGATTTGCCCGGTGGGCAGGGCGCGCATCCTCGTGCGGGGGTTGAGCGCGTCCAGTTTCAGGTCGGCGATGCGATTGAAGGTCATGGCGGCGCTGCGGGCGCCCACCATGGCCACGATCAGCCAAAGTAGCTGCCGCCAACTGGGCCAACCGCGCACCGCCAGCGTGGCCCCCGTGAGCGCAAACGGCAGGGCAAAGATCGAGTGCTCGAACTTGATCATTTCGAGCGTGGTGCGGAGCTTGGCGATAAGGCCCCTGGCGGCAGGCGGCCCGCCAGCGGTGTTCGGCGGCATGGGTTCGCTTTGAAGGGTTTGGCCCATCACGAGACACTTATCATTTTACCGCAGAGCCGCCCTTTGGAGTGCGGCAGCTTGCTGCCGCTTTGTAGCGCCGACCTTCAGGTTGGCACTTTCTTGATTTCCCATCGTGCTGACCCCGCCATGCGGGGTCAGCGCTACCGCCCCGCCCGCGAGCAAGCTCGCGAAAAGACAAAGCGGCAGCAAGCTGCCGCACTCCAAAGCACTTCGCGCCAGCGATCCTTTCCGGCAATTACTTCTTCGGATACCCGACGGTCTGCGCAAGCATGATCTTCTGGTTGGGGCGAAGTTTCATCAGTTTTGCCAAGGCCACGCGATCAACGCTGCCTCGCACGACGGCCGCCAGTCCCTCGGAAGCGCAAAAGAGATACACGTTCTGAGCGATGAAGCCCGTGTCGGCGCCCGTATAAAGGGTCTGGTCCTCGCCGCCCGCTCTTCCGGTCTTTGCCAGATCGGCCACATAGACGAGGTTAAGCGGCGCTTCTTGGACGAAGGATTGCTGGCCGGTCCCCCCGCGAACATCCTGCGCCAAAACCGGATTCAAAGCGTTGGCTTTGGCATCGTAGACGTAAAGGCCGTCCTGAGTGGCCACGTAAATATCAATTTCCTGCCAATTCATGGCCGAGGGCGCGGTGCGCTTGCCGGAGTCCGGCCGGTTCACTCCGAAGGCTGCCCAAAGCAAATTGGAAAGCACTTGAGGGGAAAGTTTTTGAGTGCTGAATTCCCGCGAACTCTGGCGATCCTTCAGGACCTGCATCAACGGCCTGCCCCCGGAGGTCTGCGGCGGGGGAAGGGGGACAGGGTTCAGTTCCTGCGCCACGGCAAGAGTTACGCAGGCGATGAGCGTGAACATTACCAAACCAAAATGACGCAACACGTGCCTTGACATGAGACTCCTTTCCCTTGCATTAGGAAACGAAAATCAACAGCACGAAAAGAATGAAGTTGATGACATGCGCGGCGTAACAGAAAAGGCAGTGAGTGTACAGGATGCGGCGAAGCGCATAAATCAGATAAAAGCCCAGTACGACCGAGGAAAGGCTGGCGCCCATTAACAAAAGACCCAGGGTTTCGAACGGTCTCGAGACGTACCCTAAAATGCTCGCATGGCGAGGAACGAACATTATCCAGACCAGGAGGAGCACGTAATAGACGATGCCAAGAAGCGAATTGGGCACCCCGAAGACCCGCGCGTAGGGCGTGCGCACCACAGTGACGCAGCTTGAATCCTCCCGCGCGCAGAGGATTTCAGGCACCCAGCGCGCTTTCCGGATGCGCCCGTAATACGCCAAGGTGAAATAGAGGGCGTCCGCAAGCCCGGCAACCGAAAGCAATACAATGCACAGCCGCAGCACCACGTCACGACCTGGCGGAATCAAGGGATTAACTCATTGAGTCATTGATTCATTTGCCGCCCACTGCCTACTGCCTACTGCCTACTGCCTGTTCCTCTCCCCAGCCCCCAGCCCCATCCATCGGAATTGGTCCACCTGTTCGAGCCCCAAAAGCGCGAGCACCCGGCAGCAGAATTGAGTGACGAGATCATCGATTGTGTTTGGTCGGTGATAGAAAGAAGGGATAATGGGGAAAATCACGGCGCCTGCGGCCTGAGCACGCAACATGTTCTTCAGGTGAATCCGATTGAAGGGAGCGTCGCGTACCGCCAACACAACTTTGCGACCTTCCTTCAGGCAAACGTCGGCGGCGCGCTCGATAAGTGTTTCAGAGATGCCGTTGGCGATTTGCGCCAGGCAGCCCGTGGTGCAGGGGATCACCACCATACCATCCACGGGATACGAGCCACTGGCGATGCTGGCGCCGATGTCAGAGTCCAGCAAGTAAACGGTCTTCGCCACGGCCTGAGCTGCCAGGGCGGAGGGGATTTCCGAGGAACGTGAAATATCCAGATCCAGCTCTTCCCGCATTACCTTCAACCCGCTGCCAGAGATAACGAGGTGTATCTTCCCGACCCGATGATCCGTTTCAAGCAATTGCAGCATGCGCCGTGCGAAAAGAGCGCCACTGGCGCCGGTCACTCCTAGTATCAGGCTTTTGCCGAGGGAAAGTTGCGAGGAGGGCATCGAAGCGATGTTAACCAGTGTCCTCCCGGAAGTCAAGGAAGTGCGCCCGCCTCGCACCTGATATACTAAGTACAGCGGGTAAGAGTCAGGGGAGGGGACATTGACACCTGAAGAAGTTACACGAATGCTCCGGCAAGTGCGGCAGGGGAAGCTGAGTGTGGAAGGGGCGCTCGAGCGCCTGCGCAATCTACCCTACGAAGACCTGGGTTATGCCAAGATCGATCATCACCGATCCCTTCGCCAGGGATTCCCGGAAGTCGTCTTCGCGCGCGGCAAGGATCCCGCCCATGTGGAGGGAATCGTGCGCCGGATGCTGCTGAACCAGCACAACGTCCTCGTCACCCGGGGCGACGCGGAGTTGTTTGAGCGAGTGAGGAATCTGCATAAGACAGCGAAGTTCCACAAACTCTGTGGGGCCATTACGTTTCGCCACGAGCGCAAGATTCGAGGCAAAGGGAAAATCGTGGTGGTTTGCGCGGGCACCTCGGACATTCCGGTTGCGGAAGAGGCACTCGTCACGGCCGACATCATGGGGAATCGCGTCGAGCCGCTCTACGACGTGGGCGTAGCGGGCATCCATCGGCTGCTAGGCGAGAGCCAGCACCTGCGCGAAGGGCGCATAATTATCTGTGTGGCAGGAATGGAAGGCGCGCTGCCCAGCGTCGTAGCGGGCATGGTGAGCGCGCCTGTCATCGCCGTCCCTTCGAGCGTGGGATATGGGGCCAGTTTCCACGGCCTCGCGGCGCTGCTCGGCATGCTCAATAGCTGCTCGCCCAACGTCTGCGTGGTGAATATCGATAACGGATTCGGGGCAGGGTATCTTGCGAGCGTGATTAATCGCTTGTAAACCGTCGCGCCTCAACGGAGGGGTGACGGCTGATCTCATCCCACGAGCCGTCGCAGGGCCTCCGCCTGCTCGGGGTTTTTGTGCAGCATGGTGCGGTAGAGGCGAACGAACTCATCTCGGTCGATCTTCTGGACGGTGCCGCGCCCGCGCTGGGGGCTGAAAGCCAGGATGTGATCGAGGTCGGGATGCCGTGCCAAGGGGTTTTTCAGGCGCACGGCGTCGCGCGGCGGGCAGAAATCGAGGAGGGATCCCATGCCAGTGTCGTGCCCATCCGAAGCCGCTCGCGCTATTCCCACTACCCATTTGCGGTCCACTTCGTAGCAAAGGAAGAGGTCTCCGCGCTTCACTTCCTCGCGGATGTAGCGCAGGCTCGAGGCGCTGCGTATCCAGCCTTCGTCGCCTAGTTCATACGATCCGCGCGCGCGTGAGCGGAAATACTGGTCAAATTCCCAGCCGCGTTTTGTATTGATTTTGAAGACCCAGATATTCATCAGTATTCAGTTGTCAGTAGTCAGTTGTCCGTGGTCCGTTGCCAGCCTAAAGCGCGGCGTGTAGCACTTGCAGCTTCGTGGAAGGCATTCCTGGTATCATCCCGCAGTTGGTCCAGCTCGGCAGACAGGAAAAAACCCTGCCCAGCCTTGGTATCTTCAACTGACAACTGACAACTGGCAACTGACGACTGCCTAAAGCTCCACCACGCGCGCCACGCGAATGGCGGGGATGGAGCGGATTTCAGCAAGCACTTCCTCACGGACGTGACCGTCAACCTGGACCAACCCCACCGCTTCGCCGCCCTCAACTTCCCGACCGAGTGCGAAATTGGCGATGTTGATCTTATGGTCGCCCAGAATGGTGCCGATGCGCCCGATGACGCCGGGGACGTCCTGATTGCGAATGTAGATGTGAATGCCCTCGAGTGGGGCTTCGATATCGAGCTCATTGATGCCCAGAATGCGCAAGTTCCCGCGCAGACCCACCATGGCCAGCGCGCTGGTCGGCCCGGTTTCCGTGCGCAGAGCCAGTCCCAGCGAATGGGAGAATGCCGCGCGGCGGGCACTGCGCAGCTCCAACACTTCAATGCCCCGCGCCTGCGCCAGGGTTCCGGCATTGACGATGTTCACTCGGTCGGAGAGGGCCTTTTTCAGGATACCTTTCAGCACCGCGTTTTTCACCAGGTGCGTGTTGAGTTCCGCCAGCCCCCCATCGTAGCTGATGCTGACCTCGCTGATCCGCTCGCCGGCGACCTGGGCCAGGAAAGAGCCCAGGTTTTCGCCAAGCTGGAGGTAAGGCGCAAGCTTCTGATACTCCTCGGGCGATACGGTGGGCATGTTGACGGCGTTGCGGGGCACGCCCAGCAGAAGATAATCGCGGATCTGCTCGGCGATACGGATGCCCACAATCTCCTGTGCCTCTTCCGTCGAGCCCGCGATGTGCGGGGTGACGACGACGCGCGGGTGGTTCACCAAGCGCGGGTCCTTCGGCGGCTCGGGCTCAAAGACATCCAGCCCGGCGCCTCCCACTTGGCCGCTCTCCAGGGCTGCGACCAGGTCCGCCTCGTTGAGCAACTCGCCGCGGGCGCAGTTCACAATACGCAAGCCGGGCTTGGCGAGAGCCAGCGTCTTGGCGTTGAGCAGATGACGGTTCTCCGCCGTCTTTGCTGCATGTAGGCTCAGGAAATCGCTTCCCTTTAACAGTTCCTCGAGGGACACCAGCTTGACGCCCTGATCTTGAGCCAGCCGGGAAGAAACGAAAGGGTCGGAAGCGAGAACCGTCATGCCGAAGGCTTGTGCCAGGCGCGCCACCTCGCGTCCGATATTGCCGAAGCCCACCAAGCCCAGCGTTTTCGAGCGCAGCTCGATGCCCGTGAGCTTCTTTTTCTCCCATTTACCCTGTTTGAGCAGGCTGTCCGCTTCCGGGATGCGTCGCGCCAAAGCAAGGAGCAACCCCATCGTGTGCTCAGCCACACTGACGGCATTGCCGCCCGGCGTGTTCATCACCACGATTCCTTTCTTGGTCGCAGCGTCGAGGTCCACATTGTCCACACCGCTGCCGGCGCGCCCGATGACGCGCAAGCGCGTGGCCCGCTCGAGCAACGCGGCCGTCGCTTTCGTGGCGCTGCGCACCACAAGGGCGTCGGCGTCCTGGATCTCCTCCGCTACTGTGGCATTGGCCTTCTTGGGAAGGAAAACTACCTCCCAGGTTTTCTCTGCCTTTAGAACTTCCAGTGCCCGCTCTGAAACGTTGTCTGCAATCAGTATTTTCATATAGGGTCCAGAACCTTTCCGAAGACCTACTCGACTGTCATTCCGAGCGCAGCGAGGAATCTCGCTCGGTTCGCTCCATCGTGCACCACTTAGACCGGCAGAGCGAGATTCCTCGCTGCGCTCGGAATGACACGCGGGAGCTTGTGACCTGACACTAACTGGATTGCCGCAGGTAGACTTCCTGCGCGGCGCGGACGCCGCTGCCCAGCTCAATCTTCTGGCCCAGCTTCAGGAGTGCGACCTCGAGAGCCGCCACCGCCGCGAACAGCTCAGGAACGTCGTAATAGCCGAGGTGGGCGAGGCGGAAGATCTTGCCTTTCATGCTGCCCTGGCCATTGGCGATGACGGCGCCAAAGCGGTTGCGCATTTCCTTGACGATGGCCCCTGAATCCATCCCCTCCGGCGCGCAGACGGCGGTAGCGGCGTTGGCAGGGGAGGAGACCGCAAATAGCTTGAGCCCCAGCGCTTTAGCAGCTTCGCGAGTGGCCTCCGCCAGCAAGGCAGCGTTGGCGATCAGGTTCTCCCGGCCTATGCGCTTGATGTACTGAAGCGCTGAATGCAGGGTGATGATGAGCGTCGTCGCCGGAGTGTAACTCGTCTCACCTTTTGCCTGGTTCTTGCGCTCCTTGGCGAAATCAAAATAGTAGCGAGGAAGTTTGGCGCTCGATATCATCTTCCAGGCTTTCTCACTCACGCTGACGAAGGCCAGGCCGGGAGCGATCATCACCGCCTTTTGCGATCCTCCGATCACAATGTCCAGACCCCACTCATCCGGGCTCAGCTCCGTGGTGCCGAGGCCAGTGATGGCGTCCACCACGAGGCACGTCTCGGGATAGTTCTTGACGATCTCCCCCAGCGCCTTTACGTCATGGCTCACGGCGGTCGAGGTTTCGGTGGCCTGAACGTAAACCGCCCGGAAAGGGCCATCCTTTTCCAGCCTGTCCTTGATCTCCCCGATATTTAAAGGGTGGCCGTAGGGAGCTTCCACCTTGGCGGCCTCAATGCCGTAAACTTCCGCCAAGCCCAACCAGCGCTCGCCGAATTTGCCCGCCGTCCCTACCAATACACGCTCGCCGGGAGACACCAAATTCGAGACGGAGCCTTCCATCGCCCCGGAGCCGGAGCTCGCCAGTATCAGGACGTCGTTTTGAGTATTGAAATAATACTTCAGGAGGTCGAGGGTTTCGCGCATGATCTGGCGAAAGGCCTCCGTCCGGTGGTGGACGTTGGCGACCATGGCGCGCGCCTGGGCCTCCATAAGCAAGGGCGTGGGTCCGGGGGTGAAGAGTCTTTCTTTGATGACGCCTGGCATGAGTTTGCTTCCTTATAGGGTTTGAGTTGGCTTCGGGATTGCTGTCCCCTGGGGAGCAATGTTGGGGATTATAAACAGCCCTTCCTGAGGTCCAAGCCGAAGCTCTCCAGTTTAGAAACTCGCCCAAAATCTGTCAAATCAATTAAGTTTATTGCGACCATGTAAAAGGGTTTGCCTGCGGCCCACCGGCGTCGCGGGGCCTTGTTGGCGGATTCAACGTTCTTAACCGCCTTCGGTCCGCGATCGGTGTGATTTCTTCCTTGGCTCCTGCTTCGCTTGCAGCTACACACCGAACTCCGGACGTGCTACATTGTGTCTTCTAACAACCGGCGCTATGGCAGACCAAGAACGCCACACTTTCGCATGGACGGATCTTCTCTGGCTGGTCTTTCTGGGTGGCCTGGCGTTCATGGACCCCATTTACGAAGTCCATAAGCAGGAGATCCTGCTGGCTATCGGCCTGTTTCAGATTTTCGAGCATCGCTTCCTCACTTGGAATCCCTCCGGCAGCAGGTTCTATGGCGCCATCGTCAAGGCTCTCTCGGCAGCGCACTTGAGGTTTTTGATTGATCTTTCCAGTCGAAGGTTTCATAGCGTCATTATCAAAATAGTGTTGGCCACTCTGCTCATGCAGCACACCGGCGGCATCAGCAGCAGCTACTACCTTATCTATTTCTTGCCCGTCATGACGGCAGCCTTGTATTTCGAGGGCACCGGCACGCTCATCTGGACTGCCATTGCGTCGGGGGCTTACTGCTCACTATTGATCCCCGCATTAAAATACTACGAATTGCCGCCGGAGGGCGCCAAGGAACTCATCCTCCGAAACATCTTCTTTTTCCTTGCGGCTGTGCTGGTGAACCCTTTCGTAAGCGAAAACCGCCGGCAGGCGAAGCGCTATCGGCTGCTGGCGGAGGAGTTGGCGGAGACCAACCGCCGTCTCGAGCAGGCGCAGGAAGAAGCTCGCCGCTCGGAGCGCCTGGCGGCCCTGGGCCAGCTCACGGCAGGCTTGGCCCATGAGATTCGCAATCCCTTGGCGGTCATTAAGGGGTCGGCTGAGACGCTCATGCGCCGCCTCCAGTCGGCCGACCCGCTCTCCACCGAGTTGGCGGGATATATTTCCAGTGAGGTGAACCGGCTCAACACCATCGTCACGCGCTTCCTCAATTTCGCGCGCCCGCTCAAACTTGAAAAAAGGCCGACACAAATTCCGTCTGTCCTCGACCGGGCGCTGAAAGTGGCAAGCGAGCGATGGCCGGAGGCCAAGGTGGAAGTCAGCCGGCGGTATTCTGGAAATTTGCCGGAAATGATTATTGATCCCGACCTTTGTGAGCAAGCCTTCGCCAACCTCGTGCTCAATGCCTATGAAGCAATGACGGACGCTGGCGGCAGGCTAACCGTCAGGGGGGCGGCGGCGAACTCCGACGGCAGGCGGGGCGTCGAGGTGGGCATCGAGGATACCGGGCCCGGCATCCCACCCGAACTGCATGGGCAGATCTTCAATCCTTTTTTCACCACCAAGAAAGAAGGGGTCGGATTGGGCCTGTCGCTCGTCTCGAAAATCGTGGACGACCATCGTGGCTGGATCAGGGTTTCGAGCGAGCCGGGCAAGGGGGCGTGCTTTCGGGTGTTTCTGCCGGCGGAGTAGTTAACGCAATGTCTACCATCCTAATCGTCGAAGACGAACCGAAAATGTTGCGGCTTCTGGAATTGAATCTGGCCGAGGAGGGCTATGCGACCGTCGCGGCCCCGGATGCCGAGACGGGACTCAAGCTCTTGCGCCAGGAAAAAGTCGACTTGGTGTTGACCGACCTCAAACTTCCGCGCATGGACGGCCTCGAATTTCTGCAAAGCGTGAAGCGCTCGAGCGTAGCCCTGCCGGTCATTCTGATGACAGCCTACGGGACGGTGGAAACCGCCATCGACGCGATGAAGGCCGGGGCAAGCGATTATGTGCTGAAGCCTTTCTCGATGGAGGAGATCAAGCTCATCATTCGCAAGGAGCTTGACGTCCGCCGCTTGCGCGAGGAGAACCGCGACTTGCGCGAGGCGTTGGGCGAGCGCTACCGTTTCGAGAACATCGTCGCCCAGAGCGCCAAGATGCAGGAAGTGCTGGCCGTCGTCGAGCGCGTGGCCCCCACGAATTCCACCGTACTGCTGGGTGGGGAGAGCGGCGTGGGAAAAGACATGATCGCGCGAGCCATCCACCAGCACTCGCGCCGCGCCGCAGGCCCTTTCGTCAAAATCAATTGCACCGCCATCCCGGAAAACCTGCTGGAAAGCGAACTATTCGGATATGAGAAGGGCGCCTTTACCGGCGCGGTGACCGCGAAGCCCGGCAAATTCGAGCTCGCCGACAAAGGCACCATCTTCCTGGATGAAATAGGCGACGTGCCTGGGGGCATCCAGGTGAAACTCCTGCGCGTGCTCCAGGAGCGCGAGTTCGAGCGCCTGGGAGGCACGAAAACACTGAAGGTGGATGTACGCGTGCTCGCGGCAACCAACCAGGACTTGCGTGCCGCGCTCGAGCAGGGCACCTTCCGAGAGGATCTCTACTACCGCCTGAACGTGGTGCCGATCAGTATTCCGCCCTTGCGCGAGCACAAGGAAGATATCCCGTACCTGGTGGACCACTTCCTGGCGCGCTTTACCCGCGAGTCTGGCAAGCCCATCACCGGCATCACGCCTGCCGCGATGAGAATGCTGACGGATTTCCACTGGCCGGGAAACATCCGGGAGGTCGAAAACATCATCGAACGCGCCGTGGCGCTCTCGACCGGCACGATGCTGGACGTCGGTGACATCCGCCTGGACGTCGGCCCCAGCGGGGCGGCCGTCGTCGGTCCTGGAGTGTCTGCCGGCGACGCTTCCGGACCTTTCCTGCCCCCCGGCATGACCCTCGAGCAGTACGAAGACGAGATCATCAAGGAAGCCCTGCGCCGAGCGGACGGCAACAAGAGCCAAGCCGCCCGCCTGCTGGGTCTTTCCCGCAATGCCTTCCGTTATCGTTTGTCGAAGCTGGGCGTGCCAGACGAACCTGAAACGTAGGGGCGACGCTCGTGGTTGCCCCGTCCAGGCAACAAGCCTGCATGTGCTTGCGGTACGGCCCGTGCGACGTGAAGAGGACCATTCAATGGAAAAACACCATTCCCCCGCGTTTCTGGCGCTCGTCCAGGACGCGAAACAACGCATCCACCAGACCACCGTTCCGGAGTTGAAGCAAAGGCTGGAGGCGAAAGAAGAATTCCTTCTCATTGACGTGCGCGAGGATTACGAATGGGCTGCCGGACGCATTCCTGGGGCAATACACCTATCGAAGGGAATCATCGAGCGCGACATCGAAGAGAAGTGTCCGAACCGCGGGGCGGAGATTCTCCTTTATTGCGGCGGCGGGTATCGCTCCGCGCTGGTCGCTGACAATCTTCAAAAGATGGGGTACCAGCGCGTGGCCTCGGTGGACGGCGGTTGGCGGGGCTGGACCGCGGTGGGGTTTCCAGTCGAGAAACCAGAGTCTTAGATCGTTAGGGAAGGCTCCGCGAGGGGCTGGTTACGGTCGAGCGGACTTGTCGTACGTACCCAAACGGACGGGGATCGGGAGATGCAACCAATGGCTTTGTTAAGATCGGAGTGGTAAACTACAAGGTGGGAAGTGGGAAATGAAGAATGTAAGGAAACAATCCGCAACCAAGAAAAGAACGAACGCAAATATCGTACGAAAGAAACGTTTTTCTGTCGAAGCCCTTTTGAAGCACATTGATCCAGGCGCGAGTAATGAGGCCGAGGAATTTGTGCAGCTTATTTATGAGCATCGCCGCCTGGACCAGGAGCACGCTGCCCTCCAATGAAACAGCTCGTTGTTGATACGGATGTCATCTCCTACATCTTCAAGTGGCATCCACTGGCCGTTCGCTATGTCGACCTACTGACAGACAAAGAACCCGTAATCTCGTTCACGACTGTCGCGGAAATGCGGTTCGGAGCATTGGAAGCGAAGTGGGGCTTCCCCAAGCGTAGTCTGCTCGAGCAGTATCTGTCTGAATTCGCGGTGTGCTATCCCGACGATAGACTTTGCTCTTTGTGGGCAGAGGTCACCCATGAATCAAACCGAATGGGCCATCCCATCAACGCGCCTGATGCCTGGATCGCAGCTACTGCTCGCTACCTTGACACCGCGCTCGTTACTCACAACTCAAAACACTACGCACACCTGAAGGGTTTGGTGCTTCTCGATTAGCCGATTGGGCAATATGACGAAATCGCAACGAGAGGCAGCCAGAGAAAAGGCCGGTTCAGCTCGGCATATGGACGAAACATAAGCAGGAAATGATTAGTGCGTCTTTCTCCTGCAAAGGTAACGTCAGCCTCTTTTACACCAGCGCCTGCATCACCTGGTCGAGGACCTCTTTTGGCGGGCGCACTTTCGACTCCGGCAAAGTCGCCAAGGGCTCATCCACGACATTGAGCAGGGTGAGGAAATTTTCCTGCTTGGTGTTCACGTAGAACAGCCCGGTGATGACCTCGCCCTTGTCGTGGGATTCCGTGAGCAAGCGAAGGGCCTCGGTTTTACTTGTGGGATCGAAAGTTTCCTCGATTTTGCGGAGCAGGAGATGCGAGCCGTCGTGCATGGTGATGTCCATGGTCGAGCCCGAATCGTAATCCACCGAGATATCTTCGAAGTAGGGCACAAAGCTCACGTCGGCCAGAGGTTCGTCATGGTCTTTCACGTAGCTATAACTCTTGGTCGATCCCTCGTGATCGTTAAAGGTTACGCAGGGAGAAATCACGTCCAACATGGAAGTTCCGCGGTGGGCCAGGGCGCCTTTAAGCAAGGCAGACAACTGCTTCTTGTCGCCCGAAAACGAACGGGCCACATAGGTGGCGCCGAGCTGGATGGCGAGCGCGCAAGTGTCGATGGGAGGTAGATCGTTCGCCACACCCGTCTTGAGTTTCGAGCCGAGGTCGGCGGTGGCGGAGAACTGGCCCTTGGTCAACCCGTAGACGCCGTTATCCTCGATGATGTAGATCAGGGGCATATTCCGGCGCATTAGGTGCACGAACTGGCCGACCCCAATCGAAGCGGTGTCGCCGTCGCCGCTTACCCCCAGGGCAATCAAATCCCGGTTCGCCAGCATGGCGCCCGTGGCGATCGAGGGCATACGCCCGTGGAGTGAATTCACACCATAAGCGGTGCGCAGGAAATAGGCCGGACTCTTCGAGGAGCAGCCGATCCCCGAAAGCTTGACCACCCGATGCGGCTCCACCCCCATTTCGTAGCACGCCTCGATGATGCGCTCGGAGATCGCGTTATGGCCGCACCCCGCGCACAGGGTGCTCTTGTTGCCCTTGTAATTGACAATCTCCAGGCCCAGACGATTGACTTTGACCGGCGATGCTGGGGGAACGGTTGCGGTTGCCATTTTAGTTCTGTGCCTCCTGGGAAACAATCTCGTCCGTGATGCTGCGCGCGTCAATGGGCAAGCCATCGTAATGCCGCACGCTGCGCAGCTTCTCGAGCTCCTCGGGTTCCAGTTCCAGCCGAAAGAGGCTCAACATCTGCGCGTCGCGATTCTGGTCCACCACATAAACTCGAGCACGGCCCCGGATGAAGTCGCGGACTTCCTGAGAGAAGGGATAAGCCCGCAAGCGGCAATAGCCGGCTTCAATATCTCTCTCTCTTTTAAGTTGATCGAGGGTCTCGATCACCGCCCAGTGGCTGGTGCCGTAAGCGATGATGCCTACTTCACCCTTGCCGTTTTCCAGGATCACCGGCTTGGGAACTTTCGCCCGAGCCGTCTCGAACTTGCGCGTCAGGCGGTCCATGTTTTCGACGTAATCGTTCGGGCGTTCGCTATAGATGGCCTTAACGTTGTGGCCGCTGCCTCGAGTAAAGTAACCGGCCAAAGGCTCGGGCGTGCCGGGTAAAGTGCGGTACCCGATTCCGTCGCCATCCACATCCTTGTAACGTTCGAACCCACCCAGGCGGCGTACCTCTTCGGCGCTGAGCAGCTTGCCGCGCGCCATGGGCTTCTCGGGGTAGGTGAAGGGATCGGCCATCCAGTTATTCATCCCCAGGTCAAGGTCGCTCATGACGAACACCGGAGTCTGGAACTCCTCCGCCAAGTCGAAGGCCTCGATGGCCAGGCTGAAACACTCCTCAACCGAGCAAGGAATCAACATGATGTGCTTTGTATCGCCGTGGGAGAGGAGGGCATTCTTCAACATGTCACCCTGCGCGGTGCGCGTGGGCAAACCCGTCGAGGGCCCCACCCGCTGGATGTCGAATATCACCGCGGGAATTTCTGCGTAATAGCCAAAGCCCGTGAACTCCGCCATGAGGGAAATGCCGGGACCCGAGGTGGCCGTCATGGCCCGCGCCCCCGCCCAGCCGGCCCCCATCACCATACCGACGGCAGCGAGCTCGTCCTCGGCCTGGACGATGGCGAAGGTGGCCTTGCCGCTTTCCTTGTCCACGCGATAACGTTTCATGTATTCGATCAACGTTTCGCAGACTGACGAAGAAGGAGTGATGGGGTACCAGGTCACTACGGTGACTCCGGCGAACATGGCCCCCAGCGCGCAAGCCGAGTTGCCGTCAATCACAATCTTCCCGCGCGTAGCGTCCATGCGCTCGAGATAGTAGGGATCCTGCTTCTGGAACGTCTTGCCGGCGTATTCGTAGCCGGCCAGAGCCGCGTTGAAGTTCAAGTCCACTGCCTTGGCCTTTTTCTTGAACTGCTTGCGCAGGCCGATGTGAATCTCTTCCATCTCGATGCCCAGCAGCCGGGCCAGCACGCCGTCGTAAATCATGTTTCGGACCAGCTT
>Ga0326728_10013291_pt1 | contig 17925 bp, 15 predicted proteins | sample MB3enrmetagenome_FD_207602 | JGI IMG/M metagenome (GOLD analysis project Ga0326728, IMG submission 207602) | Lab enriched peat soil microbial communities from McLean, Ithaca, NY, United States - MB31MN | ecosystem: Environmental > Terrestrial > Soil > Wetlands > Peat | place: USA: New York... | reverse complement strand
ATACGCATAGCGAACAACCTCGCCACGGTGCTGCTCATAGGGCTGGACGCCCAGTCCTTCCTGGTGCTCTACGTGAAGAACACCATGCTGACCATGTTCATACCGCTCGGCATACTGCTCCGCTCGTTCCAGTTCACGAGGGGCGCGGGCGCGCTGTTCATCTCGCTCGGCATCGGGCTCTTCTTCCTGTTCCCTGTATTCTTCGTGCTCCTGGACCCGGGCTTCGTGAAGGTCGACGCGCCCCCCACCGTAGGTAACCCGGAGGTCCTGGCCCAGCAGCTCTGCTACCCCACCCTGAGCGCCGCCGTGTCCCTCGTGTCCACCAACAGCGCGGCCAGCGCGACGGAATCGCTCACATTCACCCGTATCAGCGAGCAGCTCTCGCAGGCCTACATCGGGCTCATACTGCAGCCCCTGGTCGCGCTCTTCCTCACGCTCGCCTTCGTGCGCTACATGATGACCCTCCTGGGCGGTGACCCGTACATGCTGATGAGAATGATGACCAAGGTGATATGAATGAAGCCCGGTGCCGCTCTAGCAATCTCGCTCGCCATCGCCTTCGCCATGCTGCTCTCCGCAGGCTGCATAACCGAATCCAAGGAGCTGGGCTGCTGCGTGAGGAACAATGCGACCAAGGACGGCAAATGCTACTGGTTCAACATGTCCAACGACGCCTTCGTCGACATGTACCCGCAGACCGTCTACTGCAACCAGACCAGCGAGCTGTGCAACGTAAGCATCGACCAGGGCGGCCCGGTCGAGATACCGTTCTGCACGGACGACAACATAACAGAGTGCATAAAGCCGGACTGCCTGGCCATGGCATGCGGCGATTTCACATATGCGCCGCAGGTCGCGCCTGGGATTGCCTCGGCGCAGGATGCGGCGAACGAGGTGCCGGCGTCCAGCACCTCCACCACCACGGAGGCGCTATACGACGGCCAGTGCCGTTTCCTCCCCATGGACTCCAACTTCGAGCAGATAATGAAGACCTCGAAATCCGAGGTAGGCGACTTCAGGTTCGGTGTAGGAGCGGATTTCGACGAATATGACTACTACCACTATTACTTCCCGATATCCGACAGGTACTGCATGATCAACCCCACCGGGACCATAGACAGGTACATGAACTACCTGCAGCCCGGATCCACGCCCGGCACCTACGTCGCCTACGACCCGACGAAGATGACCGCGACCTGCACGAGCGACGCGGCGCCGGTGCCACCGGCCAGCATAGCTCCCGCCCCGAGCATACTGCCGCTCTCAGCCTCAGCCACCAACGCGCTGGAGAGCATCACCATCCAGAAGGCGTTGAGCCTGAACCCGGGCTTCATCGTGGATGATAACTCGTACAAGTACGTGGATTATCTCGGCTATGCATGGTCGCCCAAAGAGCAAGTATCGGACACGGGCGAGATCACTTCGGTGCAGCAACCTACCTCTCTCGGCGATCTGGTCGATAACGCCGATTACTACTACGAGAAGCTGGATGACGGATTCTACAGGAAGGCCCTCTCGACCGCCTACATACCGGAGTTCTACAACACGACCGTCGGCCGCGCGCCATTCGAGTGCGACACATCGGCGGACGAATGCCTCTCCGGAGACTGCTCGACCGACTTCTACAGCAGGGGCGTGAACCTGGTGACGGATGTTGACGGCACGGAGACCTACGTGGCCACGGACTGCAAGGACGCCCAGACAGTGACGGGCCAGAGCATAGTGGTGTGCTACCCGACGATCAACGCGAGCAACGCGGGGGGGACCGCGAGCTTCGTGTACGCCAACGTCACCTACAGGCCGTGGCAGCTCACGCTTGCCACCGAGGACTACAACGCGGGCGACCTGCAGGATGACGATACCCAGCATTCCGGGCTCGACTCCAACGGCAATCCGGACTGCCTCACAACGTCTAATCAAAACAAGTGCCAGCTCGACTGGCTCTGGGATAACTTCTTCACGGCGACGACGCAATACTTCCATTGGAGGTACCCCTCCACGAGCGGTCCAGGCGTTCCGTTCTATAACACCGCTACCGGAGACGAGCTGTTCGGCGAGCCGGTGACCGTGAGTCTGCTCCCGGCTAATTTCAGCATCGGCTGGAACGGGACGAACGTGGGCTGGGAGCAAACGGACGCGAACTCCTCGGTGGACAGCACCGGAGCGTATCCTCCCGCCGGCCAGATAGTGTTCTTCGACGACCAGAATGTGCAATATGATGGCGACACGATAGTCGGTTATGCTGTTGCAGACCCAGGGCAGTTCGAGCAGACCTATTTCGCCAAGAGCTGCATCTTCGACACCCAGACCACTTACCGCAACTATACGTACACCCCGGAACCCGAACTCGGCATCGGCATATCCGTGGTGGACTGCCAGGTCGACTGCGATAAAACCTGCAGCAATGGTGCGGTAGACCCTGCATGTGTTTCCTATTGCAGGGCGTACGTGAACGTCACCGACCCGAACAACCCGACGCTCAACTCCCCGGAGCCGCCCGCGCCGTGCAATTATCCGGTCACCGAGCAGCCCGATGAGAACAGCTACATAAAAGTGGACCTCTCGGGAACCGGGCAGGACTTCTATACCAACTATCAGAACCTGATGACCGCGTTCGGGCCGGTCTACAACGGCACCATAGCCAGCTATGCATCGTCGCCGGACTGGAACAACAAATGCAACCCGTGGAACGGGGTTGACATCGATGACCTGTTCTTCGCATCGATGCCGTGGATACCCGAATACAAGAAGGTCTTTGATACCGACTACGGGTTAGTCCCCTTAGGGAGCCCAACGATGTCCATCTCGCCACCGATCGAGGACGACATCCTCAACGGACCCGCGTTGAACTTCTTCAGGGACCAGGACAACATATACGAGCAGCCGACCAGCAGCTCGCCCTATTTCGCAGGCAACACGCTCTGCAACCTCCAGAAGGCATCGGCCAAGACGGTCGGTGCGGGCCGCGGTGCGGACATCCTGGACTGGGCTCCGATCACCTACCAGGCCTTGGTCCCGGAAACCGTGTACCTGCTAGTGGGCACGAAGGATTCGGAAGGCAACATGAAGGTGGGCAGGTGCGACATCGAGGAGGGTTCGACCCTGCCGCAGATACAGTCGTTCGGCTGGTGCGAGCCGTGCACGCTCACCACCCTGGCTTACCAGAAGATAACCACGGGCACGTCCTCCGTAACCCAGGACAACGTGATGGCGTTCCCGGCAACGGAGCAGGAGCTCAAGCCGGGGGCGAGCCCGACCACGATCTGCACTATCGCGAAGAACATGACCACCTCATGCGGCGACCCGTATGTGACCGACATCGGCGATTACAGCAACCTGCTCCTCTACCATACGCAGACGACATCCTCGTACGTTCAAAACGGCATCGGGGCCCCTAGCCTTTCCCAGAACACCACGACCGTCTACACGTCGGACGGCGTTCCCAGGACCGACCAGGATCCCGCCTTGGTCAAGGAGCGCATGGGCAACTACCTCAAATCAGGCATAATGCCCGTGATAGACATCTCGGATGAGAGCGACTGGAACCTCACCGCGCCTTACATGACGGAGGAATTCACGAATGCCACGGGGGTGAACACCGATACGTCCCAATCGACTAGCCAAAACTCGACCCTGTACGATGAGTACGATTTCCAGCCGCTTCTCGGCAACAGCGGAGCGATAGTGGTGATCGTGGACACCTTCAATTCCTCCTCGCCTTCCTTCTCCAGGGACGAGATATTGAACAGGACCGCGGTGATAAGGGCGAGCTGCCCCAGATGCCTGACCGCGGTGAGGGTGCCTGGCAGCAGCGTGGGCCTATCCACCTACGATGACGACCTGGGCGAGCTGTTCGGCGTCGACCCCAGGGTGGGCATCAATGTCGACATGATCGTGACCGACTACGATCCCGCGGATTATACGACTGTGGAAGCTCCGGCCGCATCCGGGATCGGAGCCCTGGCCCAAAGCGTCATCTACACGGTATATACGTCCCCTTCGACCTCTACGGACACGCGGGTCTCGTTGATCCTCACCGACATGGAGAGCTATGGCGAGGACTCGCTGAACTACAGCAAGCCGGTCATGATAACCGACTTCGGCGTGACCAACGACCTGTATTGGTCTTTCCTGAGCTACCCGCAGCTCTTCGACTCCATAGTGAACAACGAGGACCAGCTGATGAAATCCGGCATAATCGGCATAATCTACCAGCCGGTCCGTTCCGACTTCAATTCGAACTCCGGGGTCAGCCTCGTGAACGAGACGACGTATCTCGCCCCATACGGGTTCAGCGGGTCGCTCGACGCGGTTCTGGAAGGCGGAGTGAAGACACAGAAATTCTGCGCGCTCGAGAACTCGATAAACAGGATGGCGGGCACCAATCCCTATGCGACCTTCGTCCAGGTCTACACCGTGCCGTCCGTGAACTGCACGCAATGCACCTCCCTGGAGCTGGCCCAGGGCGAGTGCAGCAAGACATGCGACGATGGCGTCCAATGCACGATGCCGTCCGGCGTGCCCCAGGAGGATATAGGGGACTACAAATGCCCGGACGAGACCGTGGTCGAGCCCTGCACGCCCTGCAGCGAGACCAACATGGTATACAGCTGCACCCAGACCTTCGGCAACGGCACGCAAACGCAGGAACCGGCCATAAAATCCGCGAACATCGTCTCGGACGCCTACGAGGACGTGATGGCTGGCATGAGCAAGCCCGACAAATGCTGCCTCACGGATTCGACCGGTGCCAACTACACGTACTTCAAGCAGATGTACTACACCTCGGTGACCGCTCCGGCGGTGTTCTCCAGGACCGGGAACCCGGCCCAGGACTGCGGCATAGGCACGGGCGATTCCCTCACCCAGCTGGGGGCATTCTGCGGCGTCAACCTGCCGGTGCAGAACTATGACATAAACTGCACGGGGTCACCGAGCTAGGTGTATGCATGGGAATCCTCCAGATGTTCAAGGATGCGCTCTCCGGCCGGTCCGGCTCCACGAGGAAGGGCCAGTCGCAGAACTGCCCGAACTGCGGCGCCCCGGTCACCCTCGACATGGAGCGCTGCCCCAAATGCGGCACGCACATAAAGAGCATGTTCAGGAGGAAGTGCCCGAACTGCGGCTTCCTGAACGAGCTGGACGCACCCAGGTGCGCCCAGTGCAAATACAGCTTCGAGGCCGAATTGGAAAGGGCTAAAAGGACTTATTACATATGTCCTATATGCGGGTACAGGAGCGAGGCCTTCCTCACCCAGTGCCCGGCATGCAATACGAGATTCGTGTGAGCCCGGTCACCGGAGGGTAGTTGAGATGAGCGAGTCGTTTGCTTTGAAGCAGGAGGAGAAGAAGCCGGAGGCCCAGAAGAAGAAATTCCTCTACCTGCTCGACGAGGACCAGGTCGAGGTCAAGAGGCTCACGCGCGATGACCTCGACGAATGCGTCAAGGTCATGCAGAAGTGCGCTTTCGATGTCACTCCGGCCGAGGTCGGCGGCATAATCGATTACAAGACGTCCTTCGGATGCTGCGTCAACCGGATGCTGATAGGCGTGGGCCTCTCATGGCCCGCGGTATACGACCCGGAGAGGCGCACGGTGAGGGGCGGGGAGGAGACGAACGCCATATACCTCGAGGACCCGGCGGTCCTGCTGTCTTTCGAAGGCAGGGACATAAGGCGCATACTGCTCAGGCAGAGGGAGGAGGACGCCAGGTCGATGGGCAAGTCCTACGCCGTGGCATACCTCTACGAGGACCTGCCGAGCGGCAGCATAGTGGACTCGATAAAGGGCGCCGGCTCCCAGCTCGGCAAGCTCTATCTGGCCGAGGAATACGAGTTCTTCAAGACAGACAAGGGCATACTGACGGTGAAAAGGCTATAGTGATCCAAATGGACCGAACAACGCGTTGTTTCCTGTTCCTCATCCTGCTGTCCGCCCTAGCCTGCGCTGCGCAGTGCAACGGGACCGCCAGCATGCCCGTGCCGGCCGTGGTGGGCTCGGGTTCGGACACGGTAAACATATCGGTGGCGATAGTGCCTGGGAACGGAGGGGCCTACGTCTCCGTCTATCCGGAGACCAGCACGACCACCCAGCAGTCCGTGCAGGACGCGGTGGCATACGCCCTGGGCAAGGCCAATGAATCCGGCTGCGATGCGATCGTCAGCATCGGCTCGGACTCCGCCAGCTATGTGGACGGCCCCAGCGCTGGCGCAGCGATCGCCGTCCTCACCTACGGCGCCGCGATAGGCGTGGCACCCAGGCAGGACGCCATGATGACCGGCGCGGTGGACCAGGCGGGCGACGTCGGACAGGTCGGCGGGCTCTACGAGAAGTCCCTCGCCGTGGCGGCAACCGGCGCGAAGTACTTCATGACGCCTAACGACAGCATCTTCGACATCCTCATGCTCAGGGGCAGCGAAGCAGCCACCGGGCTCAAGGTGGTCCAGGCCGAGAACATGGACGACGCCATCGGTTTCATGCTCTTCAACCAGTCGCTGCCCGCCCCATCATTGCAACGCGAGTCCGAGCCGGTCCCGAACGTGCCGCAATACGACTCGTCCGGCATGGCCGGCTTCTACGACGTCGCAGCCGGCATGATAGCCCTGGAGAACCGCACCGTCCAGGGCCTTCCCGCCTCTGACAACGACACCGTCACCATAAAGGGATACTACTCCTCGGAGCTGGCGAGGCAGGAGGAGATACTGGGGAAAGGATACCTCTTCAGCGCCGCCAACGAGGCGTTCGAGGACTACATCGAGGCTTCGACTGTGGATGCCATGCTCGTCCAGGACACCGACCTGCAGGCGGAACAGGCTTCGGTGGCCAAATGCGTCGCGTCTCTGCCAGACGTCCCCAAGACGAACGAGAACTTCCAATGGCTGGTGGGCGCTGACGCGCGGAGGTCCTGGGCGCAGAACCAGCTGAACTCCACGGACATCACGAGCGCCGAGACGCTCGATGACAAGTACGGCGACTACGACGATCTCATGTACGCATATGCCTGGTGCTCGGTGTCCGGCCTGCTCAGCGATGCCGCGGGCAGCAATGGCACGCAGATCAACGAATCCGCATGGGAAGGGCTCGCGTCCGCGGAGCTCACCCAAGCCGAGGGCCTGGACAATCTGGACGCGGACCTCACGCAGCACCTGGACACAGCCAAGCTGTCCTTCGACGAGGGCAGGTACGGCGCAGCGCTGTTCGACACCACCTACGTGATTGAGACGTCCCAGGCGGATTCCGACATGGCCGGCATGGACAGCGCGGATATGGAATCGGAGGTGCAGGCCATGCTGGCAGAGAAGCGGACATCGCTCTGGGGCGAGGTCTACCAGTCCCACGCCGCCTGGCTCGCGGCCCAGAACGACACGTCCCTCGAACCCGAGGCATTCAGCACGCTGCGCTACGCCCAGGGCCTGGACGCGGTGTTCGCGCAGATGGGATCATCTGCCCGCCCCGCGACGTTCCAGCCGCAGCAATCCGCTTCGTCCGGCCCGTCGGAAATTCTCGTCGTTGTGTTAACGTTTTTAATATTGATAGTGCTAATCTACATATTAGTCAGGAAAGCCTACGACCAAGGGTTATCCGATGGCGCCAAGCGTGGAATCAAAAGACCTCGTTACGTTCCTGGAGCTGTCCAAAAGCAAGGCTGAGCTCTCATTCAAGCTGGACGTCCGGAAGTCCGCGGGTATCGACGCCGCGGTGCTGGAGCAGGCGGAGGCGGACCTCCGCTCCGTCCAGGGGCAGCTCGATTCGCTCTCGGCCAGGATGGACGCATCCGGAGTGAAGGTCGCCATTCCCAACGAGCATGAGATAGCGAGGCTCAACCAGCTGCTATCCGCCTGCCCGCCCAAGGAGCTGGCCGAATGCATCGCCAAGCGGCAGGGCGCCAGCTACGAACTGCTCTCCAGCCGCGGAGCGCTTATCAAGCGGAACTACGAGGAGCGGGAGAGTATCGCCAAGCTCGCGCTCCTCCTAGCCAGGCTCCAGAAGGACGTGCGGGACTCGCTCGCCGAGCAGGTGCGCAAGGGGAAGCTAGAGGCTCCGATCCCAATACTCAAGGGCGAGGAGACGCTCGGCAGGGAGATCGCGCTGGTCATGGGAAGGCTCGGCATGCCTGCGGAGGTGAATGACGGCTTCCTGAGCCCGGCGCCGAGCCACCCGGAGGTCGTAATCCAGCTGCAGAACCGCAGGGTCTGGGTCACTCCGGATGTGCGGGACAAGCTGAGCGAGAACCTGAAACTCATAGCCGACATCTCCCCGAAGATACAGGTGAAGAACGCGGTGCGCCACGTCCGGATCTTCAGCGACGAGGAGGAGAAGGAGTTCGCGGACCTGCAGAACGAGTACCTGAAGCTGCTCAAGCAGCAGGACGAGCTGCTCAAAGTCCCGGAAGTGCTGCCGTAGCTATATTTTTTTCGTCATATAGCCGCCTTCGAGGCGGTATCCCCTTTTCCTGTAATAATCCCTGGCGCCTATCCCGCTTATGATCGCCATTCTCTTCATATCGAACTTATCGCGCGCGATGCTTTCGGCTTCCATGAGCAGGCGGCTTCCGATTCCTCTATGTTGCACATGCCCGCTTCTCCTGAGCGGTGCCTCGGCCCCGTATACGTGGAGCTCGCGCACGAGCCCCGTCCTGTCATCTATCTCCTTCCGGAACGGACTGCCCGGGATGCGCAGACGGAGAAATCCGGCGAGCTTCGCGTCCCTGTTCTCATACGATAAGAAAATCTCCCTGCCCGCGCTCGCCTCGTACTCGAGCCTCTTCACCCTGAAACCCGCGATGCTGCGCCCGCTTATCTCGCGCATGCGTATCTCGCGGGATATGATTCCTTTTTCTTTTATCCTCTCCTCGACCATCTGGCGGAGATTGCTGTTCTTCGCCCCCGCGGCTATCAGTCCGACTGGTATGTCCCGCTGGATGCGCATCACTCGCACATAAGCGGGCACGTGGCGGTAGAACTCCGAGATCGTCTCCACCGCCTTAGGGGTGTCATAGGGCTCATAATCCCCATCAAGCATCATCCTTTCCAGTCCGGTCCCCGGCATCACCAGCGCCGGATATATCTTCAGCATGTCCGGCCTGAACCTCTGGTCCGAGAAGAGCCGCTTCATCATGGCCACGTCTTTCTTTGGATCCGAGCCCGGCAATCCCGGCATTATATGGTAGAGCACCTTGAAAGCGCTGTCCTTGAGCAGCGCGGTCGCCAGGACGACGTCTTCGGTCTTGTGCCCCCGGTTTATCGTCTTGTATATCCTATCATCCGGGTGCTGGACCCCGAGCTCCACGCGCGTCGCACCGAAACCAAGCATCTCGCTTATCTCTTCCTTTCCGCAGACGTCCGGCCTGGTCTCTATCGTAAGCCCCACTGCGCGGCAGCGTGCGTGCTCGTTCAGCTTCTGCGAACCGGCGAGCGTCCTGCTCCTCTTGTTGTTGAGCCCGTCGTATATGCCTTTCACGAAAGTGCGCTTATAGGTTGCATCCATCCTCAGGAACGTGCCTCCCATCACTATCAACTCGCATTTGTCTACCGGGTGGCCGCATTCGGTGTAATGCCTCAGCCTGTTGCGGACCTGGCCGTATGCGTCGAAGCCTTCCTGCCTGGCCCTCAGCGCGGCCGGCTCGAAGCCGGTGTAGCTTTTGGCGCCCAGTCCGCTGGGGCAGTACATGCAGGAGTAGGGGCAGGAGCCCTCGGGTTTTATCATGACCGCGACCGGTGTAACCCCGGAGAGCGTGCGCATGGGGCGCTTCTGGAGCAGAGGGAGCAGCTCCGGGTTCCGCTTCCCCACCCTCATGATGAGCTCGCTGTTCCTCACCACGCTCCCCATGCCGAGCTTCCGTGCTGCGTCGAGCTTGAGGCTGGAGACGTCCCTGCGGCCCTTCCTGAGCCGGGCTATGATGTAATCCATCGCCTCTTCGCGGTCATCCATGCAGAATCAGGATTATCTTTCCGTGGTCGCTTTTATAACCCGAACAGCTTCGCCACCGCACCCAGCAGGCCTGCGAGTGCGTATATGGGCGCCTCGAATATGGGGAAAAGCAGCGTGCCATCGCTGGTCGCCCTATAATCACCCAGGAGGCCGGATCTCACGATCAGTGTGACATTCTGCTCCTGATGTATTATGCCGCTAGAGACAGAGACCACGCTTATGCTTGGGTTGTACGTCTCCTCCTCATTGCCGGCTATCTCGTAGGGGACCGTTATGGAGCTCTCGGCCGGCACATAGACCTGCTTGACGAAATCCCACTGGTCCACGCCGCTCGCGTTCACGATATATGTGTCGCTCGCCGAGCCCTTGTTCATGATTGTTATGCCGAACTGGGCCGGCTGGCCCGGCCCGGAGATGGTCTGCGTCGGAGAGACGCTCATGCCGAGCACGTCCCATGTGACGTTTATGTCCACAGTGAACGTGACGTTCCCGAGCTCCTCGCCGTTGTTCTCGTTGATGACCGTGATGTCAGCGTCGTATTGGCCCGGGGGCGCTGCCTTGTCAGCGGTTATCTTGACCTGGAGCGGATTCTGGTAGAGCTTGCTCTGCTCCGCATTCCAGCCGGGGGGCAGGTTCGAGACCTGTGCGATGTCGTACTGGCCTCCGGCGCCGTAGATCCCCCCGCTGGTCACTATCGGGTTTATCTCCACGGCCAGCGTCTGGCCAGGGCCTATGGTCCCGATGAAGACCGTGTCCCCGGTGTTGATCGTCTGCTGGAACGGGGATATCATCTGCACCGGCACCGCGGCGGCTAATGCTGCCAACGCAAGCATCGCTATCAACACGGTAATCGGTCGCATGTTCCTGTTTTTACTCTCAAGAATTATAAAGTTGGCGGTTTGAGCGGTACGTGGCTAAAGGAACGCCTCGACCTGCTTCCCCCTATTTTCCTTGGCCGTCTCGTACTCCAGCGCCTGCTGCGCCAACGGCGCGCCCCTCTCGCGCTTTAGCGACTTGCGGCCGCGTATGCTGACGAACACCGGATAATTCACGGCCTCGCCCACGATTATGGCCTCACCGACTTTAAGGCCGGTTATGCTTTTGGCCACCCGCGCATCTATGCCTTCGCTGGACATCTGTATGTGGTCCAGGTCATTGGGATTTGTGATACGTAATATGATGTGCGTGCCGCATTGGGACAGCGCGGTGGTGCTGAGGTTCACCGGCCTCTGGGATATGAGGCATAAGGAGGCGCCGAATTTCCTGCCTTCCCTGGCGATGGTCTCGATTACGCTCCTGGATATCGCCTCGTGCGCCTCGGCCTTCTCCCTGGCGAAGTTGTGAGCCTCCTCGATGAGCAGGAGGAACGGGGGTATCCTGCCCTTCTTGCGCAGGCTGAACAGTCTTCTTGCGAGCAGCGCCACCAGTATCTGCTTCTTGCGCAGCGAGTCGATGCTGCTGAAATCAAGGATCAGCAGCTTTCCTGGCTGGATGTCCGAAAGCAGCTTAGGATTCTCCTTCCCCTGGGAGAGGAACCTGTACCTGCGCAGCTCGTTGAGCGCCCGTGTGAGGGTCTTCTTCGTATCCTCCTTCGCGACAGGCGCAGCGTCCACCTCGGCCAGGAGATCCTTGAGCGAGTATCCGTCCTTTCCCTTGCTTTTGCGGAGCTCGTGCATGGCGTGGCGCAGCAGCTCCCGCTGCGGGCCTGAAAGATTCGGCAGCCATTCCTCCACGAATTCCGGGGCTATTTTCCTGAACGGGACCGCGATATCGCTCCCCTCGACCACTTTCGTCAGATGGCCGTACCTGTCGTCCTGCGCGAAGCCGTTGTATTCCCCGTGTATATCCACGACTATTACCGCGATCCTCCCCTGCTCTTTTTTGCGATTGAGCAGTTCCTCCAGGAGCACGCTCGCGAGATAGCTTTTTCCGGATCCGCTCATGGAGAGTATCGCCAGGTGCTTCTGCAGCAGCCTAGTCATGCTGAGATTCGCCGCGACGTCGTGGTGCTGTATGTCGCCGATATGCAACCCGTCCGCGTCGAAGCCAAGGAAGTCCCTCAGGACGTCGTCATCCGCATTGGAAACGGCAGCTCCCGGACACGGGGGCGTGAACGTCCTCACGAACTTCCCCTCGTTTCGGTTGCCCAGTATCCTGACCTGGGCTAGCACGTACTCCCATCCGTCCGAAGGGAAGGCGTCGGCTATCCTGCCGGACTTCTCGTACTCGGCCACGGACTCCGCCTGCTCGAAGTACCGGTTAGCGCGCACGATCTCGGCGACGAAGCCGAAAACCAGCTCCTTGCCGCTCTCCACCTGGACGTACTGGCCTTTCTTGACGTCAGCCCCGCTGTTTATCACGAACGAGAAATCGGACGTCGAAGGCGAGCCCTCGAGCGCCACTATAGTACCGAGCTGCTTCTCCATATCCTCTCCCAAACCGATACACGCCGCAAATTAATAAGCTTTCTCGTCCCATTGCATCGTATGTACCTGACGCTGGGTGATCCGTCGGACCTCACAGAGATCGTGTCGCTGACGATATTCGCGGTGTGCTTCATCATAACCATCATAACCAGCGGCAGGTCGTTCAAGCGCGGCAACACCGCGCGGGAGGTCCGCTCGGAGTACAGGCGCAGCTGGGCGGCCGCGGTGCTCAAGGCAGGCAACGTCTCCCCTGTGGCAGACCTGTTCAGGAACAACCTTACCATACTGACAGCTATGCTCGGCGGCCTCGTCGTGGCAGCCGGCCTGGTGCTCAATGCGATCGGCTCGGCCACCACGATGATCTCCCTGCTGCATCTGGGACTCATCCTGGTCGTGATGATATTCGCATTCTTCCACCTGCTCATGGAGATACGCACCAGCACCTACATACCGCTGATATTCTCCGTGGACGGGAAGCTCATAGAGAAGCACGAGAAGATGACCAAGGAGGAATACCTCGGCCGCCTGATGGACAACACCTACGACGACTTCTCGAGCACCATAAACGCGCTGTTCTACATCGCGGCGCTGCTGTTCTTCCCAATCAGCCCGCTGCTGTTCATATTCATCACGCTGCTGCTGACCTACCTCTTCGTGAGAAGGGACATATCAGAGAAATCCAGGATAGAGATATTCTGAGCTATTCGAAATTAGCCCTTCCCAGCTTGATGAACCTGAGCCCGTTCGGCCTGACCACCGCGATGACCAGGTCCTTCCTGAGCCTGCCGGCGAAATCCAGCGCCTCATCCAATTCTCCTGGTTTGGGCACCCAGGAGCCGGCAACGACCTTCACCAGGTAGTACGTCCTGTCCTCGCCTGGCCTGAAGCCCTTCCTGTGCAAACGCAAAAACTCGTCCGTGTCGAGCGAGACGCGTGTGATATAACCCCTGCTCCTCAAGTGCTCGATCACCGCGTATTTCTCCTTCGCGAGCGGATCGGATTTGGACGCGCGGGACAGGATTTCGTCTTTCGTGAACGGCAGTTTCCCCTTCTCCGCGAAATACGCCGCCTCTATGAGAGGGACCTTGGCCTCCTTGCCCTCCTCAACGGCAGCTCCTATGTTCCGTAATAAGAGCATGAGCGGCTTGTCCCGTATTATCACGAATTTGTCCGTGAGCTCGGCTCCGATGGCATTGTCTTTCATTTATTCGCCCCGCTTCCGCTCACGTTCTGCATTATGCCCTTCACGTCATCGTAACGGACCGCGGGCATCATGAAGGCCAGCTGTCCGGCGGTTTCCACGTCCAGCCTGCCGACGCCGAAGAGCCTGTCCACGAGGGACTGCGTGTAGCGGGTGTTCGTGACCTTGTCGTACGGGACAAGCACGGTCTTCACGGCCAGCACGCCCCTTTTGAAGACCAGGTCGTCGTCCCCTATCTCCAAGGTGGTGAATGTGACAGAGACGAAGGCGCTCAGGCACGCCAGGATCGCCAGTCCCCAGATAACCGCCAGCGCATCCAGGAAAAAGTCTCCGCCGTAACCCACCAGGGCGTAGAGCACCAACGTGAGCAGTATCGCGAGCAAGAGGGCTTTCGCCACCTTGACCACGGGAGTAGGATGGATGACATTGACCATGCTATTCTACCGTCACAAAGCATTTTAAAAACGAACCCCGCCGAAGCTCTCCATGGCGCTCATCATTTTCACAGACGGGGCATCGCTGGGCAATCCCGGGCCCATGGGCATAGGCGTCGTCATCCTGCGCCACGGGAAAAAAGTGAAGGGGATAAGCGAATATATCGGGGAAGGGACGAACAACATCGCGGAGTACACCGCGGTCATCCGCGGCCTGGAATACGCGAAGCACGAAGGCGAGAACGGCGTCCATGTCAAGTCCGACAGCCAGCTCATCGTGCGGCAGCTCAACGGGCAATACAAGGTGAAGGATGCGAAGCTCAAGGAGCTCAAGCTCAGGGTGGATGATCTCCGCACCGGCATGGCGGTGAGATTCGAGCACATCCCGCGGGAGCAGAACCAGGAGGCGGACGCGCTCTCCAAAGAGGCGGCGGAAGAGGGGAAGGCGCAGAAAAAGAGGATTGGGCAGCAGAAGCTGGTGTAGACTCGATGAAGATCACGAATGATTTCTCCCTCGGCCCGTACATGACATTCGACCAGAGCAAGGAGCTCCCTTTCCATTGCTGGTTCTGGTACAAGGAGGGATTTTCGCCAGAGCTGGTCAAGTGGGCCATCAACAAGGAGAGGAAGCGGCCGGAGCGCCTGCTGGATCCGTTCTGCGGAGTCGGCACGAGCCTTCTGGTGGCAAAGGAGAACGGGATATTCGCTGCTGGAGTCGACGCGTCGGACCTCGCGGCATTCGTCTCGAAAGCGAAGACCCGGAACTATTCTTCCCGTGACATCGAGACTGCAAAGGAGTTCAGCGCAAGCATCTTCGCTGAGAGCAGGCCACCAGCACCGTTGCAGTGGGAGTTCGAGCTTTTCGACCCCTCGAAAGCGTTTCCCAAGCGCAATCTCAACGACATACTCTTCCTGCGCGAGCGCATCGAGTATCTGGAGCCCGGGTCGAGGAGCCTGCTCCTTCTCGCTCTTCTCTCGGTCCTGCCCCAGGCCAGCCTCATCATAAAGGACGGGGGCGTGCTCAAGATAAGCAAGGAGAAGAGCGCCATGCCGGTGAAGGACGCGTTCCGGAGAAAGGTCAAGAGGATGGTGGCGGACCTGGAATCCAGCGCGGACAATATCGCGCCGGAGCCAGAGGTCTTCCTTGGCGATGCGCGGTCTATGGGGCTTCCGGACGCAAGCGAGGACATCATCGTCACGTCGCCGCCCTACCTCAATAACATCGATTATTCCAAGATATACGGCATGGAGCTCAGCCTGCTGGCAATGTCCAAGGCTGCGGCAGAAGAGGTCCGCATGCGGAGCGTGCGCTCGTTCATAGGAAGGAAGATGCGGGTACAGGAGATGCCTGTGGAAGTAGGGGAGATAGGGGAGCGAATACCGATAATCGGGACCTATTTCGCGGACATGGAAGGCGCGATCAAGGAGATGCACCGCGTGCTCGTCCCTGGCGCAGCGGCGTATGTCAACGTTTCCAATTCGGTCATCCACGACACCCACGTGCTCGTGGACGAGATATTCGCAGATATGGCGCAGCGCATCGGGTTCAACGAAGTCGAGATAGTCGTGGGCGCGGAACGCATCGCGGACGTGAAGCCGCAGAAGGTGAGGACACGCGAGAGCGTAGTTATAATGAGGAAGTGAGGCCCGCTACCGGCCAGCAATCGTCTTCTTCTCCGGGGCGTAAGGCATGGCGACATTGTCCCATAGGTACTTGTGGAACCTGAGATAATTCTGCGCTATTTCCTTATTCTCTATCACGAACGAGAACTCCTCCGCTTCCCAGGATACGTTCGCGACCTTGTTCCCGTAGATATAAACCACCACGGGGTTGCCGCTGAACTCCTTGGGGAGGACCTTGACGTGCATGAGCCTCTTTTCAGGAAGCGGGTCGTTCCTGTATTCGTATCGTATGAGATTGTACCATGCAAGCCCGGTCTCCAGCCTCCTCATGTTGTAGCGAGGCCAGTAATACTTCAGCAAATTGGGCACGCCCCATGAGCCACCGATGAAGCGTATGGACTTGTAATTCAGGCTGTCCTCCAGGATGGCCTTGATCCCTTCCCTGCCCCTGTAGATTTCGGCGCTGATATCTGGCTTGTAGCTTTCATAGAGGCTTTTTATCTCGGGAAGCTGCGCCTCGAGCCGGCTCAGAGACTCCCTTTTTTTCCCTATCTCGTTCGATATCATGCTCGGATTGGATGCTTTGTAAGCCCGTTTGCCCCGTTCTGTGGTGTATCCGACATACCCCTTCTCGATCAGCTTGTTCAGGATGTCGTAGATATTGCGCCTTTCTATGCCTGTCTTCTCATGGACCTGGTTTAGCGTCGCTACCCCTGTCCCAAGGACCGCGGCATACACTTTCTGTTCGCCCTTGCTGAGGCCCAATTCAGAGAAAAGTTCCAGGTCCATACGTTATTTTCTCCGGCAGAATTTATAAGCATGGTGTTGTACAATACCACGAATTATTAAATACATTTAAACCTTCCATATACCACAGGTGATAAAATGACAATAGAGAAACTTTGCAAAAAAGGGACAACAAGGAACAAAGCGAGAACTTTTCTAAGGGAGGCGGCCAAGGCCGGGCTAATCCTGCTCGTGCTAGCCGGACCGGCTAATCATACCGCGAAAGCCGAGGAACCGATGAAACCGACAGCTATGCCTATATCGGAAGTGGGCCATTATCCTGACTTTTCAGGCGCCGGTGTGCATGGTAACCCTGCCATCTGGCCCGAATACGGAAACTGGGGATACGCCGAGCTTTCGGGCAACCCCAGCCAGGAGAATGCCTCGCTTTCGGCCATGTTGAGCTCAAAAATCGCAAATGATGTGCATGGGCTGCTGAAATTAAACGCCGCCGGAGACTCACATGCGACAACGGCAAGTGCCCAGGGGATCCTGGCCCTTTCGCTTCCCTGCACGCTCCGCGCCGGGGTCGGCATTGGGGTGGATTCCCATGACAAGCCATCGGCCCAGGCGGGAATCGCATCGGTGATCGCAAGGGGCCGGCTTCTGCTCAGGAACGGAATCGATTATACCATTACTAATGGCCAGGTCCATGCTGGAAGCGAGGTCAGGAGGTCTTTCGGCGGCCTAGAGCTGACCGGCTCGGGCAGCGCTTACGCCATCGCCAAGGAGGACCGGATGGAGTACGCGGGCCAGGCAGTGGGCACCGAATTGCGCTACGCCAGGCACCTGCTTGCTTTCGGCGTCAGTGGCACGAAGATCGGTGAGTGGGACAACCTCCGCCTTCATTACAGGCTCTGGGCGACCGGAGGCACGATCATGGACCTGGATCTCCGCGGAAAGGGCGAAGGGACGTTCAAGAACCCCACCTACGCCGGACTCGGAATCACGAAGATGTTCTAGATGCTGGGTGCCTCGGGTGGCGTCTCAATTCTTTATCTTGCGGTCCAGGAGCTGCCCGCCGGCACTCCCCTTTCCTGCGAATAACCTTGGAGGGCGTCGCTAAAACGGAGTAAGTCGTCATAGGGGACTTCGGAAAAAATAGCCGCCCAGTCCCTGGATACCTCTTCAGGGTCGGGGTTCTCATGGCCGCACCATTTTTCCGGCATGTGATGAAGCAAATCGATATTCCCTAATTTGAATCCTTCTAGCTCTGCGTATCTGGCAGCAAGCGCAGGACTAGTCAGTAGACTTCCGGCTCTGGTGTTCAATCCGGGGAAAAGGGGTTGCACCTCTACGCCATCCGCTAAATTCCCATCGATGAGCCATCTGATGAATCGTCCCGTGCTCTCCAGGCTCTCCCTGGTCTCACCCGGTCCGCCGATGACGAAAGAAGCGTATATCCTTATCCCCGCCTCTGCGAGAAGCATGGCCGACTCTTTATTCTGTTCGACGGAATCACGTGACCCCTTCAATCTTCTGAGAATGTCCTTGTCTCCGCTATCGAGCCCCATGTTGGCCCTAA
>Ga0326728_10013288_pt1 | contig 17927 bp, 17 predicted proteins | sample MB3enrmetagenome_FD_207602 | JGI IMG/M metagenome (GOLD analysis project Ga0326728, IMG submission 207602) | Lab enriched peat soil microbial communities from McLean, Ithaca, NY, United States - MB31MN | ecosystem: Environmental > Terrestrial > Soil > Wetlands > Peat | place: USA: New York... | reverse complement strand
TACGTCAACCACTTTCATTGCGTTTCTCCTTCTCCTGGACGTCCGCAGGCGCGCAGCGGCTAATCCCGACCTCTTCCCGCCGTCAGTTCTCGTTAGAGTCACAGAGACGCTGTGACCGGTCTCACTGCACGGAACGGACCAGCTTATAACAATAGGCCCCCAAACTGGCAGCGCGATCGCATGGTTTCGGTTGGCCGTCCGGCGAGTTCAGTATCACCCCGGCGCCGAACCATGAATGCGCGCACTTGTCTTGCATCGCGGTTAATCCCAATCGGGGCGACGGAAGCCCTCTGGGCAGGAGCTGACAATGCCTACTGCTGGCGCCACCATGGCCCCGTCCCCCACCCAGGAATTGAAACGGCTGGCCACAACTCCGGCAGTTCTGTGTCTCATGCTCTTCTCTGCCGCCTATGTGACCAATTCCATGGACCGGTCGATTTTTGCCACCTTGTTGCCCATGATCAGCAAGGCCAACGGCTATGGTCTGAAGACCGGAGGACTTTTGGCCACTATTTTCAATTTGGGGATCGGCGTAGCCGGACTGCCCACGGGCTATCTGCTGGACCGCTGGTCGCGAAAATCTGTGGTGGTGCTGGGAATGGCGATTTATTCCTTTGCCACCCTGGCCACCGTAGCTGCCGTGGGCATTTTCGATATGGCGCTCTACCGCACCATTACCGGCATCGGCGAAGGCATGCAGTTGACGGGGCTGTTTGTTGCCGGCGGAAGCTACTTTTATAAGAACAAGGCGTTCGTCCTGGGCTGCATCAATGTGGGTTTTGGAATCGGCGGCGTAATTGGTCCCTACTGGAGCTCCCGTATCGCCTTGCACGCCGGAAACTGGAAGACGCCTTTCGTTGTCTTTTGTGGCGCGGGCCTGGCGATGGCCGTGCTTATCTGGTTCCTCATTCCCAGAAGCTTCAGCGAACAGAAGGCTATCCGGCAGGTTGCGGATCATGCGGTGGCCATTGACAACATCCCGGAAAGGTTCTGGAACCGTAACATCAGGCTGCTGATGGCCTCGGCCTTCGTGCAAGGCGCGGTGGGATTCGGCTTTCAGGGATTGTATGTGAGCTTCCTCGTCCGGCACCTTCACTACAGCCAGGCGCTGGCGGCCACGGTGTACAGCTTTTACGGCTTCGGCTGCATGCTTCCCATGCTGGGTGGCTGGTTGGGAGATCGTTTCTCCAACCGCGGGGCCGTAGCTACGGCCTATGGCTGCATGGCGGTAATCACCTTTTTGATTTTCAATGTAGCTACTCAGCCCTATCACCTTTTCGTGCTGACCTTCCTGCAAGCCTTCTGTTACAGCGGCGTTTTGTATGTCAATCACGTGGCGCTGTTTCAACGATGCGTGCGGCCGGCCATGGTGGGCCGGGCCACGGGCTTGTGCAATTCCACCCACTTTATCTCCGGCACGCTCGCCGGATATATTTTTGCCTCTCTGGCCGAAAGACTAGGCTGGGGCATGGCCGGCCTCATTCAGTTATCGCTACTCTCCCTGTGCGCTATTTTCGTAGTGTTGATGGTCGACCCGAAGCAGCAGCTCGACACCAGGCACAAGCTGGCAGGCGGCCACTAGAGAGCACGAACTACCCGCCGGTAGTAATCATCTCGCGAAATCTCGCCCTTGCGGCGCCGTTCCCCGATCAAGCTGAGTAGCGGAGATGTGGCGCTTTGCCGCCAATCACGAAGGCGAGTTTCGCAACCGAGAGCAGCACACTCTGGCGTTACTGCCTGCAGAACACCGATGGCATCCGACATTTGGCGGAAAGAGATCTAAATGAGGACTCCTGTCTATGGATGGGCCGGCGCCGACGAAGAGAGGAGGAGATAGTCATGGCATCAACTTCGGATAATGGAATCGTCAGCAAGCCAAGCAGTCATTCCGTAGACCAGACGGTGGACAAGCTGAAGAGTATTCTGCAGTCTAAAGGAGTCACTCTGTTTGCCCTGGTCGACCATAGCGGAGAAGCGGAAAAGGTGGGCATGAAATTGCGTCCCACTAAGCTGCTGATCTTTGGCAGCCCCAAGGCAGGCACGCCGTTGATGGCGGCGGCGCCCACCCTGGCCATCGACCTGCCGCTCAAGATTCTGGTCTGGGAAGACGCCCAAGGAAAGGTCTGGGTCACCTATAACAGTCCGCGATATTTACAGGAACGGTACAACCTTCCGCCAGACCTGCTGCAAAATATCGCGGTAATCGAACCTCTCGCCGCCAAGGCTGCGGAATAAGTCGGTGGAGCAAACCATTCGCCGGAAAAGGCATCAACCAAACCATCTCCGACGGAGGCATCCCATGAAGTGTCTCGCTTGGTTCTTTCTGCTGGCTTTGTGTTCACCGGTCTTAATGCACGCCCAGGACTCGAGTTCGCCGGAGCAAATGAAGGGCACGATCTGTGACTCCGGATGTGTTACCCGGAAGGGGAACGTAGCGACCTGTCAGCCCACTTGCGCAAAGCCGAACGGAATAGCCGTATTCATCGACGAGCATGGCGCTGTCCGGCAGATCCTAAACCAGGACATATGCAAGCCTCATTTGGGAAAACAGGTAGACATGACCGCTGTCCCGGAAAAACCGGGCATTGTGCCGGTCGTACGGCAACAAGAGATGTGGCTTCACATTCAGGATTTGCACGATATGCCTGCTCAATAACCCCAACATCCACCACAGAGACACAACGCATCGGGTGATCCCGCCGAGCGGGATCCGGCGATCGGGTGATCTGAAACACGTACCCTGGCTCTCCCGGTCTGCCGATCATGCGATTGGCGCATCAACAAGCGACTGCGAATCACCTAAGAATGTCGTGTTTCCCGTCTTTCGATCACCAGATCACCCGATCACCGGATCACCCGATGCTCTGTGTCTCTGTGGTAGGTGTTGGTCGGGCTAGGCGGCCTCGGGCTCTCTGGCCTTGACCAACGGAGCATCGACCAGATGCTCGCTCAAGAACCAGACCTGAAGCTCGTTGGTGCGTAGCACTTCACTGACCACCAGGTCGTTGGTGCCGTCATCCCCAAGCTCGTCAGCCCGCCGGGCCAGTTTGCGGACTTGGCCGATAATCACCTGGTGAGCGTCCAGCAGGCGCGAAAGCTGCACCGGAACCTCTTCCCGTCCCCGCGGCGGGCGCTCGATTTGTGTAGTCTCCGCCACATCCGCCGCCATCGCTATACTCACTCCGCCGAGCAACTGGATCCGTTCGGCAATTGCGTCCACCAGTTCCACCTGCTCGTCAAAATGTTTGTCAAAGAGGAGATGCAGTTGGTAAAAGGTTGGACCGGAAACCTGCCAGTGGGACTTCTTATAGAGGTCACGAAGGGTCATGGTATCGGCCAGCAGTTGGTTCAATTGTTCCGTCATCTCCAGGCGTACCGGCTCCTCCAGTTCAAGCGGCAGCAGGTGATTGACGGTTCCGTAGGGCTGGATTGCTCCGGCCCGCTGATGGAGACGGGGTTGTGCACTGATCTTGCCGGTGGTTTTCGTATCGATGTGATTTTTGGCCATTGGATTTCCTTTTTCTTATTCAATACTCCGCAGCTTAGTTGGTAACGATGTGACTAGTAGATGAAGCGGGTGGCGTTCGGGGTTGGCGTAGCAAAGACCCCACACTTGAGCAGTCTCGGCAGAGTTTCCCGAACCAGGCATTCCTCTCGACCGGTTCCATTCACAACCTGCGATGACAGCGTTCCCGATCACCCCCAGAGGGCCGAATTGAGTAATGTCCGGTGCTTTCATTTCCATGCCCGAACACGGGAGCAAACGTACGCGGTCAGAGCAGGCTGCATGCTTCTCTAAACTCCAGGCGCGGGCTGCGCGGGTAGAGCTTTGAGCTATCTCCATAACCGAGGTTACAGAGGAAATTCGACTTCACATGACCCTCAGGAAAGAATTCCTGTACGCAATCTTCGCATTTGCCGGCCGCGAAGAACTCTTCATCAACTCGCGCATTGTCGAAGCCCGACATCGGCCCGCAGTCCAGTCCGAGTGCCCGCGCGGCCACGATCAAATAGGCGCCTTGCAGAGAAGAGTTCCGCTTGGCCGTTTGTTCGATCAACTGGGGATTGCTGGCAAAGCTGTCGCGCATGGCGGGATTGGCGGGAAACAGCTTCGGCAACTTCTCGTAGAACTTCAAGTCATAGGCCACGATCACCGTAACCGGCGCGGCCATGGTCTTCTCCACGTTGCCCGCCGCCAGGGCCGGGCGCAGGCGCTCTTTCGCCGCCTTCGAACGCAAGAAAACGAACCGGGCGGGAGAGCTGTTCGCGCTGGTAGGGCCCCACCTTGCCATTTCGTACAGCTCACGCAGCAGTTCATCCGGCACCGGCTTGGGAAGCCAGGCGTTGTAAGTACGCGCTTTGCGGAAAAGCACGTCCAGCACGTCGTCTTTCACTCGATCCATTTGCCAATCCTCTTGGTCAAAGGAGCGGGCCGCCGGCGCCGGAAGGGGAAGGCATTGGCGGCCCGTCTCATCATGCCGCTACTTGCTCCGCGCGCTTGAAGAAAGCGAGCAGATCCGAATTGATCTGGTCCTTGTAAGTCGAGCACATCCCGTGCGGCTGGCCGGGGTAGACTTTCAGGGTTGCCCCTTTGACCAGCTTCGCCGAAAGGCGTGACGCGTCGTCAATCGGAACGATCTGATCGTCGTCGCCCTGGAGAATGAGGGTCGGCACATCGAACTTTTTCAGGTCCTCCGTGAAATCGGTTTCGGAAAACGCTTTGACGCAGTCGTAAACCGCTTTGAACCCGGCCAGCATTCCCTGTAGCCAGAAGAAATCGCGCAGCCCTTGCGAGACCTTAGCCCCAGGGCGGTTGGCTCCATAAAACGGCGCGCTCAGATCTCTGAAAAACTGCGCGCGGTCGGCGAGGAGAGCGGAACGGATCTGATCGAATGCTTCCTTAGGCGTGCCGCCGGGATTGGCAGGTGTCCGCACCATCAGCGGCGGTACGGCGCTTATCAGCACAGCCTTAGCGACCCGCTTGGTGCCATGCCGGCCGATATAGCGGGCAACCTCGCCGCCACCGGTCGAGTGGCCAACGTGGATTGCGTTCTTCAGGTCGAGCGCCTGGACCAGCGCCGCCAGATCGTCGGCGTACGTGTCCATATCGTTGCCGTTCCAGGGCTGGTCTGACCGGCCATGCCCGCGGCGGTCATGCGCAATGCAGCGGTAGCCGCGGCCGGCCAGAAACATCATCTGGTCTTCCCAGGCATCCGCGCTGAGCGGCCAGCCATGGCTGAAGACTACGGGCTGTCCCGTACCCCAGTCTTTGTAGTAAATCCGAGTGCCGTCTTTAACCGTGAGCGTAGGCATTATGCATTCTCCTTGGCAGCGTTAATCGGGTCGGTATTCCTTCAACGGAAAGGTGAATGAGAAGAGTTGCTACTTCGGGTTGCTATATGCTGGATAAAAGATGCGCTGCGCAGGGGAAATGTGGCTCTTAATTTTTGCAGGCGACACTCAGAAGGTGAGTACGAAATGCAGGAAAAACACCCAGCGCCGAGACGCAGAGCCGCAGAGATCAAACGAAGGGAAATCCCGCTCTCTTGTTTTCTCTGCGGTTCTGCGTCTCTGCGTTGGGTGTTGGGCTGCGCTAGAGGTCAGCACCTTACGAGCTGGAAACGCGAAACCGGAAACTGGAAACTCTGGGCATCACTTGGCCATGGCTTCCATGCCGGTCTTGTTGATGACCGGAGCGGCCGCCGGCGAAGAAATGAACTTGATGTATGCCTTGGCCGCCTGCGGCTCCTTGGAGCTGGTGACCAAGCCAGCCGAGAATACGGTCAGGTTCTGAAGTTCGGGCGGCAGCGGTCCGACGATGTCAATCCCCGATATGGGGCGCAGCTCGCTCATCTGCTGGAAGCCGATTTCCGCTTCGCCACGGGCCACTACGCGGCCCACCGGCTCGGCCGGAATCATCCGGCTCTTCCCTTTCATCTGGTCAGCGATTCCGAGGCGTGGGAACAGCTTGGTGGAGACATAAACGCCGCTGGCGCTATCGGAGTAGGCAATCGATTTTGCTTTCAGCAGCGTCTGTTTGAAAGCCTCGACGGAGCTGATGTCCGGCTTGGGAGCGCCGGCTCGAACCGCCATGCCAACGCCGGACTGCGCCAGGTCGACGCGGCTGTCGGCCACGACCTTCCCTTGCTTGATCAAGTCGCCCAGGGCGTAGCCGACCATTATCACCACGTCCACCGGCTCACCACGCTGAATGCGATTCGGGATCGCATCCGGAGTACTGCCCATCGAAGCCCCGTAGATGGTTACGATTTTATTTCCCGTCTTACGTTCAAATTCCCGCGCAAGCTCCTCGTGGGCTGCGGCAAAACCGCCGGAGATCATCACCTTGATCTCCGCTGCTCCCGCAACCCCGGCGAACAATAGAATGCCCATACAGACAATCACCACCGTAAAAGCAAACGATCTTGCTTCCATTAAGAATCTCCTCTTGCTATTCGGAATTGTCGGACATTGTATAGAAATTCGCCTTATTACTCACCCAAATCTTTGTGCAGGGGGGGCGGCACAGGCAGCGGAGGATGCTCTTTGTCCCGCCAGAACATGGCAAAACACTCGTCCTCCCTGCCCGGTTGCCAGGTGCTGCCGTCCTGATAAGTGATTTTCTTGGGCAGCAATACCCAGGCCTGGATCGTGTCGGCCAGATTGGCGGGATATCCTGGCATCTCGAACGCCTCCGCTTTGCCCGCACCAATTGGCGTAGTCCATTTCCATTCATTCACATAGGGGCGGCGGCGATATTGCGGGGTCATCAGGTGATCGAACATCACCTCCAGGTTCTGGATTGTTTTGCGGCTGTCATTTTTTACCGTGACCTTAAGCTTCCCCGAAGTGTTCCAGAAATCTGCCGACGTGAATTGCACTGGACAGGACGCCGTGGATTGGTAAATCGTGTAGGTGGCCATCATGCCGGCTTCCATGTGGTCCAGCACGTGACAATGGAAGAGCCACGTGCCCGGATTGTCGGCATCCATGTCCACGGTGACCATGCTGGCCGGAAGCAATTCGATGACGTCGGTATACCGGTTGCCATACTTCACCACCTTGCCATGCCAGTGCGGCGTGTGGAGGTCCCGTTCATTCCCCATACCGAGCAGATACCAGCGTACCCGGTCTCCCTCCTTCATCATCAGCCCCGGTAGATTGCCGAACACGTAGCCGTTCATGGCGTGAAACAGGCCGGCATCCGCGCCGTTTAGCTGGTCGAAGATCATGAACATCGCCACGAACTCACGGTCCACGTCTTTCGGCGAGCCATCCTCATTTGCCTTCCCCGCGGCGGTGACGATAATCGGTCCCATCAGCCCGGCGTTAATCTCCTGCTCCGACTCCACGTGCGAGTGGTACCACCAGACCCGGGAGCTGGGATCACCCGGCCCCGGACCGCTTCCCTTATCTGCCAGCCAGCGATAGGTAAAGCTGCCTCCGGGAGGAATCGAACCGCCTTCTCCGGCAGGAAGATACTGAGCCCCTTCGTTTGTCTTGTCATAGCGCAGCCCATGGGGGTGAACGCTGTGAGGCCGCTCCGTGCGATTCAGGAAGTGCACGAAGACGGTATCCCCCACTTCGGCGCGAATGATCGGTCCCAGAATCCCTAACCATTCGGGTTGCGGCTTACGGACGGAAAAGGTCGCGTCGGTGTACTCGATGTAGCGAGTTTTGTTCCAGCGGGTCTGCAAACGCCAGGGGAAAGGAATCGTACGCCCGTGGATCAGATCGCGTCCGCTGGGGGCGAAGTCCCACGGGACATTCTCCGCCGCAATGTAGTAGTGCCGATCCTTCGCCGCGAAGCAACGGGGCGCGAGGACAGCCAGAATCAATAGCAACAAAACGAAAGAGAAGGCTGGTGCCCTGCGGGGACGCGGGGCGTCAACCCGGCGCTTTCCCCCCTTGCAACCTTCAGAAGTAAACAATCCTCACCCCCAATGCCTGTCATTCCGAGCGCCGCGCCCAGCATGACGTGGCCAGTTGCCACTCAACCGCAGGGCGCGGGGCGAGGAACCTATGTATTGCGGCCCTATCTGCCGTGGCCATTTCTGGCAACCGAGAGAGCAAGGGCTACACCCTTTTAGCGTCTGGCAGCCGAAAATCATGTCTAAGCGAGAGTTTTTCCGCAGCCTCTTGAGCCCGTCGCTTCCACCTCTGCCACAAACAACCTGGGCTGTGCCCTTTTCCCTGTCTACTCTGCGGTGAGCACGACTTTCACGCTCTGGGACCGGTCGAGAGCGAGCTGAAAGGCCTCCGGGGCCTCGGCCAGGGGCCGCCGCCCGGTAATAATGCCCGTCACTTCGACCTTACCGCTGGCGATAAGATCTACCGCTGTCTGGTACTCGTATCCACAACGAAACACGCCCTTAAGATCGAGCTCCTTCGACATGACCAGGTTTGCCGGAAAAGGCACTTCGCCAGCCGGCTGATTACCCACCTGAACCACCGTGCCTCCACGCTTTACGGTACGGAGAGCCACGGCAAGCCCGGCGGGTGTCCCGGAGATCTCGAAGGCCACATCTACCGGATTTTCCTGAACGAGGCGGTTAAGCTCGCCTTCCCCGCCGGAAATATCGACCACCCGATCCGCTCCCAGCTTCTTGGCGAAATTCAGAGGCGCCGCGGCGATGTCGATCAGCATGGTCGCCGCCGCGCCCGCAGATTTCGCCGCCAGCAAGGTAAACAGGCCGATCGGTCCCGCGCCGACGATCGCCAGATGCGCCCCCGCCACTTTTCCCGCCCGGGCAATCGCATGCAGCCCGATCGAAAGCGGCTCAGCCAGCGCCAGGGAGGCGAACGGGACATTCGCCGGCACTCGTACGCATTGCTGGGGGGTCGCGTCGAACAGGCTGGCAAAACCGCCCTGCATATGCGGAATCTTGGAGGCCGAGCCCATGAAGTAAATGTTCTGGCAGAGGTTGGGCCGGCCTTCGCGGCAATAGGCGCAGGCGCCGCAGAAGCGCGAAGGATTGACGGCAACGCGATCCCCAACCTTCAATCCATTGGCCGGCCCGTTGGTCTCGACGATCTCCCCGGCAATCTCATGACCCAGAATCAGCGGCGAAGAGACCACGAAATCGCCGGTGCGGCCGTGGCGGAAATAATGAAGATCGGAACCGCAAATGCTTCCCGCGCCAAACCGCACCCGCACCATGCCGGGACTGAGCGGGCCGAGCGACTGCTCAGTGATCCGCAGATCCTGAGCCGCAAATAGGGTTGCCGCAATATTGCGTGGGTTCATGAGATCAGCCTTCGAATTAATTTGGGCCGGGACAGAGTAGTGTAGCTCGATTCGGCCGTAGTTGTAACAAAGACAAACCTCTTAACCGCAGAGTACGCAAAGGCCCGCAGAGGAAATCTGTATCCTTTGTGTTCATTGTCCCTGTTCCTCTGCGAACCTCTGCGTCCTCAGCGTCCTCTGCGGTGAAAAGGGCCCCGAATCTCCTCAGGGCAGCACCTTGCCGGGATTCATGATCCCCTGCGGGTCCAGCGCCCCTTTAATACGGCGCATCGCATCCAATTCCGCTCCCCCGCGCCATTCCTCCATCATGTAAGCCTTAAGGCAGCCAACTCCATGCTCGGCGGAAAAGCTGCCTTCAAACTGGCGCACGACTGCATTTACCACTCCCATAATTTCGTGGTCCTGCCGCATAAACGCCGCGTTATCTCCCCCCGGAGCCGGCAAAAGATGGAAGTGAATGTTGCCGTCTCCCAAGTGGCCATAGGCAAAGGTGCGAATGCCCGGAAATCGCCGGTTACAGGCTTCCGTGGCCAGGGCTACGAACTGCGGGGTTTTGGACACCGGAACGGAGACGTCATTCTTGATGATCGCTCCTTCACGCTTTTGGGCATCAGACACCTCTTCCCGCAACTGCCATACGGCTTGCCGTTCGGCTGAACTTCCCGCCAGCGCGGCATCCAGGACAAGGCGGGAATCCATCGCCTTCTCAAGCAGGCTTTCCAGCTTGTCCCGCAGTCCCGCTGCGGCGGAAGCATCAGCCAGCTCGATCAGCACGTAATGTTCGGACGGTTGCGCCAGGGGCAACCGGGTCTGCGGGAAGTGCTTCAGCGCGAGATCGGCAAGTGGGCCGGGCAGATATTCAAAAGCCTGAATGACTTCGGCGTGGTGGCTGCGGCACAAAACAAACAAGTCCAAAGCCGCCTGCACCGTAGGCACAGCGCAGAATGCCAACGCCAGGTCCCGGGGCCGCGGAACCAGCTTCAGTACGGCCGCGGTAACGATGCCGAGCGTGCCCTCCGCCCCGATGAAGATCTGGCGCAAACAGTATCCGGTGTTGTCTTTGCGCAGCCGGCGCAACCCATTCCAGATTTGTCCATCCGGAAGAACCACCTCGAGTCCCAGCACCAGATCCCGTGTATTCCCATACCGCACAGTGTTGTTTCCGCCGGCATTGGTCGAGACGACGCCGCCAATCTGAGCCGTCCCCTCCGCGCCGAAGGATAGGGGAAACATGCAGTTTTCGGCCGCCGCGGCGTCCTGCACCGCCTTAAGGGTTGCGCCAGCCTCCACCGTCATCGTCAAATCCACCGCATCCAGGTCGCGAATCTTGTTCATCCGCGAAAGCGAGAGCACGATCTGGGAGCCGTCGGCGCTGGGCGTAGCGCCGCCCAACATACTTGTATTGCCGCCTTGCGGCACAATAGCAATGCGCCGATCGGCACAAAACCGGACCACGGCGGCCACCTGCTCCGTGGTCGCAGGACGCACCACAGCGAGAGCGTTCCCTTTAAGAATTTGGCGCCAATCCTCGCAGTACGGGGCAATGTCCTCAGGCTCGAAGAGGCATCCCCTTTCCCCGACAATGTCTAGCAAAGCAGAACGAGACTCCGAGACAGTGATCATCTCAGACATTTTGCTCCCCGTAAGCGAGGCAGTCTAGCTTCAAGATTCTGTCAGTATCGTGGAAGCGTGCGGTACGCGGAAGTCATATGGCAGGAAGGACAGTTGCCGAGCCAAGGCCTCTGGCCGCTGATTCGCGCGGATGAACGCAGATCGGAATCGCCATGTCGCGGGTATGTTGCAGATCACCCGATCACCGGATCACCCGATCACCCGATGACAGAACCACCCGATGACAGGAACCGCCTTTTCATCGCTCCGGCACTTCCAAATCCCCCATCGCCGAGGCCAGACACTTGCCGTGCAAATCCAGCGCCAGCGTCCGGGTCACGCCTCCGCCCAGCGCCTTATGCATCACAAAATTCAGGGCGCCGATGTTCGGCATCTCGTAGCGGATTATTTCTCCCTTTACCACCCCAGAGAAATGTTGCTTCACCGCCTCCGCCGTCACATATTTTTCCAGCAGCGGATAGTCTTCTTCCTTGTAGGCAATAACTGAAATATTGGAAGTATCACCCTTATCGCCGGTACGGGAGTGAGCCAGGTCGCGCAGTTTCATCTAGACCTCCAGATAGCGGATGTTGTGCTTTACCAGGTTACGAGCGATAAGGGTTGACCCCATAGCCACCACCTGCCGGGCCGACTTCCAGGCGCCCCCGCCGCAGGCCGGGCCATTGGTGTAGAGGGTCTCCACTTCGTTGCCGACGCGTACCGCCTCTTTCATGCTGTCGGTACGCCCGGCCACACGAATGCGAACCTCGCGCGGCTGGCTGTTCTCCGAAAGCTTCGGGCCGAAGATGGAATCGATCCCGATAAGATCGCAGCGCAGCTCCGTCAGCTTCACCCCGCTCAACTGCATTCTTTCTTTGACGATCTCGACAGCCAACCGGCCGCGCTCCACGGCGCCCGGGCCGGCATAGGAAATCTGTCCTTCCCCGATATAGCTGTCGATGTACCCGATGGAGACCTTCAAACTATCGGTTCGGGGATGTCCCGTTCCCCCTTCAACCTGGACACAATCGGGCCCAACCGATTTCACCTTAACGAGGGAAAAGTCGGCCACCACATCGGGCGTGATGTAGGCGTGCGGATCGTGCAACTCATAGAGCAACTGTTCTTTGCACGTGGCCGTAGTAACCTTCCCGCCGGAGCCGGGGACTTTGGTGATAATGAAATTGCCATCCTCCGATACCTCGGCAATGGGAAATCCCAGTCTGGCCAGGCCGGCAACATCCTTGTATCCCGGATCGGCGAAGTAGCCGCCGGTAATTTGCCCGGCGCACTCCAGCAGATGTCCTACCACCGTAATTTTGCCCAGCATGTGCCAATCGGTAGTGGAGAAACCGAACGCGTGAATCAGCGGCGCAATGAACAGAGCGGGGTCGGCCACCCGGCCGGTAATAATAACGTCCGCCCCATTGGCCAAAGCCTCGACAATCGGCTCCGCGCCGAGGTAGGCGTTGGCGGAGACTAACTTATCGGCTATCGCTTTGACCGCTATCCCGGTCTCCTCCATCACATAGCTGCCGCTCTTAATGGCCTCCAGCACGTCGTCGCCGGTTACAGTGGCAATCTTGAGTTTTTTCAGGCCGAGGGAACGTGCAATCTCTCTTACCTTTTCACCGGCGGAAACCGGGTTGGCCGCCCCCATGTTGGTGATGAGCTTAATTCGGTTGGCGGCGCAGGCGGGCAGTACGGCCAGCATGCGCTCGGCCAGCAGCGGGTCGTAGCCTTTGGAGGGATCCGCCATCTTGGCCTGCTGGTCGATGGCAATTGTGCGTTCGGCCAGGCACTCGAAGCCCAGATAGTCAATCTTGCCTTTCTCCGCCAGTTCCACCGCCGGTTCGATCCGGTCGCCGGAATAGCCGGCGCCTGAGCCGATCCTGACAGTCTTCATACCTTGCCTCCACATTCCTTAACATCTTCACCGCAGAGTACGCAAAAGACGCAGAGGAGAATTTCGGATTTGGGAATTCGGATTTGGGATTTCCCCGTTACTGCAAGCAGTCTTCATAAATTGGCGAGATGCCGTTAAATCCGAATTCCGCAATCCAAAATCCCAAATCTGCTCTGCGTCCTTTGCGTCCTCTGCGGTAAAAGGTCTTTTCACACTTTCCGAACGAAGTAAGGGATCCACAGTTTTCCGGCAATCAGAACGGAAATATGCCAAACGCCGCACAGGCGATGGTCATCACCACCGAAGCCGCGAACAGGAACGGAATCGCAAACTTCTGGTGCGCGCCCAACTCGATGCCGGTGAGACCTACGACCAAAAAGGTCGCGGGAGTCAGCGGACTCACCGGGAACCCAACCGTCATCTGGCCCATCAGCGCGGCCTGCGCCACTTGAATCGGCTGCCCGCCCAGGGTCCGGTAAACTTCCGAAACCACCGGAAGCACACCAAAGTAGAAGGAATCCGGATCGAACAGCAGGCTGAGGGGCATCGAGATGAAGCCCATGAAAAACGGGATGTGCTGGCCCATGCCCGGCGGCACATGCTTGACGGCCGCCAAAGCCATCGTCTTCAGCATGCCGGTGTTGGTCATGATGCCGGTGAAAGCGCCCGCCGCGAGCAGAATGCCGGCCATCATCAGGGCCGCTTTGGCGTGCGCGTCCACCCGCGCTTTCTGCATGGCAACATCCGGGTAATTGATCATCAGCGCGAACACCACCCCCACCATGAACATGACCACCGGATCCACCCAGCCGGCTACCATGATCACCATAACGACCAGGGTCACGATAATGTTGATCCAGAAATTCTGGGGACGCCGGAGCTTCTGCTCCTCCGGCTTCAGGTCGCGCTTCACCATCAGGTCGACGTTCTTGCCGCTTTTGCCCAGGCCAAGCCGCTTTTCCTCGCGTTTGCCCATCAGGTAGCAGACGGCAAAGATGAAAATTAACCCGATAATCTGGATTTTGAGTAGCGGGCGAAAGATGGTCGTTGCCGGAATGTGCAGCACGGCCGAGGCGCGGATCGTGGGTCCAGTCCACGGCAGGTAATTAACCCCCGCCGCCAGCGAAACGGCCAGCGCCAGGATGCGCTTGTCCATTCCTAAACGCTCATAGACGGGCAGCATGGCAGGAATGGTAATCAGGAAGCAGACAGCGCCCGAGCCGTCCAGGTGAATCAGCAGGGCCAGCAGCGCCGAACCCATGACGATCCTCGTCGGGCGGGTGCCCACCACCTTCAGAATCCGCTCGATGATCGGGTCCAGCATGCCCGCGTCAGACATGACCCCGAAGAACAGGATGGCGAAGACAAACATGCCCGCCACCGGCGCAATCCCTTGGACCCCCTTGATAATGAATTGGCCGATATTCAATTTAAAGCCGGCAGCGAGCGCGCCCGCGATCGGCACCGCAATTAGGGCAATCAGCGGAGTCATCACGTCGGTCATGATCACTGCCAGCAGCACCGCGATGGTTGCCAGACCAAGCAACGCCAGGTAAGAAGTGCCCAGGTGAAATACCACGCTGAGTACCACCAGTACAATCGCGGCTATCAGTCCGCCTGTTCTTAGCCAGCGATTGCCCGGCACGGTAGCCGGCGTCGAAGCTGTAGGGGAAGTGCTTACCATTGGAATCTCCTTCCGCCGATCGCATCTCCGGTCAGTAAGGGCTCAATTATTGGGTGATCAGTCTGTTAGCTGAAAGACACGCAGAAAGGTGCAGTTTTCATGCCAGGGCGCAAACGCCCCCAAAAACGCAAAAAATGCCCACAGGAAGCGCCTGATTGAAATATCAGGAAAGTCGCAGTTCCAGCAAAATAGAATTTCGTTGCCAATTTTCTAGAAGTTTGGAACTCTGAGAAGCCAGAAGTCAAAGGTCAAAGGTCAAAAGTCCGAGTCGGAAGTCAGAAGTCAGAAGTCAGGAGAAGCTACTCACTTCTTTTCTTCTGTCTTCTGTCTTCCGTCTTCTGCATTCCGCCTTACTTACATTTGTTGTACAAGGTGGCCAGGGAAATGCCGAGCTGGGAAGCGACAGTCTTCTTGGCTTCCAGGGTGTCCCCGTGCTTGTTCAGCATGGACCGGATGACGGCCCGTTGGGTGTCTGCCGCCAGTTTCTTCAGGGCGCCGGGCCCGCTCATGGCTGCCAGGATGGAGTCATCGATCTGGTGGCTTTCCGGCCGCGATTTGGGGAGCGGAAGGTCCATGATGGCGCCCCGGTCGCAAGTGTAAGCGGCGAACTCCACCACATTTTTCAACTCCCGGATGTTGCCCGGCCAGCTATATCCGAGAATCTTTTCCAGCAGCGAGGGATGGAAAGTCCAGTACTTGCCATTTTTCTGCGACCATTTCATCAGGAAGTGTTCCGCCAGCAGAATCGCGTCGGACGCCCGGTCGCGCAGGGGCGGGATCTCCAGGCTCATTACATTCAAGCGATAATAAAGGTCTTCGCGGAATTTTCCCTGCCTGGTCAGGTCGAACAGGTTCCGGTTGCTGGCGGCGACGACCCGGACGTCCACAGGGCTTTCGGCGTGATCGCCAACTTTGCGCACCGTGCGTTCCTGCAACACGCGCAACAGCTTGGCCTGCAAATCGTAGGACAGCTCCGCGATCTCGTCCAGCATGATGGTCCCGCCATCGGCCACCGCGAACAGGCCGATCTTGCCCCCTTTGCGGGCGCCGGTGAAAGCGCCGTCCTCGTAGCCGAACAGTTCGCTTTCCAGCAAGGCGGAATTCAGGGTGGAGCAGTTCACCGCCACGAAAGGCAGTTCTGCCCGGCTGCTGGCATTGTGTATGGCCTGGGCAAACATCTCTTTCCCGGTGCCGCTTTCCCCCGTTATGAGGATGTCGGCTTCGCACAAGGCCATCTTTTTCCCCATGGAGATCGCTTCCTGGATCCGCGGGGAATTACCGATAATGTCTTCGAAACTATAACGGGCCTGGTAGGCCCGATTGATCACCGACCGCAGTTCCCTGGTCTTGCGCACATGCTTTTCCACTTCCTTCGCCAGCAAAAGGAACTGCCCCAGAGGCTTGCTCACACTGACTCCGCCGATAATCGTGCCCTGGTGAGCGACTGGCGCCACGTCCACAATGTATTCCGTATTCCCTACCCGCCGATAAACCCCCACCCGGGTCTCCCCGCTCTTGACGGCCTGGGGAAGAATGGCCCCGGGCCTGGCTTCAAGCAGGTTCTTCCCGACAATGTCCTCCCGTTTGAGGCCTGTCAGCCGTAAATACCCGGCATTTACGTAGCGGACCACGCCATCCGTGTCGATAATGAGGATTCCATCCGGGATAGCCTCAATCAGGCTCGACGTCCACTCCGGTTCATGCCGTATCACCTGAAAGAGCGTTTCCTCCGCTGTACTCATCTTCGTACCTCCGGTCCGCAAGCCGGATCTCGTCTGGACTAGCCACAAGCAACAAGCCACAAGCCGCAAGCCAAAGAACCTGAGTTCCCCTGGGGGGTAAGGCCGAGTCCTCTATCTTGGGTTCTTGGGCTTGATGCGGAATCATAACACCAACAAGGCAGCTGTCGGCTCTCGGCCAGATGCGAGCAACAAGCCGCAAGCTCCAAGCTACAAGCCAAGAACTCAGAAGGCAGCTCTTGGCTGTCGGTAGTAACTTACTATTAATAAATTGCTTACGTAAGATTATTAAAGTTTTTTCTCGCTTTTGCCGATTACAGGGCCATTCTGTCTCCGAAGATTACCGTCGGGACAAAATGACGAAAGAGACGTGATGGCAAAAATAAACCTATTCGTAGTTGTCCTGGCCGTTGGCCTGGGAATCTGGTCCGCCGGCCAATTTGGGAATGTCAATCACAACCCCGGCGAGATTGACGTCCCTTCGATGGCAGGCGTCAGCGAAGTTGAACAAAGTCGCGCTTTCGCCGAAGGTTACCGCGACGCGCTCGCACTCTGCACCGAAGAGCAGGCCAAGATCGGTGCCAGGAGGACGGAGGTCTTAAAGCAGGCGAAACAACGGGAAGGACAGGACGAAGCTAGCCGTACGGAACCAAAATAAGTTTCAGCTACCCGGCATCTCCACGCCGGACAAGCCGTTGCAAGCCGCAAGCAGTCTTTCTTGCAGCCTCGGATCGCGAGCGGCCGGGTTCGGCGCCCGACGCTGTAAGTGATAAAAGTACTCGCCCGTGACCTTCGCCGCCGGGTCGTCACTGACTGCGAGCCAAACCTGCGTGCGGGGTGCAGCGTCCAGATCGTCGGTCGCTCCCGGCCCTCCCATCTTCGTCGCCACCCAGCCAGGCTCGAGCGCGTTGGAGAATACATCCGGCCAGCGGCGCGCCACCGCAAAGGCCAGCAACACATCGTGCAGTTTAGTATCGGCATACGCCTGCTGCCCCTGCCACGGGCGGTGCTCCCAGGCAAGGTCTTTCAAGCTCGTGTCGCCGCTCCGGTGCAGCCCGGAACTCACGTAGACCAGGCGCTTCGGTCGCTTGATGAGCGCAGTCAGGATGTAGGGCGCCAGAGTATTAACGGCAAACACCTGGGGGAGGCCATCTTCGGTAGTGATTCGCTGTGGTTCCCGATACCCCATGCCCGCATTGTGAATCACCGCGTCGAACCCGCCCAGCCGGTTGACCTGATCGGCTACGCTGCGAGTTTGGGCAATGCTCGTCAGGTCCCCGACGACGACCGTCTCCGCCCCGGGCACGGCGGCCAACGCTTCCCTTCCCCTGGACTCATTGCGGGCGTGCAGGACCACGCTGTGCCCTTCTTCCACAAGCAACCGGGCAGCCATCCGGCCAAGCCCGTCGGATGAACCGGTAATGAATACGCGCGCCACGATCGGATTTTTGAATTTTGAATTTTGAATAAACTGCCGGTTAGGCAATGTCGTCGGTAGCCCAGAACAAATCAAAATTCAAAATTCATAAATCAAAATTCTTCCTTATGCGTCCTCTGCGGTGAAAAGTTCCTACACCCACTCTCCCTGCCGCATCAGAGGCTCGACCCGATTCGTGGCGCTAATGCCATCGATATCGAGCTTGTCCGATCCGATCATCCAGTCCACGTGGATCAGGCTGTCGTTGGCGCCCTTGGCCGCAAGCTGCTCGGGAGTCAGCTTGTCGCCATCGCGCAAGCAGG
>Ga0326728_10013286_pt1 | contig 17928 bp, 18 predicted proteins | sample MB3enrmetagenome_FD_207602 | JGI IMG/M metagenome (GOLD analysis project Ga0326728, IMG submission 207602) | Lab enriched peat soil microbial communities from McLean, Ithaca, NY, United States - MB31MN | ecosystem: Environmental > Terrestrial > Soil > Wetlands > Peat | place: USA: New York... | reverse complement strand
GGAAGTGCCTGAATGCAAAAGCTAATGGTACAGGGAAGCTGACGAATATCTAAGGAGAATCTGCCGAATGGCAGTATTTGCGGCCCCTACGGTACAATTAGTCGATTGAATCGCGACCAGCTACGGCCTTCCCCGTCAACACGTTATCGGGATTCGTACCTTGCCAGCACACCCTAGCCCACCCCGCTGCACCGCCCTCGCCACGGATCTGACGCCTGCATTAGGAAAATCGGGGACCCTCTGGAAAAATGGGCAGGGTCCCAATTCGACTTGTAGATCTGGCCATTAGGTCAGCATCTTGCGGTTCTTCGAACAGCTTGGTCTGAGGGTCGGCGCCAGATCCAAACCGGAACGCTGCCGAAACATGTCGAATCATGTCCCTGTCGAATCATGTCCTGTCCTAGGGGACGCGATAAGTGTACACTAGGGGGCCGTGACGCTTGTGCATTCTCGGAGGTCCCATGCAATCAGAAAGAACCACAGTTGCGCAAAGCTGGGCGATTGAGCCCCGGAGCGCAAAGCCGTCTTTCCCTGTGTTCACCCCGTCTGGAGCGAGTCGCCGCGGTCTGTCCCGCCGTGAGTTCATGGGCGGTGCTCTCGTCGCGACCGCCGGCGCCATGTTGAGCCGCGCCAGCCAAACGCCGCGCTGGCAGATCGGTTGTTACACGCGGCCTTGGGCGCAATTTGATTATCATGTTGCATTCGATGGCATCGCGGCGGCCGGCTTCAGATATGTGGGCCTGATGACGACCAAGAGCAAGACCAGCCTGATTATCTCTATGGCGACCACGCCCAAGGAGGCTGCCGCCATCGGCCGAGAGGCACAGCAGCGCGGCCTCAAGATCATCTCGATGTGGGCGGACGATGCCGCCATGGGGATTACAGGCGGGCTCAAACACCTCATTGACAATTCTGCGGCCTGCGGTTGTTCATACCTCTTGCTGGGAGGGACGGAAGAGCAACACGCCGAGGCCTATTACAAGACCGTCGCCGAGTCTTGCGACTATGCCGCCTCGAAGGGCGTGGTCCTCACCCTTAAACCCCATGCGGGAAGCAATCCCAACGGCGCGTCGTGCCGCCAGACCATTGAACGGATCGGCCATAAGAGCTTTCGGCTATGGTACGACCCCGGAAACATCTTCTATTACTCCGACGGAAAGCTCGACCCTGTGGACGACGCCGCGACGGTGGACGGCGTAGTGGCCGGCATGAGTGTGAAGGACTTCCGCGCACCGAAAGAGGTGGAGATAACTCCGGGCACGGGAATGGTGAACTTCCCGAAGGTGATGTCCCGTTTGGAGCAGGGCGGCTTCACGCACGGCCCGCTGGTCGTCGAATGTCTCGACCACGGCGAACTGGCCCACGTCAACGCCGAGGCCGCGAAAGCTCGCCGTTTTTTGGAAACTCTCACCGGCCAGAAAGCCTAAGCAGTAGGAGCGCGCCATGGCGTGCCCCTATCACGAAGAATGTGGTGCGGAGGGCGGGAATCGAACCCGCACAGTCCTTGCGGACCGAGGGATTTTAAGTGCTCTGCGTGTGTTCGTAAGTTGCTAGTAACAAGCATAGTTATTTTCATCAAATGTGAAAGTGTGTAAGGAACTGTGTAAGTTCCCTGTCGTTTTGAAATCTCTCCTCACACCCGCACCTTACCCGCGCAAAGTATAAAATAATGGGCTCCTCCAGAATTCCCCGGACGGCGGCAGTTGGCTGGAGGTCTTCGAGGCGGGTCATGTTTATGTGCTTCTTGCCTCCTTGTCTGTTGAGCCCGTTATCGGCGCGGCGTCGGACTACGAATTAAAGACTTGGGCAATTGTAGCAGGCTACGGTGAGGGCGTCAGCGGAAGTCTCTTGCGCGAGGTCGGCCTTCAGATAGTGCAAATCGCGTGCTCTTGGTCCGTACAAAACTGGGGTTTCCTGCTGGTTTTTGGACGTCTGGGTGGCTGTTAGCGCTTGGCTTTTCTGGCTAGCAGTGGTTTCCGTAAGTATTATTATCACTTTGGCGAATTCACCAACGGTGGTCATGAGGGCGTGTTAGCAATGTGAGCAACGTTCGCTCTTTGCCGCGAGGTGTCTGCGCTCCCCAAGCGGTCCGTGTGAGCCTTGCGCAACACGAACGGCGTCCCGGGTAGGCCCTTCGGTCAAAGCGAGCACTCGAAGCCGCGTCGGAGGATATTGACGCTGAAACTCCGGCCGATATTCTCGAAAGCCTGAATGACATCGAGCGATTTCTGCTGCAGGATGAAAAAACGCTGGCCGTGCCTGCACGCTTTCTGATTCCTGACGGGATTGAAAATAGCGCCGAAATGAGGAAACTAGGCTTGGCGCGAGCCCACCTAACGGTTCGGGGATGCCAAATTCAAAGGCTGAAGCCGCAAACTGCGGTTGCCGAGTCAAGAGGTTGTGCGCATCGAGCGATCACAAGTAAAGGCAGATGTTTCGGCCCAGTCCTATTCGCCATGCGGGGCTTGTCAAATCATATGCGCATGTCATTCAGACTCAAGTCGGAAAATTCTGCCTGATTAACAGCATTGGCGATGCGATCTTCTGATAGACACCGAAGAGACTGCCTTTCCTCTTCGGTAAGGTCAAAATCCGCCAACAGAGAATCTGGATTTTTCAGCAAGGAGGCGCGGAACTTCGCATCGGTTGCTGCTCGCAGGAGCACGGTCTTTACTGCTGACAGTGACATGCCTACCTCCCTATTCGGTAACGAAGTGGTTTGCCTTGATCGGGCAGACTCCGTTCCAGCTAGCCCTCCACTGGTCGTGCATGACCCGAGCCTTAATGACGTCGCACGCGGCCTTCAGGCTTCCGAGCTCACGTATGTTGCCCACAAAGGCGTAGTCTTGCGGACAAACGCCGACTGCGCCCTTTTTTCGGATTGTCACGCAGGAAAAAAGCCTACAAGGGAGCTGGAAGGTATGCTGCTGCTCCGGATTTAGGAGCATTGCCAATCTCATGGCTTCAGAATGGTCTTTGAGAGACAGCGCGAGACCTGGATGCGTCGCGGCATCTCCTCGGTGGTTCAGGGCTTCCATCATCCACCGCGCCCCATGGTTCGTCGCAAATCTTGCCAGACTAACGTATTCTTCTACGTTGAGTGCATTTCCCACAGTTGTGAAAAGCAGGCGTACGAGTTTTTCTCGTCCGTTCTCGTAAACCACTTGGCCGATCGATGTTTTTCGGGCTATCTGGACTGCACGCATCGTACTCTCAAAGCTCCCCTGCCGCTGGGAGAGTCGGTCATACACGTCCGGCTGCAGACTGTCGACTTTGAAAGCCAGGGATACATTGTGGCTAGCCAGCCATTCAGCCATCTCCTCTGTCATTTGGCTCCCGTTTGTGTATATCAGCGTGATCAGACCTTGGTCAAAGGCTTCTTTAACCACTTGTTGGGTTATCTCCCACGTATTTCGGAGGAGGATTTCACCACCCAGAAGCAACAGTGTCCTGATCCCCAGGGCGCCACCCTCTCGTACTATCCCAACCATCTCCTGCAATGTCAGTTCGCCCGGCTCCTTCCTCCGCTGCTCTTCGTGGCAGTACTGACACTCCCAGTTGCAGAATTCCCAAGGGATAAGGGCCAAGTAAACGATTGAGTCTTGAAACCTAATCGCTTTGCCATCAAGCTCTTCTCTGAATGACAGGCCCTGCAAGCGTAGTACTTTAGCCACCTGATTCTCCCCTCGAAGAAGCCCTTGCTGAAATACAATAGATGCCCAATCGGCATGGACAAGATGCCTCCGCGGTGGAACTGTCCCGCTCGACCACGCTTAAGAAGTGCCGCTTTGCGGTGCCGAGTTTCCTAACTTGGACCTCCCCGTACACCAGTCCAACCTGTCTTTCCACACTATAGTCGTCGGCCAAGTAAGAGATAACCATTAAGGTGCCACCCTCACTCAGGAAGTCCTTGGCTTCGTTGAGAATCCTTCGTGTATGCGAAAGGCCAGACGGCCCACCATCTGAATGGAGGAATTGCGTTGACCCTACAGGCGTAGGTTCGAAAGGTGGGTTAGAAATGATGCAGTCGAACTTCAGCGAGCGAACCGGTTCGAAGAGGTTCCCCAACCGCAACTCTAGTCGATCCTGCACACCATTCATCTCTGCATTAATCCTTGCGAAGCAAAGAGCGCGTGGGTTTATATCGACCGCAATCACTTTTGAGGCGGTCCTTGCCGCCACGACGGCCAGGAAACCCGAACCAGTGCAAACGTCGAGGACGGTCGCCCCTTTTGGAACTCGCAAATACTCCGCAAACAAAAGGTTCTCCGGACACAACGAAAACACAGCATCTGGCCGATCACTCCCTGGTGGATCAGTCAGTACGATGAGATCTTTGTAATGCCAGATTTGCGCTTCCTTCATAATCTCTGGCAATCTCATTCGGAAGCTCCGTCTTTGCCACCAGGAAAGGCCCCAGCGCGATGTAGTCAAGCCCGGAGTTGAAGTAACAGTCCAGGGCTTGGTCAATTGTACAGACTATCGGTTTGCCGGCGTAGTTTAGCGAAGTGTTCAAGATCATTGGCACGCCGGTGAGTTTCTGGAAATGGTTTATCAGCCGATGAAAAAGTGGGTTCGTCTCGGGGTCCACGGTCTGGACGCGAGCAGTCCCGTCGACATGCAGCGCTGACGGTATCCTATCGCGAACCTCTGATCGGGCCTTTCGGGCGAATAACATGTACGGTGAAGGGGCACAGCACTCGAAGTATTGGCCTGCCACCTCAGCTAGGACCGCCGGGGCGACGGGCCGAAAATTCTCCCGCCCCTTGATTTTATTGATCCTGTCCTTCATTTGTAGGTCCCTAGGGTCAGCCAAAATGCTTCGGTTTCCCAAAGCCCTCGGACCCCATTCCATCCTTCCCTGAAACCAGCCGATGATTTTGCCCCCTGCGATCAGCCTCGCACAATCATACGCGATGTCGGAACTCCTGGCAAAGCCCAGTTTCCGCGAGCACAGCGCGGTTTCGATCTCTTTCTCCGAATACTCCGGGCCAAGGTACACGTGCTTCATCGGGGGGATGCGCGGACGATTCAAGATTTGGTGGTGAACCCAGAGCGCCGCCCCCAAGGCAGTTCCGGCATCGTTCGCCGCTGGCTGTATATAAATGTTCTTGAATCCCGCCTCTGAGCGGATCCTCTCATTAAGCTGGCAGTTCAGGACCACTCCTCCGGCCAGACACAGCGAATCAATTGGCACTTGGTGACTCAAAGCCCTCAAGACGTGAAGGACGGTATCCTCAAGTACTTTTTGGGCACTCGCGGCAATATCTGCGTGTCTCTCAGTGATTTCAGCTCCCCATAGCCTCGGTGGACCAAGCAAATCGACTAGGTCGCGAGCGGCTAGGGTTCCCGACCGTCGGAAATCCATCCTGACATCGTATCCGCCGTCTTTCGAAAGCCGGATTAAATTTCTTAGGCGGTCGTACAGCTTCGGCTTTCCGTAACCGGCCAGCGCATCTACCTTATGTTCATCATGATTCCGCCTGAACCCCAGAAACCTCGCTATCTCCTCGTAGAAAAAGCCAAGGCTGTGGGGATAGTTGAACTCCCGGAGTACTCCTATCCTGTTTCTGCGCCCCCAACCCAAGAGCGTACAGGTGCACTCGCCTATGCCATCGAAGGTCGCGATGGCCGCCTCCGGGAATGGAGATGGGAAAAAGCAACTCGAAGCATGCGCTACATGGTGAGGAACTGGATGCGTTTGCGGCGTGGCATTCGGAGCGGTCAGGATGATCGACCTGACCCGCTGATCCTTCGGAACGCTTCCCAGAAGAAAAGACAGAGTATTCCAATTGACCACCCAGAGTCCAACCTCGCGAGTCGTTTTCACCCAATCCCGTCTAAGATCTGACAACGCCGAAACCAAACACTTCCGCATGCGCCGACGTGCGTCAAAAGACCACACGATGTGGTCGACCTGGCCTAGTGTCACTTTCGCGTGTTCGAGGCAATACGCCAACGAGCAAAAAGGTAGCTGCCACAAGCCGGTGGCAGTTGGCTCCTTAGCGTGGCGGATGCCAGAGAACCTTTCCTCTTCCGCTGCGGCAATAACTTGAGCGTCGCGCACAAGACAGCATGCGGAATCATGAAAAGCCGTATTCAAGCCCAAGACTAACATTCTGCCTATAAGCGTTGAATCTCTGTCTCGAAGTCGTGGAAATAAAAACGAAAGTTAGCAAAGTAGGGGATGAAAACCTGACACCCAATCACAACCGCGAAGAAATTTGGTGTGAACACGTTGGCTACTCCCTGGCCTGTCCACATTCCAAAGGCAAATACGATGGGCAGGAAATCAAGCCCCAACCAGATGCCGACCGTCCACCAAAACCGAAGTGATGACATTCCTTTAGGAAGGGTTGGAAGCTTTTTCCAAACCCGAGCCAGTAGTAAGCCTAGGTCATGAATAAAGAAGGCGCCGAATATCAGGACTAGTAGCCACCATTCTGGATGCAGCGTCGCCAGTTTGGCGAACAGAATAACGAAGGCGAGGGCGAGGATTCGGCTCATAAATAGCGCGAAGGATAGCAACCCAGGAATGGTATTCGGGGCTAACAGCAAAGAATCGACTCTGTCTGCCTCGTGTATATACTTGATAATAAACAAAAACAGAATCGCGAGGAGCCACAATTCTTGCTTGAGCACGCCGGAGAGCCCTACTTCTATGTTTGTAGTTAACTGGTTGAGTTCCTCAGGTGTTACCGCCTTAAAGAGCGGCTTTGAGAATTCGACGGATTTAGCTGCAAACGTTCGCGGTCCGCTAAACACGGCCTCAAGATTTGAATCATTGGGTGTCAAGGTTGCATTCCACGCGTCTAAAAGCTTGGTTCTCAGGGCGCCCTCATCAACTTGAGGCTCCCGCTTGACGATCTGCTGCACAGTAATGTCGATAGTCTCATGTCTGTGCAAGGGCTCAAAGAACTGGTCCACAACGAAGAGAATTGTCAGACCCATCGCGATGTTAAAAAAGTTCTGAAAGAACGCGCCGGCAATTTTCATTACGGTCCTCCATCCGCAATAGTCAGGTGCAGTGGTTATCCCGCAGTCCGCTTGTGACGCCGGGCGGAAAACTTGTGCTCGTCTCGGAATTTCTCCCCTACGGCTCTGATGTTGGTTGGGAAAGAGACTTGCCGTTCCGCCTCCTTCCTAACCTCATACAAAAGGTCGTGCTTAACCTCCATAAAGCGAGGCGTTGTCTTGACCTCGAGATCCCTGGGCTTGGGCAAGCAAGGGGTGACGTTCCTTCGAACCGTGCCCGGCCTCGCCGAGAGGACAATCACACGGTCCGCCAGGAATATCGCTTCTTCGACGTCGTGGCTCACGAAGAGGACCGACTTCCCCGAGTTGGCTTGAGCCTGCAATAGCTGCAGTTGGAGGAATTCCCGATTCTGGGCGTCGAGTGAGCCAAATGGCTCATCCATAAGCAGAACTCCGGGATTAGCGGCAAGCGTACGCGCTATGGCTAATCGTTGTTGCATACCGCCCGAAAGCTCGGACACAAACCGCCCGGAGAACTCCGAAAGTCCGACTAATGAGAGAAAATGTTCTATGACCCCGTCCCATTCCTTGGGATCGAGATCATCCCTGTATTTCAGCCCGAACTTGACATTTTCCCGAACCGTTAGCCAGGGAAATGAGGAGTACTGCTGAAAGACCATGCCCCGCTCTCGGCTCGGCCCAGTGACGGGCGTTCCTTCGTATAAGACCCGGCCTTCCGTAGGGAAATCAAGGCCCGCCGCCAAGCGTAGCACCGTGCTTTTGCCGCAACCCGACGGTCCCAGCAAGACCACAATTTCTCCTTCATCGAGCTTGAAGGAGACATTTTGCACTGCGATTAGGGATTCCCGACCCCTGTTAGCTCGGACGGGGAAGACCTTCGTGACAGAGTCGAACTCTACGAGTTGTTTGCCCATGGCGAAGCCGGATACTTATAAGGAAACAGCAATTTCGAGCCAAGCTTAAAGCAATAGTCCGACACGAGGCCTATCAGACCTATCACCAGAACACCCGCCATTACCACCTCAGGCTTGGCGAAACGCTGCGCCTCCTGAATTAGGTGCCCAATTCCCGTCCGCGCGGCAACTATTTCTGCGATCAAAAGGTACGTCCAGCACCAACCTAATGTAACCCGCAAGTCATCGTACACGTTCGGGAGAGTTGCCAACAACAAGACGCGAGCAATTACGTCTTTTGTATCCGCGCCCAAGGTATATGCGGTCTCGAAATACTGTTGGGGTACATTGTTGGCATCATCCATGACCAGCAGAACCAGTTGGAAGAAAGTGCCAATGAAAAGCAAAAGTATTTTGGAACCCTCGCCTATTCCCACCCACAAAATAGTTAGGGGTACTAGCGCAGGCACCGGCAAGTAGCGTACAAAATCAATGGGAGGTTCGGCCATCGCTTCGAAAGGCCGAAAGGCGCTCATCAGGATTCCCAATGGAATAGCCAACACCGCCGAAAGGCCAAACGCAACCAACACTCGGAATACGCTTGCCCAAACGTCTGCGAGAAGATTTTCATGCAACAAAAGACGAACGAGTGTCTTCATTACCGTAGTTGGCGCCGGCACGAAGAAAGGGTCGACTATTCGCCCGTAGGAGAGGACTGACCAAAGGAGCAGGAGTAGAAGAAACGACGCTGCGGACAGGGAAAAATACGACCTGCGTCCAAGAGGATACCGAAATGCAAAAAACTTGCGGATCAACGGTTACCTTCGCTTGCTGCAACGGCTTGAACAACAGAAGGGTCGATTCTATCCTGGGCCGAAACAGTAACTGACGTCAGGTTGTTTTCGTTTAGTATCGTCCCGACGTTCTTGAAGATCTCAAATATCGGACCATTAGCAGCGCCAGTACCCATAAAAGTCTGACCGCGCGAGCAATCGAAGTAGCGCAAGCCTTCAACGGTCCGTGTGAATTCGTCCGGGGTGATCTTGAATGCCTTGGCCATGTTTGCTACAGACTCGGACCGATGTATCTTGAACTGTTCGACCGCCATACACCAGCCCCGAAGGATCGCGACTAAATCCTCCCGACGGCTGTTGAGAGTTTCCGCTCGCACGATAGCTACATCGACAATATATCCCGGCAGGTCCGTGCTGGACACAAGGAGATGCGACCCAGGTCTCTTTTGGAGCGCTTGGGTAAGGTAGGGCTCGTAGGTTCCGGCCACGTCAGCTTTCTTCGCGATAAAAGCCGCAGCGGCATCAGAAGAATTCATCGATTGAACTTTTATGTCCCGCAGCGTCATGCCCTCCTTGTGGAGTAAGTACTGAAGGATGAAATAGGAGGGTTGTCCAGGTTCTGCCACTACGTTAGCCCCCCGAAGGTCTTTCAAGGTTTGGACCTCTTTAACTGCAATGACGCCATCTCCACCGAAGGATTCGTCAATCGCAAAAATTATCTTACCCGGGAAGTCTTGAGATTCCCGACTCGTTTCGAACATGTCGAGGGTTTCACAGATCATCTGGAAGCGCCCAGCGTACAGCCCGGCTCGTTTGTCTCCTTCGACGGCGATAAAGTCGAAGTCGACGGGGAGATTGCCGAAATAGCCCAGATCTTTGGCCACGAAGAACGGAGCAAATCCCACCCACTCGTTGAATGCGATGTTGAAAGGCTGAGGGTGAGGCCTTCTAGATGCGGCATATCGCCAGACACCAAGCACGCCAATAATCACGCCTAGCAGTCCAAGCCCGGCAACAATTCTGGTCCGTCTCACCATTTTGCCCCTCCGGATCCTTCGCGAACTGGAACTGGCTGAAGAAGCCATGTCATGGAAAGTCCGTGTTACGAGGGCACTAAATCCGCTCACCGCAATGCTACGCCAACTCCTGCCCTGTTGTCACCTAATCTTGGCTGCAGCAGCTCGTCAAAAATCCCAGACCCAGCAGCACTTCTGTTCCGATGAGATTCTAGCTCATCGCGATATTGCTTCCAATAGTCAGGGTGAGCCTCACGCCACCTCTGTGACTCCCGGCAAACCTGCCGGTAAGGCGGGCAGATTGATCGCATGACTTATGTGACTGCCGGGAAGCGCGAAGGAAAGGTTCACGTCTATAAATTCCCGATGCCTGGACTGGGCTTCTCACTGATTGTGAGCAAGAACATTCTGGACAACTATCGGAATATGTGTTTCGTCCGTCGCAGCGGCAATCCGATTATAGCCACGACAATTCTCGAAGAAATGTTGATGCAGGACGCGGAGCGCCTGGGCGAGAAAAGCCTTCGATGAACCAAATTATTATGGTGCGGGCGGGGGGATTTGAACCCCCACAGGCCTTGCGGCCCAACGGATTTTCTTACCATCTACGGCTTTCGCCGCCCTCGCCGTAGCGCCTGATGCGCCGTGGTGGGTTTGTGGTCTGGACTATCCCTTCACCCTCCCCCGAAAGCTCCGAGGCTTAGGTGCTGCCCGTCTAGTCTCTACACCTTCCCCGACGGATTCGCTCCGTCCGGGCTTGGCTCGGGATTGCCATTTCAAAGGTTCCCCCGAGTTTGAGCAGTTCTGGATCGCCGGTTTCCCGGCGAGCACTCAAGTTTGTGTCAAGTCCGGTGCGTCTGCCGATTCCGCCACGCCCGCACAGTAATAAACAGGGTAGCACGAACACGGCCGCCGCAGTCGGACTTTTAAGTCCCTTGCGTCTACCAATTCCGCCACCCCCGCAGGTTGAACCTCAAGGACTCGCTGAGTGTCCTCGATTTCGGATTCTACCACTGCAGTAGAAACTGGAGTAGGCTGATATTCAGCCGCCCGACCCTCGGTGCCTTTTGGCAGGTCCGCGAGGTCGAAGTTCCGTGTTACCGCTTGGGCGAGGGCGCGGGATCTCAACGGCGGCAACTCCGCCAGGGAGAGGTTGCAATGATTCACAAACACGAGAAGTCAAGGCTGACGCGCCGGGCGATGTTGCGGGGCGCTGCGGCTGCGTCCATGCTTGGTCCAATATTCAAGGCGACGGAAGGTTCGGCGAGCGCGCAGGAAACAGTGAATCGTAACTCGGCGCCCAGCGGGCTGAAGATTACGGACATGCGAGCTTGCCGGTTGGCCACCAATTACGACTATCCGCTCATCAAGATATACACCAACCAGGACGTTTACGGCCTGGGCGAAGTACGCGACGCCGGAGTGGAAGGCATCGCGCTGGTCCTCAAGGCGCACCTGCTGGGCCAGAATCCTCTGAATATCGAGGGCAACCTGAGAACGCTGCGCGAGTTCGCCGGGCACGGGCGCATGGGCGGAGGCTACAGCGCGGTGGACATGGCCCTGCATGATATCGCCGGCAAGGTTTACGGCGTCCCGGCCTACCGGCTCCTGGGCCAGAAGAGGCATGACCGAATTCGCATCTACGCGGACACCACCGCCCACCCCGACCTCAAGGTTTACGCGGAACGCATGCGCAAGCGCAAGCAAATGGGCCTCACGTTCTTCAAAATGGACTTGGAAACGGAACTGGTGAAGGATCGCCCGAACGCCGTCAACGATCGCGGCGTCGCCACCGACAAAGGCCTCGAGTACCTCTGCGAATTCATCGCCGCCATCCGCGACGTGGTCGGCTGGTCTGCCCCCCTGGCCGCCGACCATTTTGGGCCGCTTAATGTGCAGGATTCCATCCGCTACGCCAGGGCCTTCGAACGCTATCAGCTTGCCTGGGCTGAGGACATCCTTCAAATTGGCGAAGGCAATCATTACCCGTGGCAAAACTGGCGCGCCTACAAGATGATCACGGAATCGAGCACGACGCCGATCAATACCGGCGAGGACATCTTCGGGCTGGAAGAAGGCTTCCAGCCGCTGCTGGATAACCGCGCCGTGAACGCGATTCATCCGGACATCGAAACCTCCGGCGGGTTGCTCGAGACCAAGAAGATCGCCGATTATGCCGAACTCGCGGGCATTCAGGTCGCCATGCATCACGCCGGATCGCCCATCGGAGGGTTCGCGGGCTATCACTGCGCGGCCACTTTCGGCGAGAACTTCCTGGCGATGGAGAACCACGCGCTCGACATGCCTTGGTGGCAGGACCTGGTCACCGGTATCCCCAAGCCCATCATCGACAAGGGGTACGTGACCGTGCCCGAGAAGCCCGGGCTTGGACTGGAACTCAACGACGAGGTGGTCAAGGAGCACCTGCGCCGGCCCGGATACTTCGAGCCGACGCCCATGTTCGACGACTACATCGTTTCCGGATTTCGCACCGGCGGCCCTTGGCCTCATTATGATGAAACGGGCAAATGGTGTAACTGCGTGACCTTCGAGTAAGGCGCCTCCGCGCAACGACCTTGGACGCTGTCATTCTGAGCCCGTTCGCTTCGCTCAGGGTAAACTCCGCGAAGAATCTCGGCAGTTGCAGTTTCAACGAACTACGGAGATCCTTCCTTCGTTTCACTCAGGACCGCCTGTGGCTCCTCAGGATGGCAGCCTGAGCGGTTTGGCCGCTCCTATCGCACTTCCTGCCGTACTGCTAACCCGCCTGCCATAGCGACGTCTTAACAACAGGAACATCGGGTTTCAAGCTCGACCCCGTTGAGAGGGAGTGTGCAATGACCGCACTGATCCAGGATCTTCGCTATGGTTCGCGCCGCGTGCGGCAGTCGCCCGGCTTCGCGGCCGTCTGCGTGATCACGCTGGCGCTGGGCATCGGCGCCAACACCGCAATCTTCACCCTGCTCAACGCCGTGATGCTCAAGAGCCTGCCGGTCTCGAAACCGGGCGAGCTTTACAGACTGGGCAACAGCGGCAATTGCTGTGTGCTCGGCGGACTTCAGGACGACTGGGCCATCTACTCGTATCCTCTCTACGAGCAGTTTCGCGATCACAATCCCGAGTTCAGCGAGATGGCCGCCTTTCAGGGGGGCTTGCAGTCCTTGAACGTGCGCCGCGCCGGGGCTTCGGGCCCCGCTGAACCGTACGTCGGCGAGTTCGTCTCCGGCAACTACTTCTCGATGTTCGGCCTTGGCGCCTTCGCAGGCAGGATCATCTCGCCCGACGATGACAAGCCCAACGCCGCGCCGGTTGCGGTGATGAGCTACCGCACATGGCAACAGCATTTCGGGCTCGATCCCTCGGTCATCGGCGCCACCCTGAACATCGACAATCTCTCCTTCACCGTTATTGGAATCGCCCCTCCGGGATTCTTCGGAGACCAGTTGCGTCCCGATCCTCCCGATTTCTGGCTGTCCCTGGCCGCCGAACCGGCCCACGATGGGGAGACCGCATTGCTGCACAGCCCGGGATTCCACTGGCTCTACATCATTGGCCGCTTGAAGCCCGGGGCCAGTCCGGCGAGCGTTCAGTCGAAGGTCACGGCACAGCTCCAGAACTGGCTGCGCACCCAGCCGGACCTCTCGGCCACGGACCGCTCGCAAATCGACAAGCAGCACATCGTGGTTGCGCCCGCCAAAAGCGGGGTCGCCAACCTCCAACAGGACAGCGCGGAAGGTCTTCACCTGCTGGTGATCGTTGCCGGCCTGGTGCTGTTGATCGCCTGCGCCAACATTGCGAACCTGCTGCTGGCGCGCGGCGCCGCGACGCGCTTTGAGACAGCCATTCGCGTGGCCCTGGGCGCTCCACGCCGCAGGCTGATTCGCCAGATCGTCACGGAAAGCGTTCTCCTGGCGCTGCTCGGGGGCCTCGCCGGTCTGGCGGTCGCCTTTGCCGGAGCGCGTGCGATTCTGCTGATCGCCTTCCGGGGCGCAAGTTTCATCCCCATCGATCCGCGGCCTTCACTGCCGGTGCTTGGTTTTGCCTTCCTGCTCTCGCTGGTGACCGGAGTTGTTTTCGGGGTCGCACCCGCCTGGATCACTTCCCACTCCGACCCTATCGAGGCGCTGCGCGGCGCCGGCCGCTCCACGCGCGAGCGCGGTTCGCTGGCCCGCCGGTCTCTGGTGGTGGTGCAAGTTGCGCTCTCGGCGGTGTTGCTCATCGGCGCCGGTCTGCTCACCCAATCGCTTCGCAACTTGGAGAATCAGAAGTTCGGCTTCGAAACCCGGGGCCGCGTGATCGTCAGGCTGAACGCCAACCTGAACGGCTACAAGCCGGAGAAACTGTACGTGCTCTACCAGGAGATCGAGCGGCATCTGACGCAAATCCCCGGCGTGATGAATGCGAGCTACTCCCTTTACAGCCCCATGCGGGATACGAACTGGTCTTTCGGCATTCATATCCTGGGCCACCCGCCGGACGAGCAGCTCGGCGCCTCGTTTGACCGCATCGGGCCGCATTACTTCGAAACCATCGGCACGCGCTTGTTGCGAGGGCGCACCATCGGAGAGCAGGACACGCCGAATTCGCCGCAGGTTGCGGCGGTGAACGAAGCCTTCGTGCGCAAGTTCCTCCACAACCAGGACCCGATCGGCAAGCGTTTTGGCCTTGGCGATATCCGCAACGCGGGGGACTTCGAGATCGTGGGCGTGGTGGAAGACGCGAAATACCAGGACGCCCGCGAGCCTGCCTACCCGACGTTCTTCATGCCCTTCCTGCAAATGGCGAAAGATCCGAAGCTCGCGTTCATGATCGGCTCGCATTACATCGGCGACATCGAACTGCGTGTCGCCGGCCAACCGCGGAACCTCGAGCCCGCGGTTCGCCGCACGCTGGCCGACATCGATCCTAATCTGACCGTTCTTAACGTCATCACTCTCCAGGAGCAGCTCACTCGAAACTTCAACCAGGACCGCCTGATCGCGCGCTTGACGGAACTCTTCGGCCTGCTGGCGCTGCTTCTCGCCTGCGTGGGACTGTACGGCGTCACCGCCTACTCGGTGGCTCGCCGCACCGGCGAAATCGGCATCCGCATGGCGCTGGGTGCGAACCGCTCGAGCGTGGTGGGGATGGTGTTGCGCGGAGTGCTTGCGCAACTCGGCTTAGGCCTTGTGGCCGGTCTGCCGGTGGCGCTCGCCGGCGGCCGCCTGCTCAGCAGCCAACTGTATGGCGTCAAGAGCCACGACCCGGTGATCGTGGCCTCCGCCGCCATCGTGCTGGCAGCTTCCGCCCTGCTGGCTGGACTCGTCCCCGCCCGGCGAGCGGCTTCCATTGAACCCGTGCGCGCCCTGCGAACTGAGTGACGTGGTGCGGACGTCCCTTCGCTCCGCTCAGGACAGGCTCTGCCCGCTGTGGTGTGGCCGTCCCAGCCGCTGGCGCTGGGGCGTCCCGCCCCAGCGCCGCACGGGCAGGATGCCCGTGCCACAGCGGGCGAGACGCCCGCACCACACGCAGTGCCACACCTGGACAGTGAGGTCGCTGCAATTTGGGCTTGATTCGAACGGGCCGGCGACGTACGGTTGTAAGCAGGGGCGAAGATTGAAGACCGGACCTCGGGGTGAGCATGAGTGTCGCCAAGGCTCTCGTGGGAATCGGCTGCGGGTTGTTTCTGGCTGCGGCCTTGTATGCGTTCCAGCGCCCGTTCCGGGAATATCCGTCGGTCGAATACGGCTACATGCAGTTGCCGCCAGACTGGAAGGAGAAGGCAGAGTGGACCTTCGCGAGACTGATGTACCCGCCGGGGCCCAATGACGGCTATCGCGGGCGGTTTGACGGAGACTGGAGGCTGGGGCTCTCCCTGTGGACACAGGACTTTCCGCGCGCCGACCGGAATCTGGCCCAGGCCGTGCGGCGTTTGACTCGCATTCAAGCGCGCTCCGTCGAGCAGGCGGTGAATCTGGAAGACGGCGACGAGGTGTTCAACTGGCCTTGGCTTTACGCCGTTCAGACGGGTGAATGGGGTTTGACTCCCGCCGAGGGGAAGGTGCTTCGCGAATACCTGCTGCGCGGCGGCTTCTTCATGGCCGACGATTTCCATGGCACCGAGGAATGGGAGGTGTTCGAGAGGAGCATGAAGCTGGTCTTCCCGGACCGTCCCATCGTCGAGATTCCCGACTCCGACCCGATCTTCCACACCATCTTCGACCTGGATGACCGCTTCCAGATTGTGGGCGCGGAGCACCTGCTCGAGGGTTCGAAAAACGGCGGCAAGGTGGCGCACTGGCGAGGCATTTACGACGATAAGGGCCGCATCATGGTGGCGATCACCTTCAATTCGGACGTGGGCGATTCCTGGGAGTGGGCGGGCGATCCGCGGTATCCGCAGAAGTACTCCGAGATGGGAATCCGGCTGGGCGTGAACTACATCGTCTACGCCATGACGCATTGAGCCTGCGATATCCCGAATGGACACATGGCTGGCGCAGAGCGAAGCTGTGCGTGTTGCCTGACTCTGACACATCCAGACCGCAGAGCTTCGCTCTGCGCCAACCTCGCGTCTTGCTGGGCACTGCCCGCGAACCGCGGACCTGAAAAGCAGGTCCACGCTACCCTTCATGCATTGACCCCCTCTGCGGCCGGTCCTTTGTTTTCTATGACATTCTCGCTTTGTTCCGGCGATTTTGGTGTTTCCGCGCCGTTCTCCTCTGTCGGACTTTCTGTCCCAGCGTCAAGCCCCACGACCTTGCTCAGTTCCTCGGCCGCGCGGTCGTTCGGCCCATTGCCGGGAGGGCTGGCCTCCTGGGTAGGGGCACGCCATGGCGTGCCCGTACGGCTGGTTCGCGAACCGCCCCTACGCGCGCACTTGGCGCATCCGTGGAGAGAAGGCGTGAAAGAGCCCGGAATGTGTCATCCTGAGGCAGAGTGTGTCATCCTGAGCCCGTTCGCTTCGCTCAGGGTAAACTGCGCGGAGGATCTGCAGTTGTTCGTGAGCCGCTGAACCATAGGTGACAGGCGGCTGGTCTTGCTGCGCGACTGGCGCAGGGCGAAGCCCTGCGTTGCGTGCAGCCGGAACGAACAGAGACCGCAGAGCTGGCCTCTACGCCAGCCCGTCCGTTATAGGACGCTAAGGCGTGTACTGCTTGTCTACGACGACGAGTCTATGGTTCTTGATGCCCAGGTTAAGTACCACATGCCCGCACGTGGGCTCCGCCATGCTGTCATCGCTTTTCCAAACATCCGCTGCAAATGTAAAGGTCGCCAGGTCCAGTGGGTCTCCTCCATGTGCGCGAATCTGGCAGCCGCGAGGCAGGATTCCCTCAAAAGCGCGCACGATCGGGCTATTTGCACCATCCGCCGGGCTTAACAAGCTAACAGGGGCGCCGCGGTCAAACGTCCATGCCGCATTGAGACGGTCCCCCGCGTTTCCCGGTAAAAGGTCGTTAGTAAAGAGTACTGGCTCGTGGTCGATCGTCGTGAGTTCCGCAGGGTCGATTTCGACAATTTCTGCGGCGGGCCCCAGCAAGCCCTGTTCCTGGAAAATCATGCAAAACTCGTCCGTGCGACGCTCCACAAGGATGCGCTTCATTCCAAATTCCCCTGTGTCGGTGTGCGTGTTGCTGGGATCGGTATGGACATCTTGGATAATTTGATAAAGCCGGTGGTGCTGCACTTGGCCTATGAGATTGACGTTCGTACTGAAGGTGAACGAACCGGGCGGCCATTTGGAGATCTCCCCGCCATAAGCAAGGCGAAGCGGAGACCCGGAGAAGTAAGCCAGTTGGTGGCACGACGGGGGGAAGTAACTACCCCCCAGGCCCCATGAGTACACAGACCACGGAGATGCTTGAGAGGTTCCCTGGGCTTGGCCGCCGCCGAGCGCGGCAGGCGCTGCTGGTAACACTACAGCGACAAGCAAGTAAACCCAACAAGCGCACATGATCAGGTGACAGCGGCGGTACGAAAAGATCATCACCACCTCCCGCGCTAGCTGGAAAAAGCGGTCAGACAAAACCATTCACGGGTGCATACGCCACGACGTTCTTTGTCGGGATGCATGCGCCTCTTCAGCATCTTTAGCATCAGAGGGGCGCAGAGATGCCAAAGAACGGCACGTCTGATGGCATAAGGTCATCGGCTCCTGGACGGGGAGAGTAGACTGGTGTTGTGAGTAAACCAGGAACTCTCAGCGAGGAGGAGCCGAGACATGATCATTATAGGCTGTGATTTGCATAC
>Ga0326728_10013285_pt1 | contig 17929 bp, 13 predicted proteins | sample MB3enrmetagenome_FD_207602 | JGI IMG/M metagenome (GOLD analysis project Ga0326728, IMG submission 207602) | Lab enriched peat soil microbial communities from McLean, Ithaca, NY, United States - MB31MN | ecosystem: Environmental > Terrestrial > Soil > Wetlands > Peat | place: USA: New York... | reverse complement strand
CCGGCTGCCCGCCGTATAACTCATCAGTTGCGCGGTCCCGGACTTGCCGCAGAACTCGACGTCTTGAAGTCTCAGCGCGTAGCCCGTCCCGCCTTGCTCATTCATGACGCCGTACATTCCTTGCGTCACCTGCTCGACCGTGTCCTCCTGGAGACGGAAATCCACTTCCGGCACGGGTTGGCCGGTCATCAGGAGGTGCGGCTGCTTGAAAATCCCGCCCATCGCGATTCCGCCGATCGTGTACGCGATCTGCAGCGGCGTAACTTCGGTGGCTCCCTGGCCGATGGCCACCGAAATCGTCGAGCCGGCATACCACTTGTGGTGAAAGACGCGCTCCACCCACTGCTCCGAAGGAATCAGCCCGGGTTCCTCCCCTGGGAGATCGATCCCTGTGGGTTTTCCCAGGCCGAGCGCCATGGCGTAATGCGAGATGCGATCAATCCCGAGTTCCTTTCCAACGTTGTAGAAAAATACGTCGCACGAGTGCACGATGGCATCGTGGAGGCTGACCGTGCCGTGCCCTTTTGGTTGCCAGCAGTGGAAGACGCGTCCGTAGAATGTGGCGTAGCCCGGGCAAAAAACGCTGTAGTTCGCCGGAAGCGCTTTCGACTCCAGCATCGCCGTCGCCATGACAACCTTAAAGATGGAGCCGGGCGCGAGCTGCCCTTGAATGGCGCGGTTCAGAAGCGGCTTGTCGGGATCGTCGTTTAGTTTTTGCCATTCCTCGCGCGAGACGCGGATCGCGAAATCGTTGGGGTTGTACGCGGGCCGGCTCACCATCGCCAGGACTTCTCCCGTGCGCGGGTCGAGCGCCACCAAAGCGCCTTGTTTGTCCGCGAACTCTTGTTCGGCTACTTCCTGCAAATCGTAGTCAATCGTCAGCCGGATCGGTTTGCCGGGAATCGCGTCCTGCTGATCGAGCTTGCCCACTTCCTGCCCGATGCTGTTGACGATGGCCCGCCGCATTCCGTCGGTGCCCATCAGCGTGTCGTTGTACTGCTTCTCCAGTCCCGTTTTTCCGACGATGTCGCCGGGCTTGTATCGCCCGTTGCTGGCGTCCACCTGATCGGGGCTCACTTCGCCGACGTAACCGCTCACGTGCGCGAGGAAATCTCCCGACGGATAGCGCCGCCGGTGCACCATCAGCATTTCCAGTACGGGAACTTCCGTGAGGTGCGATTCGATAAACGCGATGTCGCCTGGAGAGGCCTCGGGCTTGATGATGATCGGCTGAAATTTCGGAAGTGATCTTGCCGCCTCGAGTTGCTGCTTGATGTCATCGAGCGTCATTCCCAATCCGTCGGCGACTTGCGGCAGATACTTCTCCACCAGTGCGGGATCCTCGCGCAGCAGCAGGACGCTGAAAGACGGGTGGTTATCCACCAGTATGCGTCCTTCGCGATCCAGCATCTCGCCGCGCGGCGCGATGATGGGAATCGTGCGGATGCGGTTTTGCTCCGCCTTGGTGGCGTAGTAGTCCGTCTGAATGATCTGCAGATTCCAGAAGCCGAAGAGAAGGAGCGCGGTGAACCCCACGATGGCATACGAGATCGCCGCGATTCGCCCCTGCGGCAGTTGCTTCTCGTTTTCAAAAAAGAGCGCCAACTGAACTCCACACTGCGGCGTGACCCGGCGGGCCGATTGCCTGGCGGTTCCGCGACTTGTGCCGGGGGAAAACCAGGGAAAGCCGCTCCTGGTGAGACGGCATCTTAAGTCCCGCTCAAAGTATCACTTGCCCTATGCCGGTGCAACATGGCGGGGACAGCTTGCAGCGCGTTCGTTACCGCCCGCGGGCCGCGCTCCCTAGCGCTTGCGCAGAAGGTCCAGAAAGGCAAACAGAAACACGGCGAGCGCCGCGTTCACCAGCGCGCCGAGCAGCAGCGGCAGCGTGAAATAGCGCTCGTGGTGGCCCAGAAGCAGCCGCTCGACGACCATGACCACGCCGTTGTGAAACAAGCAGAACGCGATCGTCAGGAAAAAGCGGCTCAATGGATGATCCACTTCGATCCGCGAACCGAGCGAAGAGGCGAAGTATCCGACCAGTGTTTTTGCGATTCCGTAGAGACCGAGGTCTGTGTGGCTCAGGCTGTCCTGGATCAGTCCAATGATCATCCCGAGTATCAGTCCCGACGATGGATTCCGGCGGCTCAGCGCGAAATAAAGCGTCACCAACAGCGGCAAGTCGAGCATCTTCGCCCAGTGAAAATGCACGGGCAAGAACGCCTGCAGGATGAGCGCCGCCGCAACCGTGACAACGACCACGGTCGTTGCGTATTGGTGTACTTCGATGCGCGGCTCTTCACCCACTCGTACTTCGAGATCTTCCATTCGGGCAGGCTCCTATTGCCGCGCCGGCGCCACCGGCGGCTTTACGCTCGTTGGAGAAGCTGCGGGAGCGGACGTGGGAGATGCCGCGGGCGCCGCGGAAGAAGACGCTTGGGCGGAGGGCTGCGGCTGCTCCAGGTCCTGCCGCGTCAGCAAGATCAGCACTTCCTCGAGCTGGTCGAGGTGGGCCGCGGGCTGCACGCGAATCACCAGGAACGGCGTGCGCGGATCCGGATGCGTCTGCACGACCCTCCCCACGGGCAAATCCTTCGGGAAGATGCGATCTTCGCCGGAAGTCAGCACCGCGTCGCCGGCCGCGACTTTTTCGTCTTTGCTGACGTACTCCATATCGAGCAGCGGTTCCCCGGAGCCTCGGACGGGGCCTTGGGTGCGCGTGGTCGCTAGCAAGGCGCCCACGCCGCTGTCCTTGTCGCTCAGCAGCAGCACCTGCGACGTGCCCGGGAATACGGCCAGGATTTTGCCGACGACTCCATCCGGTGTGATGACGCCCATGTCGCGCTTGACGCCGTCGCGCGAGCCTCGATCGAGGAACAGAATGTGGCTGGCGCTGTCCGGGCTCGCGCCGATCACGCGCGCTGCGAGCATGGGCGCGCTGGCGTGCGCCTCTCGGAATTGGAGCAGAATCGCCAAGCGGTCCGCTTCCGCGGCCCGGCCTTGCAGTTGCGCATTCTCAATTTGCAACTGCGCCAGTTGACGGCGCAACTCGATGTTTTCCTGGTGCGTATGGCGAAGACCGATGTACCCGCCCCACGCCGCCTTGACTTTGTGGATGCTCCACGAACTCGCGATCTGCACGGGCGTGATCAGCTCCACGGCCCACACGCGAATCAGCCGCACCTGTCCCTCGCGCTGGATCTGCGCCGCCAGCAGCAGAACCTGCGCGACCAGCATCACCCCAAGCAGAGCCAGCGAACGGTGCCGCGATGGAATGGCAAGCATCGGATTCTTTTCAGCAGCGTTTTCGATTCCGCGCCGCGCCGGAATCGCCGCGGCGCCGCGCAGCGCCCCGCAAACCGGCCTCGGCGATCCGGGCTCGCGGCGCATCCGGACTTCTTGCAGGTTCAATCGATCGAGACGAGCCGCAACAACCGGAAATCGCTCAGCATTTTCCCCGTGCCAAGCACGACCGACGCCAGCGGATCGTCGGCGATGGAAACCGGCAGCCCCGTCTCTTCGCGGATCCGCTTGTCCAGATTCTTCAGCAGCGCGCCGCCGCCGGTCAACACAATACCGCGGTCGCTGATGTCGGCGGAAAGTTCCGGAGGGGTGCGTTCGAGGGCGACGCGAATGGCATTGAGAATCGTCGCGACGCATTCCGAAAGCGCCTCGCGAATCTCGCTGTCGTCGATGGTCACCGTTCGCGGTACGCCCTCGATCAGATTCCGCCCCTTGACCTCCATCGTCAGGGGTTTTTCGAGCGGGTAGGCCGAGCCGATCTCCATCTTGATTTGCTCCGCGGTGCGCTCGCCGACCAGCAGGTTGTACTTCCGCTTCAGATAGTGCATCACCGCCTCGTCCATTTCGTTTCCCGCAACGCGCACGGAGCGTGAATAGACGATGCCGCTCATCGAGATCACCGCGATATCGGTTGTGCCGCCGCCGATGTCCACCACCATGTTTCCCGACGGCTCTTCGATGGGCAATCCCGCGCCGACCGCCGCCGCCATCGCCTGTTCCACCAGGTACACTTCGCTCGCTCGCGCCCGGTACGCCGAATCCTGCACCGCGCGCTTTTCCACCGGCGTGATTTCGCTCGGCACTCCGATCACGATGCGCGGGTGAACCAGCATCCGCCGGTTGTGCGCTTTCTGGATGAAATAGGTGAGCATCTTTTCGGTCACCTTGAAGTCCGCGATGACGCCGTCTTTCATCGGTTTGATCGCCACGACGTTGCCCGGCGTGCGGCCTAGCATCTCCTTCGCTTCCTTGCCCACCGCGACGACTTCGCCGTTATTCTTGTTGATCGCGACGATCGAGGGCTCGTTCACCACGATGCCCTTTCCCTTGGCGAAAACCAGCGTGTTTGCCGTCCCCAGATCTATGGCCAGGTCGGAGGAGAACAGGCTGAAGACCGACCGCAAGTTGTACCCGTTTTTGCTCATCTTTCCCTCAGTTCAGGCCCCCGGTTCAAGTCCTGCGCGGAGCTTCACGCCCCCGTACCGTTTGTTGCGGTCCTCGCCAGCTATGGAATCACAATCGCCACGCGCTTGGTGGCCGTGCCGCCGCGGCGGTTCTGACCCGTGATGACGATGACTTGGCTCCCGCGCGACATCGGCGGCGTGAAATAGCGGAACTGCCCATCCGGGGCGATGTCCGCCACGGGTTCCCCATCGATGATCAGGGCGGCGCCGGGCTCGGTTCGCCCGATCACTTCGACGACGCTGCCGTGGAGTTCCGTCCCGTCCACCTCGAGCAGCATTTCCTGGCCCTTGCCTTCCATGACCAGCGTGAACTTGAACGTTTCGCTCGCTTCGCTGTCGTGCTTCTGCGCGTCGGTCGCGGTGACGCTCCAGAAATAATCGCCAGGATCGAGTCCGGTCAAATCGACCGAGGTCTGCGAAGTCCGCTTCTCCGCGGCGATGCGCGAAAACATCGAGGTCGTGCTGACCTTGATGTCGTAAGACACGGCCTGCGAGACAGGCGCCCAGGCGAAATGAATCGCCGCGTGTTTCGGATCCGCTTCGATCAGCGGCTGCAAATTCAGAGGTTCGGTCAGTTCCGGAGGCGCGAGCACGTTGGTCTTCTGAACCGGGCCCGAAGGCGGAAGAACCGCGCGCTCGTATCTTCCGATGTTCACGTGCTCCTCGCCGCGCTGCAATTCGGCGTCGCCGGCCGATACCGTGATTTCATTTTCCTGGGTCGAAGGATCGCTGCGGACCGCCGCGCGGCTGTTTTCGTGCAGCGATGCGACCGCGTTCGAGAACGAAACCTCGGCCTTCGATCGCGGCGATTGCCACGTCCCCGTGGACAGATCCACCGCGCCGGACGAGATGTGCATGCCGACGCGCGTCGTGCTGTCGCGTTCCACCGAATTCTCCTCGACCGTCACCAGCGAGTTGCTCTTCACCGTGTACGTCGTGCCGTCCACGAACGTGATGCGCGCCGCGCCGTCCGCGCCCGTTTGAATCAAATCGCCTTTATCCAGCGTCACGTGGTAGTCGGCGTCCACCCATTGCACGGAGCTCACTTTCTTCACTTGCACGCGGCCGTCCAAATTCACGAAGCGCGCTTGCGTCTGTGTGCCTGCGGCCAGATTGTTCACGCCCGCGCCGACGGCCTTCTCGATTCGGTTCAACGCGGACGCATACCAGTCGGGCACAACCAGATAGAATGCCGCCAGCAGCACCGCGAGAATCAAAGCCACGTACACCATAACGGTCTTGTACGTGACCGACGTCCAATAAACCTCAACGCGCGAGATCTTTGGCCGTGGAGCCGGCGTTTGCGGGTGGCTTTGCATTGGGAAAAAGCCTGATTCTGGGCCAATTCTGCAATCTAGCACACGCATACTGGCCCCGCAAGGCGGCGAGTTTCGCCTGTTTCCTCGCACCGCAATACGCGGATGCCGGCCCGGAGCCTTCGCCTAACCGGCTGGCCGCAGGAAATCTCATTGAGCCGTGGCGTCCCGCTCTTCTATAATGCCCGATTGGCAGTTCGCAGGGTTTTCCGCCGGATGCAGTTGAGCGAAGCAGCGCTTCCGACGCCAGGCTCTCAGGAGGGTTGATTTCCGTGGCAAAGTGGTTTGAAACCGACAAGCTCGGCGTCAGAATTTTGCTCGGCATCATCGTCGGATTCCTGGGCATCGGGATGCTGCTCTACCTGGTTCCCGGGCAGGGCGGCATGCAACTTTCCCAGGCGGACGTGGTCGCTCAGGTGGGCAGCACGTCCATCACGCTTACCGACATCCGCACGCAAATGGATCGTCTCACGCGCGGCAGCAACGTTCCCCCCCAGATGGTTCCCGCGCTCGTGCAGGAGACTCTGAAGCAGCTTGTCTACACGCATGCTCTCGATGTGGAAGCGGAACGCCTCGGAATTCACGTGACCGACGAGGAACGCCGCGACCGCATCCTGCTCTTGCTCCCCGACGCGTTTCAGGGCGACACCTTCGAGGGAATGGATCGCTATTCCGGCGAAGTCCAGCAGCGCTTTCAGATGCAGGTGCCCGAATTCGAGGAGTTGATTCGCCAGAGCCTGCTTGAGGAGAAATTTCAGCAGCTTGTGACGGACGGAATCGGCGTCACGCCGGATGAGGAACAGGAGTCTTTCCGCTTTCACAACGAAAAGATCAAGATTGCGTACGTCCTGCTGAAGCCGGAGGACTTCGCAACCAAGGTCGACGCCAGCGACGCCGACGTCGCCGCTTACTTTGAAAAGAACAAGGCCAAGTACACGGTGCCGGAGAAGCGCGTCGTTGAGTACGCGCGCCTGGATTTCGCGGCGCTTCGCCAGCGCGTGCAGGTCTCCGAGGATGACGAGCGCGCCGACTATAACGATCACATCGATCTGTACCAGGTCGAGGATCGCGCGCATGTCGCCCACATCCTGTTCAAGACCGTGGGCAAGACCGACGCCGAAGTGGCGGAGATTCGCAAGAAGGCCGAGGATGTTCTGCAGAAGGCGAAGCACGGCGGCAATTTTGCCGATCTCGCCAAGCAGTATTCCGAGGACACCAGCAAGGACAACGGCGGCGACATCGGCTGGATTACGCGCGGTCAGACGGTCCCCGAATTCGAGCAGGCCGCCTTCACCCTCCAACCCGGCTCCATTTCCGATCTCGTGAAGACCCAGTACGGCTTCCACATCATCCGCGTCATCGAGCGTCAACTGGCCCGCACAAAGACCTTCGACGAGGTTCGCCCGGAGATACTGGCCAACCTGCAGGAGCAGGAAGCCGAGCAACTGGCCGATACGATCGCCAACCAGATCGCCGAAGACATTCGCCGCTCCGGCCACATCAGCCTTCAGGATCTCGGTTCGAAGTATGGCCTTCCCGTGCAGCAATCTCAGCCTTTGGCCGAAGGCGACGTCATACCCGACCTCGGCCCGAGCCCCGATATTCAGCAAAACGCCTTCCGCATGCGGGCCGGCGACGTCAGCACGCCCATTCGCCTCCAGAGCGGCTACGTGATTCTGAGCGTGAAGGAAATTCAGCCGGTGCATCCGGGCACTCTCGCTGAAGTGCGAGACTCCGTGGTCGGCGATTTCCGCCAGCAGAGGTCGGTCGAGCTGGTCCAGGAGCGCGCTGCCGAGATCGCTAAGAGAGCCAAGGCGGGCGAGAAGCTCGACGCGGTGGCGAAGTCCCTCGATCTTCAATCGAAAACCAGCGAACTCTTCTCGCGGGGCGATTCCGTCCCGGACGTCGGCACCGCTTCAAAATTGGAGACAGCCTTCTCCACCCCCGTCGGCCAGACGGGCGAACCCGTCTTTCTCGGCGCCAATTGGGTCGTTTACCAGGTGTTGGAGCACGACAACCCCGATCCGGCCGAGTTCGATCAGCAGAAACAGTCCATCGAGCAGGATTTGCTGCAGGCGAAGCGCCAGGCGGCCTACGAGGCCTTTCGCGACTCCCTCCAGAAGCAGCTCGAGAGCGAGGGCAAGATCAAGCTTTACCCGGAAAAACTGAAGCGGCTGAACCCCGCATCCTAGCTTCTAAAATACTGAAACTACAGTACTTACAACCATGGAATACGCTATTGCCTTTCCCTGCGTCCTGGGCTACCATTTTTGGGTCCGCAGTCCTGCCCCTGGCCAGAGGGGCGAGCGCGAGAGGCTGTCGCCTTCCCAGCTAGCTTCTGCATTAGATTGTCTCGCTTGGTGACCGTTGCTGATTGCCCGTTGCTCTATTGGGACTTATTACTGACATGGCCCTTGTTGGAGCAGCGGTCCGGTCGGAGAATCTAGCACCAGGCCTACGGACGGCCTGATCTGCGAGGTAAGGGATGCGCGCCAACATGCGAACTCGAAACGAGTACCGCTGCTCGATTGAGCTGAATCAGAACGGGAAATACTGCGTCCGCGTTCGCGCTATCTTCGCGGAGCACGATTGGAATCTATCCGTCTACTTCCTGGCGTCCACCTTCGATCGCGCCATGAAGAAGCTTGAGCAGACCCTCCAGTTCTTGCAACGCGAAGAGGATCGCCTATGGTTCTGGGGCGTGGATCGCACGGACGACCCGAATCTTTCGGCCGAACTGGTGGGGAAGGAGGGCCTCTACCTGGATCGCCGCGGCGAATTCCCCCGCCGCTCGCCTTCTTTCGCAGTGTCCGCGGAGCGTCCCGTCCCGGCGTTTGTGCTTGCACCGGTGCGCCGGAATCTGGCTGATTCGCTGCAGTCGGCCCACGCGGCCGCGGGAAACTGAGCGCGCGTCCGCCCAGGGAAGCCTCGATAGTCCGGATGCCGCCGCCGGGCCTGCGCTGGGACTTCCTGCTTACTTATCCCGGAGAAGGACTTCTCCGCCCCCGATGATCTGCTCGTTGAGCCAGAGGCGGTACTTGTAGGAGCCCGGGTTGCTTCCCGGGCGGGGCGTTCCGCTGAGCAGGCGCATTCCGGCCGGCGCCTGGAACATGTTCGAGGAAAACGGGCAGCGGTTGGGGTCGAACTCAATCTTCAATTGGCCGGCGTCGGAGACCCAGCAGACTTGCTCGCTCGGCCCGATGACGACAACTTCCGGAAGCAGTCCCACTATTACGAGTTTTTCCGCCATGAGCCTCGCCGTTGGCTCGCCGGTTGCGAGCGCGAGCAAGATAGCACAGCCTCCGCCCACTTGGCACCGCTCCGCCTCAATTTGCCTGCGGCGCCGCCGCGGCGACCCGCTGCGCGATCGCCTCATCGAGTTTCTTGAGCGAAAACGGCTTCTGAATGACGGCGATCTGTTCGGGCCGCTCGATGCCTTCCTCAATGGCTACGGCAGCATGTCCGGACATGAGGATGAATCTCCGTGCCGATTCCGGCCGCAATTCGCGCACCAGTTTCAGCACTTCCACGCCCGAAAGGCCCGGCATCTTCATGTCGCAGAGCACAAGATCGTAAGCCGTCTTTTCGAGCGCTTGGCGGGCGGCGCGGGAATCCTCCAGCGCGGTAACCGCCCATCCCCGGTTTTCCAGATGCTCGTGAAGCATGCTTAGGATCATGGGCTCGTCGTCAATCACCAGCGCGGACTTGACTCGGGCGGCGTCGCTTTGCGGAGGGAGAAGCCCGGCGCCGTCTGAAGTCTGCGGTTCGCGCTCTTGCCGCTCCGGCGCGGACGCCGCGGCCAGAGAGATGTGCATCGTCGTTCCCACGCCCCGAGCGCTCTCCACCGTGATCGTACCGTTGTGCTGGTGAAGAATCCCATCCGATATGCTCAGCCCGAGGCCCGTGTTCTTCCCCGCCGGCCGGGTCGTGAAAAATGGCTCGAAAACGTGTTCGAGATTCTCGGCGGGGATGCCCGGTCCGGTGTCGCGTACGGTGGCCCACGCGCGTTCGCCGTCCAAACCGCAGGAAATCCAGATTTCGCCTTCGCCCCGGTCCGCGGAGATCGCCTGCTCCGAATTGAGCACAAGATTGAATATCACCTGCGCGATTTGTTCGCTGTCGGCTTCAATCCAGACGGGTTCCGCCGGCCGCTCGAAACGCAGCCCAATACGGTTCGCGCGCAGCTGGTAGCGCCGCAACTCGTAAACTCGTCCGAGGACTTGCCGGAGGTCCAACCGGGTTTTTTGTTGCGGGATGCGCCTCGCAAACGCGTTCAGATTCATCATGAGATCTTTCAGCCGCATGGATTCCTCGCGTACGGTCTCGATGGGGGCGCGAACTCTTGGGTCCAGATTCGGCCGCGAGAGCACAAGTTCGCTGAATCCGAGAATGGAAGTCAGCGGATTGTTGATTTCGTGCGCCACCCCGGCCACGAGTTGTCCCAACGAAGCCATCTTCACCGCCTGGACCAGTTCGCTCTGCGCCGCTTCCAGGCCCGCAGTCCGGTCGCGGACCTTCTGCTCCAGCAATTCGCGGGCATCCCGAAGCTCGCGCGCCATTTCCAGGAAGGCCGTCATCAGCGCGCCGAATTCGAGCGAGTTTGGAATCGCGGCGCTTACGTCCAGGTCTCCTTGGCGGATTCGGCCCACCATGGCGCGCAAATCTTCGAACGGCTTCCAGATTTCGCGGCGGTGTTCCCTGCGTGACGCCACTAGGGCGAGAATGGCGAACGCCCCGAAGCTTCCGACAAGCAAGTAGGAATACAAAATGGAGGTGCGCAGCCAATCCGACGCTGCCCGAAGCGAGTCCGCGTCGGCTTGCGTCATCGTCGCAAGCAGTTCGTCCATCCTGGCGTCGAGTCGCCGCGACTCCGCAAGCCATTCCCGCGACGCCGCCGAATTCAGGTCCCCGCCCGGCTGCGCCCGCAAGAGACTCACGAGCTGCGATTGCAACTGGCGGTACGCTTCCAAGGCGCGCTGCTGATCCGCAGTGCGCGGGAGTGCCCCGTATCGCTCCGTCAATTCCGCTATCTTGCGGGATTCCTCTTCGAGCAGCCGAGCGTTGCCGTGTCCGACCGCCACGGCCGGCGTGGGATGCGAACTCCAGATGGCGGAGTCGCGCAGCAAGTCGTCCTGCGCATCCGTCAGCTGGCTCGATAATTCCGCCGCTTGACTGAGCGTTCGCATCGGCAAGACCAGCTGGATCTCCGCTCGGTGCGTGAGATAGACCGCCGCCGCCGTGAACCACAGGGCCAAGCCAAATGCCGCCGCTTGCAGCAGCGTGAAGCTCTGCCGCACCGAATGTGGTTTCGGTTGGAATCGCTCCTTGAGTTGGTTGTCCGGTCCCATGAGGCAATTTTTCGGGCAAGGCTTTTGGGCAGGCCTTCTCCTATGAGGATGCAGCAATCCAAACCCCAAACGTGGTTTGTAAGCCCTTGTGAATCTATGCGTTGAAAGAAGTTGGCCCGCCGTGGGGGCGGAGGTTGTGCCAAACTGAGACTAGCGTTTCAACTTGTTGGTGCGCGAGCCGGGAATCGGCGTCGAAGCCCGATGCGGCCGCGCTTCGCGGCCTGAATTTACTTCAACTGCTCGACCGCCGCCACGATGTGCCGCGCGGAAATCCCAAACGTATCCAGCAGCTCGTCGCCGAGGCCCGAATGCGGTACGCGCTCGACCGCCAGTTTGCGCACTGCGGTCAACTGCACGCCCGCCTCCGCGAGCGCGGCCAGCACCGTCTCGCCGATTCCGCCCTCGGGATAGTGATCCTCGACGGTGATCACGCGCCCGCCGGTCGCCGTCACCTGCTCGGCCAGCGCCGTCGTGTCGAGCGGCTTCAGGCAGTAGAGATCGATGACGCGAATCGAAATTCCCTTCGCGCGAAGCTGATCCGCGGCCTTGAGCGCCTCGCACAGCGTCACGCCCGCGCCGATCACGGTGGCGCGGTCCTGCGCGCCCTGCCGCAGCACTTTCAAACCGGGTATCGGGAATTTTTCTTCATTCGCATAAATCACCGGCGTCTTCGGCCGCGACGTCCGCATGTACGTGATCCCGTTGAACCGCGCCATCGCTTCCACCAGGCGTTCCGTCGCCACCGCGTCGGCCGGATACAGTATCGCCGCGCCGGGAATCGCGCGAAACGCCGCCAGATCCTCGAGCGCCATCTGCGACGGCCCGTCTTCGCCGATCGAAACGCCCGCGTGCGACCCGCAAAGATTGATCGTGCTCCTGCTGATTCCCGCCATGCGCACCTGGTCGTACGCGCGCGCCAGGAAACACGCAAACGTCGAAACGAACGGCACCAGCCCCTGCGCCGCGAGCCCCACGCCCACGCTCACCATGTTTTGCTCGGCAATGAAGCCTTGAATCAACCGGTCCGAGTACGCCTTCTGGTACGTCTCGGCGAAGGTCGAATTCTTTACGTCGCCGTCCACCGCGATCACTTTGTCGTTCACTTCCCCCAGCTTCGCCAGCGCCACGCCGTAAGCCTGCCGCGTCGCCCACTGATCGCCCAGCTTGTAATTCGGCGCTTTCGCAGCCGGAAAATCCGGCGGCGCGGGCAGCGACTTCCGCGCGTAGGATCGGCCGTCGTCCTTTTCCACCGGCGGCAGCGGCCCGAGTTCCGCCAGCGCCTTTTGCAGATCGGCCGGCGGCAGCGGCTTGCCGTGCCAGCCGTCTTTATCGGCGAGAAAACTCACGCCATGCCCTTTTTGCGTGCGCGCCAGAATCGCGTACGGTTTTCCCTTGACCGCCGCCGCGTGGTCGAAGGCCGCGAGGACCACGGTGAGGTTGTGCCCGTCAATCACTTCGCCGTCCCAGCCGTTCGCCTGGAATTTCTGCAAGTACACTTCCGCGTGGTGGTCGTACATCGTCCGCTCGCTCTGCCCGAGCCCGTTCACGTCGCCGATCGCCACGAGATTGTCCAGCTCGAGGTGCGACGCAAATGCCGCCGCTTCCCACACGTTTCCTTCCGCCATTTCGCCGTCGCCCAGCAGCACGTACACGCGCGCGTCCGAATTCTGCCGCTTCGCGCCGATCGCAAGCCCCGCGCCCACCGACAATCCCTGCCCGAGCGAGCCCGTCGCCGCGTCCACGCCGGGAATCCACGGCGTCGGATGGCCTTCCAGTTCGCTCGATAGCGTGCGCAGCGTCATCAATCGCGAAACCGGAAACACGCCCGCTTCCGCCAGCGCCGCGTAGAGCACCGGCGCCGCGTGGCCCTTCGAGAGCACGAACCGGTCGCCCGCGAGCGCGTTCGCATTCGCCGGGTCGAATTTCATCACGTGGAAATAGAGCGCCGCCATGATCTCCGCCGCGGACATGCACGACGTCGGATGCCCTGAATTCGCAGCCGTAGTCATGCGCATCGAGTGGATGCGCAGCAGTCGCGCCTTCTCGGCGAGTGCGGCGATCTTTCCGGATGGTGGTGCGCTTTGCGTTGTGCCGGCCATGTTCTCTCCTAAATAGGGTTCGTTCATTGTACCGGACGCGTATCACTTTTTGTAGCTTTGCCCATTTCCGGCACGAGGCGCGACTTGCTGGCGGTCTTGTGCAAAGATAAAGCCGCCGCGCGTTGCCGAACGCTCGCGGATGGCATCACAGAGTATGGAATGACAGCATTCCCCAAATTCCGGCGACACACGCTGTGCGTCTCAGGCCTAGTTGTCTTCGTAGCATTAGCCTTCCAAGCCCTCGTTGCTGCGCAGGACCAAGCCCCCGGCGTCATCCGCGTGGACGTGAACCTCGTCATGGTTGACGCTACAGTGAAGACGAAGGCCGGTCAAATCATGGCCGATCTGAAAAAGGACGACTTCGAGCTTCGCGAAGATGGCGTCGTCCAAAGGATGGACGTCTTCAGCCGCGACGAATTGCCTCTCAATGTCGCTCTGGTATTGGATCTGAGCGATTCGATCGGTCCATTCCTCGGCCCGTTGCGCGACGCCGCCACCACCGCTCTCGCATCGCTCAAGCCCGAGGATCAGGTGGCGCTGTTTACATTCGCCACCGAAGCCCAGTTACGCGTGCCGTTGACCACGGACAAGTCCGCAATTGCCCAGCAGATCAGCACATTCCAAGCGCGCGGCGCCACAAATATCAACGACGGCATTTTTGACGCCGCCGAGTATCTCCTCAGCGCGCCTCCAAACGGACGCCGCGTAATCATTCTGATCAGCGATGACGTTGGCACGGACGCCGGCGCGCAGGGGACGCGCGATATCGTCACCGAAACTCTCGCGGCGGATGCGGTTCTGTATAACCTGAAGATACCCGGATACAACCCGCCGGCCACTATCGCCTACGCGAGCACGATTCCCGGACTTGTGAGCATTCGCAGAGTCATGGACCAGACGGGCGGGGAAATCTTCGACGTCCAGGATGTGGCGCATCTGGATGCCGTCTTCAGCGCCCTGATCGAGCGACTCAAGACGCGCTATACCCTCGGATATTACACGCAGGCCAGTGGAGCCGAGGGCAAACGGCATCAACTCGATGTTCGTCTGAAGCCTTCGTTTGGGAAGAAAGGACGCGATTACTTCATCCTGGCCAAAAGCGGCTACTACGTTCATTGATCCAGGGGGAACGATACCACGACCGTTCGTCGTAAGCGCCGAAGTCCACAGCCTGCCTGCCGGCAGGCAGGCCTGCCCGCCGTGCCGAGCGGCCAAATTGTCCCGCGCATGCCGCCGCGGACCGGGTTGCGTCTCGCGCGCGAATCGGCGAAACTAGTTGTTCCGCCGGGCGCCCCTCGGTTGGAGCCGGCCCGACAAGGGCCTACCCGGTGCGTCACGCTTGCGATTTCTCAGGCGGACGAAAATACACCTCGCATGCCAATGAGGTCTTCACAACATGAGCACTGAGATCGGCGAGCTGATTACTCCACCGCGAATTCTGCTGACTCCCGGCCCCTCCCTGATGGACCCGCGCGTGTACCGCGCGATGTCGGCGCCGATCGTCGGCCATCTCGATCCCTGGTTCACAGCGCTGATGAACGACATCCAGCTTCTCCTGCGCCGCGTCTTCCAGACCGAGAACCGCACGACATTTCCCATTTCCGCTTCCGGTTCCGGCGGCATCGAAACGGCCGTCATCAATCCGCTCGAGCCCGGCGACGAAGCCATCGTCTGCATCAATGGTTCATTCTCCGAGCGCATGGCCATTATCGCCGAGCGCACGGGCGCGAAAATTCATCGCGTCGAGGCACCGTTCGGGCGCAGCGTGGATCCCGAAGATGTTCGCCGCGCGGCCAAGGGCCACAACATCAAGTTAGTCGGTTTGGTCCACGGCGAGACTTCCACATCCGTGCTTACGCAGATCGAACCTTTCCGCAAGGTTGCGGATGAGCTCGGCGCTCTGCTCGTCGTGGACACGGTCGCCAGCCTCGTCGGCTCTCCGGTTGACGTGGATCGCGAGCGCATCGACATCTGTTTCTCCGGCACGCAGAAAGCGCTCAGCGCGCCTCCGGGAATGGCGCCCATCACGGTCAACGCGCGCGTCGAGGAAGTGATTCGCGCCCGCAAGACGAAAGTCTCGAGCTGGTATTTCGATCTCACGCCGATCATGACCTACTGGGGCAAGGACCGCACGTATCACCACACGCCGCCGATTCCCCTAGTCTTCGGTTTGCGTGAAGCGCTGCGAATCGTCCTTGAGGAAGGCCTGGAGGCAAGCTGGGAGCGCCACCGCCAGAATCAACTCGCTCTGATCGCGGGAATCGAAGCGATGGGGCTCCAGTTGTTCGTTGCCAATCCGGCAGAGCGCATGCCCACGGTCACCGGCATTGTTCCCCCTGCGGGTGTGGACGAACACCGGGTTCGCCGCCAGTTGCTCGACGAATTCAGCGTCGAAATCGGCGGCGGCATCGGCACTCTCAAGGGCAAGCTCTGGCGCGTGGGTTTGATGGGCTTCTCCAGCCAGAAGCGCTACGTGCTGCTGTTCCTCGCGGCTCTCGAGAAGGCTCTCACCGATCAGAATTTCCGGTTGCCGCCGGGAGCGGGCGTAACCGCAGCGTCGCGCTACTACTCGCAGACGGACGCCGTTCCCGTCGCGCACCCGAAGTAACGGAGCGAGCTGTGCCCGCGAACACGATTCCAAATCGAGGCGCGATGAGCGAGTTCGTCGGCGCGTTCGGCGTGCCGTCGAATCTGACCGACGTGGCCTATCAGGTCCGCTTCTCGCATCTCTGGAACGGCGTCGCCACGCGCCACAGCGACACGATCGACGCGAAGTTCCTCGTCGATGGCCGCGGCGTGATTGTCGGCCTGGCGCATACGGCGTTCGTGCGGTTCCGCGAGAGTTCCGGGCGCGATCTCACGGATCGCGAAGCGAGCTACGTCGCGGCCGAATATTTGCGCGAGCGGCTCCAGCAGGAAGACGAGCGCGATCTTTACGACGTCCCGGAGGCGGAGGTCCTGCGCCTCATCAGGCTGCTCGAAATTTCCTGAACGCGCCGCTCACGCATCCGAAAGGGAACCGTCGATGCCGTTTTTCTCCGGCGGCTTCCCGCTTTCGAGTTCGTCGCCCTCGAGAATCGCGCCGCAATCCAGACACTCGACGTATTCCGCGTCTTTGTCCTTCGCAATCAGTTGCGTGCGCGCGTGCGTGCATCCCGCCGGACCGTTCGTCTTCTCTGGGTTTTCCGTCATAAGTCTCTTCTCGCTGCGCAACCGCGTTTTCGCCGTCCGCCTCCGCCGCAAGTTCTCGCACCGGCGCCTCGTAGAGTTTACAATGGCCCGGCCGAAAGAAGCCGCGGGGCGACCGAGATTACCATGGCGCAAGTAGACACCAAAACCCGGCTCGACAATGTCCTGTTCTACGGCATCGTGCTGTTGCTCGCGCTCCTTGTGTTCCGCGTCTTCGAGCCCTTTCTGGTGCCGCTGGGCTGGGCGGGCGTTCTGGTGGTCGTGTTCTACACGCCGCACAGGATGCTCGAGCGAAAATTCCACCGCGGCGCCGCCGCCGCGCTCTCCACGCTCGGCGTCACGCTGATTCTGATTCTCCCCGTGCTCGGCCTGATTCTTCTTTCCGTTCGCGAAGGCGTGGAGGCCACGCACAGTCTCCAGCGCGCCATCGCCGCGGGCCAATTCGGATGGGTCGGCCGCGCCGGCGCCTGGTTGATGTTGAAAATTCCGGCGGCTCATCGGCCGGACCTCGGCTCGCTCGCGGAGGAGGGCGCGAGCAAAGTCGGCGGATTTCTCGCCGCGCAAGTTGGCCCGATATTCCGCAACGTCGTCGTTTTTCTCTTTGATCTTTTCGTCACACTGTTCGCGCTCTTCTATTTTTTCCGCGACGCCGATTCGATTCTCGCGGCCTTCAAGGGCGTTCTGCCGTTCGAGGAGTCGCGCCGAACGAAGATTCTCAGCGAAGCGCGCGACCTCGTTTTCGCGAGCGTTACGACGAGCCTCATCATCGGAGCCGTGCACGGTCTGGTCGGCGGATTGACCTTTGCCGTCGTGGGTTTGCCCGCTCCGATCTTTTGGGCCATCGTGATGGCGTTTCTTTCGCTCCTCCCGGTCGTAGGCTCCTGGCCGGTGTGGCTGCCCGCAGCGATCTGGCTTTTCTCCACCGGGCACTGGGGCCGCGGCGTGATCGTGTTGCTCCTGTGCGGAGGCGTGGCCGGCACGACGGACAGCCTTCTCCGTCCGCTCCTCATCGGAGGGCGCTCGCGGCTGAACGGCCTGCTCGTCTTCATCAGCGTGCTCGGAGGAATAGCGTGCTTCGGCATGCTCGGCATCGTGCTGGGACCCATCGTGGTGGCCACGGCTTCCAGCCTTCTCTCCGGCTATTCCGGCGCGCGCGAACAGGCCGGGTAACCTTCCGCCATCCCGCCCCTAGCGGTTCTGCGCGCGCGCGCCGCGCTGTGCTAGAGTAGCCGCGCAGAAGGGAATACGTATGCCCGCGAAACCCGCGCAGCCTCCGTTGGAATTGCCGCCGGACAAGCTCTCTTGGCGCTGCGATCCCGCGCGCATCCCGTACGCGACGACGGCGGAAGCCGAGCCGATCGAAGGGTTGATCGGGCAGGAGCGCGCCCAGCGCGCGCTGAAGCTCGGCGTCGAACTCGACGCGCGCGGCTACAACATGTTCGTCTGCGGCCTGGCGGGCACGAGCCGCGGCGGCACCATCGCGCGCATGA
>Ga0326728_10013282_pt1 | contig 17932 bp, 20 predicted proteins | sample MB3enrmetagenome_FD_207602 | JGI IMG/M metagenome (GOLD analysis project Ga0326728, IMG submission 207602) | Lab enriched peat soil microbial communities from McLean, Ithaca, NY, United States - MB31MN | ecosystem: Environmental > Terrestrial > Soil > Wetlands > Peat | place: USA: New York... | reverse complement strand
CGATCGTAATTTCTCTTAAGTGAGTCATACTTTTTCTCCTTGTATGACTCACGCATCGTCATTTTCTCCACCTCCCTTGGTCCTAAATACGCGAAGCGTCCGCCGCGGAGCGGCTACGTTCAAGTCGCATTCTCGGAAATTGCGCCAAAATGTCAATTACCAGCTCCAATGCTGGTTTCCGCCGCTGATTTTGAAGTTTCCCAGATTCCCGTTTCAGGGGAATTGGCGTGTCAAGTTACGCGACATATGTTTGCTGAAACTGCAAATGCCTGGGGTTAGTCAAGGCGGCGCAATAGTTCTTTGGCATCCTCATCGCCCTCACCCGCTATGCCCGCCAGTGTTCGCTTCAACGAATGCGATCGTGCCGTATCGATTGCTTTCAAATTGGGAATCTTGCGAAGTTTTTCCCATTGATAAGGAGTGGGAGAAGTCAGATACCCGTCACATAAAGCTGCAACGTTGCGGTGCGCTCTCGATAAAACGACTTGAGGGTGGCCGCTGCCGCTTGCGCCGGCGCTGGGAAACTATGGATTATGAAAAAGTGGAGTGCGTATCTCCGTTGTCCACTTTTTCCAGCTTAGATTGGATGGTAGCGTTATGGTAATAGACGATTGGTGATAGATGCAAAAGTTCCCATTGATTGGGGCCTTCAGTATTATTTAGCGGGCTTCGGCTGAGCGAATTTGACGTCAGTATCGGTGCTGAACAGCCTATACTCAGAATAGCGGTGCAAATTTCTGTAGGTCTTGCCGGAGATCCTCATGTTGACATTCACTTCACGCGGAAGCCAGAACTGCTGCGGAACGCCGTTAAAACGGATTTCACTAAACTGAATATCGGTCGTCTGCGTCGCTATAAAGGACGGATTCTCTGCCGGTACAAGACTCGTTCGCATCCGCAATATCTGATAGGTGCTGGGATCTACCCACACGATCCCCTGTAGCGGCACTCGGATGGATTTATCTTGATCGGTATCCGTAAATTTAACCAGATTCGATCCGATTCCGGACTTTTGGGCAAAGGCGATGATATGAGAGCACGACCCTGAAGACTGTCTTCCCAAATAGCGAAAAGTCGAGTCTTGAATATACTTGGGATGGAACAGGACGCTGAGGCAGCTATATCCTGAAGTTATAAAAAAGCCGGTGATGCCGTTTTGATCAATCGCGCGAAATGTCTTATCTGTTCTGTACTCCTGCAACAAAGGATGATTGTCGTTTGGATTAAACAGTATCAAATAATAAAAAGTCCGCTCCATCGAAGATTCTAGACGATCGGCATATCCCAGCCTTTGCAGAAGCACCTCTTCTTTTGAGGAAGTATTGGAAAAATCCCGGAAAAAAGTCTCGACTCGTTCTCCTATCTTCGCCAGGAGCGGATTGAGTTCATCCTGGCTCTGAACGAATTCAACCTCTCGCAGTACTGAAGAATAGGATTGCCGCAACTCTTCGGCAGTCATGTCGATGACCGTTTTGTTCTTTGCAGGAGATGCCATCGGCTTTATTGCTGCGGACTTTTCTTGTGCCAAAGCGTCCATCGAGAAAAAAGAATCGGAAATGCAATAAAACAAGGATAAAAAAGCCATTATAAAAAAGAATAGGGGGTTCGGCCGTATGCGCATCCCGGAATGGGTGGGCGAAAAAACGAAAAATCCACGAAATCTCTCCCAGGCTCTTGGAGGAATAATTTCTTGGCAATGCTCATTCGCTATGCGCATTTGTACCCCGGCTCCGGTCCATTGCCTTCATAACATCAAAACAAACATCTGCCCTTACGTTACAAGAATGAATATTGGGGAATTATTATCACACATGTTAAATCTCACTGGCACAAATATCATTCCGGGCCATAAGTCGAAATATAGGAAATTTCGCCCATGACTCCCTGTTGAAACTCCCAATCAATACTGCAGCTTCCCTGCAGCTTTTGCCAACTCGGCGGCGCGGGGTGCAAATGCTGGTTTTCGCCGCTGATTTTGAAGCTTCCCATAACGCGTATCAGGGGGGTTTGGATTCCGGTTAGCCGTCAAGATCCCAAAGTGCCGCTTTTCAGGTTCATAGCTATGAAGGATTTGACTTTTTAACGACCTAATCTGCCATCGAGTATGACACCCGAATCGGTAGAAAAGACTAAGTGCTTATCTCTAAGCCATACATTCGTAATGGAAAAATCCGCCGCTTCAGAGGTGAATGAGGCAATGAATTTGCGAGAGTTTATATCGAAAATGCTGACATCGCGATGATTTCCACCCCGGATGACCAGACGCTCGTCTGCAGATAATTGCAAAGCAGCTGTCTGCCCTCGAACACTGATTAATTCCTTCAGTTCAGCTTTGCGAGTATCCCAAGAATATAGGACTCCCTTCCAGTCTGTCGCAAAAACATCTTGACCATTTTTCGTGACGGCGCATTTAATGGGCGGTGTTAATTTGGTTTTGATCTGACGCGCCTTTTGATTGGACGTAAGATCAAAGAGGTAAAGTGAATTATTTTTGTCCGCGCCGGCAAGCCATCGCCCATTGGATGAGACTGCAAGAGTCTGGACAGAATCCTCCATAACGTATTCCTGCACTCTCCTACCGCTTTGATCAGCAAGATTAACGCGACTTTCTTGCGGATAAACAAAGCCCTTGCCAGCTCTCAACACCTGTACGAAGGGCTTTTCAATTGAAAGTAGCTGTTTGTATTCCCCCGTATCCAGATCCCCCATATATATTGTCGTGGGCCCGGTCCGACCACTGTACGAGAAAACAGCTTTGTGCCCGTTATCCAAGAGCCCAACTCCCTGAGGCACTCCGTTCTCAAAATGGAATTCCCCCCGAAGTGAAAAATCGGACAATCTCCAAGCGCGCACAAATCCATCATCTCCACCGGTGAGGGCAATTCCAGATCCATCTTCTTCTAGAATATCCATGGCAAAGAGACTTCCTGAAGTCATCGTCAGAATGTCGGCCTTACCGGTTTGTTTATCCCATTTGGCTAGTGCAGCACCCTTTCGATACACGGCAAATGCCGTATTTCCGTCTGCTGTGATTGCCAAATCAATCATCTCAGCGGGACTGCCTTGCGCATGCCACCCGGGCTTCGTCCAATCCGACTCACCTCCTTCCTTCAAAGCAATTGCTTTTATTGGTCGATAACTGTCAAAGGAGACCATTCCGCCAGTAGAAGACCAAGCAGATGACATCCCCTCCACAATCCGCTGGATCTCACCTTTTTGTGGATTGATGAGCGCGACGCCAATCTTCTGTGCGGCAATGTCATACTGCGTCGCAGCAAGAACTTCTCCTTTGGGAGCCGAACTCAGCTGGGTCCAAACTTGTTGTGCTTTTGGAGCGAACAAAGATTGCGGAGGACGATCGGGGTGGTCAATATCCAGGGTCATTATCGAATTTGACTGCTTCTCAAGGGGCGCTTGGGGGTTAATAGCCGTAAAATACACGGTCCGACCGATCAGAGCCAAACCCGGCATGGACAGATCTGGTATGTTCCATCTGGCGATAGGTTTCCCAGTTTTTGCCTCCCAAACTACTACGTGTCCGCGCAATGAACTTCCTACCACTAGGTTTTTGCCTACATCAGCCCTTACGAGGACCACACTGTCGTTTTCCATTCCGAGCCATTCCTCGAATGTGCCTTTTTCCAAATTCCATTTCCGTACGACAGCAGAGTTTGATGTCTCAGAGTGGTTTCCACCGGCTGCAAGTATTTCCTTGTCACTGCCGAGACTGACGACGGCATGCACTGGGCTGCCCTGATTTAACCGCCTGACGATACGACGGTCGGGAATACTCCAAATCAACACCTCTCCTTTTTCAGTTCCAATGAAAAGCCGCTCACCGTCTTCACTCAAAAGGACCGAGTTAAATTCATCTCCATGTGCCACTACTCGATGCAAAACGTGAAAATCGAATTGACGTTCATCTGGAGCGGCCACCAAAATCACAGGAAGGGTTATGATCAACACACTGCGAATCAACATTGAAACGATTCTTCTGTTTTCAACTAACATTTGATCCTCTTTAGATCAGTAATCCTTTATTGGAGAACATCACCCGGAAATTTACCTGCATCCTGCACTCCAGGTCTCCTCACCCTATTACAATCGTGTCCCTGACGGGAAGCATTTTATAATCCATTAGGGTTACTCCCCGGAAGTCGCAATGTGGGAAATTGCGCCAGACATGCAATGGTAAGGCATTCAGGGCTGATGGTTGGCAAAGGCTCGGAATCCTGCCGAACAGACTGCGAGTTTGGTCAGCACCGAGCGCCTATTGTCGACAAACAATCGACCATCGACCCTAAAGCCGCAAAATTCAGAGAAGCCTCAGACGCATGGCGGAAATATGGGGTGCCGATGATCCAAAGCTACAAACAGGACCCAGCCTCGATCGGGAATGCGTTGCTGAACCTCGGGACCCAAATCCTGCGCGCAAAACTCCCGGCGGACAAAGCAGAATTGCCGACGAATATCCTCAATACCGCATCCAGCCGGCTGTCACCGCCGTGAAGGCCTAAAATCATGCGATGGGTTGGGATTCTATCTCGTTAATTTTGCTCAACAACTTCCCCGATCAGGACGGTCCCTGTCTCATTGAATCCATGTGTGCGATGCGTTCGGCAATACGCCATTGTCCGTCCGCACAGCGCCGGAATTTATCCCCATTGCGTCCGGTAGAAAGAAGCACAGGGGTTCCTTCTCTATCCATGAAATGAACGAGGTTGCTATCCGCCGTCGCCTCATCCCCACGGAGTGTGATGATCGTATTGACGGCAGCGTGTTTCATTGGCGGGCCGGGAAACTGCGGTAGCCTTGCAAGCCACTCGGCCAGCTGCCTACGCCCGATGATAGGCCGTTCGATCATTTTCCCTATTGCCGAATCTGCGGGGATAATGCCCGGCTCAGCCTTAAACATCAGCACTGCGTCCTCGGTAAAGACATCGGCCCACAACTCTTGACGCTTATTATCGACAGCAAAACAATAATTGCAAATTACTCGCTGAATTGCTCGCTCGTCTTCCAAGCGTCTCACTCGGTTTTCAATTGAGTCGATCAACCTGTCCTTTCTTGGAATTTTGATCCTAACGCTGAACGCGAATAGGCAGCCACCGTAATTTTTGGATTTAATCACGAGAATACTAGGCAAATGTCCATCTTCAATCTGATGTGATGCAAGATCCCGGGGAAGACCTGGCATCAAGTAGACGGGGCGCTATGCAAGAGCAAGGTGCCTATCTTTCAGCTCATCCATAATGGTGTGGCCGAAATCAAATATCACCGCCTTAAGCACCTGAGAATTTTGTTCCTATTGAACAAACAAGAGCAATTGATATGCCTCTTCATGGGCATTTCGGAGACTGAAATTTAAGGATACGCATAGATGATGTGCTCTGGAGAATGTTCTAATCACGATCGCGGCTTGAACAAAGCCAGATGCAGGGCGATACCTCCGGTGCCAGCAGGAGCCAGAGCCAACGGACTGATCGGGCCAAAATAAATCACGTCTGTTCTGAACCGCGCCGCGCTCTTCGTATAGCTTTTTCTCGCAAGGCAATATCACTAAATTTGCTTGCATATTTGATAGCGGCGAATTGTTTCAAGGACCTCGGGAAGAGGCATACCAAAGAAATGAGAAATCGATAACGCCAGCCCGGTATGACTATTAGCCTATTCCGCTCAATACTGCGGAGTGATTGGTCCACCACATCCTCGGCAGACAGACACAAGCCTCGCGGGATGCCGCTTTGATACATATCCCGTATGTCATGGATTCCAGACCGGGTGAGACCTGGGCACAGCACCTGAACTCTAATAGGAGAGCGTAAGGACTTGAGCTCAATGTATAAACCCTCGGTAAAATTGATAATCCAGGCCTTGGTGGAACAATAGGTTACACCATTGAAGGGATTGCTTAGGAAGCCTGCCAACGAGGAAACATTGATTATATTTCCTTTAAGTCGCCCAACCATGCCTTTGAGAGCTGCATGCGTGAGGCGCTCGACGGCAATGATGTGCAGACGATAAATCCTTTCGAGAGCCTCCTGCTCCACCTCAAAAAATACACCATGGGTATTGAATCCAGCATTGTTGACCAGGAATTCCAGCCTTGGCTCAGCCGCAATGCGAAGCTCGACCAGATGTAGATCCGCTTCGTTTGTAAGATCTGCAGCCAACACCTCGGCATTGCGCAACTCGGTTGCCAGGTTTTCCAACCGTTCTTTGCGACGAGCGACAAGAATGAGGTAATAGCCTTGTGCTGATAACCTGCGGGCGAAAACCTCGCCAATACCGCTAGAGGCTCCTGTGACCAGCGCTACAGGGTCGGATCTGTTCATTGCTTCGCTCGACGAAAGAATTTTACCTCGGAACCTGATGATATGCTTATAAATCTGGAGGAGATTTCATCTGGGAGACACGTAAATCCTTTTAATGGTGCACCTCCCGGATGGGGAAAGGAAATGGGAGCGGAAGCACCGAGGGAGGGAGTCGATGAGCATTCCAGCATCGGCGAAGCTCGATTAGTCGGTCTCGAACCGCGACATAAAATTGATCCTGTGACGGGAGACTTCTGCGGCCCAAGTGCCAAAAAAGGATGCCTAAGATGGCCGGAAGCGCTTCAGGTCGCTCAAAGGAAGCGACTTAGCGGACTGAGAGGAAATCACTTCTCCGATAAAGACGCCATTTGGAAAAGTAAATTTCCCCCTGACACCCAAGTCGCATTGTGGGAAATAATCCGGCGGCCGACAAATCGCCTGCCGGTTCGTCGGGTTGCGTCTCGATCGCCATTTCGGAGGAGAATCAAAGAACTATTATTCCCTGCCCGGATAATTTCCCCAAGCCGGAGTACTGTTATCCTCTCGATTGGTGATCATGCGAATATCAGATGGATCAGCTCCAACCTGCATTATGTAGATCTGTCTGCCCCCTGTTCGATCTGAATCAAATGCCAGATGACGACCATCTGGAGCCCAAGAGGGATTGGTATTATTTCCAGACGAGTTGGTCAACTGATGGATTTGCCCGCTACCTACCTCGCCAATGTAGATGTCAAAATTCTCAGTTCTGCGCGGTTTCCAATGGAATGCGATCCATTTACCATCTGGCGACCAGGACGGAGAATCGGCTTCTCCTCCCTCCTTGAAAACGGGCCTAACATTTGTGCCATCGGCATCGCAGAGGTAGATCTGCAGGGATCCGGTATCGCGATTGGAGGCAAATGCCAACTGCCTGCCTGATGGAGACCATGTGGGAGATGAATCTATAGCAGGATTATTTGTAATGTCCTTTTGATCAGACCCATCCAGTTTTGAGACGAAAATGTCCGTATCGCCTCGCGACGTACGCAAGGCAAAGGCGATATGTTCGCCATCTGGTGAAAATGCTGGCGTGGACGCGACGCTATTGAAGACCGGAAAGCGAAGTCGCGACCCATCAACATAGGAATAGATGGATAGCTCCCATGGCCGCAGTTGATCGCTGATAAACGCAATCTTTGAATTGTCAAACGACCAGACTGGGAAGAGATTCAGTGAGCCGTTGCGAGTGAATGCCCGCTGATCATATCCATCGTAGTCCATAACATAAATTTCCTTTGCTGCGCCGTGTTTGGCCGTAAAGGCTATTTTAGTTGACGCGATTCCCTGGGATGCCCCGGCAGTGAGTTTGTAAACCAGCTCGTCGGCCCATCGATGAGCGATAAAACGAATATTGCTTTTATCTCCAGATATCTCATCACCGAAAAAAGAGGAGCGCCCAACCATATCGAAAGCTTGAAATGTGACATGCACGGATGATCCTCCGACAACCTTGACCGTCCCAGCGCTAAGAAAACTCACTTTGAAGGGAAGATCGCGCCAAGCATCGTAATCCAAAGCTTGTAAGTTGCGGATCGTCTGCGGAGGATAAAAGCTCTTGCTCGCAAGGGTGAAACAGCCCGCGAATTTTAGGTCTTCCCATAGCACCTGATTCAGAGTCCCCAGCATATCGGCCATCTCGGTTGTTTGCTCAGGATTTTGCAAAATGAGATCGGGCACTGCGAGTATGATTTCTTGCAGCTGCGGAGTAGGCTTGATATGCACCGCAGGCCTTTCTTGCCTGCATAAATGTGGTGCTAGGCAAAAAGCGACAAAGGCCATCAAACACAGTTTGCCGATCGGCATATCGATTCTCATGAACAGGAGCTAGGCATGCTTACCGGGATCTGATCCCTTAATTGCGCATCTGCTTTGCTGCCAGACTAAGCGGGTAATTGTAAACTCATTTACCTGCCTAACTTCATAATTTCGTTCCAGGGAATAGCTGTCAGAACGACAAAGGTGCTTCGGTTGGAGGAGGATGGGAAATGTCGACTGCTGCCAAATTGTCCAGAAGTCGCATCCGGGGACGCAATCCTGCCGGGCGGCTGACGAACTCTGGGTCGCCGGGTTGATCTTCCACAACGCGTTTCGCGGGAGTTTGAATGCAACTCACTTGGCCGGTGAGACGAATATGCCGCAGGCGAAGCCAGCTCTTTAGTTTGATTGGAAGTGCTTCAACAACTGACTTCGGCTATGCTTTTTAAGGGCCTGACCGCTCCGCACCCAAATATTCGACAACATCCTGAAGCGCTCGATCAGCGGAGAATTCAGAACCCATTTCTGACGAAATCGCACGTTGCGCTGCCGATTACTCCTGGACAGGTGATGGGCCGCTGCGATGATGTTTCGATCGTCGCATGAATAGGATCAGTACCGTACAGACAAGGAATCCGATCCCGATTACGTGAAAGGCTTCAATAAAGCTGAGAAGCGACGCCTGGCGCCGGACACTGCCATAAATCAAGGCCATAGCCTGATCGTGGGCTGTGCCTGAATCCACCCCCTCGCGCAGAAAGAGCATATTAGAGATCTGCCCCTGCATCTGCTGAAATTGCATGCTGTACGGAGTCACATGGCCCGCCAGGATTGATTGATGAAATTGCGACCGGCGTGCCAGCCAAGTTGTTACAAATGAAATGCCCACGCTGGATCCGACGTTCCGCATGACGCTGTAGAGGCTGGTGGCGTACCCGGTTTCGAGTCTCGGGATAGGGTCCATCGTGAGAGTCGTGAGCGGCACGAAAACCAGCGACATGCCGAGGCCCTGGCAAATCTGATAGAAGAAAATGTCCCATGTGCCGGACTGCAGCGTCATGGTTGAGAAGCCAAATAATGACAGGCTGGCGACTACAAACCCGATGGCCAGCATCCAGCGCCCGTCCCAGCCTTTGCCGAGCAGAAAGCCAACTACTGGCATCAGCAGAGCCGTGCCAATGCCCCGCGGGCTCGTCCACAAGCCGGCCGTCTTTGCCGTCCAGCCCAACAGCGTTTGCATGAACAGCGGAAGCAAGATAAGGCTGCCGTAGAGCACAAAACCAAGAACCCATGCCAGGACGACGCCAGCGGCAAAGTTGCGGTGGCGGAGCAAACGAAAGCGAACAATAGGTTCAGGAGTGTGGAGCTCGCGAAAAACGAATGCGACGAGAAGCACGATGGCCAGCACGGCCAGCGTCACGATGAAGCGTGAGCCAAACCAGTCTTCCTCCTGCCCTTTGTCAAGCATAACCTGCAGAGAGCCCATCCCTATGGCCAGCATCCCAAGGCCGATTGCATCGATCCTCACCCCTCCGCGTTTGATGTGAGCGGGATCATGAACGAAGAGTGAGATCATGATCAAGCTCAGAACTCCCACAGGGAGGTTTATGTAAAAGACCCATCGCCACGAGTAGGAATCTGTGATCCAACCGCCCAGCGAAGGGCCGAGTATCGGCGCGGCAACAATGCCCAATCCCCAAAACCCCATTGCCTTGCCTCGCTCCTTTCCAGGGAACTCATCCAGCAGCACCGATTGCGACAGCGGCTGGAGCCCGCCGCCGGTCGTTCCCTGGAGCACGCGAAAGAAAATAAGCAGAGGCAGATTAGGCGCCAGGCCGCACAGAATGCTGGACAGAGTAAAGCCCGTTACAACAATCTGCAGAAGCCGCTTTCGTCCAAGTATGCCGGCAAGCCATCCGGTGATAGGAAGAATAATCGCGTTTGCGACGATATAGGACGTCAGTACCCAGGTGGCTTCGTCAACGGTTGCCGAAAGACTGCCTGCCATATGCGGAAGACTGACATTGACGACGGAAGTGTCCAAAATCTCCATGACAGCGCTCGACATCACGGCGAACGCGATCAACCAGCGGCCCAATTCTGGTGACGATTTTTCCGGAAGATTCATGGCGTGAGGCATTGGAAAACTCCGGCGGTTGCGAACCAACAGTGCTGGGAAAAAGATATCCCTCAATAAGTATAAACCGAACCCGTGTAGCCACTTTCTTTCGCGACACCCATGGCTTGGGTGAGGCAAATTTCCCCTGACTCCAGCGAGTCGCATTCGGGGAAGTCATCCAAGGGATGGAAGATGATCTCCCGGTAGACGGGGTCATCTCCCATACTCCCTTTTCTCGGGAGTTAGCCCATTCCGCTCAGCCTGACCATTTGGCAGAATTATTTTGATTCCATGGCAAATTCCAACACGCGAAGCATCAAAGTTGCGGTCTTTTTCGCATGTCGGCCGAGAATCTCATAAGAATGAACCCTCACCGTTTGGGGAGTGGGAGTTCGGAAGCCCCTTTGGGAGGATTAAACTCGAAAGCGTCTTTCGGCAGCGCCTCATCCATCAAAATAGTGTCAAAAGTCTGGTTCTGGCTTTCCAGAAAAGCAGGATTTGAGGTCCATTCTTCATTCGTTTCCTTCCATATCAGGAAGCTTTCTTTGTCCACCCACCAGATGTTTCTTCCAGATCCCGGCTTCTTGGAATTGAATTCGCCGTAATCAATCTGAACAACATAACACTGCAGCTTTTTGTCTTTTGTCTGCAGCGTTTCGATGCCTAGAACTGCTGTTGCGGTAACGGTCTTATAGGTTCCCCTATAACGGACAAAAAGGTAGTGGTCGAAATATGGGACCACTTCTTCAAACTTGGAGAAATCGACATGACCATAGCTTGGCTGTTGCCCCGTCGTTCCCGGCTGGGACGACCGGGGTATTTTATAATATTTGTTTGAGAGTTTGTCGTAGGCCCAGCCGGTCTTGCCGTCCAAAAGAATCAGAGTAAGTCCTTTTAATCCCAATGACGACAGATCTCCTTCCAAACGAAATTTATCCGGGAATTCCGCCGCTATGACGACAGGTGTCGGCTCTATGCCGTTCGGGAAACTCCGCAGTTTCCCGGTGGCCGTTGCAGACAGATAGTAGCGCTGCGGGGCCCGATATTTCTCCGCCACCTTGGCCATAATTTCCGCGGCGGATGGAATTCCGATGTCTTGTGCAGCGGCAGCAAAAATTAAGATCGGGAATAAAAGAATCCCAGCGACTGTTATGTGCGTTTTATTCACTGTTGACAGCCTCAGCCCCAGTGTTTTCCCGGCGATTTTTGCTCCCTCACCGCATAGGACTTTCATTTCAATGGATTAAATCACAGGCCAATACGGGCTATCAAGTACGATTCAGCAGTCGCATTTTCTCAAACTCCCCCGAAGTCGCAGTCGGGGAGGTCATCCTTCCGGACGGCTGACGAGCTTTGGGTCGCCAGGGCAAACTCCCACAAAGCCGTTTCGGGCCAACTGAAGCATTTGAGGGCCGCTGAAGTGTCCAGAAGTGCCCGCGGGTTCAGTTCATCACGGCCATTGGATTTAAGAACCCCTCTGCCCTTCAAGGCCGCCAGCACCGTGATGTCCTGCTTCATTTGCACATCATTTTTCGAGTGATGAATCACCTCTAAGAATGCGGGATTCTGGAGTAGGGAAAATCTTAAGGGATTGCTTGGGAGATCGAATTCAGGTTCACCATTGACGCAACCTTTCTTATCAAACGCAGGAATAGGTTAGCTTTAACTCCGGGGATGGAGGAATTGCGCTTATTCGACCTATCCATAACAAAAACAGCGCGGCTGATCGGCGGCCGTCCCACGGGCGCCGGATATATTCTCTGAATTTTGAGCCGATTATTCCTTGCGAATTTGGGAATCTATTGCTTGAACGGCAATGCGGGGTTTTCCCGATGATTGGTTGTCTGTAACCAGTACTCGCAGAAGATAACTCCCCTCATCCATATCGCTGCCAAGATCCAGTTTTCTCCGGATCGAAACTTCTCCCGTATGGTCTAGCGCATTGAGGCTGGCATCCTCAGGTCTTTCCAGCTGATAAATCTGCCCATCTTTATAGAGGACGGACTGAAATTCCAATTTGGCTCGCTCGCTTTCGCGGGTTTTTGCATTGTGGACAAAGGCCACGTAGCCAAAGCTCTCTCCCGGGAGATAGCTCCGCACCGCCGGGCTTTTTCTCAACGCCCGCCAACTTTGCATCCCGGAGGGTGAGTCGTTGGCCCCTTCTGTTTTTCCTGGTCCGATTAAAGAAGCCTCTTCTCCATTGTTGAGAACAAAAATGCTCGAGAGCGACAGGCGGCGATTGCTGAGGTCCGGAATTTCCAGAAACTGATAGCCTGAGCCAATCTTGCCTGACACCCTGTCTTTAATGGCTGCACCGACATAATAGTCACCCGGATTTTTTACAGGCAGGTAAGTATTCAGGTCGATTCCATCTTTTCTGATTCGGGCAACGTCAGCGTCACTCAAACTGAAATCGTATCGAAACCCTTCTGTGTCCCGGATTCTGCCGTTCGAATCCGAGGTCAGGGTCTTCAGTTCCAAGAATAGAGAGTGCACGCCGCCTTTTCTTCCAGGTGCATCCAGGATCTTAAAAAGTAACCCGGCGCAAGGGCATGGGCGTAACCGGAAGCAAGGCTGAGCTTGAGATCGTTGAGAAGAAAAGGAGAAAAAATCGCCTGCTGAAGCCTATTGTTTTGAGCAGCGACCACAAAATTCGACGTGTTCGATGAATCAAAAAATCCACCGCGGCTGCGGACCCCACTCCCGGATCGTTTCACTCTCACTCTTGCCCGATGGTACGTTTCCCTTCGATTCTTGTCGAAAGTGCCCGGCGGAGGAATATAGGAAAGGAGATAGTATCCTCGCAGCGCCTCTTGGGCGGGCTTGATGCCCTGCAGAAAAAAGTTGCTGTTTTCGACGATGGTCCCGCCGGTTTTTTTTGACAGGGGCAAGTGTTGCTCAAAAGGCGACATTCCTTTACAGGCGGTCACTCCCGCCATATCCAATGTAAAGATGACAACTCCGGCGCGCAACGCTTCACTGGCCGTCTCATTAAGTATGCGCTCTGCGTCAATTGGCGCTTTTTGGGGCTTGTAGTATTTGTCAGACGACATCAGAATGAGGAACTTTTTCCAGACATATCCTGTAACGCTCTGATTCCGTACCTGATTGGTGCAATTCGGGCCCTTAAATAGCGAATATATTCGTCCTTTGTCATTAAAGCGTCAAAGAGGTTCAAGCTGATATTTTTGTTCCCATCCTCCATTGCTTTTCTTGCGTCGTAGGAAAGTGAATCGTCTACCGTAGATCAAATACCAAAACTGCCTCTATAGCATGGGTTGTCGAGGGGTAAAACGACGCGTAATCTATTGACTCTCGATAATAGCTCACGTTTATCGGAACTGAATGTTTGGGAGCGCCGATCCCGGTGCTGACGCCAATGATGCTGATCAGGTCGCCGGGCTCCATTTGCGACTCGACGAATTTTCCAAGGGCCATCCGGGCCTCATGGTCTCCGTTATATAGAAAAGCAATCGTCCGCCGGACCTTCTTCCTTGCCAGCGTTGGCGCTCGTACCAGCAACTCCGCTTTGGAAGTTTCCGGGGAGAGAGACGACAGCTTCGGGCTTTTGAGAATTGGCAACGTAAATGCAGGAAGTGATTTGTTGAAGTTTGCCATCCTGGTAAACTTCAAAATCGTCAACAGTCGAATCGTCGATTTGACGGCCATTATTATCCAGGACCGTCGCGTCAATTCGGACTTCTTCGACCCCAACTTTTATCGATAAATCCTGGTCTTGAGGGGTTTGGCCATAGGCGTTCATCAGAAAGACAAGGAGGCAGATGATAATTTGAAAGTGCCAATTTCTTTTTCTCCGGGAGCGCCGAACCGTCGTACAAAACAGGTTCACGAGCGGCACTCCCTTTTCTGCCGGGTGCGGGAACATCTGCCACCGCGTGATTCAGTGTGACTTAGACCCAAAGAGCAGCCGAATGAATTTTCGCAGATATGACCATAGGAAACAATTATAGATGCACGATTTGTGCCTGGGGTATCCAGAAGACGTGCCGGCCAGCGCAGACAATAACGCGACTCCCCGGAAGTCCGATGTGGGAAGCAGTCCGGCGGCCGACCAATCGGAGGGTTAGAAGGATGAGCCTACTTGCTCAGCGCATGTGGGGCTGGACAAATTCCATAGTGAGTTTTTCTGTTTCGGAATTGAAATAATCGAGGTTGACGTTGACCATGAAAAGCAGACCCAGCCTGCCGTACCAATATTCATAATGGACGGGATCGCCTGGCGGTTTGGGCCGATGTTGCTGGAATTTGCCGACGGTGAAGCTGTTGGGCGGGCCCAAGAGACGGGCACGCAGGTTGTCGGCATCGCTCGAACTTTCGGAATAAAGGCTTACCAGCCGGGAGGTTTCGCCATGAAAGTTCCTGCCAATCCAGGGGAAAGAGTCTCCCTTAGGGGCGTCCCTTCGATAGGCATCGATTCTGATCTTATTCACAATTTCATCGTCATTGAAAACAATGCTTACGCCGGCATATCTGTCCCACTTATAAACATCACAGGAATACTCTTTGAGGCATCCCTGTCCTGCCGCGTCATCGAGGTGCGCTTCCCATTGCTGGATGACTTTGAAGGTTTCCTGTCTGCTCATGCCGAGCCTGACTCCCATAATGCTGATTCGAGTGCTGTCCCAGTTCTTTGAACCGAGCAGGTCGACCTGGGTGATCTCCAAGGGCGACGGAGGGTTCTGAGTCTCGGCTTCGCAGTAAAGAGCCAGCAAGGGCACCAAGGAGAGTGTTAGTGTCAGGCCGGTCCACAGTCCGAGAATCCTATTCATTTCCGCTCCACACCTATTTACAACCTGAGGCATCCCAAGCTGTAGCAGGTACTTGTCCCGAAGTGCGTAATGTGGGAAGTAATCCTGCCAGGCGGCTGACGAACTTTGGGTGGCCGGGTAATCTCCCACAATGCGTTTCGGGGGCGTGAGCCGGCATATCGGGGAAATATCCAGGATTTTTTCCTAAAGCACAGATATCTTTTGTGACAACCCTCATTCCCGTTCTTTAGAGCAAAGGAGATGCTATGAAGAATGCTTGCTGTATGTTTTTGCTTGTTTTTACATTTAGCCAATCAGCTTCTGCTTCACCCATACCAATTCTTAATGGCACTTGGGTTTTGAATCAGATAAATGAAAAGGCTGTAAACGGTGATATCCGCGTTTCGCTTACCCGGAAAGGAAACGAGTTTCTAGTCCAACGTGATCGATCACCGATCAAGCTGGAATACATTGTAGACGGAACAAAACGGAAATAGCCGCAAATCGGCACTCTCCTTGTAACGTATTCTACTGCAAAATGGGAGGAAGAATCACTCATCACCGACAAAACATCTGATGCCCCACCTCTACCAAATGGGATAAAAGCTCCTTCCATGTACACGCATGAAGTATGGTCAATTTCCGCTGATGGAAGGAGCTTGACCTGTATGACCACCTATGGAAAGACACAAAACAAAATCGAGTTCACGGCAGCATATACAAAAGCGGATACTCAATAAAGAGGAATTGAGAACTCACCGGAATGGAGCAGCCTAAGATCAGCTTGCTTCGGGTTTTCCCCAGCACAGTATAGGTTTGTTCGCTTTGCGGGACAGAGCGCCGTTTCTTGGGAGCGTGCCCGTCTCAGGCCGCCGAATCGCTCGCACAAGTCCTGCGAACTAAGCTACCCAAGGCCGAGCCAGCCGGCTATAATCGCAGTGGATTTAGGTCCTTCTGACTGCAGTGTGCGAAGTGCCCGTGGAAGGATTCTCTATGATCGGCAGCTGTCGCGCACTACCGGATTACTGAAAGGCTCCGGGAACCAGCAATTCGTGCAAGAGTGTTGAAGTGTGAGCGAGCCGCTGATTTTTCTGCTGGTCCCTGTGGTATATTGGCCGTCGTTGGCGGCATGGGCTCCTGGAACAGGCTGGGAACTTGACGTAATGCATAAACTCAAAAGCCGGGAAGAGTTCATGGGCGGGCTTCCAGCGAGACCTTCAACGAGAAGACCCTGCTTGTTTTGCCTGTCGGCTCAGGCAAAAAGGAGGTTTGAAAATGGATGACGTTTATAAGGAACTGCAAAAACATCTGGATAAAATGCCTGTCGGATATCCTGCCACGACGACCGGAGTGGAGTTGCGCTTGCTGAAGCAATTGTTCACTCCCGACCAGGCCCGAATCGCCCTTGCGCTTGATTACAAGTGCAGAACCGTCGAGCAAATCCACGAGCGTCTCCCTGAGCTGGGACTGTCCACCCAGGAGCTGGAGGTCAGGCTGGAAGAGATGGCCGATCAGGGCAATACCTTTGTGAAGAAAAATGACGGTGTGAACGTATACGCCAACTTGCCCCTGGCCGTCGGGATGTTTGAACTGCAGGTGAACAAACTGACTCCGGAGTTCCTCAAGGATTCTGCTGAATATCTACAGGGGAAATTCGGCGAAGCGTACTTCAGCGCAAAAGTGCGGCAAACGAGGGTAATCCCCGTCCGGAAAAGCGTCACCGCGGAGCATCGGATCGGCACCTACGACGAATTGAGGGACATCATCGAGAAGGCGGAAGGCCGTATCCGGATTGGTGAATGCCTCTGCCGAAAAATCATGCAAATGGCTGGGCACACATGCAACGTGACGACCCGCCGGGAGACCTGCATGGGCTTCAGGGACTTCGGCGATTTGATGGGAAGGACAGGATGGGGCAGACCCATCAGCAAAGAGGAAGCTCTGGAAATCGCAGCCAAGAACGAAGAAGACGGACTCGTGCTCCAGCCCGGCAATCAGCAGGAGATTCAGTTTATCTGCTCGTGTTGCGGCGATTGTTGCGGAGTCCTGAAAGCCGCCAAGGCTATGCCCCGGCCCGCTGAGTTTGTAGCCAGCAACTATTACGCGCAAGTGAAAGCCGACCTTTGTGATGGGTGCGGTGCCTGCATAGATAGGTGTCAAATGGAGGCGATTGGAATTCAGGATGAAGTTGCAGGAGTCAAGCGGGATCGGTGCATCGGCTGCGGTTTGTGCGTATCCACATGTCCATTAGAGAGCATACACCTGGTGAAAAAGGCGCAAGAGCTGGTGCCGCCCAAAGACATGGACGCGATGTACGAAACGATCATGGCAGGCAGGAGTTGACCGCGGAGGATCCGCGGCGGCAAATTCATCAGCTGCACGAGCACGGGCCAGCGGAGCTGACCTGCATTGAGATGGCGCTGCCCGATCAGCTTCTCGATGCAATCCGCACATTGACCCATTTCGCCGTTTAGGAAGTGGTATGCGCATAGGCCGGTCGGAGCGCCATAGGGCTCGTCCGACATGAGCTTCTGAATCAGTTGCTCCGCACGGTTCGCCTCTCCCAGGTGTTTCAGAACGCCGGCGAGAATACCAACAGCCAACGGGATCACGGGAGATGCCTTTTCGGCAAACAGAGAGCTTCCGCCCACTTTCCCTGACGCGCATAGGTCATGTCCATGATAGCGCAGGCATCGGCCTGTACTCTTCGAATTCCAAGAGCCTATTCGCCGCTATCTGTGCGCCCTCCTCCCCTTCCGACAATGAAGAGCGAAAATAGGATATAAGAAGCGCGCAATAACGCCGATCGGGTCCTCTTTGAGCCCCTGCTCCTGTTGCTCGATGGTTTCCTCCAGCCGGACCATGAGCAACAGGTAAAAGAAACCGTATCGGCGGGGCTTCCAGCGTGACCCTCAACGAGAAGATCCTGTTTC